>Ga0187865_1000465_pt1 | contig 56398 bp, 60 predicted proteins | sample June2016WEW_11_1_2_FD_132989 | JGI IMG/M metagenome (GOLD analysis project Ga0187865, IMG submission 132989) | Peatland microbial communities from SPRUCE experiment site at the Marcell Experimental Forest, Minnesota, USA - June2016WEW_11_100 | ecosystem: Environmental > Terrestrial > Soil >...
CGTACAGGTATTTCCGGCGCTCGTCAATTGTCATGGGGTCTTTGGCTGCCATGGTTCCCTCGGTAACATTATCAATTGAGAGAACCACACCCCCCCGGTAACATATTAGCTGAGTGAATACGCACCCTTGACTCATCTTCCATCTTGACTATAATTCTAGTCAATGCCAAAGGGCCCGAGATTCTCCCTGGTCTTTGCACCTGAGACACTTGCCCACCTCGACGCCATCGAAAGGAAATACGATCGTCTGATCAAGCGGGCCATTGATGACCAACTCGCTTTCACACCCGACCATCCGACTCGCAACCGCAAACCGCTCGAAGAGCCCCTGCCCTTCGGTGCATCCTGGGAGTTGCGCTTTGGCCCTCAAAACCGCTTCCGTATCTTCTACGAAGTCGATACAGTCGGCCACAGGGTGCGCATCTTGGCCATTGGCGTGAAGGAAGGTGATAGGCTATTCATAGGTGGAGAGGAGATTGAGCTATGAGAATCGCTCCTGTAGCAGACGTGAAAGCGCGTCTGAGCGCTTATCTGGAACGGGTCAACCGCGAGGGACCTGTGATCATCACCCGGAATGGCAAGCCGATCGCCGTATTGCTTGCTCCCCGCGATGAGGATGAACTGGAGCGCTTGGTGTTGGTTCATTCGCCGCGCTTCCAAGCGCTGTTGGCAAAATCCCGTGCGAGCATTGATGCTGGACAAGGGTTGCCGCGGACTGCATTTTGGAAGGCGGTAGCAGAGCGTAAAGGAAAGAAGAAGCGCCTCTAGCCCGCTCACCCAGGCGCCTCGGAGGCGGCAAATTATTCCTCGCATCCAGCCCACGACACTTCCCTGAGCTCTATGGCGTGGGCGATGGTTACGTTGGCGACCATTGTCCAGTGAAGCCCGCCGATCCAGCTTCGGCCCGAAAGTGGGGAGCACGAGGTGAGGAGAGACATTCTTGCCAGCGTCGGAACTGGGGCCCTGTTCATCCTCTTTGATGTTCTCCTCAACATCAAATCCCTTGGTGGCATTATGGCCTTGGGGTCCGAGCTGTCAATGATCTCTGGGCGATGAGCGCATCGGCGAATGCGATGAATCGGCTTGCCTCCTTGGAGATGCTCAGGCCTTGATCCGCCCTTCGACCGGCCGGGCGAGTAACTCCACGACCGGAATGCCGTCCTCTCCAACGAGCAGGCTCGCGCCCGGCTTGAACTTCGCCGTGAAGTCCGCCAGCCCGGGTTGTGCGTTGGGGGGAGGTGCGGTCTTGCCTTCGATGGCGGACGGCGTGCCGGCAGTGTCGCGCGCCTCCAGACGCGCCGCCTTCCATTGCGGCGCAATCCATGAGGTTTCCTGCGGGCTGATCGGTGCTGGCGAAACGTGTCGGCAGGCCAGAGGCCCGCGCGACCTGTTGCACGAGGGTCGTCTTAGCCACTTGGCGGAGCCGCGCGATCGCCTAAATGAATCGCCGGGGTTCCTTGAGGCAACGAGCGAGGAAAGGAGCTTGCGAGGCGTTAATGCCATTTTCGGATTACTCTGTACTCGGACTAATTTTGCTCAACAAGCGAGCTGCGTCAAGCCTTCTTTGTTGGTCCGAGTTGGTGGATGAGGAAATCTAGGGGCTGCCCTGGGGATCCTCCCCATTGGATCGTTGTCATCGCTGCCGGAGTACCGATCGCCCCCCAGGAAAATGGGCATCCTTCCTTATCGGGCTTGCGGCGCGGCAGGTGAACCTCGGTGTGGGTGTCCTCGGATTCGGGCAGCTCCCTCCGGCGGTCGATGGACTTCGGCAGACCGGGTAACCTCGTTCTTCCCCTTATTTGCAAACCCTTCCCGGTCCCGTTGGGACCACAGAAGGAAGGGGATTTTCGAGCAACCGGAGCCTGTGTCTGATGCAGGCCCCAGCAGAGGGGGGTCATAAGCCGGCGAGCTGTGGTTCCAGCAGGCCTGTTCACGCGATCGAAGAAAAAGGTTGGCAGTTCAACTTGATCTGCCTTTCAGCTTGAGTTGCGGATCGCCGGGCGGATAGGCCGGGGGTCAGTAGTTCCTCATCAATGGAAAATCGCATCTTGCTTGCGCTCGACAGGTAGGACCCGCGACCCTCTCTGGTCGCCTTCACAGTACACTCCACCACGGCGCAGCCAACACATCGGGAGCAACCCACTCCACGGACTCGCCGGTGTGCAGCAACAGCCCGGTGCGTACCTTCTTGCCATACTCGGCTCGAAACGCTCGCAGGTGGCCGGCATCCGGCAGTCGTATCCGGCCCGTGGCCTTGACCTCGATGGGCAAGAGCTGCCCATCTGTCTCGACGACAGAATCCACTTCCTCCCCGATCGTGGTTCGCCAGTAGCAAAGTTCCGTGTGTTCGAGCCGTGCGTCGCGCCACGCCAGAAGGTCATGCAGGACAAGATTCTCCAGGTGCGCGCCCTCGGGGTTCACCCCGGATCCAAGATGCAATGCCACACCCGTGTCTCCCCGGTAGAGTTTTGGGGCCTTGAGTAGGGGCTTGGTGCGGTTGACTGCGTAGGCAGGGAGGCGCACCAGCATGTACGAGGTCTCCAAGAGGTTGAGGTAGCGATGGACCGTCGGCTGTGGCAGGGCGACGTCGCGCCCCAGCTCGCTCTGGTTGACCAGTTGCCCAAGACGGAGGCAGGCTGTCTGCATCAGGCGGCGGAAGTCCGGCAATGCGGAGATCGATGAAAGCTCTTGCAGGTCGCGTTCCAGGTAAGTGCGAACGTATCCATCGAACCAGATCGACCGCTCCTCGGCGGTCTTCAGGTGAATAGCCGGGGTAGGAACCCCCCCGCCATGCCAAGGCGCGCCAGTCTTCAGGCTGGCCGTTCTGGGCGGCAAGAAGGTCGAACCAATCCTTGTCGTTTGCTTGGAGCAGTTCCTCCCAGAGGCCGCATCGCCCGAGGCCCAATTGCTCTCGCCGCGTCATGGGCCATAACGCGAGATAGCTCGCCCGTCCGGCGAGCGATTCCGATACTTGGCGCATCCGAAGCAGATTGGCGGAGCCCGTGAGCAGGAAATGGCCGGGCTTTGGTTCTCTGTCAATGGTCCGCTTGACCGCCCGCAGGAGGTCAAGCTCGCGCTGAACCTCGTCAAGGGTCACCGGGTCGGGGCCGCCGACGAGCGCCTGCGGGTCGTGGCGCGCGCTATCCTGAACGTCCAGGTCGTCCAAGGAGAGGTAGCGCCGTTGGCCTGGGGCAAGTCGTTGACCCCATGTGCTCTTCCCGGTCTGCTGCGCTCCCGTCAGCACGACGGCGGGCATGACTTGGAGCCGTTCGGTTAGGCTTTGAGTGGCGTGACGGGGGAGCACACTCCTTTTCATGGCATGAATGATGATCATTCACGGCGCAAATTGCAAATGCCGAGTTCAGCCTCGCAATGCTGTCCACGCCCGAGACAAGCGGTCGCCGAAGTTGCGGTTGGCTCCACGCACTTGGCTCCTCCCAACGATTCCGATGGCGGGGTGACAAGGGCGAAGGAGGCGATCCTAGAAAGACTATCTTCCCGGCTGGTCACTCAACGTGTTGATCGTGGTGTTTTCATTCATCCTAAGCTTCCTCCCCGCCGGCTCTGGGCGGTTCCACCGGGACCTTGCCGGCAGAATGGCCTTCGGGTGCGTGCGATCAAGGGTCCAGCTGCGATGAACGCATCGGCGAAGACGATGAATGCGTCCGGCGCGGGCGCCTGCGGGTGGCCGGAGGCCTACGCGCAGGGTCCCTGCCGGGTCCGGTCTGGTAACTTCCCGGTGCCTCGCAAGTCAGGCGGCGCAAGGCAGCGGATTCCCACCCGGTCGGTTCGCGGAGCAAGTCACCCTCCAGTTCCAGTTCACGCCAGATCTGCCGATACACGAGGTCCCGCGCCTGCCCAAGCCACCCGTAGAGGGTGGATCGGTCTCGGTCGAGATCCTGCGGGGAGACCCGAAGCTCCGGAGCCTCCGGGTCCGATACGCCCAGGTCCCGGAGGGCGGAGGCCAGACGCCCTGGAGCCGTGAGCCAGGACAGGCAGGCGGAGAGGCTGCGATCCCCCGGGAGGGGTGGGAGTCCGCCGACCCAGACTTCGTACGATGGCCAAACGTACTGGGCCAGGAACAGCATCGCCCCGAGCCTCAGGTACCGCTTGCATCCGAACCGGACCTGCTCGAGGAGCAGGCGCGTGTAGTAGGCGACCAAGAGCACAAAGGCCGTCCGCCGGTCAGATCCCGGGTTCTTGCCTCGCGCCCACTCTCGGGTAAGAAACTCCGCGAGGACTGGAGGCCGGTCCCAATCCGGATCCTCCAAGAGCTCCGGATCTGGAGTATCGCGGGCGAGCTCTTTCAGAAGCCGGATGAATCCTTTCGAGCTGCTCAGGCACTCTGCGAATCTCATGGCAATCCCCCTTTTTCTCTTTGAAAGATCGACGAAAACTAGAGTCCTCGGTAGACCGGAACGGGCAAAACGAATATTCTGGAAGCATGCGTGATCCTTGGAACGGACGCGGGCATGGCGAGCGAGCTTTCGCAGAGGGGCGGGCATTTCCTCTCTGGGTTGCAGAACTTGCCTGCCTTTCCGGCCCCGCTCGCGGGGTCGAGGGCGCGTCTCTCCCAGTCATCGTCTCGTTTCATGGATCGCTTCGAACGTTGGCCGCGTTGTCCCATTGGACAAGCTGGATCGGCGGAGCCCAAGTGACGTTGGGTGGCACGACACATACGTGGGCTCCCCATCGTCCCCTCGGAGGAGGGGGAAAGGAGGTGCATCGGCTCAGAGAATGGGTTTAGGCATTGGCAAGTTCCCCAGCGGGTCGCTGCGCCCGGCCCCTGGGAAGCAAGGACGGGAAACCTGCCGCCTTCCCGCACCTTGGGCCTCAATCTCAGCGGCTTCCGCTCCCGATGAGCGGAACTCTGCGGACAGCAGAGGGCAGCCCAGGCTGTCCAGACGAGGTCTGGCGCCGCAATCATCGACCGATCATTGAGTTTTCTGCCGTCATCTAAAATCCGTGAAGGGACCAGGAGAGTGTCGCAGTGTCTCGTCGAGGAAGTCTGGGATACCAGATGATGAAGGCCCTGCAGGGGATCTTCCGTCCTGGGCACAGTCGTTATCAGGACAAGAAGCACGGACGCGTGGACGTGATCCGCGGAATCCGTACCATGCGAGATATGTGCGAGGACGCTCACCGCTTTGGCCGGTACTTGCGCGCCCGGTGGCCGGAGATCCACGAGGTGAGCCAGATCACTCCCGCCATGGCCCAAGCCTACATCGCGGACCTGGTCGCGCACGGTCTCAGCCGAAATTACCTCCAGCGAGTATCCGCATCTTTGCGCAAGGTCGACCTGGCCTGCCGCAAGGCCGGGGTCTTCCCGGCGGAGGGCCCAGAGCTTCTCCCGCTCAACCCACATCGACCTCACAGGGGCAAGGACCTGTCGCAGCCGCGCGCCTACGAGCCGGGTGAGGTCGAACGTCTGCTCGGGGCGATCCGCGCTCGGGATTCGCGGATGGCGGACCTGCTCAAGCTCATGTGGGTCGCGGGACTGCGGATCAGCGAGGCCTGCTACCTCCGGGCTGAGGACATCCATGCTGAGGAGGGTTGGATCTCGCTCGAGGCGAATGCCAACCACACGAAAGGAGGCCGGCCCCGGCGAGTCGCCGTCCAGCCCGATCATTGGGGGTTTCTTGCGGCCATGCGGGAGGTTGGACGCGAGCAGGCGGATGGGCATCTTTTCTCGGATCGGCGGGCCCTGGTCTTTCGGGCGTGCGTGCGGGTCAAAAAGACTTGCGGGGAGCTCGGGATTGAGTGCCTGGGCACGCACGGCTTCCGCAAGGCGTTCGCCGCGCAGGAATATTGCCGTGCGGTCAAGGCCGGCGGAAGCGATCGGCAGGCGTTGCTCGCGGTCTCGCACCAACTCGGGCACAACCGGCTCAGTGTGGCCGCCCGCAGCTACGTCCCGCCGGAGGTTCGGGTGGGCGCAGGGAAGACCGCTGCCAGGGACGGCCTGATTGGCAATCCTATGGAAGGATCCGGTCCGAGCTAGCGGGTTTGCTTCTGCTGGAGGGTTGGGCAAGGGCCTCGAGCGGGAGACTGCAGCACGGATCGCGGCGAGCTCGAGCATTCTTTTCCTCTACTTCAACCCGACTCGACTCCTCATCTCCATAAAAAAGGGTGGCTTGCTTCCCATCTGGGGAAGGTTTGCCACCCAACGTTACGTGCTCACTTTCACATCTAGGGCAGGAACAGCTAACCCCGCCCCCGTATGGTGCTAGCCCATTCTTCCTGCGGCTAGTCTGACGTTATGATCATTATAAGGGAAGCGGAACCTTTGTCAATTACTTGGATCCTGATGTCATTTAAAATTTAAGAGTGAACTGTTCAAAGCTCAAAAGATGACGCCGATTGGCTTCAAACATGCTTCAGACCTGCCAATTTGGGTCAGGTCCGACCATATCATGGAGCCTCCCCCTTGAGGAGAGTACAAACTGGACCGGTTGGCTCTTGTCGTTGTGGCACTGCGATCCCGAATTCTCACTCAGGTCGCCGGCTAGTTCATTCTATCTAGACCCCTACAACTCTGGTGCCTGTCCCCCTCCTTGCGAATGGCCGCCTCTATGCAGTCCTTCTTGTAGCCAAGCCTCTCCTGATCGCCTTGTGTCACCTTTTGGCTTCCGTGAAGCAGACATTGCAACAATAGATGCTCCTGGTCGATCATTTCGACCAGGCCGAGGCACATCAACGGATCGCGTACAAGATCCCATGGAGGGTCGTCTCAGGGAGAATGAAGCCACTGCGGCGGAGAATTGTGGCATTTTCGTCGTGTTCAAGGGACTGCACCACGTCTGCCGAGGTACGGGACGACCTGGGGAGCATTGAACAAGCTCGCAACCGGTTTTCGTCTGCTGTAAGATCTTGATTCCCTTCAGGCGACTTCTCCTTCCCCTGCTGTGGGCTGCTGCCCGATAGGCAATAAAGACGAGGATGGAGGCAGCGGCTTGGGGCTTCGTCGGAAAGAGGGACAACCCCACACGGCAGTTCATCGCTTCAATCCCCCCTTGTTTTCATGAAGTCTTTACTTGACGGGTCGATTAATCGATAGAACGTAGCTATCCACAGCAACAGCGGCAGGCCCTGCCATTCGTACACAGTTGCCGAGGCTAGCACGAGGCGGTTCGGAGGGCCCTTTCTCACTCTCCGCACCAGACATGTCGAACTGGCGCACGGCTGGCACCTCACGCCTCATCAAATAATCTGGACTGAAATTGGCGACAAGCGCACTCCGAGACAAATCTCTTGCACGATCTGAGAAATGATGGTGAAATAGGGGTGAATTGACACCTGATCTATGAGTGTTGCCCGGGAGGAGAATCACATCATATGGAAATGCTTGGATACTTCAATATCAAAAGACCCGACGTGGTCCACGAAACGGTAGATGGAGAAACGGTTATCGTCAACCTTGAAAATGGAATTTACTACAGCCTGCGGGGCTCCGGCGTGGATGTTTGGAATCTCATTGAAACCGGCGCCAATTTAGACGAACTCACCAGCATGATGGTCGATCGATATAACGGTTCGCCGGAAGAGATCCAGAAAGCCATCGCTGAACTGTTGGTCGTATTGCAAAAGGAAGGTCTGCTTCAGGTTTCATCTACCAAACGCACGGTCAGTCAAACCCCGCAACCATTGTCGAGTGGTGAGAAGATGAAGTTTGACCCTCCCTTGTTGGAGAAATTCTCCGACATGCAGGAATTGCTTCTATTGGACCCGATTCATGAGGTTGATGAAGAAGGCTGGCCCCACAAGGCCGAAGGGGATGGGGCTGGGAATGTCAGGCAAGCCTAGCGGTTTGATCGAAGATGAGTACCTGGCCTTTTTTCAGTTCGTTTATGCAATTTACAAGAAGGCGGAGCGTAACGCAGAAGGATACCAGGACCGATATTTCATTATTGGTGAACGCCCCGTTCGCCTGCGCTTTGTCGGGAAGGGATTGATATCCTCCCTGACTCCAGCCCTGGCCCACCTCGAAATTCCCCCGACCGATGATCCGCAATTGACCGTCCTGTTATGGGACAGTGTTTCATCGGGGACACCGATCTCCGCGGTTCTCTCACGCTACTTTGACTGCCTTGGCGAATGGTGGATCCATCTTGGCACCCGCGGCGAGATCAAGGAGTTGACGAACGACCGCATCCAAACCGCCTATCATTTGGGACCGAACATCTTCAGCATCATCGATCTTCAGGAAAACCTCGCACTATACTGGGTAAAGGATGCGCAGGCTTTGCCCTACTACGAAATCGGCTCCCCGCTGAGGACCATCCTGCATTGGTGGGCGGAGCGGGGCGGTTATCAGTTCGTCCATGGAGGGGCGATCGGCCTACAGACCGGAGGGGTCTTGCTGGCTGGCAAGGGAGGATCCGGAAAGTCGACGACTGCCCTGGCTTGCCTGGAAGCCGGCCTGTTGTATGCCAGTGACGATTACTGCATCGTTAAGACAGTCCCGGAGCCCTTTGTATCCAGCGTGTACAACACTGCCAAGTTGCGCAGCGACCATGATCTGGACAGATTTCCTCATCTGGCCCCACTGATCAGTAACAAGAGCCGATTGGAAAATGAGAAGGCCGTGCTCTTCCTATACCGACATTTTCCGGACAAGGTCAGCCGCGGTTTCCCCCTCAAGGCGATCTTATTGCCGCTCATCACCAACCTGAAGGAAACCCGACTGAGACCCGCGACCGCCGGGACCATTTTGACCGCCCTGGCGCCATCCACGCTCTTTCAATTGCCAGGGGCGGGGGGTGCGGCGATCAAAGCGATGTCAACTCTGGTCCATCGAGTTCCCGGGTACGTGTTGGAATTGGGAACGGATGTCTCGGAAATCCCCGTGCCCATCATCGGTTTGTTGTCGGGGGGATGAAGGGCAAATCATGAACGGCCCCTTAGTCAGTGTGATCCTACCCGTTTTCAATGGGGAAAAGGTTTTAGCGGAGTCGATCGGGTGCGTCCTCAAACAGGATTACCGGCCGATTGAACTCATCATTGTCGATGATGGGTCGACCGATGCAACGGCCCAAATCGCAGCCGGGTTTGCAGACAAGGCCAGCTATCTTTATCAGCCCAATTCGGGTCCCGCGGCGGCGCGGAACTTCGGGATTCGTAAGGCCAAAGGGGATTTCATCACCTTCATCGATGCAGACGATCTCTGGCCGGATGGCAAGCTTCGCCTTCAGATGAGTTGTTTTGATGCCTTTCCAAGGGTCGAAATCGTTCAGGGGTTGATCAAAAGGATCAAACTCCCAGATCAGGTCGGGGACCGAATTGGGGGCGTGGACAGCGATTTCGCGTTTGTCTACAGTAACCTTGGTTCCATGGTCATACGCCGGTCCGTATTCGATCGGATCGGGTATTTCGATGAGGGCCTCCTTTTCCACGAGGACACGGATTTCTGGCTGCGGGCCAGGGAGGCAGGCATCCGAATCCTAGTGCAACGCAAGGTCTCCCTGATCTATCGGATTCACGGCCGTAACTTGACGACCGGCGAGGATATCAAAACAATGGGTTTCTTGAACATCCTCAAGAGGTCGATCGAGCGCCGGCGAAAGGCGTCGGGGCAGGTCCAAGCGATCCCTGGGTTGGTTTTTTCCCCTGGTCCCATGAACCAGCCCCAACCAAGCGATCATCTGGCAAAGCGGGGAAAGAGATCCTGGCCGGCTGTGAGTGTCATTTTGCATGTGGGAGCTAACCCTGCAAACATTGGCCGGGCGCTGGACAGCATTCGCCAGCAGGACTACCAACCCATTGAAATGCTGATGGTTGGTTCACAATTGGACAGGGTCCAGAGGCTCGTTTCGCACCGCTTCGATCGGATCGAATGGATTGAGCACGAATCACCGGATCTGGCGTCTCAACTCAATACTGCCATTCCGAAATGCAGCGGGGAGTTGATCGCTTTCCTGGATGCGGATGGCGAATGGACGCCGGGGAAAATGGAGACCCAGGTCGCTCATTTGCTCGAGCACCCCAGCGAGGGATATGTGGTGGGGCGAGTCCGTCATATTATCCAGCCGGGAATGAAATACCCATCGGATTTGATCGACAGCCTCTTGTTTCGAAAAAGCATGGGAGATCTACTGGACACACTGATGATCCGGCGGTCGACCTTCGAACAGGTTGGCGAGTTCAGGACCGCTCTACCGGGGATGGAAGAAACCGACTGGGTCTTACGCGCCAGCGATATGGGTATTCACAAGACCATGCTGCCCGATGTATTCCTCTTCAGGTTCATCCGGCCCGATTTTCATTTTGTTGGAATGAAACAAATGAGACCGTCGTTGCTGGAGTCCGTGCGCGCCTCTGTCCACCGGAAGCGCAATGCCGGGCAAAAAGCGATGCCTTGAGGAAGGGATCATGACGAATGGCCCCCGGGTCAGTATCGTGACCCCATCCTACAACCAGAAGAATTTCCTTGAGAATACAATCCTTTCCGTTCTCGAACAGGACTACGGCGACCTGGAATATATTGTCATGGATGGCGGCTCCACAGATGGGAGCCTGGAGATTATCAAGAAATACGCTAAACACTTGGCCTATTGGCAGAGCCAGCCGGATGGCGGGCAGGTCGAGGCGATCAACGCCGGATTGCGGAAAGCCAGCGGGGAGATCTTTGCATTCCTTAACTCCGATGATTTCCTGTTGCCGGGTGCCATTCGGCATATCGCCGACATGTATCAGCAGTGTCCGCAAGCCGCTGGTTGGGTAGGGGGAGGCCATAGCATTGCCCAGGATGGCTATATTATTCAAACCCGTATTCCCCCAAAAGTTGGGCGGGATGATCTGGCAAACTGGGAAGAGAACTGGTTCTATCAGCCCGCTTGTTTCTTTTCCGCACTTGTCGCCCGGACCGTCGGCTTGTTCAACCCAAAATACGAAAACGCTTTTGATTTCGAGTTCTGGATGCGCATGACAAGTGTGGGCGATTTGATCCCCACCCCGAGGATCATTGCGGCGGCAACGGTCCATCCGGATGCAAAAACTCAGAAATACAAGGCCAGGATGTTTGAAGAGGTCCAGGCCATTCAACGTGCTTGTGGATATGAATCTTTGGCCCAAACTACCCAGGGATTCATTGACCAGGCCAGAGCGCAGAGGCCTATCAGCGTAGTAGCTGAACTCATGTATGTGACCCAGTTGCGAAGAAGGAAGGCACCCAATCGATTTGTCCGTCTCCCCGAGAAGCCCAGGGATCTGTAACCGCGTCGACGTTATGTGGCCATATGATTCATGAGAATACTGTATTGGACCCCTCAGTTCTGGCCTGAAACAGGCGGCATTGAAGTACTGGCTATGAATACCCTGCCCGCGCTATCGGAGCGTGGCTACCAGTTTCTCGTGGTCGCATCGCATGGGAGATCGGAACAACCCGATTCTGCAGTATACAAGGGTATCCCGATCCGGCGGTTTCCCTTCTGGACTACTCTGAGCAAGAATGATGTTTCTCTGACACTGAACCTTCAGAAACGGATCGTCGAGTTGAAGCGCACATTCCAACCCGATTTGATCCATATCAATTTCTCGGGCTATACGGCATTCTTCCAGCAGGCGACCGCCAAAGCTTACCCTGCTCCCACGCTGGTTTCGTTACATAGCGACTTGACTGGCCTGGATTTGGGGCCGGCCACAATCCTTGGACGACTCTTCCACGTCGCCGATTGGGTGACGGCAGTCTCCAATGCAACTTTGACACAAGCCCAGCAAGTGATCCCAGAAATCGCCGGACGATCCTCGATGATCCCCGGTTGTGTGGGACCCTGTGATCTCCCGCCCAGTCCGCTCCCTTTTGATAAACCATGTATTGTTGGCATTGGCCGGCTTGTTCATGAAAAAGGATTTGATGTGCTCTTGGACGCGATTCCTGCCGTGGCCGACCGCTTCCCGGATCTCTCGGTGAGGCTAATTGGCGATGGCCCGGAGCGTTTCTCATTGGAGCAACGCACAATCGGTTTAGGATTGAAAGAAAGGATCGAATTTCTCGGCAGTATTCCCAATGACGATATTCCTAGACACATCAATGGCGCTACGCTCGTTGTCATCCCCTCCCGATATCAAGAGGCCTTTGGAATAGTGGCCCTCGAAGCCGGTTGGATGACCAGACCTGTCGTGGCGACGTGTGTTGGCGGCCTTGCCGAGATCGTTGTCAACGAGGAGACTGGCCTGCTGGTGGAAATGGAGAACTCGTGGGCATTGGCGGAGGCGATCATCAGGCTGCTCTCTCAGCCCGAAAAGGCGGAACAGATGGGGCGGGCCGCCCGGTCACGAATCGCGCAAGAATTCAGTTTGACAAACTACGTCCAGGCGTACGACAACCTGTATCATAGACTGGCAACGGATCACTCCCGGCGGCTTACCCACCCAGAAGATGAACCATCCAATTCGTGATTTGACCCAACCGGTGAGTGTGATCATACCGGTTTATAACGGGCAACAGTTCCTCGCCGAGGCCATCGAAAGTGTCTTGGCTCAAACCTATCATTCCTATGAATTGATCATTGTCGATGATGGCTCCACCGACCGGACCCGGGAAATTGCCCTGTCCTATCCTGCGGTGAAGTATGTATACCAGGCCAATAGCGGAACCGCCTCCGCCAGGAACCGGGGGATTCAAACTGCCCAGAGTGACCTTCTCGCCTTCCTGGACGCCGACGATCTGTGGATGCCGGACAAGCTTTCTCTGCAGATCAAAGCCATCGAATCCGACACTGCCCTTGAAATTGTCACCGGTTATATCGAACAATTCGTGAGTCCCGAATTAGATCCGCTTGCCGCTCAGAGATTTTCCTTTCACAATACGCCTTTGCCAGGTTATTCACCAACTGCGATCCTGATTAAGCGCAGTGTCATCAACAAGATTGGCCCGTTTCATGAAGACCGCGCACGAGGCGAGGCGATCAGCTGGTTCATTGACGTCCTCGAAAAGAAACCAAATATCCTGATCCTGCCAGACGTGGTTGCCAGGCGTCGGATCCACGGAAAAAATGTGAGCATAATTGACCAAGACCATAAAGACAGGGAGATAATTCGGATCCTGAAGAACGCGATCGACCGAAAGCGCGCGGGAAAATAGAATCAAGGCCATTCTTGGAGAGTCCTGCAAACATCGCCGACCTTCATCGGATGTTGCCTCATGCGGTTGATTTCAGAATACCTCGAAAGGTCTTATCTGAGGAGATGGGGGAAGGGCGCAGCAATGACTTTGCGATGGAGCATATCGCTGACAAGCTTCGGAAGCTAGTTCAGAGAACGTCGGCCGGAAGACCATGCCGCATGAAAGCGATTGGCAATCGACTTGACGATCGTTGAGCCTGATTGCATTGTTGTGGACTGCCCTGCGTGAACTATAGGCCGAGATCCACCTGTTGAAGGAAAAGATCCGCTATAAATGAGCTATGGACCATACTCTGCTAATGCGCGCCGCTGTCCAGGAGGGCCCTGGAGCCCTGGAGAGCTGGAAGTGCTGGCTGGAGGCCGTTGATATCGAAAGGGCCGACCTGGATGTTATTTCCTATCGTTTACTGCCCCTCGTTTACCATAACCTGGCGGGTCAGAATGCAGATCATCCTTTGCTGGGCAAACTGAAGGGAATATACCGACAGGCTTGGCTGGAAAACCAACTCTTCCTTCAGCGGGTCGTCCCCATTATTTACCAATTGCGCGACAGAGAGATATCTGTCATTCTGCTGGATGATCTGACTTCGATTTTGGGACTGTACAATGGACAAGGGGTGCGTCGGCTCTACTCGCTGGACATCCTGGTGTGGCCACCCGATGTTGCCAAACTCCTCGCCTATTTCGAAGAGCGGAAGATATGGGCGAAAGTCGGTCATGCAGAAAGGTTCCTTGCCGTCGAAACCCCACTTGAGGTCTGGCCTCCATTCGATCTGCCTTGCAGTTTTGCTTGGCGCGTGCATCCCTGGATTAGGACCCAGGAAGAGGCATCTGCCGCCTGGCGCCATGCTGTTCCAGCTGTGCTGGGTCGATGCCCGGTACTCACCCTCGGCCTGGAAGATCACTTTCTTCGTTCATGCCTCCGGGGCATCGGCGGCAATGCTGAACCGGCCTTTTTCTCGCTGATCGATGTTGCCTGGATGCTGAGGGCGCAAGCGGGCGACATCGATCGGGAACGGCTCGTTGAGTTGGCCCGGTCAAACCACCAGGCCTTGCCCGCCAGCGAGTGCCTGCAATCGATTGCCGCGGATCTCGACATGCCCGCGGCAAAGGAACTCCTGGAACGCTTGCGGGAGCTGCCTGTCTCCTGGGCGGATCATCTTGAACATCGTTGGGTCAGTCAAAACCGGCCACACCCGGGCCTCCTCATCCTAATCGGCAGACGGCTCCTTCTTTACCGGCGCTCGATCAAGATCCCGGGTCCGTTCGGATTCCTCAGGTACCTCCAGTTTGCCTGGGGCGGAGGCAGGCTGCTTTGCTTGCCAGGACTGGCGCTTCATCATTTTCGGAGCGCTTTGGCCCGCAGGGAACAGATCCAATGATGGCGGCCTTGTCGAATTACCACGATTGGCGCCCCTCTCATGGCCAGGAATTGCTGCTGCAGGCGGCCTTACGACAAGGCCAGCGGGCGCGCCAAGCCTGGCAGGAATGGAGCAGTAGCCTTGACTTTTGGGGGCTCGACTATGGTTCCCGTCGTTTGTTGCCGCTCCTCTATCACAATTTGAGGGCCGAAGGGATTGATCATCCCTTGATCGCTCAATTCAGGAAGGTGTACCTCGACACCTGGGCAAGAAACCAGGTCCTCTTTGCAAAGATATCTCCTCTGCTGCAGTCTTTCCATGAGGCCGGAATCGGCACGATGGTCCTGAAGGGCGCCTCTTTGATCGTCCGCTACTACAGGGATTTCGGGCTGCGGCCGATGAGTGATTTCGACTTTCTCGTACCAACTCAGCAGGTGTTTGAGGCGATCGCTCTCTTGCGGCGGGGGAAGTGGGAGCCACAACGGAAATCATCGGATAGATTGCTCGCTGCGTATGTATCAACAAACAATGCACTCCATTTTTCAAGTCCGACCAAATATGATGTTGATTTGCATTGGCACCTTCTCAGCGAGTGCCTTGGGCCGGATGCGGATCAGGATTTTTGGGAGGGCGCCGATCGAATGGAGATCAATGGCGTTCAGACTCGTTGTCTCAATCCGGCCGATAGTCTTTTCCACATCTGCATCCATGGGGTTCACTGGAACAATATGCCACCGGTCCGTTGGGTTGCGGATGCCGTGATGATCCTGAAAAACAGCGCGGAAATTGATTGGAATCGGACGGCCGCACAAGCCGAAAAACGTCACCTGACCTTGCCACTGGGAGATGCCTTCTGCTATTTAGTTGATCAATTTGATGCGCCCATTCCCTCGGATTTTCTCAAAGACTTGAGCGGTTTTCCCGTCTCAAGATGGGAACTCAAGGAGTACAAAACATGGGCACATCGCCCCTATGCATATGTTCCGTCCCTGTGGGCTTACTACCCTAGGATTGCTGAGGATACCGGTCGGCGCCCCGGGCTGATGGGTTTTGTCAAGTACCTGCAAGACTTTTGGGGGTTGGAACATATCTGGCAGGTCCCGCTCTCTTTGGGTTTGAGAATCCTGAAGAAGTTTCCTGCGCTTGCGCATGCCGGATGGATGAGTATGAAGAGATTCTTTGGGCTTCCCCCAGATTGATTCTGACCCAGGGGGCTTGCTAATGAGGATTTGCAGCATCGTTTACTGGCGCTCAAGGAAAGCTCTTTGGACCGCCGCCGTCGAGGACAGGGATGAATAACCCCTTAGTCAGTGTTGTTCTTATTGTGCGCAACGGTGAGCGTTTTCTAGATTTCGCCATCCGGAGTGTGCTCGCACAGACGTACCGTCCGTCGGAATTGATTGTTGTGGACGGGCATTCGATTGATCACACGGCCGAGATTATTCAGTCCTACCCGGAGATTCGTTATCTGTTGCAGCCAGACCTGGGGGTGTCACGTGCTTACAATCAGGGAATTGAGGCCGCCCGAGGTGACCTAGTCGCTCTGATGTCGCACGATGACTTGTGGTTGCCAGAAAAACTTACTCTGCAAACCCGCGCACTGTTTGAAAGCAAAGCAGACTATGTAGTCTGCAAAGTCCACTATTTTGTTGAGGCGGGGCTATCCCCCCCTGCCGGATTTCGCCGCGAATTGTTGGAAAAGGACGTCCCTGCTTTCCTCGCGGAGACATTGCTCGCTCATAAATCACTATTTGATCGAGTTGGTAAGTTTGACCCGCGGTTTTCTACCGCGGAGGATGTAGATTTTTACGCCAGGGCGAATGACCTTGGCGCACACAGTTATGTCATTCAGAAGGTGCTTGTTCACAAGCGCTTGCATGATTCCAATATATCGTCGCTCTCGCAGGAAAACGATCGGAACTTGCTTTCTTTACTTCGTGACTCCATCCATCGAAAACAAGGAAAGTGAATGGACATCCACGACTGCCCTTGGGGTATATCGGGCAAATAGGCCCTTGTTTAGTGGGTTGCTTCCCATCAATTGCATGAGGGCGATATTTGGGTGGCTGAACAGAATCGGCCATGGGGCTGGAATCGGCACGATGGTCCTCAAGGGCGCCTTTCTGATCGTCTGCTACTGCAGGGGTTTCGGACTGCGGCCGATGAGTGATTTCGACTTCCTGGTGCCAACTCAGCAGGCGTTTGAGGCGATGCGTAAGGTCGGGCGCGAACAGCCGGGCGGGCACCTGTTCCCGAATCGGCGGACCCTGGCTTTCCGGGTTTGCCAGCGGGTCAAGAAGACCTGTTCGGACCTGGGGATTGATTGCCTCGGCACGCGTGGCTTCCGTGGAGGGTTCGCCGCGCAGGAGTACCGGCGCGCGGTCGACGCGGGCCGCAACGATCGGCAGGCCCTGCTCGCCGTCTCCCGCCAGTTGGGCCACAACCGGCTCAGCGTAGCCGCATGCAGTTACGTCCCGCCTGAAGTGCGGATCCGATCGGGCGAGACGGCCGCAGCTAACAGCGTGGAGGGCAACCTTGTTGTGGGTCCCTGCCCGGGCTAGTGGGTTTAGTTCTGCCGCGCGGAGTGGCAGATCTCCCGGCCTGCAACGGGGACTGACCCCCCAGGCCGCAACGAGCCCGCGCATTCTCAGCCGCCATTTGACGCGGCTCAATTCTGTGAGCGCCCCCGCGTAAGGACAAAAGGCCAACGTACCTTCGACGGGGTTGGTTTGCCAGCTACCGCCAGATCGTCCTGATCGCTTGTGGGGCGGAGATGGCTCAGCCTCCCTCCATATCTTGGCTGACCGTGCCTAACAGCGGCCGGCCTTTTCCTATCATCATTGAAGAGGAAGCCGGGCTCATTTCAATAGGCTAGGAACGATAGAAGGCACCAGAAAATTGCCAAAGGATGGCCAAGATGCTGCCTCGCCTAGGCCATTGGATTGTCCGAATGAGCCGTGAGGATGTCCCTGCAGGAAATGAAGCACGGGGTTGAAGCCGTAGCGGCAAGGTGCCCCAAGGCTGGTCACCATCGCCGGTTGATAGGCTGCGACCTTGGATCTCTAGATCGAACCTGCTTGCTGTTTGGGAAGGTCGGCAGGCCCAAACCCGGGGACTTCGCGGCCCGCATGTCTGTCCCCTACCAAACCGTACTCATTCCGTTGGAATCTGTGGTTGATGACGCCGGACGGCAGCCGAATTCGACATATAGGACATGAGCATGTTCATGGCCATCGCCATCGTGGTGGCGATGAAGAATCGGCGCCTCCCCTCGGGACCGTCAAGCAGATCTTGCGGCAGCAGGTCCGGTCCTGGGATCCTTGTCCTCGCGACAATGCTCCGGACATGACACCGTATTTCACTCCATCCAGCGACAGCCGCCGCGACCCTGGATCGCCATGAGGGTTAGGCTGAAATAGGCTCTCCCCCCGTGTGCAGCGGGAAGGGCTGTAGCGTACGATGTAATCGCTCAGACCGCACTGTGGGGAGGAGGGGACCACGGGATTGGTGAGGTGCCAAGGCTTGCTGCCAACCCGGTTGGAGCTCCTTTGTTGCTATAATGGCTGCTGCTCTGTCCTGGAGATGGCAATCGCATACGGCGATGCTTGGTTGCAGTCACCCCTGGGGTGAAGTGGGGCAACAGATTTCCCCTCGGCCTGCGTGAGAGGGACTATTGGAGCCTTCTTGTCTTTGGAGGGCTCCCAGAACCCTGACCTTGCTGAGAGGGCCAAAGAATGCTCCAGGGTCTCGCGGATTCTCTCTGGGATGCCCAGCCTCGCGTGCGCTTGGCCTGGGAATGGGCGCCCGGGTCAAAGGTTTCCACCGAGGAAAAGAGCAGGTCCGGCGGCTCTGGACCCTCAGGTTGGGCGACCGGTTCACTCATCTTGCGATTGACCTGGATCGATGGGCGGTTCAGCGGCTAGGATGAAATCTTCCTCGGACTCTTCTGAGCTGCGCCATGGGCTCGGAGAAAATGGAGCGGCTCGCCTTTCTCTACGCGATTGGCGCACTGGGCTTTCGTATCTGGTGTGCTTAGTCTTCTTCGTATCGCTATCAATTACGCAATACTTTTCTGTGGGTGGCTTGACTGCAGAGATTGACGAGCTGGGCGCCGCATTGGCCATCCTTTCCCTTTGGATCCTCTGGGAGAGCCCCGCTTCCGCGAGAGTACCGAATCACCGAGGAGGGTGGTGGATTACCCTGGCGTTCTCGGGGCTAGCCATCTGGTGTGGGGTGGTCTGGCTGCTAGCAGGAAACTGGCAGGACCGGATGGGGATTTTGCAAAGCTGGGTGCTGTGTGCCCTGCTGGCGTACGTGCTGCTGGTCCGGGCCCGCTTGAACTGGGAGGAGATTGCGTTCGCTTTTGCTCTAGCTTCCATCCCCAACTCCGCCCTGGCTGTCTACCAGCACTTTTCAGGAATTGGATACGGGTATAAGGATCTCGTGGGATGGATCCAGGGAAGTGCGGGGGGACCGAAGCCAGTTATCGGATTCTTCTCTTTTTCCAACGACATGGCGGCTTATCTGCTCTGGCCGTTCGTCATCTCGGTCGGTTTAGCCTTTCAGGGACCCACGATCCGTCGGATCCTTTCAGGTCTTTGCGCACTGCTTGCGGCCTTGGCTCTGTTTTGGACCTTTTCGCGGACCGCGATTCTGACCGCAGGCGTGGCGCTGGTCCTCTGCGCCATCATTTCCCTCGCCAGAAACCGCAGAGCCGCGCTGCTGGGCTTAGGGGTCGCGGCTCTAGTTGCTGCACTTGCGGCGGCGGCGGTCCTTGCCAGGCACACGTTTATGACCCTCAGCAGCGGCAGGCCGGTGGTCTGGTTGGAAGCATTGCAGATGATTCGTTCCGATCGCTTTTTTTTGGCGATCGGCTACCTTGATGCCTTCAAGGGCTCTGCGGTATCGCCCTTCTGGGTTCCGCACAACATTTACCTCATGTTGTGGATGCAGTTCGGCGTGCTGGGTGTCGTTTTTCTCCTGGGGTTGCTGAGCCAGGTGATATGGCTCGGCTGGACTGGCTACCGCGAGGTCCGAAGCCGCCCGCTCCTGCTGGCGTCCTGGAGTGTCCTGCTGGCCTTTTTCTTTATTGAGGGAATGGCCACCAACGATCTCCTCGAGCCCTACTCTCTTCTTACCTTTGCCGTGGGCATATGCCTTCTTGTAGGCCTCGCGGAGCAAGTGCCTCAGCTGCGGAAGGGGTAGATCATGTCCGGCGTCTGGGAATGGGTCCGGGGCGTAGCCAAAGGAGCCTCAAAGGATGAGACTCTGGTCAGTCTGCTTCTTCCAGTTCTATTCGCGGCGCAGACATTCCAGGATACTATTGACCAGGCCCACGCCTTTGAACTGTCTGTCGTTGAAATCGTGGCGGTGTTCTGCCTCTTGATATGGATCCTCGCAAAGAAGCGTTTGGAGTTTCCTAAAAGTCGGTCGGCGAGGTTCGTGCTCTTCTTGCTGGGCCTCTGGGCGTTGGTCGGCCTCGGGCTTTGGGTCATTAGTGGGGATTGGGCCTATAACCTCAACGAGGTGAGATGGCTTTGGATCATGCTGGGCGCCGCGATCTTTGTCTCGTACGCGGCAGAGTCGGGATGGGAGCGCGCGACGAAGATCTTTGTGGGGATCACGTTGCTCTCGGCCCTGGTGGCCGACTTCCAGGGGTGGACAGCGGCCTTCATGCCGCCTTTCGCATCTTTGCCTCCCAAAGACTTCTTCCTGGCTCCCACTAGGTTCGGGGCGCGTTCGCTGGCGGTTGGTTTCTATCAGCACCCCAACGTCTTTGGAGCTCAGGTTTTCTGGCCGCTGCTGATCTGCCTGGGCCTCGCGTTCAAGAGGAAGTATCGATGGCTCGGGATCCTTGGGGCGGTTTTCTTTGGGGCGAGTCTGTATCTATCCTACTACCGGACCATGTTGGTCGGGTTCGTTTTTGCTGCCGTGCTGCTCGGGATGGTATTGCTCCGCGTTCGGCCATGGATATTTGCCGTCGCGACCGGGGTTATGTCTGCCGTGGGGATGGTGGTCAGTGTGGCTTTGGGCTTCCTCGTCAATGTAGGGCCCTTCCTTGGCGACGTAAGCGGGAGGGCAGAGTACTGGGTCGATGCCCTTCACTTCATCAAGGCGCAGCCTGTCATCCTGTTGTTTGGTTCTGGGTTTCAACCCAGCGCGGCCCTCATGCAGGCGCAGGCCCGATCCGACCCGCACGACGTGTACCTTTACATGTTGATGCACTACGGCATCATTGGCTTGGTCCTGCTGATTGTCCTTATTGCAATCATTGTGGCGGTGGGGTGGAGTGCTTACCGAAGTGGGAGACTCAAGCAAGAGCCAGTTCTGGGCGCAATTTGGGTCGGGTTTATCGCGTGGTTTGTGACCGGCACCGTGGACTCTCGTCTCACGACTGCCGAATGGCAGGTGCTGTTTGTGACCGTGGTGTTTCTCTTCCTTGGCGGGCTCTTTAGCCAGGCGAAGCAAGGCAAGGTTTCCGCTTCGGACCAACGGATGGCGCGCATCCCCGATAATGTCTGAAAGCCCCCCTGCTGACAACTTCATGGCGTGTTCCCGAGCTTTTCCAAGGGTGAGGCACTTGAAGACACAGGACAGCACTCTTTTTCTTGCCATGATAGGGAGAGAGAGCCAGGCGGAAAGAGGCCCGCAGGCCTTGACTCCACCAATACAGGAATGGATGTGGGAGTGAAGAGAGGTGCCACTTGGGATGGATCGCTGGGTGTATCCATCGTCTCATCGGACACAAGCTGGGAATCCGGGCGCTCGGATTGTTTGTGGCCACGAATCTTCAAGGAGCCGAGTTCCATTGAGGATGCCTTTGAAGTTGGCCCGTGGTTGGGCTTGACGAACGATGTGAATCCTTGGGAGTTATGCCGGACTGACTAATAAGGGCAGCAGACGATCATAAGACATTGCCTCTGGGCGTTTGAGACCGGGGTGCCATATTTCTCTCAATGGTAGGAACTTGACGTTGGGTCGCTTCATTGCCGGGTTGAGGGCGCGAAGCCGGCAAAACACACTCGATCCTCTCACACTAGTAGTTGACGTCCTGATTGAGGCGTGGTAATATTCAATTTATGAATTATGCCTGCCGGGAAACAGGTTGACACAGTGCAGAAAGACATCTCTCGCCAGGAGGTGCGCGACCTGAGACTCCTGGCTTATATTGAGGATAGCCCAGACACAACCCAGGCCGATTTGGCAGGGCAACTGGGTGTTGCGGTTGGCACAGTCAACTGGCATGTGCGTAGGATGGTCACGCGGGGCTTGATAAAGGTCTCGCAGCTCCAGCGACGAAGGTTGCGCTATTTGATCACTCCTAAGGGCATTGCTGAGAAGACGCGGCTGGCCTATCGGTATGCCTGGACTGGAATGGCGCTCTATCGGACGACGCGTGCGCAGGCACAGGGATTGCTATCCCAGCTGCGTCGATCTGGCTACGAAGAGGTTTGCCTGGATGGTGATGGTGATGTAATCGATGTGTGTCGCCTGACGTGTATTGAGATGCAGTTGAGCATCCGCGTGCAAAAGGATGCGCGCGTTCCTGTTCTGCGAGTCGCGGGGGACCGACTATCTCTTGAATATCCAGATGAGGGCAGGATTGGTGGGAGGGGAGGAGGGGCAAAGGATTGACAGGTAGCGGGCCGGTCGCGACGGCGAAGTCGATAGCTAGGTCTGGTCCCTCGGTTTTTCGAGTCGAACCGTCACGTGGCTGGTTTGGCTTCAACTTCCGCGAGCTTTGGGAGTATCGTGACCTCCTCTTCTTCCTGACCTGGCGCGACATCAAGGTACGCTACAGGCAAACTGCGCTGGGCGCTGCTTGGGCTGTGCTGCAGCCACTTCTTACCATGGTTGTGTTCAGCGTGGTCTTCGGCCAGCTGGCCAAATTACCTTCGGAGGGATTTCCTTATCCCATTTTCACTTACACGGCCCTCCTTCCGTGGCAGCTTTTCGCCTTTGCCCTCACCGAATCCAGCACCAGCCTTGTGGGTAGCCAGAACCTGATCAGCAAGGTGTACTTCCCCCGTCTGATTGTTCCCATTGCCGCCACATTGCCCGGTCTGGTTGATTTTGCCATCGCCTTCGTTGTGCTGGTAGGAATGATGCTGTTCTACCGGGTCCCGCTGACGATTCGAGTGTTGGTTCTGCCGCTCTTCTTGTTGCTTGCCCTTGCAAGCGCCTTGGCAGTAGGCCTGTGGCTCTCGGCCCTGAATGTCGAGTATCGCGATGTCCGCTACGTGGTGCCTTTTCTGACACAGTTCTGGATGTACGCCACGCCGATTGCCTACTCGGCCACAATCATCCCGGAGAAGTGGCGCGTGCTGTACGGCCTGAACCCGATCACCGGAGTGGTGGAGGGCTTCCGATGGGCCATGCTCGGGACAACGGGGGAATTAGGTGGACAGGTTTGGGTTTCTTCCGCCATGGTGCTGCTGATGCTTGTCAGTGGCCTGATTTACTTCAGACGCATGGAAGACACGTTTGCGGATGTGATTTGAGATGAGTGAAATTGCTATCCGTGTAGAGCACTTAGGAAAGCGTTATCGCATAGGTGGGCAGCAAGCCCGATATAGGACCCTGCGCGAAAGCTTGGTCGCAGCCGCTCGAGCACCGTGGGATCAGTTACGCGGGGTACGTCCTGGCAAAGAGCGATACATCTGGGCCCTGAGAAACGTGTCACTCGAGGTCCAGCAGGGCGATGTGGTGGGGATCATCGGCCGCAATGGGGCTGGAAAGAGCACGTTGCTGAAGATCCTCTCTCGAATCACGAAGCCAACAGAGGGTTATGCTGATCTTGTCGGGCGGGTTGGCTCGTTATTGGAGGTCGGCACAGGCTTCCACCCGGAGCTGACTGGCCGGGAAAACATCTATCTGAACGGGGCCATCCTCGGAATGAAGCGGGGGGAGATTGAACGCAAGTTCGACGAGATCGTGTCCTTTGCCGAGATTGAGCAGTTTCTGGATACGCCGGTAAAGCATTATTCGAGCGGCATGTACGTGAGGCTTGCTTTCTCGGTCGCTGCTCACTTGGAGCCCGCGATTCTTCTAGTTGACGAAGTGCTCGCCGTAGGCGACAGCGCTTTTCAGAAGAAATGCTTAGGCAAGATGCAAGATGTTGCGCGCCTAGGAAGGACAGTGCTTTTTGTAACTCACAACATGGCGGCGGTTGAGAATCTCTGTCCGGAAAGTATCCTGATTGAAAGGGGCTCGATTGCAGCATCAGGAAGAACCGAAACCGTGGTGGCTGCATACAATGCGCAGATCAACAAGGGACTTGAAGCGTCCGTCGATCAAGATCTTGATTGGGTTGGGGACAGCGAGATTCGGTGCGTGGGGGTAAGGTTACTTGATGCAGAGCGAAACCCTATGTCCTACCTCGGCTCAGGTCAACCCGGATTCATAGTGTTGGACTTTGAGGCAAAGAAGGACGATCTGGTGGGCGTAGGCGTTGCGGTTGGCATTGATACACTCAATGGTACCAGGGTGCTGACTCTCTGGAGCGAGTTTTCCGGCCAAGTGTTTCGGCTCTCTGCGCCCCGCGGTTCTTTCCTGTGTGCCCTTCCAGAAGGACTTAGGCTCCGTCCCGATATCTACCTCCTGTCGACTTACATTGGAAACCAGTATAGGTCGCCACACGTGGTCATTAATGCAGCCCATCTCGATATCCGAGAGGTGGACTTCTACGGTACCGGGAGGTTGCCGGACAGGAGCCAGGGGTCGCTCTTGGTTCCGCACGAATGGATCTTGAGGTAGATGAGACTTCAAGTCGGATAATTCCGATCATGCGCAGATACTAGAGAAGATGAATGGGACAGGCACGGTGCCAAATGGGAACTGCGCTCGAAGTGGCTTATGGTTCTTGGCAATCTAGTGAACGGCTGAATGTCTGTTGAGGGGCTGAGATTCGATCATGCGCGACAATGTGAAGGAATTTGTTCGCCTCGTTACGACGGTTGTTCCAATCATAGAGCCAGTGATTGAGATTGGGTCGTTTCAGGTGGATGAGCAGGTAGGATACGCTGACCTAAGGTCTTTCTTCCCTGGCAAAGAATATATAGGTTGCGACATGAGGTGGGGGCCGGGAGTAGATCGCATCGAGAATGTAGAGCATTTGAACTTCGAATCGGGAGTTGTCGGGTCGGTGCTGATCCTTGATACCCTGGAGCATGTTCAGAATCCAATTGTTGCGTTGTGGGAGATCCATCGGGTCCTCAAGCCCGGGGGCATAGTGGTCATGAGTTCCGTAATGGCCTGGCCGATACATGACTATCCGAGCGACTACTGGCGGTTCACCCCACAATCGTTCGAATTCTTGCTCGAGAGGTTCGAGACGAGACTTGTATATGTACAGGGCCAGAAGGCATTTCCTCATGCCATCTTCGGGTTGGGACGCAAGGCAGGAGGAGATCCTGAAGTGGCAGAGGCGATGGCAAATAAGCTATCGCCGATGAACCGGGAAGAGTCGGGATTCACAATCACGACCGATGGAGCATCAGTGGTTGCCAAAAGCCCAACAATAGTGGCAGGCGCCGCTGTCATCCCAATCCTTGGCACCGGCATAGTAACACGGTCGGGTAAGTACTACCTCTTTGACAGGCACCTGCCGGCGCGGCTACTAAGTGGGCTTCGCCACAGAGTTCTCGGGACTTAGACCGGCGGTCAGCTTACTATCCCAGTAGTCCTGCTCACAGGCGGCTTAGCAAATAGCTCTCTGTCCGTTTCTCCAAGCTGCGAATTTCGCAGCGGATCTAGGGTGCCCAAGGAGAAATCTTAGGTGTTAGTATCCAATCGGTTCATGCATCGATATCCTGGCAGGGCCCTTGATGAGGTGCGATCAGGGAGATAGTACAGTTGGAGAGGGGCTCTGGGACGATGCAAACACAGTCAACGATATGGCAATGTGTCGCTAGAGATGGCTCGATTGTCCTAGATATTGATGCTCCCAATGGCTTTCTCTTTCTCCTGGTTTGGGGATATCCGGGAGATGCGGGAGTACGTGGAATCAAGCGCGGTCTTAATGGGGCAGAGCGCGGGCGGCTCACCTGAATCGGGCTTCTTGCCGGGGATCCACTTTAGATTGCCTAGAGTCCTGATCGGCGACCGAGCAGGAAGAACAGAGCCGGCCCAGGAATTGACATGAAATTACCGAGCCAGAATCAAATGCTGCACCCTCATCCAATGGGGAATCCCGGGGTCACTTACGATCAACGGAGCCTGTTCGCCTTCGGCCGACGGCCACGGCCAGGAGAAACATGTGTTCACTAGGGCGGAAGTGACCTATGATCTGGCTGAAGGCGCTGTGGAGAGGGTCCTTCAAGACGAGGCAAATCCCCTTCACCGTATTGCCAAGATGATTGACGACGGGGCAATGGTTCTTGATGTGGGGGCCGGAAACGGCCTGCTTGCGTTGGTTGTGTCAAGAACATGTAAGGGCGTGGTGATAGACGGAATCGAGCCCGATCCTTATGCTGCGGCAATGGCAAAGCGGCTGTATAGGCGGTTCTTCGTGGGTGCGGCAGAGGATTTCTGGACGGAAATAGAAGAAGGTGGGTACAACTTCGTTGTGCTTGCAGATGTAATAGAGCACATGAGCGACCCCCTAGGATTCCTTGAGGGTTTGAACGAGCACTTGGGTGAGGATGCAAGGATTCTTGTGTCAGTGCCTAATGTGGCATTCGCATCAGTCCGGATTTCTTTGCTAAATGGCCAGTTTGATTATGTTGACTCTGGCCTCCTCGAGCGGACTCACGTGCGCTTCTTCACCCTGAAGACGATCAAGGCCTTGGCCGAGACACTTGGCATGGGGATAGAAAGAATCCTCTTCCTAGAAAGGGATTGGTTCAGCACCGAGATCGCACTCGGTCATTTGTCTGCTTGCCCCTGCACAATCCTGCAGGTAGCCAGAGACAGGACATCGTCCACATACCAATTCGTCATTGCGCTGAGCAAGCTCCCCGCCATTCCAGTTGAGGAGCACTTTGGTGCTGGGGCAAACCACCCGTTCCTGAAGTATCTGCTGCAACGGACCTACGTTGAGTCTGTCTTTCACAGGGTGTTTTGGTATCTATCAGCTACACGCGCAAAATGACTCCCACAGTCTCAGTCTGCATCCCGGCTTACGGGCAACCGCAGGCGCTGTATCGCGCACTAAGGTCGGTTTTCGCGCAGTCATTCAATAGCTTTCAAGTTGTCGTTACCGACGATACTCAAGATGACTCTGTACGGAATGTAGTATCTGGATTTGCCAACCAAGGGGATCTGATATATCAAAAAAATGAAGTTCGCAAAGGGACACCCCAGAATTGGAATGAGGCTGTGCGTCTGGCATCTGGCGATTACATAAAGCTCTTGCACCACGATGACTGGCTCAAGGACGAGAATAGCCTGGCGGAATTTGTCGGATTGCTGGAGCGACACAAAGACGCTAGTTTTGGATTCTGCTCGTCCGTGGCTTACGATTCGGCCGAAAAACCGGTTTTCGTGCACACTCCATCAGATTCGCAAATCCGGAGTCTTCGCGCTGACCCCGCCACCCTCTTCTTCGGCAATTTTGTGGGCTCTCCGAGTGCCACCATAATGCGCGCAACTGTCAAGGAAGAATATGACGCTAACCTGAAATGGCTTGTCGACGTTGAATACTATATGAGAGTCCTCCAAAGAGGAGTCGTATTCGCGTTCAATCCTTCACCGCTGGTGTGTGTCACGACTTTATCCCCCTTCCAGGTGACAGCGGAGGTGAGTGGAGACAGAGTGGTGCAGGTGTATGAATGGCTGTATCTTTACTCAAAGGTTGCAGGAACTGGCCCAATTGACTACCGCAGGGTGAAGTTCATGTCGGAGCTGCTCCGCCGTTGGGAAATCCGATCCCAAAGCGATCTCGTGGACTGTGGCGTAGATTTTCACTATCCGGAGGACATTGACGACATTCTGAGGATACACAGTCATTGCTTGGGTGCCGGTAGGCACTTCTTGGGGCTCCGTTTAATAGCTTCTGTTGTTCGCAAGAAGGCAAGATGGCGCGCTCAACGCAAGAAGAGTAGCAGAGGAACCTAGTTGCCAAGGGCTGTGCTTACCATGTTCGAGGCTTCGCCGAAGATGGATAGAGCTTTCGCGGACCGCGAATCGCAACTGCCGCTGACAGCTAGTTGGAAATGGTGCACATGAACCCGAAGTCCCTTTTGTTGGGGCCAATTGAGCACCTGAGAGCCAGGGCAAGGCATTGGGCGATCAAGAGGATTGTTCCCGAGTATGTCTCTAGTCGACCTGTTGGGGAGTTTGCATTGCAGTGGTTGGCGGTCTCCCAACATTGGATTTGCAGGGAGCTTCTGGAGGAGGACTCCCAATTGCGCCCGAGTGTGCCTCTGCAAAGGAATCTCAGCAAGACATTCGAGCTGGCAGATTTCTCAATAGCTCTGGTCAGACAATATGCCAAATCAATCATCGACTACCTCGGACCAATAGACTATCAATCATTTCCGTACTCAACTCGCCTGGGTCCGATAATGAATGGGCACGCCTATGTCAAGATTTGGGAAGTAGCCTACTTGGCCGCGGTAAGCGGAATTGGACGCGGGGATCGAATCTTGATTCCCGCAAGCGGCCCATCTTATTGGATCCCAGCCTGGCACAAGGAAGTGTTGGGATGTGAAGTGACCTGTTTTGACAAGAGCAGGAACTACAACGACTTCACCGTTGATGAAACAGTTTACGGCAGATATGGGATTGAGTTCTCGTACCAAGACGCTGGTGATTTCCATTTCGAAGGTCGACGTTTTGATGCGATACTGTCCCATTGCTCTATCGAACATTTTTTTGGTGGCGCTTGCGTGCGGTTCGTTCAGCGTGCTGATCGCTACCTGGTTGACGGCGGTGTCCTGGGTTGCGCCACTCAGATATGGAACCCGGACTGCAGTCTCATAGGGCGAGAGGTTCCTGAGTTGGGGTACATCTTCTTTTCTGTGGAAGCGATCAATGAACTGATGGGCGCGAATCCGTCTCTCCACTCTCTGGACGGGAGACCCTTCATATGTTATCAACACTGGCCGAGGTACAACGTCTTTGAAGTTGACCCCGGAAGATATAGTTTTGATGGGGAAACCTGTAAGACGTTATGTTGTGCATTCTTCTTGAAGAGGGATGGGTTGAGTGTATAGTATTATTGCGCGGTCCGGCTTGTAGATTCGATGGCCGTTATGCAGAGAAACCTTGGAACGGAATGGGCTAGCAGCGACAGTGCAATTGCCGGGCTAAGTATCCCGGTGGGACCCAAGATGCATCTCGGTTGCGGCGAATACTACCTGAAGGGCTATGTCAATGTTGACCTGCCGCCTTCGGAACGGGGGGTGATGAGAAACGTCAGGGCTGACATCTATGCTGACATTGGACAACTGGGCTTCCCTCCAGAATCGGTTGCACTGTTTCGTTGTCATCATGTCCTTGAGCATTTTGACCGGGGATCAGCGCTGGGGTTGCTATGCCGATGGCATTATTCCTTGAAACCTGGAGGTGTGGTTGTTATTGAGACTCCCGATTTTTGGGCGAGCATCAGACTGCTGGCCTCACGAAGGTATTCGTACAGTCAAAAGCAAGTAGTACTGCGTCATGTTTTTGGATCACATGAGGCGGGCTGGGCGGTCCATCAAGATGGCTGGTATGAAAGCAAGCTAAGACACGTTTTGAGCAACCTCGGGTTTGAGGAACTGCGCTTCAAGTTCAGTAAGTGGAAAATGACGCGCAACATCACCGTGGCCGGTCGGAAGCCAAGGACGCTTCCGCAAGCCTCCCTCTTGCAGACCGCTTATGAGCTGCTACGGGATAGCATGGTTGATGACTCGGCAAGTGAAGTGGCGCAGTGGAGACTGTGGTGTGGCCGCGTAGATCATGTTTTCCCCGTCCGCGAGCCCTTGAATACCATTAATGGCTAGGCTGCTTTTGATCTCGAATCCATGCTTGGTTCAGCTTCGAATCGGAACGGCAAGGCGAATCGTCGAGCTTGCACCAGTTGCTGTCTGAAGAGTTACCCGCCAAAATGTGTGGATCGCGAAGTAATGTTGCTCATTCCCAATCCTGACGACGGGGTGATGTTGGTTACGTTTGATGTTGTGGCGTCCTGGTAATTCCGGGTGTGGCATTGGAAGGCTCTGCTGAAATGTGCGCTTTTTCTGAGCAGCCGCTTGTAAGTGTACTCTTGCCTGTGTACAACGGCGCCGACTATCTTAATGACTCGATTCAAAGCATACTTGCTCAAACATACTCTCATCTTGAACTCATCGTCATCGATGACGGATCGACAGACGAGTCATACTCTATGGTAATGAGCCTTCATGACGAGCGAATACGCAGCTATCAACAGGAGAATATGGGCTTGGCGCGTACGCTGAACCGAGCAATCAATCTGGCTCGGGGCAAGTATTTTGCCCGGCAAGATCAAGATGACATTTCTCTGCCACGGCGAATCGAAATGCAAGTAGATTTCTTGGAGAGGCATCCTAGTAATGGCTTGGTCGGAACCTGGGCATCGATAATGCGAGAGACAGAGAAAACGAACCGGGTACACTGCCACCCAACCGACAATATTGTCCTGCAGTTCGAGTTGCTCTTTGATAACCCTTTCGTCCACAGCAGCATGATGATCCGCAGGTCGATCCTGGAGGAGGAGGGGGGATATTCCATCGATGTTGCGCGTCAACCTCCGGAGGACTATGAACTCTGGTCAAGAATGGCCAGGCGGTGTGAGGTGGCCAACATTCCTGAGGTCCTTCAGGTGTATCGCGAGGTGACCACGAGCATGTCGCGTCTCGGGTCGATGCCGTTTCTAAATCGTGTCGTGACGATAAGCGCGGAGAACCTTTGTTGGGCTGCCGGTTCGGGGTCGAACAGTCAGGCGGCGGTAACGCTTGCTGCGCTTGCGCATGGAGCCTATCACCGAATTGACACGTTGCCGGGAGTTGGCAGGTTGGCTCTCCTGCTTCTGAATGCCTGCGACAACATTAGCGACAGAGCAGGTGTCAATCGCCGCCTTCTTCGGCGAAGAGCGGCAGCCCGACTCCGAGTCATATTCCGCCGCTATGCCAGGCTGGCTGTCATGCGGGCACGACAGCGTCTGCTTGGCTGACCTACTGCGAGGTAATTTGGGACCGACCATGGGGAAAACTTGTTGCGTGGTTGGAGGTGCTGGGTTCATCGGGAGAGAGGTTGTCCGATTGTTGCTGGGCCAAGGTCGACGAGTGACTGTGGTTGACAGGCGGCCACCAGGAATGGAAAGAGAGAGCAAAGGATTCCGGTACCTGAGTGGGGATTGCAGCGATATGTCCGTCCTCGAAGAAGGGCTGAGAGACGCGGACGAGGTTATCGACTTGGCTTACTCGACTGTACCGAAGACAAGCTTTGACGATCCTGTGCAGGACATCCTCAATAATCTGCCATCGTCAGTGATGCTCCTGAACAGAGCGACCTTCCATGCTATCCGGAAGATGGTTGTGGTTTCTTCGGGAGGTACTGTTTATGGGGTTGCGCAGCACCTGCCAATACCCGAGGAGCATCCCACCAATCCGATCTCGCCCTATGGAATCACCAAACTCGCCGTGGAGAAATACGCGCTAATGTATCATCATTTGCGTGGCCTTCCGGTTGCGATAGTCCGACCGGGAAATGCCTACGGGGAGAGGCAAATGCCATCCACGGGTCAGGGCTTTATAGCCACGGCGATCGCGTCTATTCTCTCGGACCGCACCATTTTACAGTTTGGAGAACATGGGACGGTGAGAGACTACATTCACGTAGATGATGTGGCCCAAGGCATCATTGCTGTCCTCGACCAAGGTCGAGCGGGGTCCTGCTACAACATCGGATCGGGGGTCGGGAAAAGCAATTCCGACGTCTTGGATTCTTTGCGCTCCCTTGCTGAACCCTCGGGGCTATCGGTGAGAATCGAGTTGCAGCGAGCACGCGGGTTCGATGTGCCAGCCAATGTGCTGGACGCGAGCAAGTTGCGGGCGGAGACAACTTGGAAGGCAATGATACCCTTTGAACAAGGGCTTGAGCGGACATGGCGCTGGTTCACCGACACCTACCGCTCCAATGCATGAGGACGCCGCGACCGCTGGGTAAGCCGTCACCCTCAAAGCATCTGCATTTGGAGAGCAGGCAGCATGGCAGCATAGTATTCAAGCGCAGGCAAGGTCGCTGGCCAATACCGCCTGCCGCGGCTTTTGTGGGTAGCACCTTCGATCCCCTTTGCGGATCTGCGAGCCTCGCGAAACCCGAGCAGCGGGATCGGCTCCACAGGGAATTCGCAACGATTATTTCATCTTTGTCAGCAGCGCACAGAATATCGAAATCAGGGAGCGGGGCGTGACTTGAAAGGGAACAATGGTTGGTATCCTAAGGTGCACAAGTCTGCTGAGATCATTCGCGGCGAGTTTGGGAGAGGCCAATCAGCCCATGAAATCTTGGAGGTCGCCGTCAATGGCGTCGCTGCCAACTCCTCCATTGGTTTAGACAAGCTAGGGCCAAAGTTCCGCTGCCCATTGTCTCCTGGGGCGCGCTGACACGGCATTATGGTGCATTTGGCCTGAATATCTGTGGGCTGATCTTTCATCTTGCCGTCACCACAGGGGCCCTCAGCGACGTGCGCCGGGAAGTGCAGGATAATGGCACCTGCGTGGACTATGCCCGCTGCATGGAGAATGAGGGGTTTGGCGATGCCCTTCTCGATGAATTGTTGATGCAGTGCCAAGTCAGGGCGCGCGTATCCCACGGAGAATTTCCTGTTGAACAGTACGATGCTAGTGAGAGGGCGTGCCAGCCGCAATCCGATGCCTGTCCTTCAAGTGGCAGTTGATGATGAACATTCTACACACTGTTGAGTTCTATTCCCCCAGTGTCGGCGGCGCACAAGAGGTTGTACGTCAAATATCGGAACGCCTTGCTGGGCGCGGGCATAATGTCACAGTTGCGACGACGCGCCTGGCTGAGCGACAGTCGCTCGAAATCGACGGGGTCAAAATACAGGGATTTGACATCTCTGGCAACGCTGTTTGGGGGATGAGGGGCGAAGTTGAGCGGTACCAGAAGTTCTTGCTGGAAGGCAGGTTTGATGTGATGCTGAACTACGCCGCCCAGCAATGGACAATGGACGCAGCATTTCCAGTGCTGGATCGTCTCCCATACCGCAAAGTGATGGTGCCCTGCGGTTTTTCGTCATTGTATAACCCAGCCTACCGTGGCTATTTCTTGGCTATGCCGAAGATCATGCATCTATACGATCATCTAGTTTTTCCTAGCAGTGATTACCGGGACATCAGGTTCGCACGGGAGCACGGATTAGAGCATTATTCCGTCATCCCCAATGGGGCAGACGAACGTGAATTCGGCGCCCTCGCGCCCGACTTCCGGACTGGATACGGCATAACTGTTAATGAACCGTTGTTGCTGACGATAGGAAGCCACACCGGGCAAAAGGGGCACCGCTTGTGTCTTGACGCTTTCCAGGGCTTGAAGCGAACACGGGCTACTCTAGTCATTATTGGCAACGTCATCGCCAAGGCGAATTGGTGGAAGCACTGCGCGCGACCTGTGTTGGGTGCACTCAGACGGCGGGAAGTCGGTCGTGCGCGTGACATTCTGTTCCGGATCCTACTAGTCGGACTGGGCTCGGGCTGCCTCCCCGAGTGCCGGGCGCAGGCGCGTTGGATAAACCTGCACGATTCAGGAAAACGGGTGCTAGTGCTCGATCCCCCTCGCCAGGATGTGGTTGCTGCCCTACAGGCTGCAGACTTGTTCGTCTTTGGCTCGAATATCGAATGCTCACCACTGGTGTTGTTCGAGGCGATGGCCGCAGGCACACCCTTCTTGAGCCTCGCCTGCGGCAATGCCCAGGAAATTGCAGCGTGGGGCAGAGGTGGACGTATCGCACCAACCCTGCGACAGCCAAACGGTGAGGTGGATGGGGCCCCTCCGGTCTTCTCACAAGAGATTGATGCTTTGCTCGACGACCCACAAGAACGCGCAAGGATGGGCGCAGCAGGGCAGCAAGCATGGCGTGAGCATTTTACTTGGGAGAAGATCGCCCTGCGATACGAAACCCTGTACAATCAATTGGCAAGATGAATCGTCTACGTCGTTGGTTTCTTGCAAAAACCCGCTTGCCTACTTCTCCTGTCGACTTGACTCTTTCCACACGGTCGCTGCCCGAGGCAGACAAGTGGATCCTATCAGAGTTTATTCTCGAAAAGCTGGTCCCAGTTGTAGGCGTCCACCCGTACCCACTGGACGAACTGCTATTGATGTGTTCGACCGTGGCGTACTTCAAGCCCGGCATCATCATTGAGTGGGGGACTCACCTAGGCATTAGTGCCAGGATCTTCTACGAGATCAGCCGCCAATTGAGCCTCTCGGTGCCGATCCACTCAATTGACCTTCCCCCGGACGTCGCCCATGTAGAGAATATTCGTGATTTGGCCCAGCGAGGAAGGTATGTGAGGAATACTACCGTGCAGCTTCACCAGGGCGATGGTTTGTCCGTTGCGCGAGGCCTTCTCGCGGAAACGAAAGGCGTTCTGCCGCTGATCTTCCTCGATGGTGACCATCATTATGAGACAGTCAGTCGCGAGCTCAATGGTCTGAGAACGGCAGCACCCCAGGCAGTCGTGCTTGTTCATGACACCTTCTTCCAAGGGCCTGAGGCGAACTACAATTGCGGTCCCTATGAAGCGCTCTTGGAGTTCTCAAAGACAGATGACATCCCGGTGTGTTCCACCGCTCTAGGGTTGCCGGGCATGACCCTCGCCTACTGGTTGTGAAATCATGGGGGCGGCGGTATCGCTGGGGTTGCGCAGACGCGAGAAGCCACGCGCCATGATCAACTTCCATAACACACAAATATCACGCCCTTGCAAGGCCAACATGGACATAGGGAGACAACCCATCGCGAGCTTAGAACAATCAAGGTGGCAAGATGGGAGCTAGCTGCTATCATCCCTGGCGTTTGCGATAGGTTTGGTCGATAACATGCGGATCCTCTATGTGGGCATGAAGTATGACTACGGGTTTCCCGAAAGGGGACTCGGCTTTGAGCATTGGAACTTTTACGAGAGCCTCTCGCGCATGGGTCATGAGGTGATCTACTTTGATTTCATGAGCCTTTACAAGGAGCATGGCAGACACTGGATGAACCGTCGGCTCCGGGAGGTCGTAGCAGCCGACAAGCCCCATCTCCTATTCGCTGTGCTCTTTGGGGACGAACTGGACAAAGCCATCCTGGGGGAGATCTCAGAGCACAGCTCAACGATCACCCTGAACTGGTTCTGCGACGACCATTGGCGTTTCGACAATTTCTCGCGCTATTGGGCTCCGAGCTTCAACTGGGTCGTAACCACATCGAAGGCGGCGGTAATTAAGTACGCTGGCATTGGCTACCGCAATGTCATCAAAAGCCAGTGGGCCTGCAACCACTTCCTCTATAAGAAGCTCGATCTTCCGCTTGTGCATGATGTGACCTTTGTCGGCCAGCCCCACGGAAACCGGCGGCAGGTCATCGAGTATTTGCGGCAGTCGGGCATTAGTGTCCAGGTCTGGGGAAATGGTTGGGAGTCAGGTCGGCTGTCCCAGCAGGATATGATCCGGGTCTTCAATCAGAGCCGCATTAACCTGAACTTGTCCAATGCTTCCTATTCGCCAGCTGAGAATGGAGGGAAGGCGCCCGCCGTTCTTCGCCTGGCGAGGCGCCTTTTTGGAGCGGCGCCGCTTTCCGATACGGCCAGGGCCCGTATAAAATGGCACGTGGCAGGAATGAGGACCTCCAGGAGAATCCGGGATTCGACCGACTCGACCGCTCTGATACCCCCGCATTACCCGAGCCAGATCAAGGGACGCAACTTCGAGATCCCAGGGTGTGGAGGCTTCTTGCTAACGGATCGCGCCGAGAACCTTGAGGACTACTACGATTTGGGTGGAGAGATTGCTTGCTTTGACGATATCCCCGACCTGGCCGATAAGATCCGGTACTACCTTGCGCACGAGGAGGAGCGTCATGAAATTGCCGAGGCCGGATATCGGCGAACCTTGCGTGACCACACCTATGAGCGTCGGTTCAATGAGATCTTTGACAGAATTGGTCTCGAGAGTGGCACATGAACGCAGTAGGCCCCTTGTTGGCATGTGCAGGGTTGCAGGCCTGATATCAAGGTACGATGGCTGAGCCCCTGGTCAGCGTGGTCATGGCTGTGTGCAATGGCGAGCGCTACCTGCGCGAGGCCATTGATAGCGTGCTGAATCAGACTCTACAAGGCATTGAGTACGTTGTGGTCGATGATGGATCCACGGATAGCACAGGGTCCATCCTCAAAGGCTACGGCCAGGCCCTCCAGGTCATTTCCCAGCCGAACCATGGGCTGGCGCAAGCTCTGAACCGTGGCCTTGTAGCAGCCCGGGGACATTACATCGCGCGGATGGATGCCGACGATGTGGCGGAACCAGAGCGGCTGGAGGCGCAAGTCCGTCTCCTGGAAAAGAACCCTGAGGTGGGTGTTGTAGGCAGCGCGGTGCGCTTTATCGACGCGGGCGGGAAAGCCTGGGGGGTGAAGTACTTTCCTGCATCGGATGTGCATATTCGCTGGCACAGCCTTTTTCTCAGTCCTTTCGCTCACCCTGCGGTGATGATGCGTCGCAACGAGCTCTTTGCGGCTGACTTATGGTATCGCGAGGAGTACCCCTCGATTGAGGACTACGACCTGTGGGGCAGGTTGCTGGCCCGCACCCAGGGGGCCAACCTCTCTCGGCCGCTGCTCAGGTATCGAATTCATTCTGAAAGCATATCAAGCAAGACCAGACTGCAACAGCGCATGCGCCACGACCGGATTGCTTTTCGATGCATTGGGGAATCCTTTCCGACCTTCGCAATTAGCCAAGCGACTGTATCAGCAATCTGCCGGATGCTCATCGAAGGCGATCCCAGGGATCCCACGGCGCCGGCGAGAAGCGCCGAGCTGGTCCAGGTCTACCTGGACCTGTGGGATCAGTTCTTCAATCGTTACCATGGGTCGCGGGGGATTCTGCAGGCGCGTGACGACGCCTGCCTCCGGGCCGCCGTCGCATTGCTTCGTCCCCGGGCGGCTGTGGGAACGACTGCAGTCCTTCGGAGGTTGTTGCGGATCGATCCTGCGTTGCCTTTCCAATTGGTGGCCGCCGTTCCAATGGGGATCGCTGTGGCGAGGAGAAGACCCTTCGTGGCGCAGTTCTATTTGAATGATTTGCGCGGGTAGATTGCGCTTCGGCGGTATCAGTTCTTGGATAAGCAAGAACGGGGACATGAGATCCAGGAGTCTTGCAGGAAGCCTGGGACCTTAGACGGGGGCGCCTCGCCTCGGGGATCGAAGAGTCGGGGCCGTAATGCGGGGTGGTCCATCCCATTTTTGGACAGCATTCGCCTCGCCGGAGTGGAGACTACTGATGAGAGTGCTTCTGGTCCACAACCTGTATCGCGAAACGGGAGGAGAGGACCTAGTTTTCAGGGCGGAGGCGCGGCTCATGCGGCAGCATGGACACGAGGTGGTGGAGTACGTCGAGGATAACCATCGTCTCGAAGCGATGGGTTGCATTCCTGCCGCGGTCCAGACTGTCTGGTCGGCTCCGAGTAGGCGCAAGATTGGTGAGATGCTCTCGCGGACTCATCCGGACCTGGTGCACTTTCACAACACGTTCCTGCTTGTCTCTCCCTCGGCCTACTATGCGTGCCGTGATGCTGGGTTGCCGGTTGTCCAGACACTTCACAATTTCCGCCTACTATGTCCGAATGGTCTCTTCTTTCGGGATGACCATGTGTGCGAAGACTGCCTGGGGAGGTCTATCCCATGGCCCGGAGTACTCCACGCATGCTACCGGCGCAGCCGCCCTGCAAGCGGTGTAGTTGCCACGATGCTCTCATTCCACCGCCTGCTGGGGACGTGGGAGAATCGGGTGGACACATACATCGCCCTCACAAGACACGCAAAGGAAAAGTTCATCCAAGGTGGATTTCCCAAGGAGAAGGTTGTTGTCAGGCCCAACTTTGTGGACCCAGATCCTGGTGTGGCAGAGGGAGAAGCAAAACCCTATGCTCTTTTCGTTGGTAGGCTTTCCCGGGAAAAGGGAGTGCAGGTCCTTCTAAGGGCCTGGGGCTTGGTCGGGAGGGGGATCCCGCTTGTGATGATGGGGGATGGCCCATTGTCAAGTGAATTGAGGGGCCTTGTGGAGTCGCGGGAGTTGTCCAATGTGAATCTGATCGGACGCCAACCTCATGATCGGGTTTTGGCGGCCCTAAAGGGGGCTCGTTTTCTCGTCGTTCCAAGTGACTGCTACGAGTCTTTTTCTCTGGCTCTTGTGGAGGCGTTCGCGAGCGGTGTTCCTGTAGTGGCCTCCCGTCTGGGTGCGATGTCTGAGATTGTCGATGATGGACGCACTGGCCTGCTCTTCGAGCCCGGCAATGCAGCCGACTTGGCCGACAAAGTGAACAGGCTATGGAGCAATGCGGATCAGTCTGAGGCCATGGGCCGGGGAGCAAGGCAGGAGTTCGAGCAGAAGTACAGTGCTGAACAGGGCTATCAAGGGCTGATGGCAATCTACAACCGGCTAATCGGCGCAAGGCGGGGCAGGGGTTGATGCAAGCGAATCGGGTGCAGGCCCCTTAAGCCAGGGATTCTCGGGCTGAACGATACCTTCTGCCCCGGGTTCGCTGCGTCATTAGCGCAAGTGTCGGTTCCACTGGTGTGAGCAGATGAGGTATTGCGCGCCGTTGGGTTGGAACCCGGTAATCACAATGTGTGATTCATGCATCGGCCTACCTCGGTCTCCGTAGGTGCGGGCATCACCCTTGCGACGATTGAGGTGGTGTTGGCTGTCTTGACATGCATTCCGGGGTTAAAGCATCGGCAATCAAGACGTGGAACAACTTGACTCTGCTAAAGCGTCGCCTGGTCTTGGGTACCTCGGACCAAACTGTCCGGTCAAGGCGACGTTCTGTTCTAAGGCTGACATGCTTCGACGGTTTCGTGGCTACGACGGGAGGATGGTTTGGTAGTGGGCGACGAATCCCCTCGCGTAAATGTCCTGGGTGTCGGCATAAGCGCGATCAATATGGGTCGCGCGCTAGACACGATCGAGGGTTGGATACATCGACGCGAGCCGCACTATGTTTGTGTCACCCCTGCCCATGTGGTCATGGAATGCTATCGCCAGCCGGATCTCTATCCGCTATTCAATTTGAGCGGCCTGACCACTCCGGACGGCATGTCCATTGTGTGGCTGTTGAAGCTGCATGGCCGGCGAGGTGTCGGCAGGGTGTGCGGGTCCGATCTGATGGAGGCGGCCTGCCAGATGTCCGCGCAAAAGGGCTGGCGCCACTTCTTCTACGGCGGAGGGCCGGGGGTAGCGGAGGCCCTGAGGGAGAAGATGACGGCGCGGCACATCGGACTGCAAGTGGTGGGGGCCCATTCGCCTCCGTTTGGTCCCCTGACACCGGAGGAGGACGATAAGATTATTGGGCAGATTAACGCTTGCCACCCAGACATCGTGTGGGTCGGGATCAGCAGTCCCAAACAGGAACGATGGATGGCAGGACATCTTGGGCAGGTGTCTGCGCCAGTCCTGATCGGCGTCGGTGCCGCATTTGACTTCCTGTCTGGCACCAAGCGCCGCGCGCCCGCTTGGATGCAGCGTTCGGGCCTCGAGTGGTTGCACAGGTTGATGAGTGAACCGAAGCGTCTGTGGCGCAGATATGCCCAGTACCCGCTCTTCGGCGTCCTAGTGGCCGCTCAGGCCCTCGGCCTGAAACGCTTTGAGGATTGAGGAGAGAGGCTGCTTCCCTGTTGTCAGGGAGGGGAGGGACACCCTGCCTTGCCCTTTTAGTGATGGACGCAAGATGCCATCGATGCCAACGAACTTTTTTGCTGGTGGGCGTATGATACAACGGATGCTTTGGCAGGTCCCTAAGCCCCTTCTCGGGGGGGCAACGACCTCCTCGTCCGGTGGGGTGGGAGGAGAACTTGGACAGAAAGCTAGCTGGGTTCAAATCCGATTGATATCCAGGAACTAGGCCCTTGGTCTACAGAGTCAGTCCAAGCGATCCTCAAGCGGGGTTGTCTCATTTGGGGCTTTCTGCTCCGACGCACGCAGGGTAATAGAACTTCGCAATGACCATACCCTCGGAAGCACATCCAGCGTCGCAGATTGACATTTCCGGGTCCCGCTGGATGGGTCCGGTATTGCTTCTCTTGAGCGACCTCGTTGCTTTGTCCTTGTCTATCTTCCTGTCAGTCTGGCTTTACCTTGGGCAAGCAGGCAGGGTCTACGCAGGGTTGTGGCCCCTGTTGTTCTTCTTCCCATTGGCTTATGCGATTCTTGGCCTGTATCCGGGCATGGGGCTCCACCCAGCGGAAGAGATTCGCCTCACTACGTACGCGACGACCGCAGTCTATGTGGTCTTGGCTACAGCAACTTTTCTGTTCAGGGTGGGACCGGTGGGGGCGATATATTCCCGTGGGGTTTTTCTCTTGGCTTGGGGGCTCGGTCTCATCCTCATGAATATCTCCCGCCCCCTGGCGCGGCGAATCTTCTCCCGCAAGAGCTGGTGGGGCGATCCGGTCGTCATTCTGGGCGCAGGCGAGACGGGTCGGCTGATCGTGCGCACGCTCCTCAGTCATCCCGGTTTAGGACTAAGGCCGACTGCCTTGCTCGATGACGATGCCGCCAAATGGGGGAGCTATGAGAGCGTGCCGATCTTGGGCGGGATTGATCGGGCTGTGGAGATTGCGGAGGCGGGGGTCCGCCACGCTATCCTGGCGATGCCTGGCGTTCCTCGTGCGCGATTGCTCGAGATTCTTGACAAGGACGTCGATCGGTTTCCGCACCTGATGTTGACGCCGGATCTGTTTGGGTTCTCGACTCTCTGGATCCGCCCCCGAGACATGGGCGGGATCCTGGGCCTCGAAATGAGGCAAAGCTTGCTCCTTCCTGGGAGCCGGGTGGAAAAGCGCCTGCTTGACTTGGTCCTGACTTGCCTGGGCGGCCTGCTCCTCCTTCCCTTCATGGTCCTGATTGCACTCATCATCAAGCTCGATTCGCGCGGCCCCGTGTTTTATCATCAAGCGCGGCTGGGGAGAGGCGGCCGTGTCTTCGGCGCCATCAAGTTCCGCACCATGGCCGAAGAAGGCGAGACGCGCCTCCACGAAATCCTGGCTGCCTCTCCAGAGCTACAGGCCGAGTACGAGATCTATCACAAGTTGCACGATGATCCACGGCTGACCCGTTTTGGGCGCATCTTGCGCCGCTTCAGCTTGGATGAGTTCCCGCAATTCATCAATGTCCTCAAGGGAGAGATGAGTCTGGTGGGCCCCAGAGCCTACCTGCCCAGAGAACTGTCACAAATGAACCGGAGAGAGGACACGATTCTCAAGGTGGTACCTGGGATCACCGGCATTTGGCAGATCAGCGGGCGCAACCAGACGACGTTCCAGGACCGGTTGCGCCTGGACGAGTACTACATACGCAATTGGTCTATTTGGCTCGATCTGTACGTGCTGAGCCGCACGGTGGAGGTGGTCCTGCGAGGGCGCGGGGCTTACTAGCTTGCCCCCATGCATTGAGGGGTTGTCGCAACCCAAGAGGTTTGTCCGAGCGGTCGGCGTCACCGGCTTATATCGGGGCCGGGCTGACTTCCGACAGGACCCTTCTCAAGCCGAATTTCGTGTACCCGCACCTCTGGGCGGGCAATTCCCTCGAGGAAATTAATCTCTTCGTGGGCCGAGCGTCCCCTGACACAGGTGTCGCGATGCACCTGGAGGCTCTTAACTCAAGAGCCCCTTCATGCTGTGGATCGCAGGAGATGGCGCCTTGGCGGAGCACATGGAAACGCAGGCCTGTCGAGACCTGCTCGGCACGGCTGAGTTCCTGGGCGTTAATCACGTACAGAGACCCTGATCCGGCGTTGCCCAGGCGAAGATAGTCCCCTCAGTCCGCCAGCACGCAGCCCATAATTTGCAGGATTGTGCGCCAAGCCAAGCCCTTGGCCATGCCCCCCCATAGGCACCGACGAACTGTTGTTGCTGGGGGAGGTACGATGCGTGGTCGAGATCATCAAAGAGAAACCGAATTCGATGGTCTCTGTGGTTTGGCCTGATTCATGGACGAACCGAGCCATCTCTATTACCTATCCTCCTTGAAGACGTCCCTCTACCGGTATTGCGGGAATCTCTGACGCACCTCCTTTTGTTCTGCGCATATCAAGCCCGAGTATCTTCTGCGCAAGAGCTTATTCTTCGATCTATCTTTGCGGTATGTGGGAGGTCACGATTGGAATCTGCGCATACTGGATGTGTTGAACGTGTGCCCGTCCAGAATCCCACTTTCAAGAGTTCGCATCCACGCGGAACAGACGTCCAAACGAGATGCTCTGGAGATGAGGGAGAAGTATCGTCGTGTGGCAACGTCTCACCACATTAGTTCTATACTCTATAGGCCACTCGAAAATGTTCTCATCTTTTTCCACAAGATGGGGACCTTGGGTCAGGGATGATCGCAAGATGGCTACAGGGGGTGAGCCACATCAAATGGGGAAAACGATGCTGTGGAGAGACTCGACCGAGGGAAGATGACGGCCAGAATTGCTGTTCTCTTTCCGAAGTTTTCCGGTGGGGGTTCTGAGTTTGTTGCCTCCTGCATGCTCCAAGTGCTAAGTGGCTGCTACGAAACTCATCTCTTTACGTTGGCGGGTGTCGATTTTCGGGAGGTCGACCGTTATTTTGGTACGCATTTGGATGGATCAGGGGTTACTGTTGACATTCCCTTGACAATCGTCCCGGGCCTTCTCCATGGGCCGGCGCATTTGCCAATGACTATCCGTCAGCATCTACTCTCCTACTCTTTCCGAAGATGGCACGAGGAATTTGATCTAGGAATTGCGGCTTTTAATGAAATGGATCTAGGAAACCGAGGAATACAGTATATTCATGCTCCGCTTTTTGGCCGCGGAAGCGATATGGCTCGGCGTGTGTTGGGCTACCCGGCCTCCCCTGTACGAATGATCTATCAGCGATTGTGCGAACGCGCGTCTGGATATTCTGAAGAGCGGATGAGAGCGAACCTTACCCTCACGAATTCGCGATGGACAGCTGATCTTGTTGGCTGTTCGCACCACATCGAGGCAGAAGTTCTGTATCCTCCGGTTATTATGGATCCGCCTGGTATTCCGTGGGGTGACCGGGAAAGCGGATTTGTTTGTGTCGGAAGAATCTCTCCGGAGAAGAATCTTGAAACTGTGATTGAGATTATTCGCCGGGTCAGGCAGGAAGGAAGTGATACTCATCTGCATATCCTCGGCAGCGGCGGTGATCCCAAATACCGAAGACGAGTTGCCAGCCTCTGCGAAAAGAATGAGTCTTGGCTATTTCTCGAAGAGGGTCTTGATCGCGCGGAGCTGGCAAAAACGTTAGCAGGACACCGCTTTGGAATTCATGGCTGGGCAGCGGAAGGATTCGGTATTGGCATTGCCGAAATGGTGCGGGCCGGATGCATTCCATTTGTGCCGGACGGAGGGGGGCAGGTGGAGGTCGTGGGAGAAAATGGCTACCTGACTTTTCGTGATCCCAATCAGGCTGTGGAGAAGATTCTGAAGGTGATGTCGGATGAAATGTTGGCGAGAGACTTGACCCTGTTCCTGAGGGCGAGGGCGGGCCTGTTTTCCTATGAACGTTTCGCGGAGCAGTTCCTTGCGGTTGTTCATCGCATGATGAAGGGAGGAACCGTAGTCTAGGCCAACATCAGCATCGGAGGGAAGACCAGATGGCGATTTCCACCGAATGGAACTCTAGGTTGGTATGTCGACAATGATTTCATCTGCCAATTGAGACATTTGCAATGTTGACCGGCTTTCACCTACCCTCCTAAAACCGACCGAGGTTGTGAGTAGTTCGAGATGCAGAACAAGTTCGATGGACGACTGGAGGCAGGGCAACAGGCCAGGAAATCGCTAGCCCATGGAGGAGATCATCGGAAAGTTGCAGAAAGCCGAGGTTTTGGTCAGCCTGGGGCAGACAGTGGGCTAAGTAGGTCGGGCGTAGGCATTAGTGATGAGGCCTCGCATCGAATTAGCCGAGGCTGGCAGCTCCCGTTAGTGTCTCAGTTAATAGTGCACAAAGGGCTTGGGATCCCATGAGGGAACCGGGGTCTTGCCAAGAACTATCGAACAAGTGCCAACCTCAGTGGGATTAGCTCTGTTGCCATGACTTGGTCGGGCTCCGTAAGGCGTTGCATCGACTCCAGACTGAAGTACCTGCGTTCGATCTCCCCTTCGTCCGACATTCTCGCAACGAAGGCCCCGCCAGGCGGGTGAGCAAGGCTTCGTTTGCGAACACCACCCTCCAACGAACGATTCCGGAACTGCTGGTCCACTCGATCGAGGGCTCGGCAAATCGGGGAAACCTCATTCTCTGGACTGCCACCTGGGCTTGTTGATGCCGGTAGGCCGAGCGATTAAGGCATCTCGTCGATCTTCCGAGTACCCGCGCTTTGGACGCACGCCTGCCGTGTGTAGCTCGAGGCAGGGGTTCCACAACAGGCAAAAAGGCCTCCTTCGGCTGACAGCGGTGCTTCTCCGCAACCCTCCTCTGGGGTTCCAGGAGACTCGGGTATTACGTTCCCGACCGCAACTTGGCAACCCGGAGCATGATCGAACCTGCCCAGGTGTCCTAGGGCCATCCGCAATACTCGTTCCGGTGTTTCGTCCGGTGAGGCGTCCGTTCATACCTGCCAGCCGCAATCTTGTTTCTATCTTCCTAATCCAGGGCCCATCGCGCAAGCAATGGAGCCCCTTCGCGAAGGGGATCTCCGATTGAGGGATGCGAAGCGGTCCTCGACGAACGGCTTTCCGTAAGTCGAGCAGGCGCGTGGAACTGCGGATCTTCCAGCGCGAAGCGGTTCCGCTTCATTTGACCGCCGGGCAGACATGCTGTACGAATTTGGGGCGTGTAAGCCCAGGCTTAACAGGTTCGGCGGCTTGGATGTCGCTCTATGGCGCCACTGTTCGGTAGGGATTCGATCCATGGTATGTCGAATGGGCGGCACGGGTTATGGGGACTCATTTTTGGATATAATCTCGACGTTCACTCGTGCAGGAAAAACATTCGCGGGGCTCTTGGGTTTGAATTCTGAGTTGGCTGAAAAGGGCCATACGCTAAAGGCTATTTCCCCACTATTTTCGGGATAGGGCTCCGTGATCGGTAGATAATCAAGAGGAATCTCTTATCTTGTCCCACAGGTTGGTTATGGACATTGCAAACAGAGAAGGCGGAATCTCGCCCATTGTGGTAACTCCCCCCTCCTCACTGGAAATGCCGAATTTCCGAGAACTGTGGGAGTATAGAGGTCTTTTCTTCTTTCTAATCCGTCGGGACATCAAGCTGCGTTTCCAGCAGACCGTGATCGGATTCTTGTGGATCTTGCTTCAACCCCTGATTCAGATGTTGATCTTTTATGTCATTCTCGGTGTCCTGATAGGGGTTCCCACGAACGGCATCCCCTATCCCATTTTCTTTTTATCTGCCTTTGTCGTCTGGCAGTTCTTCACCCAGGTGGTCAACTACAGCGCCTTCAGTCTGGTGGGTAACATCGGCGTGATCGTTAAGTCCTATTTCCCGCGACTAGCATTGCCGCTCTCGACAGTTGGCACCGCGCTGGTAGACTTCGCGGTCTCTTTTCTTCTCCTGCTGGTGTTTCTGCTTATGAATGGTAACTACCCAATCACATTTCGCTACCTTCTTCTTCCTGTACTACTCGTGATCACCATCATCTTCTCCTCGGGGGTCGGGTTGCTATTCGGAGCGCTGATGGTGGTGTTCCGGGACACAAAGAACTTCCTAAATTTTGTTCTAATGATGTGGATGTACATCACCCCTATCGCGTATCCCACCTCCATTGCTCCTGAAAAGTATCGCGTTCTTTTTTACCTCAATCCATTGACCAGTCTTGTGGACGCCTACCGGTGGGTATTTCTGGGACAGGGTAGCCTCCCGAGGTTGAGCTATCTGGCGATCTCGCTCTCGGTCGCAATCGTGATCTGGTTCTGGGGTGCCATCGCCTTTAAGGCGATGGAAAATAGAATTGCGGATGTTATGTGACCATGAGCCGGCTGGCCGTCAAGACCGAACACGTCTGGAAGGAATACCGGATCCGCCATGATCTTGAGGGACCGCAAGGTTCGTTCAAGGCTGTATTGAACGCCCCATTCAACTGGCTGATGCGGCGCGCAATAAGGAGTCCCCAAGTACAGCGGTTCGAGCCCTTTTTTGCATTGAGGGACATCTCTTTCGAGATCGAACACGGCGAATCGGTGGGTCTTATCGGGCGCAATGGCGCCGGGAAGAGCACCTTGCTGAAAATCCTTTCCCGGATCACGCGACCTTCGAAAGGGAGAATTGTTCTGTATGAGAGGGTCAATGCTCTGCTTGAAGTGGGCACCGGCTTCAACATCGAGCTATCGGGCCGTGAAAATGTCTATCTCAACGGAAGTTTCCTGGGGATGAAAACCTCCGAAATCCGGAGGAAGTTTGACGAGATCGTGGCCTTCTCGGAACTCCAACAGTTCATCGATACGCCGGTAAAATACTATTCCAGTGGCATGTTCGTGCGTCTGGCCTTCTCGGTCGCCGTTCATTTGACGCCCGAATTGCTGTTGGTAGACGAAACCCTTTCAGTCGGCGACGCAGGCTTTCAGCAGAAGTCCATGGCCAAGATGAAAGAATTGCTGGGAAGCGGTGCCACGATTATCCTAGTATCGCACAACGACCGGGCCATCATGGATATCTGCAAGCGGGTGATCTGGCTAGATAAAGGTGCAATCCAAATGGATGGCTCCTCGGCCGGCGTGGCCGAGAAATACCGCGAATTTCTTAACGTGTCCGTATCCTAAGACCAATAAATAGCTTGCCGAAGAACCTGGACAGAAGGGACGGCTCTATCTTGACTTGATCAGATGAAGCCCAGTAAATATATACCTCGAAGAGTTCGCAAGATGGCCATGATTCGCCGCTTGAATGCAGTGCCAAGCAGGCGCTAGGATTTGATAGGGCTTGAATACTGTCCAAGATGATTCTCGCGCAGGCGCCTGATCGTCAAGCACGAGAGGTGAAAGCGGCGCTACTTCTAGTATTTCCCCTTGGATTCGTCCGCTTCGGCTTTGGGAGGTTGCGCGATCACCCAACGAACCCCATCGCTGGCCAAGTCATCCGGGGTTTCCCTGGCCCAAGGTTGCCACTCTGTGGCTGTCTCCCGTATCGCCTTAGGCGGGCGTATCGCTGCCATAGGTCGGCAAACCGATGACATGCCCCGGCCATCTGCCAGCGTTGGGTCTAGCCGGGTGGAGGAAACGCCGCCTTCTTTCTCATGCCATTCCACAGTTTTTCGTTATATCTCCGAAGGCGGTCAATCGGAGCCTCCTCATTCTCTGCGAGAACCGCGGGGACAACCCTGGAATACGAAAGGTTTGGACTGAAGTACGGGTCGCCCTCACGCACAATATCCTTCATATGCTCGAACCCTAGTAGCTGATCTGAAGGGGGGCAATAAGTGCCGCGGGTTAGGCCCTCACGGTGGATGAGGCGGGCATAGGGTGTATAGAAAATCCGATAACCCGCTCGGACTATGCGTTGGCATAATTCGACATCGCTGATCGCCAAGACATACTTCTCGTCGAATCCCCCAAGCTTCTCAAAGACATCGCGTCTGATCATCATGCAGGCCCCCGTGACGGCCATGTAGTCCCTGTACCACAGGGGGGATCCGTACGGCCCCGTGTCCGTCGGCCGTGCTCCCGCGAAAACATGACCTGCAAGAGCCTCCATTCCTACTACTACGCCCGCATGCTGGATCCTGCGGTTGGGGTATAAGAGCAACCCCCCAATCGCACCTATCTCCCGCACTTCAGCCCACTGGGCCAATTCCCTCAGCCAGTCTCCCTCCAACACCTCCACGTCGTTGTTCAAGAACAAGATGTACTGGCCAGCTGAGTGGCGAGCGCCCAGATTGTTGGCAGCAGAGTAGTTGAACTTGCCTGAGTACTCGATTACGTGAACACTCGGATCTGAACCGAGTGAGGCATATAGATCATGCGTCACCCTCTGTGAGCTGCCATTGTCTATCAGCAGGATCTCGTAATCGGGATATGTAGTCAGACGCCTTATGGATTGGAGACACCGGCGCAGGGCACCAGCTTTGTCTCTCGTCGGGATGATAATTGAAACCTTCGCCTGGAGGGCAGCCCACGAAACACGCATGGTGCCGCTGGAGGTTACCGTCGCCTTCGGACCTACGAAGCCGGCGCGAGCAAGATGATCTTCAATGGATCTGAGTTGTCGTCCCGTGGGTACGTCTTGACTCCGGATATTGGTCGATTTCCTTCCCTCCGCGCTGCAATGGCACAGGACCTTAGACAGGTGAACAATTCTGGCGGTCTTCTCTGTGCATCGAAAGGAGAGATCCCATGCCAGATCATCATCTAAGTGTTCGCCTGGTCCACTCGCTTGCCTGAGAAGATCCATGCGGATAGCCGCGTGTGCGAGATAGTTGGTGGAAAGCAACAGCTCCGGAGACCATGTGTTGGGTTTGAACCAAGGAGTGGTGCGTCGACCTTTCTTCCCTTTGAGCTTGTCTTCATCGAAGTACACGATGTCGGGTCGGAGAGGGCGCTGCAGCAAATTTGCAACTTCGTAAAGAAGGTTTGGAGCGAAGTGATCGTTCGGGTGGGCAAGGAGTCCGAATTCGCCCTGGGCAACTTTCAGAGCGGTGTGCCACGGGTTCCAGGTGCCTGGGTCTGTGGAGAGCGCCAAGGACCGAACTCGCTTCTCGATGGTAGCATATTCGGCTAGGAGCAGGCTGACCGATTCGGTTGAAGAAGGATCGCTTGCGACCCAGAGCTCCCAGTGGGGGTAGCTCTGGGAGCGGAGCGAAGCGATCATTTCGTTGACCGGCTCGAGTGAAGTGCCGGAGATCTGCGTTATAAAGCTGAACAGAGGTCGGTAACCTAGCGCCTCCGACGACTGGGCTTGGGCAATGAGCTCACCTTCACTTGGCTCAGTTCTCCTGATCCAGTCCTGGTATAAGGCCCTGGTGTCGGCCCCCAGAGTCAAGCGCTCTAGCCATTCAAGTCGCACTCGGCCGCCGAGAAGGACCCGCGCGACCAGCAGTTCGCCACGCCTGAGTAACGCTCGAATTGAGCTCACCAAGCTGCGGCCCATCCACACCTCGACAAATTGACGGAAAGGAAGCTATTCAAGTTCGCGTCAGCTCCCGCTTTGAATGAGCCGCATTCCAATGTGACCGATCCTCTGGACCGCCTGCCAAGGCCCGCCCAAGGTGATCTCGGGCAGGAACCGCTCCTTTTGCGACACTTGGTTCACAATTGCACAGGCCTATTGGTCGCGGTCGGTCAGGGCTTGGTCCAGGTTATGGTGACTACGGCGGACGATGTTCTACGCCGGTTACAGCAACCCCCAGCACCGAGAATCGCTGGGCAGCGTGATGTCAGCGCACGCTTACTTAGGGAGAAAAAGGGGTCGCAGTCGCGACGGGAGGAAATAAAACGCAGAACCTTGCGGGCGCCAATGGCACACGCATATGATGGAGGCGGCTGCCCTACTGTCGAGGCTAAAGAGTTGTGCCATGGGTTGGAACCCGGATTTGTGCGACTCTTCCTCACTCGACACACATCCTGTCCTTGCCAGGAGGTTACTGGCCAAGAAGTGACTATCTCGTGACCTCAACTGCTGCTCGCGAGAACCGAAGATAGTATGGTTTTCACATCACCGCCATACCTTTCCAGTGCAAATCTCTCTCTAAATGTTCGGGCCGCCTCGGCGCCGTTTCTTTCTCTTAATGGCTGATCGTCGTGCAACCTCATTAACGCTGAAGCTAGCGCCTCATCATCTCCAATTGGAATCAATATGCCATTAACATCATGCTGTATCACTTCGCCAACGGAGCCAACCTGTGTTGAAATGATCGACTTGCCACATGCCATCGCCTCCATGACGACGATAGGCCCAGTCTCATCGCGGGAGGTGCAGACAAAGATGTCGCAATCCCGAATATAACCGATCGCTTGCTCATGGGAGACTTCACCAATCCAATGAATGTTCAGCTCGGCAGACGTTGCCTCAAGCAGCGTTTGATGAAAGGCCCGATCCGACAACGATCTGCCGACAAAATAGAACTGGAAATCGTTACGCATAGTCTCTGGCAATCTCTTGACGGCCTTGACGAGTGTGTCTTGGCCCTTGCGAGGCTCAATGGTTCCCACATGAACAACATGAATTGTATTCGACAATGATTTGGGACGATTCAACCGGTCTTGATTATCGGGCTGGATGCCATAATACAATGTCGTATGATTGCCATTGCGCGACCATGCGTGGTATTTCATTTGAGTTTCATGCGCGGGGAATATCACTTCGTCTGCCTCAGTTAGAGCTAATTGAGCTCCTGGGTTGTCGAGGACATGCCGTACGCCGGCGTCCGACTCGTGAATGAACCACAAGACCGGTTTTCCCATCGACTTCGCCAGTCGGACGATCCGCCAGGGGAAGACGGTGCTTGTGACAACCATATCATAGTTGGCCAACAGGTCTCGAAGTGACTCCGGCGAATCCATAACTAGCGGATCGATAATCACAGGTATGTCTTGCTTCTCATATGCTTCACGAAGTTTTCCATCACTTGGCGAAATGACAGTGACAAAGTATTCAGCGCTCAGGTAGCTAGCAAGGGTGTTCGTGATAATTGGCGCCCCCGAGAGAGAAAGGTCGTGGCTCACAAACAATATGTCGGCCCCCCGAGGTTCCACATGAGCATTGTTCTTTGCGTACATCCTATATTTCACTGGCGAGTCGAAATACAGAAAGTCTCTCATATTGTCGGTGTAGTACGGATCATAGCTGACGAGAGCTCCCCAGCGACGTAATAAGAACAGGTCGACCTTCTCGGAAGGTTTGTAACCATGCCTTTCTGCTTCGCCCACAGAAACATGTCCCCTGTGTCTCATGGTGGTGAAGGGCGTATAGACCAAACGGAAACCGGCTTCCCGAATCTTGAAGCACAAGTCAAAGTCCGAATGCGCAACGGGTGTGTTCCTTTCGTCGAACCCGCCGACGCCATCAAATACCTTTTTCCGTATCAATAGGCACGCTGCGGAGAGCGCGGAAACGGTCCTGGTGCATTGCGCCAAGCCAAAATAGATGCCCGAGTCCTTCGGCTGGGCATGAAAAGCCGTCCCTATGAATCCCCTGACTCCAGTTACCATTCCTGCATGTTGAATGGTGTTGTCTTGATAGAGCATTTTGGGAGAAACGGCACCGACACCCTCCTGCTCAAAGTATCCAGCCAACCATTCGAGCCAATGTGGATCCAAAGGCTGAACATCATCATTGAGGAAAAGCAGGAATTCTGCAGTTGACTGTCTTGCACCAAGGTTACACTTTGCTGAGAAGTTAAACGGTCCGTCAAACACGGCCGTTCGCACGCAAGGATTCCCTGCATACTTCTTGGCAATGTGTTTGGCCAAATCATGATTTGTCACCACGAGAACTTCGAAATTCTCATAATCGGTCTTTGCAAGTAGCGCGGATAAACACGCCAAGATATTCTGCTTGCTATCCGTGGGAACAATAATGGAAATAGATCGGCACTCTTTTGGTTTGAACTTGACGCGATTGGCATTGGGGTATTCCAAGACTTGCGCATTGTATCCGCGCCGGGAAAGGGCGGAAGAGAGCGCGGCAAGGTTGCTAATCCTTGCGTAGGGTTTTCCACCTGCTGCGGCGGAGCCGGGAAGTGTTCGCCAGTGATAGAGCACCTTGGGAATATGGCCGATTCGGGTTGTCTTCTCTGTAACGCGCAAGGCCAAATCATAATCCTGTGAAAGATCGAATGCGGACCGAAAACCATCCAAAGACTGGATTAGCTCACGCCGATACACGCTAAGGTGTCCTGTGTACATAAGGCATTGGAGCAAGTCCGGACTCCAGTCGGGCTTGAAGAAGTAGGTATGCCGTTTTCCATCGCTATCAATTTGGTCCTCGTCGCTGTAAACCATGTCACAATCAGAAGTCTTGTTCAGGAACTTGACTACTTCGAAGAGAGCAAACGGTGCCAAGAGGTCATCATGGTCCAGCAGCGCGACGAAGTCGCCGTTGGCCATAGCAAGTGCCTCATTGGAGTTCCCGGATATTCCCAGGTTTTGGTTGAGGAACTTGGTGCGGACCCGCTTATCTATTCTGGCCCACTTGTTCAATACCTCTTTCACACCGGGGCCTTCGGAGTGGCCATCAACCAAACAAAGTTCCCACTTGTCGTAGGTCTGATTGACTACAGACTGAATGGTCGCACGTAGAATGTCATCGGGCGTATTGTAAACTGGCGCGAGGATGCTAATTAATGGGCGGTACGAGAATCGCTTACTGCTTTTCTGCTGTTCCATGAGCTCTGCTTCGTGGGGTTCATTCTCAAGAATCCAGGTCTGGTAGTCAATAGGCGGACGATTGAGCTTTTGGGATTGCCCTACAAATCGGTTCTTTATCTTTCCAAGCAGGACTAGAGGACCTTGTTTTCGCAATACCCCGAAAGAACGATACGTTAGCTCCAGTGATTTGTTGCGTCTGGTTCCAGCTGGTAGCCATACTTCTCGTATCCTGCGGAACAAGAGTGCCATCTTCCAGGCCCTACTAGTGTTTAATGCCGCAACACTGGCCGAGAGCGCCTGCACCCTCTGTTCTTTCTCGGCCACCTGGGCCGAGAGCGCCCGCACCGCCTGCTCCTTTTCGATCTGTACTTCCAATTTGCTTCCAAGTTGATGGAATAGTTCGCGAAATCCCTCTATTTCATTTTCTCTCATCCCGAATAACAGATTCAAGGCCTCCGGGCATTTTTTCCCTACCTGCAGTACCCCTAATCCATGGCCGTGCGTCATTGAAAAAGAAGGATATCTTCCAGAAAGTTCCTCCCAGAGTTTCCATACGCCAAAATCCCGTTCTCGAACATTAGTGTCGTGAAGTAGGATGACAGCGCGTTGGCTCAGCTTGGGAAGCCAAGTTTCAAAATCGTGCCTCACCGCCTCATACGTGTGCAGACCATCAAGATGCAAAAGATCAATTGACCCGTTGGAGAAGTATTTGGCAGCCTCATCAAACGTGCTTTGGATCAAGCGCGAAAAACTGCCATAAAGAGGATCGTGGTGATCGCGTAGATCAGTGAGGACATCGGTGCCGTAAAAGCCGGTTTGAGGATCTCCTTCCCATGTATCTATTCCATAGCAACGGGTGTCTATGCCGAGTTTCTTTACCGCTTGGCAGAAAGCGCTGTAAGAAACTCCCGTGTAGGTACCCAGTTCAACCAATATCTTCGGGCGCACCAGGTCAATCATGAACATACCAAAGGGCACATGTTCAATCCACGCTGAAGGAACCAATCTTAATGGTTGAGTGAAGCAAATAGGGTGATGAAGGGGGTTTATCACCTTCATGTCTCTTGGCTTCATATCTTAGAACTCCAAGAAAAGCGAACCTTGTTTTCCTGCTTGGCGAGACTATGCACGAGATCCGCCTGACTAATCGCTTTGGCCCATGGAAACTCTGGAACCCATTCTGAAACCCTTCTGAAAGCAAGCATGGCGCGGGCAGGATGGAGAAACCCGGAATAGACCAGGATCGAACGATCGTAACGTACCGCCTAGCGGCACAAGCATGCCAGCTAGGTGAAGGTGGGTTCCACGATCCAGTAGTACTTGTGGCTTTGCCACGGGGCTACTGGCGTAATGACATGCCTTCCATCCTTCGTAGTGCGTCGCTTGGTGGTTGTTGCTGCGAGCCAGAATGATTGGCTCAATCCCACATTTCATCGGATAATCCCATGGGCCCACAAGCAAGCTGCGGTCGCTACCGCTCGGCGCGGCCTCTGAACAGCCCCTTTGCTTTTCTTAGGAAGAGCACTAGTCGCCATCCGCGGCTCCCGGTGATTGCCTCCAGTTCCGTGGTCAAGGCGAGGACGGCCCGCTCTTTGTCGGCGATCTGTTGTGTTAAGCGCTCGTGTTCATCCTTCAACCATTCCAGCCGCGCATCTCGGCGTGAAATCTGATCCATTAATTGATTGGTAAGAGATTCATAGTCTGCTAGATGCTTACTTCCTAATTGTTTCTTAGTCCTATTCATGTTGCAATTCCTTCGTGTAGGCCAATGCACATAGGATTTCTAGAGATGCCAAGTCAGTCATCCTCAAATAGACGTCCGGCTCTGTCATTAACCTGATCACTTCGCCAAACCTGGGGTATCGGCGTGCGTTTACCTGTTCAAGAACTTTACCCATTGAGTAAACATCGCAAAAACTCCCGTCAGGCGGTCTCCCAGAGGCTCCTAGTCGTTTGGGCGCAAAGTATGGATGCCTTTCTGATACTGCCCAACCAAAATCAATTAGTACCGGCCTCCCATGCCGCATAAGGATGTTTTCTGAACGGATATCACGATGAACAATCCCTTTCTCCTTAAGTTCACACAGAATGCTCAGGCAATCCTCAATGAAATGGAACATTCTTTCGGGATGCTCATTGATGTCGCCCGCCGCCGCTTTCAAAGGCTCGCCGAAGACCTTTTCAAGGACGACGACGGAATACTTCCGCTCCGACCAGGAATTCAATACCTTTGGGAAGTACTTACCCTCCAGAGCGGAAAGGAAACTTGCCTCCCGTTGTGCTAGATCAAGGGTAGTTTGCTTATAGATCGCCTTGTCATCATCATACAGGCAGCTCCAATACTCTATGCCCCCTTCTTTGGCGAGCAAGCGGCTCGAGATAAGCTTTCCCTTTTGCATAATATGAGGCAATGGCCCAGAAAGATCTATTTGGTCTGAATCGCGAAATCCCGCATTGATCTTCCTCGTTGGAGATTTGCTGGCTATAATTTCACTATTGCCAAACTCGTCAGCCAATGCGGTTTGGTTAAATCCCACTGTCAAATCATTAGGTCGCACATAACGGTAATTGTTATGTGCTAGATACGTGGTAAGTAATCTAAGCGCTGTCCCATTATCAAAGTCCGCGAGAGAGATTCCTATATCAATTGATTGCGCTATTCTAGTCAATTCATTCCTATAGTCTTTGCTTACTTCAGGCTTATGACCTAACGCATGATATAGCAGGGAATAAAAATAGCCTTCTTGGTCGAGGCGGTAGAAACCGTCACGGTAGACCCTTTTGCTAATAAGGGCTGCTTCCCAATCAGAATCATAATAATTGTCACCAACATAGCGGCAATCAAGGAAGATAGGCTGTTGTTTAATTTCTATTCTATAGTGGACTCGGTAGTCCTCAGGAAAGACTTTCTCAGCACCAGATAGGTATGCAAGAAAGTTCTGGTTAGAAGCCAATAAGTCTAGGTCTTGGTGTTCATTCGTGTACGCCCTCTCCGGAAGACATTCGAAATTGCGAAGTACAACATAATCTATACAGGAATTCAGAACATAGAAAAACTGGGTGAGTGATTTCCACCCATCAACGCCGGTAATATTGCGATGGATTTCTCTGATATTTCCATGCCACGTGCCGGAATACTGCTTTAGGAAGTCTTGGGTATTGAGGCCGAGCAGCAAGATGATGTCCTGGTCAAATTCGTGGGGCGTGTTAGTTGCATGAATTCTGTGACCCCCACCGGTCATTGTTCTGTATTTGTCTTTGGCATCATAGGTATTAATATTTACCGATTTACTCTTCCCTTGAATATTCCTATCGCGATATAGAGGATGTGAGTCTTTGACAACAACAACATAGAATGGCCCAGTGCCACAGTGGTTCATTTTTTCAAGCATGAGGTGCTGCAAGCTCTGTGTGTCCAGATGGTTCTGGCTGTGGGAATAGAATCGGGTCAGGTTTGAAATGAATTTCTCATTGTTCCAGTGGATCTTGAAGACCTGAACTATTGCGAATTGCTGGGTTATGTCGGCAAGTATGGCTCTATACTTGTCCCTTGCGTGGGGCCAAATGAGGAAGAGATGGTATTCGCAGGTTTCTGATGTAAGTTCCATAGATTTGATTCCCGACATTGGCTGGCTAATTCTGGTGGCTTGGAACCTTGGGAATAGAGTATTTCACTAATTCCAATTCGGTTCCGATTGCTTCCAACCCAAAGTACTCGCGAGCAATGTCTTCATTCGAGCCAGTGGGATGAAAGGATTGGGGCCCTTGATCATCGGGGCCAATCCATTCAACAATAAACATGTATCTTGTCAGTTGCACGGGTTATGTAATGGCCGCATCCAGGCTGGCAAATGACGCTGTGCAGGAATATGTCCATTGCGCCAGCGTCGGCGCAACTACCGCGGCCGCAGGTCGGCGACATTCCGCGGCACGACCTCGACGATTTCCGGTCTTCCAAGGCCAAGCAGCGGCCTTGCTTCGTCGACCATCTGGAGATATTTGACGCTGACGCCAGCAGCAATTTCCTCTTCTGGCTCTTGCTGCAGTGCCCAAGAGCAATAGAGGGCTGCGTTTACCCGCCCCATCCAACAGACTCTCGTTTTTGGAATAGTGCGACTTAAAGAAAGAGCGAGCAACTTGTGGCCCCATTCGAGAACACTGTCGTCAGAGGAGATTTGTATCCGATCTCCTGGAAGAGAAAACCCCTGACAACTGTCAAAGATCAATTCATTCCCGTTTTCTTGCAGGTAAGGCGGGCATGCACCTCTATTTGGAATGCGGCACATGCGCTCCCATTGTCTTGAAAATTGGTATTGCCCTTTGTATCTATGATGTGCTGGACACCGACCGCCTATAATTTAGTGTAGGGCGGAAGGAGAACAGCATGATCTCTCATGGTGCTGGGAACAGCTCGGTGACCTCTCTCGCGGGGACGGAC
>Ga0187865_1000474_pt1 | contig 56064 bp, 54 predicted proteins | sample June2016WEW_11_1_2_FD_132989 | JGI IMG/M metagenome (GOLD analysis project Ga0187865, IMG submission 132989) | Peatland microbial communities from SPRUCE experiment site at the Marcell Experimental Forest, Minnesota, USA - June2016WEW_11_100 | ecosystem: Environmental > Terrestrial > Soil >...
GTGGGCCCCGCTGTCGAGGTCGCCGGGGTGGTCAAGGCGGATGCCTACGGCCACGGCGCAGTCGAGGTCTCGCGCGTGCTGGCTGCCGAAGGCGCAAAATGGCTGGCGGTCAGCTCCGTCGAGGAAGGCGTCGGTCTGCGCCGCGGAGGCATCCGGGAAGCCCGCATCCTGGTGATGGGCGGCTTCCTGCCCTATGAGGGCGATGCGCTGGTGGAACACCATCTCACACCGGCGGTTCATTCGCTCCACCAACTGCGCCTCCTGGACCAATGCGGGCGCGCCTCAGGGAAGCCCATTCCCTTTCATCTGAAGATCGATTCCGGCATGAACCGGCTGGGCACGCGCGCCGGGGCGGCTGAGATCCTCGCCGCTCTCGAAGCAAACCGCTACGCACGGCTGGAGGGTCTGATGACCCACTTCGCGTCAGCCGCCGATTACACCACCAGCCAGACCGGCGACCAGCTTCGATACTTTCACGCCATCTGCGCCCGGTTGCGCGACGCTGGCGTGAGCGCGGCGTACCTGCATACGTCGAGCACCAGTGCCATCGGGTATGGGCGCGTGGAAGGCTGGCACAACATGGTGCGCGCCGGCCACGCGCTGTACGGTTACGTGTCTCCGGCGCGCGGCGACGCGCCCCGTCAACTCCTCGAGGTGAAGCCCGCGCTCACCTGGAGGGCCAAGTTGCTCGCCGTCAAGGACGTGCCCGAAGGGGCGCTGATCGGCTACGGCGGAACGTTCCGCGCACCCCGCCCCATGCGCATCGGTATTCTGGGCGCCGGCTATGCCGACGGCGTGTTTCACCGGCTTTCCAATCGCGGCAAGGTCATCGCGGACGGCAGGCTGACCTCCATTCTCGGCACCATTTCGATGGACCTGACCACTATCGACCTCAGCCACACCACGGCCCTTGCTCCGGGTGATGAAGTGACTCTGCTCGGAGCTGAAAGCGACACCCGCCTGGATGCGCAGCAGATCGCCAAAGTGGCGGGCACCATCTCCTACAACATTCTTTGCAGCATCAGCGCGCGCGTCCGGCGCGTGTATGTGTAGGGGTGGGGCAGGCGGTGCTCGCCTGCCCATCAAGCAGTGGGGAAGGCAGGCGGCACCGCCCGCCCCACCAGCCGGGGATGCATTATTGGAGTGATATCATAGGGTACAGATGAGCTTACTGTCGCCAAGATTGCAACTCAAGGTCGCACAGAAGCAGATTCTGACGCCCGGCCTGGTGCAAATGGTCACCGTTCTTCAGCTCAACCGGCTGGAGCTGAAGGAGATGATCACCCAGGAGATCGTCAAGAATCCGGTTTTGGAGGAAGCCACCGAAGAGGCCGGCGAAGAGGTCACCCCAGAGGAGCTGCTGCCGCTGCTCGAGGCCGAGGCGGAGACCGTGACCGACCCCGCCGACAAGCAGATCCTGGAAGCAGCCGTATTGAACGATGCCAATTCGCTCGGCGGCTCGGTGGGCGACGTCGCCATCAACGGCAACCTCTTTCCCGATGCCGAAGAGACCGCGGGGGCGGTGGCGGAACCGGAACCGGGAGCCGCGGCCGCGGAACCGGAAACGCCTGCCGCCACGGACCCGTTCGACGAAATCGATTTCGGCACGTTTTTTGACGACTACCTCGATCCCGGCTACAAGAGCCCCGCTTCGGAATCGGTGGAAAAGCCTTCCTTCGAGACCTTCCTTTCCGCGCCCGTCACGCTGGGCGACCACTTGCGCTCGCAATTGAGCGTCAGCTTGATTTCGGACGAGGTCCGCGACGCCGCCGAGTCCATCATTGGCAACCTGGACGAGGATGGCTACCTGTTCGCGTCTCTGGAGGAGATCGCATCGGTCGGAGAGCACCGCCAGGAGGACGTGGATGAGGCCCTGAAGGTGGTGCAGGCGCTCGATCCAGCCGGTGTGGGCGCACGCAGCTTGCAGGAATGCCTGCTGTTGCAGATCGAGAGCGTCAACGGCCGGGGCGGCGTCGCCTGGCAGATCGTGTCCGACCATATGCGGCTGCTCGAGATGCGGCAGTACAAGGAGATCGCCCGGCTGTTGGGGCGGCCCATGGAGCATATCGAAGTGGCCGTCCACGTGATCCATCACCTCAACCCGCGGCCGGGCCTGCGCTATTCCGGCCCGGGCGCGCGCGTGGTCGAGCCGGACGTCTCCTTCATCAAGGACGGTGACGATTACATCATCCAGATGAACGACGAGGACGTGCCGCAGCTCCGGCTCAATCCGCAGTACCGCAGAATGCTCGATCGGGAGAATGGCGCCACGAAAGAGGTTCGCGACTATGTGCGCGAGCGCTATACCTCCGCGATTCAGCTCATGAAGAACATCGAGCAGCGCAAGCAGACCATCCTGAAAGTCTGCCAGGCCATCGTGCGCCGCCAGACGGAGTTCCTGTCTTACGGCCTGGACCACCTTAAGCCCATGATGATCAAAGAGGTGGCGGAGGAGGTGGGGGTGCATCCCTCCACTGTCAGCCGCGCCGTCGCCGGCAAGTACGTCCACACGCCGCAGGGGGTGTTCGAACTACGCTATTTCTTTTCCGAAGCCGTGCAGGGCCCGTTGGGCGGTTCCACCCCGCTGCTCCTGTTGAAGCGGATGGTGAAGAAGATGATTGCGGAAGAAGACCGCACCAAGCCTCTCACGGACGAGCAGATCACCGCCATGTTGCAGGCCCTGGGGATCAACGTCACACGGCGCACGGTGGCGAAATACCGTGAGGATATGAAGATCCCGTCCACCCACCAGCGGCGCGTCCGGAACTGAGGAGGAAGCCATGAAGGTCACATATACGGGCAGACAGGTGGAGTTGGCGCCAGCTCAGGCCAGGAAGCTCGAGGCGCGCTTCGCCAAGATCGGCAAGATCCTGGACGGCAGGCGCGAGTGCGAAGCCCACGTGATTCTATCGCTCGAGCGCCACCTGCACTACGCCGAAGCCACCATCCACTACTTCAACCACCAGCTCGTGGGGTTGGGGTCCAGCAACGATCTGTTTACGGCCGTCCATTCCGCGGTCGAAAAACTGGAAAAGCAGGCCGTGAAGGCCCGCACCAAGTGGCGCGACACCCAGCGCACGCCGCATAAAGCCAGTCCCGAGGTGGAGGCTGAACCTCCCACGGAAACGGACGCTGAAACCGAGCCCGAACGCCGCATTTACCGCGTCAACCACCAGAGGCGCAAACCAATGACGCTGGATGAAGCGCTGATGGAGATGGAAAAGGAACGCGACTACCTGGTATACAGGGATGCCGAAACCGACCGCGTCTCAGTGCTGGTCCGCAGGCGTGACGGGCACTTCGACCTGGTTGAGGCATAACAGCGAGCGATGCCGCGCAAGACTTCTTCCGCCACGGTGCGCCCCAAACCAGCGTCTCGGAAGCCGGACCTCGTCGTGATTACGGGCCTGAGTGGATCGGGCAAAGGCTCCGTGCTCAGAGCTCTCGAGGATCTGGGTTTCTACTCCGTCGACAATCTGCCCGTCGAACTGATTCCCAAGTTCGCTGAACTGACGCTCGACAACCCCAGCATTCGGGCGGCCGCCCTGGTGGTGGACGTTCGCGAGGGGGAGGGACTGAAGCGGTTTCCTAAAGTGTTCTCCAGCATTCGCAAGTCGGTGAACGCCAGGCTGATTTTTCTGGAGGCCGACAACGAGGCCATCGTCCGCAGGTTCAGCGAAACCCGCCGTCCTCACCCCCTCGGCACCAACAAGTCGATCACCAAGAGCATCCTCTCGGAGCGGGCCCAGCTTGCACCCATCCGCGCCATGGCCGATCTCACCATCAACACCTCGAAGTTCACCGTGCACGAACTTCGGGAGTTCATCCGAGAGCGGTTCCGGGGCCAGCGGGACGAGTCCAAGATCATGATCTACGTCACCAGCTTCGGCTATCGCAACGGAGTGCCGCCCGACAGCGACCTGGTGTTCGACGTTCGATTTCTGCCTAATCCGAATTACATCCCGCGGTTCAAGAACCTGACCGGCCGGCATCCCAGTGTGGCCCGTTACATCCAATCTTTTCCTCAGACTGTAGAATTTGTGCAACGTATTTCGGAGCTATTGATCTATTTATTGCCGCACTATATTCAGGAGGGGAAGAGCTATCTTACGATAGCATTCGGGTGTACTGGAGGGCAGCACCGCTCGGTAATGATGGCTGAGCAAATCCGCAATCATCTCGTGCACGCCGGCTTTAAGGCCAAAGTAAATCATCGAGATGCCGTCAAGTGAGACCATTAACAGAAAATTCCCACCGGCACTGATCAGGTGATTCCCTGTTACAAAAATTTACGAAAAAAGAGTGTATTACTATTCAACATCTTGCGCATCAAAGTGTTTAAGTCGATAAGACTAGCGAGCAAACACAATGCGGAATGCGGTCATCTTGTTATGGATGGCAGTTGCGGCGCCCCTGGGTTTTGGGGCACAGTCGATTTTCGATCCTTCGCAGAACATCTGGGCGCTCAGCAACGGCTGGATACGCGCGGTTTTCCAGCTTAGTCCCGATGGGTATTTTCTCACTCAGCAAATCTCCGATTTGCATAGCGGAGACCAGTGGATGTCCTCGCCGAACCGGCCCACGTCGCCGGTGCGGCTGCAGGCCGGCACGGACGTGTTCGATGCCCAGCGGCCGTTCCTCTTGCTGGATCAGTACACCCAGACCGTTAATCCTTCGGGTCTGCGGCAGTATATCGTGCTCCAGGATGTGAACAGCGCTGCCCAGATCACCGTGATTCTCGAGGTCTATGACAACCAGCCAGTGTTGCGCTACAGCCTGCGCTACCGGAATCTGACTGCGTCCCAGGTTTACATCAGTTGGATCAACATGCTGCCCTGGAGCTTTGACGACTCCGGCCAAAGCTACACGGTGTTTCGTGTGAACCAGTGGTCGGTGAATTCCACTCCGGAAGACTTCGAGCCCCTGCAAACGGTGTTGGACCCGGGCGGGGCCTCGGTCGAGGTTTACTCGGGCGCTGACGGGCAGCAGTGCGGGTGGCTCGCGCTCCGCGACCCGAATATGCGAGGCTTGTTCGCCGGATGGGAATTCGACGGACGCGTCAAGACTACAGTCCGCCAGTTGAGTTCCCCGGGCTATGTCCAGTTCTCCTCCACGGTGCTCGATTTGAACCATCCGGTGCCGCGGTTCGGCGATTTCCAGACGCCCTATGCTTTCCTGGGTCTGTTTCACGGCGACTGGGACGAAGCTGGTTACCGCACGCAGCGCTTCTCGGAGGCGGTCCTGGCCAAGCCCGCGCCCGACGCCAAGACCTTCCCCTACGTCTCCTGGGATTCCTGGGCGTACCAGGAACAGATCGACGAACAGACCTTGATGCGCAACGCGGACGTGGCCGCTTCCGCTGGGGTGGAGCTGTTTGTCGTGGATCTGGGCTGGGCGCGCGCCATCGGCGACTGGTATGAGGATCCGGCCAAGTTCCCTCATGGCCTCTCCGCCGTTTCGAATTATGTGCATTCGCTGGGGATGAAATTCGGTTTGCATTTTGCTTTGACCGAAGCGGACCCGGCGAGCCCCGTGCTGCAGGCCAACCCGGATTGGACGTCCACCGAAAGCGACGGCTACTTCGGCGCCAGCTCCTTGTGTCTCTCCAATCAGCCCGCGCGCGACTGGCTCGTCCAGGAAGGTATCCGCATTATCGACCAATACAACGTCGACTGGATTCTTCAGGACGGCCAGAACATGGTCAAGCAGTGCACCAAGACCACCCACACTCACGACCCCAACGACAGCAATTACGCCAACGCCGTGGATGGTTTGAACGCGGTGGTGTCGGCCATCCAGGCGGCGCGGCCGAACGTGTACTGGGAGAACTGCGAGAATGGCGGCAACATGATGACGTTCAACATGGTGAAGAGCTACGTCACCTCCATCACCAACGACGCATCCGGTTCGCTGGCATCCCGCCGCGCGGTTTACGGCGCGACGTACCCATTCCCCCCGCGCTTTGCCGAGCGTTACATGCCCGGCTCGGACGGTCTCGATTTGTACGCCACCGGCAGCTACATGTTTGGCGGCAATTGGGCGCTCATGAACCGCCTGGCGGACCTCACGCCGGACCAGGTGGGGTTCCTGGGCCAGCAGATCGGCGCCTATAAGAGCCAGCGCGCCGACATCGCGGATGCCAAGGTGTACCACGTCCTCCCGCCGGCCGCCGACGGGACCGATGTCATTCAGAGCTATAATCCGGCCACTGACAACGCCACCGCCGTCGTCACTCGCGCGGAGGCCGATGGCCCCAGTTACCTCTTCCGTCCCCTGGGTCTGGTTTCCGATCAACGGTACGCCGTGTGGTTTGCGAACGATCCGTCCGTCTATTTGCAGAGCGGCTCGCAGTTGATGCAAGACGGAGTGTGGGTGCAACTACCGACGCCCTACAGTTCCAATACCGTGCACATCCAGCACCAGTAGGTTGTGGGGCAGCTTGGTAAGCTGCGCGCGACCCAGAGGGTACCCCGGCTTACCGGCGCAACTGGCGGGTTGCCAACCCGCCGCAGATTGACAATCTGCCCCACAACTCCGTGCTATCGTCGTGAAGTATATGCGGCGGACCTTGTGTGCCGTTACCCTGCTTGCGCTGGCCTGCCTCCTGGTCCGCTCGGCCCGCGTGGGTCTGGCCGGCGACTATGTCGATCCCATCTCTAAAGTCACGGCGCAGGATGAAGCCCTATACGCGCACAGCGCCATTCGCGCGGCGCGCCAGGGCGGATGGCTCACCCCCATTTTCATGGGCCGCTACGGGTTGTATAAGCCGCCCCTGCTGATGTGGGTGTCCGGGCTTTCGATGCGCATTCTGGGGGTCTCGCGGCTGGCCCTGCGGCTGCCGGTCGCGCTGCTCGCCAGCCTGTCGGTGGGTCTGGTGTTTCTATGGGCGGCGAGACTGCGCTCCTGGCAGGCCGGCGCGTGCGCCGCGGCGCTGCTGGTTTCCAATCACCTGTGGCACGTCCTGGCGGGGATGTCGATGACCGACGGGTTGCTGGCCGCTTTCTACACCGCGGCCATGTTCTGTCTTTTCTCCGACCCCTGGTTGGAATCCAAGTCCGCGCTTTGGGGCTTCGCGGGGTCGGTGGCTGCCGCTATCCTGACCAAGAGTGTGGCTGGGGTGCTGCCACTCGGCGTGCTGGCGCTTTACTGGCTGGCTGGACCCCGCCGCCAGCGGCCGAGTCTCTCTCGCGCCTGCCTGGCGGTGACACTGGCCCTGGCGCTGGCGGCGCCCTGGTTCGCGTACCAACTGTGCGTCCATGAACGATGGTTCTGGGCGGAACACATTGGAGTCGAGATCCTGGGATTCGGCGCCGGCGCGCCGCCGCAGACCTCGCAGGAAAACCAGGCGCTGTTCTATGTGATGCGCATGGCGCTGGTGGACCCGGTGCTCGCGGCGGTGGCTCTGACGGCCCTGCCTGGGTTCGTCATGGAAGTGCGAAAGTGGTCCGCGGCCCCGGTCCTGCTGCTGTGCTGGCTGGCGTCGCTGGCGGCGGCCGTCTTTGGCTGGCAGTATCGCAACATCTCGTACCTGCTGCCCATGGCGCCGGCACTGGCGATTCTGGCCACGGCATATGGGCCGCTTTTTTCGAAGCGGAGGGCGCCGTGGATGCTGGCGCTGGTTGGCGCCGCGTTTGTGGCCAAGGCCGCCGCCCCGGCCGCGCCATGGGGACTCTCATTCCAGCGCGGCACGGTGCAGGCGGAGGCGCCGCTGCTCTCCGAGTACTGCCAGCGCGCGCGTGGCAACGAGCTGATTCTGGTGGGGATGGATGACGACCTTTACGCCTCCACGCTGCCCCTGGCGAAATTGCGTTACTGCCTGGTGGGCGCGAACCTCGCCGGCGGGCAGTATGGCATGAATTTCGGTGACATGGGGATCATTCTCACGGCCGCGCAGTTTGACGGCCTCGATCAATGGGAGCCGGTGTTCCGAAAGCGCCTCCGGGAGTGGGGACTCGATTCGGGCGAGCCCATCGGTACGCTCATTCTGGCCGGGTCGCCGGAAGAGCTGGCGCGGATGATTCGCGCGCATCCCTGGAGCGACTTCCTGCTTCCCCAGCAGTACCGCGCCGCGGCCGAACCGGCGGCGCGGCCGGCCCACCAACTGGTGGAAGCTGCGGGGAACCACTTCTTTCTGCTGTCCCGCGAAGCGCGGCCGCGGGCCGCGCCGCCCGCATGGTCGTGCCGAATGTAAGGAGGGCCAGCTAAAGCATGCCCCACCACTTGCATTTTGCGGAACTGGCAGGCTAAACTTGAGGTTGAGTTCAGCGATGCTCAACGGCGTTCGAGACCGGCTGGTTTGTTTCAATCCCTCCAACTCTATCGCTATTTCCGTAAGCATTATTATTATTGTGGTCATCGTAGCCGGCCCCGCTTGAAGGCCAGCCGGAGCAAGCTCCAAGGCCATCGGCGGGGAAAGCAGCCCGGCTGATGGCCTTTTTTGTTAGGTACCGGCTTTTTTGAGGTAGAGGATATGTCGACGTTGATGAGCGGCGCAAGAATGCTGGTGGAATGCCTGGTTCGGGAGGGTGTCGATTGCCTGTTCGGCTATCCCGGCGGAGTCACCATTCCGCTTTATGACGTCCTCTACGACCACCCCCTCCGTCACGTGCTGACGCGCCACGAAGAGAATGCGGCGTTCGCCGCGGAGGGTTACGCTCGCGCCACGGGCAAGGTGGGGGTCTGCTGCGCCACCTCCGGTCCCGGCGCCACCAACCTGACCACCGGGCTGGTGGACGCCATGATGGATTCCATCCCCCTGGTCGCGATTACAGGCCAGGTTACGTCCAAGCTGATTGGCAGCGACGCTTTCCAGGAGGCCGATACCTTTGGCATCACGCGTCCGTGCACCAAGCACAATTACCTGGTCAAGAGACTGGAAGACCTGGCGCAGATTGTCCACGAAGCGTTCTACGTGGCGGCCAGCGGGCGCCCTGGTCCGGTGCTGGTGGATGTCACCAAGGATGTGCTTCAAGCCCAGGGCCACTATCAGCCGGTGACGGCCATTCACCTGCCCGGATACCGGGTCTTCACCGAAGGCCACACCGGCCAGGTTCGCCGCGCGGCGCAACTCGTCCAGGACGCTCAGCGGCCGCTGGTCTATGCCGGCGGCGGCATCATTGCGGCGGGCGCGGCGAAAGAACTGCGCGAGTTTGTCGAGCTGGCCGATTTGCCGGCGGTGAACACCCTTATGGGTCTGGGCGGCCTCGCTTCCGAGCACCCCAATTTCATCAGCATGCCGGGTATGCACGGCAGCTACGCGGCCAACATGGCTTTGACCAACTGCGACCTGCTGATCGCCCTGGGCGTGCGGTTCGACGACCGCGTTACCGGGCGCCTGGCGGCATTTGCGCCGCACGCCAAGGTCATCCACGTGGATATCGACCCCGCGGAAATCGGCAAGAACCGCGTGCCCGACGTGCCCATCGTGGGCGATGTGAGGCGCGTCCTCATCAGGCTGAACAAACTGCTTGCGGAGAACCGGAATGCGCCCGATGAAACGCTCCGGGCCGCCCGGCGGGCCTGGTGGCATCGCATCCGGCAGTGGAAACAGGAGCATCCACTCGAGGTGGTGACCTCCGACACCGAGATCAAGCCGCAACACCTGATGGCCGAGATCGACCGGCTCTCGGGGGGCCAGGCCATCGTCGCTACGGACGTGGGGCAGCACCAGATGTGGGCGGCACAGCTTATCCGGTTCAACGAGCCTCGTCTGTGGCTCAGCTCCGGCGGTCTCGGCTCCATGGGCTTCGGACTCCCCGCGGCCATCGGCGCGTCGTTCGCGCGTCCCGACAAGCTCGTCTTTGCCGTCGTGGGCGACGGCGGGTTCCAGATGTCCATCCCCGAGTTGGCCACTGTCGCCAGCCACGGGCTGCCCATCAAGATCGTCGTGATGAACAACGGCTACCTCGGAATGGTGCGGCAGTGGCAGACGCTGTTCTTCAACAACCGGCTGAGCGCGGTGGAGCTGGATGGTTTCCCCGACGCGGAAAAGCTGGCGGGCGCGTATGGTTTCAAGGGCAGAACCATCGACAAGCCGTGGGAACTGGCGCCGGCGCTGGAAGAGGCCGTGGCGGAAGCGGGCCCGTATTTGTTGAACGTGAAGGTCTCGCCGTTCGAGTGCGTGTACCCCATGGTGCCCTCCGGCAGCGGGCTTGAGGAAATGGTGCTGGGGCCGCCGCAACCCGTGGCCGTGCCGGCGAAATAACGAGGAATGGATTATGCTGCAAGTGATCTCCCTGCTTCTGGAAAACAAGCCGGGGGCCCTGATGCGGGTCACCGGGCTGCTTAGCCAGCGCGGCTACAACATCGAAAGCTTGACGGTGGCGCGCACGCTCGACCCGGAACTCTCGCGGATGACCATAGCGGTGGACGTGGACGCCACGCAGCGCCAGCAGGTAATCAAGCAGATGAACAAGCTGATCAACGTGCTGCAGGCCACCGACCTGACCGATTCGCCGGCGGTGGTGCGCGAGCTGGTGCTGGTGCGCATCCGCATGCCGCAGGAGTCGCGCACGGCGGTATTGAAAGAGGCCGAAATTTTCGGCGGGCGCGTAGTGGATTCCTCCACCGAGGGCTTTGCCATCGAGGCCACCGGCGATCCGGAGAAGCTGGGCGAGTTTATCGATGTGATGCGCAGCTATGGCGAGATCGAAGTGACGCGCTCGGGCGCGCTGGCGATCGGCCTGGAGGCCAAGAAGCTGCGGCTGCAGCCGCCCGTGCCGACCAAGGCAGGGACCAAGATGGAAGAGACAGTTTACTGAGAAATGAGGCCGGCCAGGGGGCCGGCCGCGGACCAGGGGGTCCGCCCCACATTTGGAGCACATCTGGAGCACACAATGTCGAGACGATTCTACGAAAAAGACGGAAATCTGGATTACTTGAACGGGCGCACGGTCGCCATTATCGGATATGGGAGCCAGGGCCACGCCCACGCACTGAACCTGCGTGATTCCGGCGTGGACGTCGTGGTGAGCGAAGCCCCCGGCAGCCCGTCCTGGGCGAAGGCCGAAGCCGCCGGATTGAAAATCATGAGCACCGCCGAGGCCGCCCAGGCGGCCAACGTGATCATGATCCTGGTGCCCGATCACGTCCAGGCGGAGGTGTACAACCAGGACATCGCGCCGCACATGACTGCGGGCAAGACCCTCATGTTCGCCCACGGCTTCAATATCCACTTCAAACAGATCGCGCCGCCGCCGGGCGTGGACGTGTCCATGATCGCGCCTAAAGCGCCGGGACATCGCGTGCGCGAGCTGTACACCGAGGGTGTGGGCGTGCCGGCGCTGGTGGCCGTCTATCAGAACGCCTCGGGGCAGGCGCTCGAGCGCGCCCTGGCCTACGCGCTGGCGCTCGGCTGCCTCAAGGCGGGCGTCATCGAAACCACTTTTCGGGAAGAGACGGAGAGCGATCTCTTCGGCGAGCAGACGGTGCTGTGCGGGGGAGCGAGCGAGCTGATCCGCGCCGGCTTTGAAACCCTGGTGGCCGCCGGCTACGCTCCCGAAATCGCCTACTTCGAGTGCCTCCACGAGCTCAAGCTGATTGTCGACCTGATTCAGGAAGGCGGCCTCGGCTACATGCGCTTCTCGGTCTCGGACACGGCCGAGTACGGCGACTACACGCGAGGCCCGCGCGTGATCAACGAGCAGACCCGCGCCGAAATGAGGAAGATCCTCTCCGAGATCCAGTCCGGCGAGTTCGCGCGGCAGTGGATCGAAGAAAACCGGACCGGGCGGAAGAACTTTCTGGCCATGCGCGAAGCGGCCCGCAACCAGCCCATCGAAAAGGTGGGGCGCGAATTGCGCGAGATGATGACGTTCCTGAAGAAGAAGAAGGAAGCAGGCGTGCCGACGGAATAAGGCAGAAGGCTCAGTGACCCGTGAAGATCTTTACATTCGATACAACTCTCCGGGACGGCACGCAAGGCGAATCCGTCTCCTTCTCCGTGGATGACAAGCTCATCATTGCGCAGAGACTGGATGAGGTTGGCATCGACTACATTGAGGGCGGCTGGCCCGGGTCCAATCCCAAGGACAAGGAGTTCTTCAGCCGCGCCGCCGTGGAGCTGAAGCTCAAGCACGCCAGGCTTACGGCCTTCGGCTCCACGCGGTTTGCCCGGAATCCCGTCGAGGAGGACCGCAACGTGCGCGCGCTGGTGGAAGCGGGCACGCCGGCGGTATCGATCTTCGGCAAGACCTGGAACCTTCACGTGAAGCGCGCCCTGGGCATCACCCCGGAGGAGAATCTCAAGCTCATTTCCGAAACCGTGAAGCACCTCAAGGACCACGGCAAGGAAGTGGTCTACGACGCCGAGCATTTCTTCGACGGCTATGCCGCCAGCCCGGACTACGCGCTCGAAACGCTCGCGGCGGCGCACCAGGCCGGCGCGGACGTGCTGTGCCTGTGCGACACCAACGGCGGCATGCTCACCGGGCGGCTGGCGGAGATTGTCGCGGAAGTGCGCCGGCGATTCGATGGCGTCGTCGGAATCCACACGCACAACGATTCGGACATGGCGGTGGCCAACACCATCGCCGCGGTGGAGGCGGGCGCCACGCACGTGCAGGGCTGCATGAACGGCTACGGCGAGCGCTGCGGCAACGCTAATCTGGCCTCTGTCATCGCCAACCTCGAGATCAAGCTGGGGCACACCACGGTGGGGCCGGAGAAACTGGCCGGTCTTTCTTCGGTGTGCCGGCTCATCGCGGAGCGGGCCAACCTGCCGCTGCGCAACGATCAGCCGTTCGTCGGGAGGAGCGCGTTTGCCCACAAGGGAGGCGTGCACGTGAGCGCGGTCCTGAAAGATTCCGCGACTTACGAGCACGTCCCTCCGGAGACAGTGGGCAACCTGCAGCGCGTGCTGGTCAGCGATCTGTCGGGCCGCGGCAATGTCCTCTACAAGCTGAAGCAGCTTGGCCTGGCGGACCGCCTCGATGAAAACGCGCGCAGCAAGTTGCTGGAGCGCATCAAGCAGATGGAACACGAAGGCTACGAATTGGAGGCCGCCGAAGGCACGTTCGAGCTGCTGGCGCGCGAGGCCATGCACCCGGATTTGCGATTCTTTGAAGTGGACAGCTACGACGTGGCCACGCGCGTCTTTGGCACGACAGCTTCGCGCACCACCGCAGCGGTTACCCTGCTCGCCCAGGACAAAGTGCTATCCGAAACCGCCATGGGGCACGGACCTTTCAACGCGCTGCACCTGTGCCTGCTAAAGTGCCTGGTGAAGCAGTATCCGGAGATCGCGGGGGTACACCTCAAGGATTACAAGGTGCGGGTGATCAATTCGCAAAAAGAGACGGCGGCGAAGGTCCGGGTGCTGGTGGAATGGAGCAGTCATCAAAGGACGTGGTCGACGGTGGGGGTATCGGACAACGTCATCGAGGCGAGTTGGAAGGCGCTGGTAGGGGCGATCCGGCTGGAGCTGATGCGGATGACGGAGAAGGAACCGGGCACGGCGATCGGGATAGTAAACTAGCCTCTCATTCTCTGCCGGCTCTCCCGCATCGCCTCGTTGATGATGTCGTCGGCTTCCCGAGCGGAAACAGGCTGGCGTTTCGCGTCTACCTCAGCAAAATACTGACGGAGCGCCCCGACGATCTCCTGGCGTCGTTGATCGGATATGGTGGGAGGCTGGAAAGCCTGAACGCTCACGGTCTCTTGCTCCGACACCGGCCGCCCGAGCAGGCTTTCGACCGCGATTTTCTGGTCGGGCGAGAGGTCTTTCACGTCACGAATCATATGCTGCCCACGAGTGCCTTCCCACTACATTATGACGCTTCTTGTTGTACCGTTTGCCTCCTCAACGCAACTGGCCCAGAACTGACGGCCCACGGCCCGCGCCACTCTGGGAGGGGGGCTTTGGATTCTAGGCCTACTTGCCGGTGCAGATTTCCGTGAGCGGCGCGTTACGGGAACGAATCGCTCAAAGCCAATGGAAACGGTCCGTCCCCGGTTTCCCCGGTTATCTGCAGGAGTACTTTAGACAGAGACCGGTCACCTCCACCAGTTGCGTTGCGGGGGCAACATCGGCCGCATTCAGGTCGAAGAGCGCGACGTTGTGTCCTTGGCCGAGCGCGCTTCTGTAGGCTATGCCGTCGAAGCCATTCTTCCGGAAAAGCTCGGCAATAAGTTGGGTCGTTGCGTAGTCCGCGTGATCGTCCGAATCGGTCACCGGTTCGGAAAAGGCGCGATCTATATCCCTCCAAACGGCGAGCGTCCGCTCCTCGCCCTCCGGCTCCTTGAAGTAGATGATGTTGCGAATCTTCCCCTCATCGGTCGTGCAGTTGACCAGACGAACGCCCCGACTTATTCGCAGTTGTGCCACTGAAACGAGCGCGCCCAGAGACGGCCTGACCTCAGCAATCGCAGTTTTCGTGTCTGTCGCTGCGTAAAGGAAGGGAATGCCCTTCGGATTGATGCGCCCCTCGGGAGCTCGCCCTTCAATCAGCCAGTCTGCCGGCGGCTTCATTCGCGTCGCGCCGAACGCGACTTCGACATGATCATGGTCCAGCTCGCGCAGGGCGTATCCAATCTGCGCTCTCCAAAGGGTTTCGCCCGCGGGCACCTCCTGGGTCCTTCCGCGGCTGGTTTTGAGGACTGCCTCAATGAAGGTATCGTCCTCCGGGGTCCGCATGTATCTCCATCGCCGGACGGAGAAAGCAAACTCCCGGTAGCTGCTGTGCGATTTGAACTCGCTTGTCATTCGGCCTCCTTGCAGGCTGCTTCCACACGACCGAGGCCCCCTCCAGGGGCTCCGAAGATGCTCAGCCTTGCGTCGCGCTTCTACTGAGTCGGCCAAGTGCCGACGGAAGAAAACGCGTCAGCAGGAAGGGCACCCAACGTTTTGGCGCTCACCGGCCCAGAGCGGCCGTCTGCCACGGCTGAGCGAATTCACCCTCTCTATTCAAGTAGGCGTACGGGGCGCGTCGGACAGCCCTCTGCGTTCTAACGGGGCGGCTCCGACCATCCTTCTACTCTCCCCGTGCCTGCATAAAAGTCGACGCTTGCGAAGGGATACACCCCCCAACTCCAGTGAATGAGTACTGAGCCCGCCTCCACTTTCTCTGGTTCACCAAGAAGTTCCGTTACCTGCTTCATGGTCATGCCAAAGCGAAGACGACGCCAATTACCTATATCGTGCCAATTGCCTTTAGCAACTATTGGCTGCTCTCGCTGCTGGCGCTCTTGGATCTGTGATTCGAGATCGGCCACTCGCCGCTGTAGTTGGCCGACCAGTTGTTCGAGCTTTTCGACTCGGCTCTTAAGCTCCCCGATTTTTGCTTGCTGAGCCCGCACTTGACCAGGCAGAGCGATCAGAAACGCGAAAAGGACCAGAATCCGAGTTACGCTTATTCTCTTCATTGCAGTATCCTAATCTGTGCCGCCCAACATCGAAATGGATGCAGCCTGCGGCCTACCCAAGACGACTAGTTCGCCGATGCCGCCGTCAAGGAGAAGCCTCATGGCCAAAAGACTCCATACCACCACGAGTACTGGGGTCCGCCATTCCGCCATACTTTTGCAATGCTAACACCCGTGCGAAGCGGTGTGGATCTCCTGGCGAGGATTTGCTGTCGGGAAAGTCACCGTGAAAGTGTCCCAGGACGTTCTGGGACATCGCTGCCGTGACGGCCCTCACTTCATCCGAGCAAACCCTCGATCGGTGGGAAGTTCCACGAGCGAGGCTGACATGGAACAATGGTGATGATGCGGACTACGGTGGAACTTCCAGAGGCGGCCCTCCGGCAAATCGAGATGCTTGCCGGACGAGAAGGCACCACGCCCGGCGATCTGATTCGGCGGATTGTCGAGGATCATGTGGCGCGCTGCCAGCCGTCCGCCGAGCGCCGCGTCAGCGTATCTCTGCCCCTGATCCCCGCCTCCGAAACCGGACCGATCCGGCCCATCACGGGCAAGGATGTGGACGTACCGCTCTCGGATGAGGCCCGCCAGGCTACTCCGCTTGAGTAGGTAACCAGGGCTTTCTGTCGAGAAACTGGGCCGCGGTGACAATCTGGGTATTCCTGAACGGGTTGAGGCGCAACAGGGCGTTATCCCCAGTGACAATGAATCCTGCTTGGGCCGCGACCGCGCATTCAAGAACTCTGTTGTCGTCCGGGTCGCTGCAGTCGGTAATCCGTTCAGTCGGTTCAATAACGGTACAGAGCCTTTCAAGGCGTTTCCGAATCTCCGTGACTTCTTCACCAGGGTATTCGAAACGGTCGCGCAGAACACGGCTCAGTTCGTCGAGGAGTGGTTTCGACGTGCGGATATCGAACAAGCCGGCGGATGCCAGGAGAAAAACATCCCTGGGGACTCCGCCGAACTCGAAAGCCGAGATGAAGATGTTGGTGTCGAAGATGACAGTGATCACTTGGTGCCGGTCTTCAGGTTAGGCTCTTGTGTGTTGCCTCTTTGGCGCCGCGATTCGCGGACCATGCGCACGACATCCTGCTCGTTCTGGATGCCGAGTTTCTTCGCGTTGGCCTCGCCGTAAGCGAAAATATCCTGCCACGCCAGGCGCTCGCGTTGGTAGACCCGCAGTGCCTCGCGCATCAATTCACTCATGGTGCGGTTCTCCTGCTTGGCCATGATCTCCGCGGCTTCGAGCATTTCGGCCGGCAATGAGATAGAGACGACCTTGGTGTTCCGCATACTGGGGCTCCAGTTAATACTCTGTCATAAATATTGATAACACACTTGGGCGACTGGATCAATCGAGGCGGCCTACCCGGCTGCTTGACGGTTTTGGGGGCATACGGCGACCACGGGGCGCATCCCGGGGACAGACAGCGAATTTCCGGCAAACTACGCCGGAAATTCATGTCTGGCCCCAGTTTGCGGCGCATTCCTGGCCAGCCTTCCCCAAAACGGTTAAGCTCCCGGCCTACCCTCCGTACCCCGGCGGCGTCAGCAGCGTCAGGGCGTCGGGGACGATGCGGATCTCGGCTGGCAGGCGGCCGGCGAATTCGCCATCGATCTGCACATAGACACAGCGGTCCTGGGGGTCGGATAGCGAGACGCAATCGGCCCTGAGCACGGCCACGCCCTTCATGACGCTTAGGCGGTTCAGCATCATGCCGGCGAAATGGCTCAAATAACGCGCCGTGTGACGGCCCTCGAAGAGCACCACCTCGAACTGGTCGTCAGAAAGACGCACGCTGCGGGCGATCTCGAAATCGCCGCCGTAGTTCCGCACTTTGCTCACTAGCGCGAAAGAGCCCTGGCGCTTTTCGCCTGCGATATCCACGTGAAACTCCTCCAGGCGGCGGCCCAGCAGCCTCATGCCGGCCACCCAGTAGGCGAATTTGCCGGTGCGCGACTTGAGCTCGCCATCCACGTGGTGCACCACGTAGGCGTCGAAACCGATGCCGGCCATGAGCAGGAAATGGCGCGAAACGCGGCCGCCGTCGGAGGTCAGATGGCCGACGGAAATGCGGCGCGGGCGGCACTCCTCCAGGCGCGCGGCGGCACGCTCGATCCTGGTGCCGAGTCCGATCTCGCTGGCCAACACGTTGGCCGTGCCACCGGGGAGAATGGCCAGAGGCACGGCGGAATGCAACATGCCTTCGGCGGCTTCATTGATGGTGCCATCGCCGCCGGCGACAATCACCAGGTCGGCGCCGCGGGTGATGTGCTCGCGCGCAATGACGCCGGCGGTTCCGCGGCCGCGGGTCGGGACCACGGTCAAATTGTGGCCATTGTTCCGGAGGATTGCGGCCACGCGCGCGACGAGCGAGTCCCCGTTCCGTCCGAACTTGCCCGCGTAGGAGTTGTAGATCAGGACGGTGTTCTTGAAAATGGTTATGGCGTGTTCTCCGGGTCCTGGTTAGATTATAGATGAGAAGCCTATGAAAGATCCCGCGCGGGAAATCGAAAAGCTCCGCGACGAACTGCGCCGCCACGAGCGTTTGTACTATGTTCTCGACCAGCCCGAGATCACCGACGCCGAATACGACGCGCTCATGCGCCAGCTCCGCGACCTGGAAACGCAGCACCCGGAGCTGGCGTCGCCGGATTCGCCCACCCAGCGGGTAGGCGGCAAGCCGCGGGAGGGGTTCGTCAAAGTCCAGCACAGCTCCCCCATGCTGAGCCTGGATAATGCCCTGAACGAAGGCGAATTGCGCGATTTCGACCGGCGCGTGCGCGAACTGCTGGGCGGCGCCGAGTACCGCTACGTGTGCGAGCTGAAACTGGACGGGCTTTCCATGGCGGCGCAGTATCGCGAGGGCCGGCTGGCGCAGGCCGTGACGCGCGGCGACGGCTCGGTGGGGGAAGATGTCACCGAAAACGCGCGCACCATCCGCTCCCTTCCGCTGCGCGTCGAAACCCGGCTCGGCGCTTTCGAGGTACGCGGCGAGACGGTCATGAACCGGCGCGCGTTCGAACGGCTGAACGCGGAGCGCGATGAGCGCGGGCTTTCCCGCTTCGCCAACCCGCGCAACGCCGCGGCCGGATCGCTGCGCGTGCTGGAACCCCAGATCACCGCCTCGCGCCGCCTGGATTACTACACCTACTTCCTGCTGGCGGATGGCCAACCCGCATACGAGAGCCATTGGAAGTCGCTCGACGAACTGTCCCGCATGGGGTTCAAGGTGAACCCGCACCGCCAGCTCTGCCGGGGCGTGGAAGAAGTGCTGGCGTTCTGCGCCGGGTGGGAGGCGCGGCGCGAAGAATTGCCGTACGAAATCGACGGCGTAGTGCTGAAGGTGGATTCCGTGGAGCAGCAGCGGCTGCTGGGATTCACGGCCAGGTCGCCGCGCTGGGCCATCGCGTATAAGTTCCCGGCACGGCAAGCGGTAACCACCGTCGAGGGCATCGAGGTCCAGGTTGGCCGCACCGGCGCCCTGACCCCGGTGGCGCACCTGACGCCGGTGGAGGTGGGTGGCGTGACGGTCTCGCGCGCCACGCTGCATAACGAGGACGAAATCGAGCGGCTGGGCCTGGAGATCGGCGACCAGGTGGTAATCGAGCGCTCCGGAGACGTGATCCCCAAAGTCGTGCGGGTACATTCCCAGGGGGCGGACCGCAAGAAGTTCCGCATGCCCGCGGCCTGTCCGGTGTGCGGCGGCAACGTGGTGCGCGAAGAGGGCGAGGCGGCCACCCGCTGCATCAACACGGACTGCCCCGCGCGGCTGAAGGAATCGGTTCTGCACTTCGCCGCGCGCGGCGTCATGAATATCGACGGCGTGGGCGATGCGCTGGTGGATCAACTGGTGGACCGCGGGATGGTGAAGAGCATGGCCGACCTCTACGATCTGAAGGCTGAAGACCTGGCGTCGCTGGAGCGCATGGGCGCGAAATCCGCCGCGAATGTGGTCCGCAACATCGAAAGCTCGAAAAAGAATCCGCTGTCGCGCGTGCTGACGGCGCTGGGTATCCGCTTCGTGGGGGAGCGCACGGCGGTGTTTCTGTCGGAGGCGTTCGGCGGCATGGACAGAATCGCCTCGGCCGGCGTCGAGGAGTTGCAGCAGGCCGAAGAAGTGGGACCGAAGGTGGCCCAGAGCATCACCCGGTTTTTCGCGGAGCCTCGCAACCGGGAACTGGTCGAGCGCCTGCGCGCCGCCGGGCTTCAGTTCACCTGCGAATCGGCGCGGCCCAAGAGCGGGCCGCTCGAGGGCCTCACCTTCGTGCTGACGGGCACGCTTCCCCATCTGAGCCGCGACGAGGCCAAGCGGCTGATCGAAGCCGCGGGCGGAAAAGTGAGCGGCTCGGTGAGCGGGAAGACCAGCTACGTTGTGGCCGGCGAGGATCCCGGTTCCAAGCTCGCCAAGGCCCGGGAACTCGGGGTCGCAGTGCTCGACGAACGCCAACTGCTCGAACTGATGGGAAAAGCGGACAGACGCATTTAAATAAATGCGTCTGTCCCCTTTTCCCCTACTGCTCCCTGTCGAGCTTCTGGATATGTTTGAGGCTGCTCTTGATCTCGTCGGTGGCGTCCGAAATCTGGTTGGTGTCGTAGATGACGCGCGGAGTGAGGAAGACGATCAGCTCGGTCCGGGCCTTGCTGATGCTTTTCGAGCCGAATGCGGCTCCCAGTATGGGAATGCGATGCAGAAAGGGCACGCCGCTGGAACTCTGTCCGTAAGTTTCCTGTATGAAGCCGCCGATGGCTACCGTATCGCCGTCCTGCACCGTGAGCTGGGTGCTGAAAGACCGGTTCGAGAAGGACGGCGATTGAATGCCGTCCGAGGAAGGCGCTATCGGCGCGCTCACCTGCTGGTTAATCATCATTGTGACCACGCCGCTCGAATTAACCCGCGCGGTGATGGCCAGCGTCACCCCCGTGGTCACGTTGCTCACCGTGCTCGCGAACGGGCTCGTGCCACCCGTCGTGACGCCGCTGACAACCGCCTGCGAGGTGAGCATGGGGACGGATTGACCGACGTTCATGGTGGCCGGAATACTGTCGGTGGCGATGATACTGGGAGCGGATATGACGCGCGACTTCGACGTGGCCTCGCTGGTTTGCAGCACGCCCAGCAACTCATGGCTGCGCAGGACGAGCGCACCCACGGAGAGGCCCAAGCCGCCCGAGCCGGCGGTCGCGTTCAGCACGCGGGAGACCGTACCCGTGTCCTTCTGCTCCAGGTATGAAGTGACGCCGGCGGAGAACGCGCCGGTCAGGTCCACCTCGTAAATCTTGGCGTCAATGAGAACCTGGCGGGGCGGCACGTCGAGCTGCCGCAGCAGGGAGTTGATCTGCTCGTACTCTTGTGGCGTGCCTTGAATGAGCAGGGTGTTATCGAAAGGATTGGGTATGACGTGCGGAATTCGGGTTCCGGGCGCCCCTCCCGGATTATTCCCCAGGTAGCTTCCGGTGAGGTCGGTGTTAAGCCCCGCCGCCGGGGTTGGGTTGGCGCCCATCGCGGTCGAGGTCGGGTAATTTATGGCTGCGTTGAAATTCGCCGCGGTGGAGCCCATGGGGGTGGCAACGCTGCCGGGTCCGTATGCGCCGCCGCCCATGCCGCCGCCCATGCCGCCGTACCCCATGCCGCCGCCCATGCCGCCGCCTATGCCGCCCATGCCGCCGTACCCCATGCCGCCGGCCATGCCATTGCTCATTGAGGCCAGACTCATCAGCGCTGAGACATTGCCGGTATACAGCGCCATGATGGCCATGGCCACGGTTTCGGCCCGGCCGTACTTCAAGCGGTAAACGTAATTGTTGATCGCGCCGGCCGTGATCTTGACGGGAATGTCGAGCTTCTCGATCCACTCCTTCACCTGGGTAAAGATTCCAGGGTTGGGCGCCACCGCGATGACCGTATTGATGCGATCAACCGGAAGAAACTTCACGGAGGTGCTCTTGTCGGAGAACGCGTACGCTCTGAAGACCGACTCGAGATCTTTCACCAGGTCGGATGGGCGGCTGTTGGCGACGTCGAAGAGACGCACCCGCTGGCCGGCGAATGTGTCGCTGTCGAACATGCCGATCAGCTCCATGGTGCGCTTCATGCTGCGGCTGTTATCCTGGATCAGCAGCAGGTTGGCGGGATCGTAGGTCGACATCGAGGCGCCTTCGCCCAGAAATGGCTGGATGAGCTTGGCCAACTCCGCGACCGTGGCGTATTTCAGAAACACCAGGTTCAGGATCATGCGCTCGTCCTCGGGGAGGGTCTTGGGGTCGACGTCCGTCATCGGTGGGAGCGGAAGCTGTGAAACTCTGTTGATCGGCACGATGCGGTAGAAGTCGCCCACCTGCACGATGGTCGCGCTGTTTACGCGCAGGATGGTCTCCAGCAGCGGCATCAGGTCCACCGCCTTCACTTCGCCGTAAGTGTAGATGGTCACCGATCCTCTGACGCCGGCATCGAGAATGTAGTTGATCTTCATCCGCTTGGCGAGGATGTCGATCATCTCGGTGAGAGACACGTTGGGAAGCAGGAACCCGCCGTTCTCAGTGAGGCGTGCCGGCGAAGACCCGCTGGGAGCGGCCGCAGTGCCCGGCGCATTCGCCTGCTGCGGCGCCGGCTGTTGCGGCTGCTGTGGCTGTGGCTGTTCCGGTGGCGGCTGGAAAATGCGCGGTGTCGCTGCTTGGCCGGAAAGGACGGCGGCCGCCGCGCACATAGCCAGAATCAATCGAACATACGTTAAGGGGCGCATTTCGTTAGTCCTTGAGAGCATTACCGTCCTACCGGGTCCCACCGGCACGCGCTGCCGAACGGCGTCTTGATCGATACCTTCCGGTAGCCGTCGACTACGGTTTGTTCCGGCGTGCTGTCGTTCGCGATACAAGTCTTATAGCCCTGGCCCGCATCTTCACCCGGACCGAGTGGTGTCCTGATGACCGGAAGCACCGGAGGGGGAGGTCCTGCGGGCGCCGGCGTGTTCGCGTCTGCAACCACCTCCCGCGTGGTGCGGTCGAGTATTTCGTCCACCGTCTTGTGGATGACCTTGCCGTCCCACTCCAAGGCGATCTCTTGAGTATTGACGTCCACCAGCTTGAATGGGCCAATCGCCTCGCCTGGATGGATTTCCATTTGCGGAGAGGTGGCGTTTATGCTGAGGATGGCGGCCGGACCGTCGCCGATATTCATCATGCCGTGATAGACCGGCAGCGGCGGCATGGGCTTGGGAGGCGGCGGAGGCGGCACGTCGACCACCACGGTGGAGTTCCGCGATCGATCGAAAAGCAGCTTCTGCGCGATTTCGGCATAGCCGGCCGAAAGCACCGGAGGCGCAGTGGCCAGCGGGGTGAACTGCGGCGGCGGCAGCGGGTTCGGTTTCCGGTTCAGGGTGGCGGCTTCACGCGCCTTAGCCGCCAGCCACTGGCCGCGAAACTGGAAGCCGGCGTAGACCGCCATGGCCGCCAGCGCCACGTCGAGGATCAATAGTTTGCGGTTCAAAACGTGGCTACTCCTTTCTTCTCCGGCACCAGCTTCTTGGGCACTACTCCGGACAGGCTGAGCCGCACCTGCACGTTCTTCTTCTTGTCGTTGCCGCCGGTCACTTGAATCTCATTGGTAGCCAGGATTTCAGGCTCGTTAGCCAGAGCCGCCAGAAAGTTCACAAGCTGGTCGATCCCGCAGGTGAAGGTCACCGGAACGGAAACCTCGCCGTAATCCGTCGCCAGCGGTTTGGGAGCCGGAAATCCTTCGGCGCCGCGCGCATCGATTCCATTGGCGGCGGCGACGGTGTGAATCACGTTGAGAAGCTGGGCTTGCGCTTGCGCGGCCGTATCGGCTTTGAGGATGCCCTTTTCGCGGGTTGCGAGCTCGGCGGAGGCCTGCTTGAGCACGGCTTCCTTACCGGGAACCGTGGCGGCGATCTGGCGCAAACGCTCCAGGCGGTTCTCGGCGGCCGGGATGGATTCCGAAGGCGCTACCACCGGTGTTTGCCGGTCCCCGTACACGCCGAATCTCAGCACCGCGATCAGCAGCAGCCCGCCCAGCAGGACGAAGAGCATGCGCCGGTCCAGTGTTCCGACAGTCATCGGCTGCTCCTTCGGGCGGTGTGGATCTGGAACAGCTCGCCGGTGGCGCCGCGGTTGACCATGTCGAGCGCGGAATTCTCGAAAAGGGGAGAAGCATCGAGGATCTTCGGAAGCAGCGCGGCTTGCGGGGCTTCGCCCGTAACGCGCACCGAATCGCTCGCGAGGTTGATGGAGCTGGTCCAGGCCGGAGGTTCAACCATTCTGGTCAGCTCGTTCAAGACGTCCAGATCGCCGCGCGTCTGGTTGCGCAGCCGATCGAGCAATTGAGCGCGCCCTCGCACGCGGGCGATCTCGCGGTCGAGCGCCGCCGCGCGCCGCGCCAGTGGTTCCAACCGGGAGATTTCAGCATCGATCCTGCGGAGGTACTGCCGTTCCGCGAGTCTGGAGTAAATCATCACGGCGCCGGCCACCAGCAGCGCCAGCGCCGCCAGAACCAGCGTCGGGATAAAGACCGCGCGGGAACTGAGGCGCCGGTGCTCCGGGGGGAGCACGTTCGCCGCCGGCGCGAGCCGGGGACAAGCCCCAGCCAGCGCCGTTGCGTACGGCAGTGCGTTGCGGGAAAGATCGTTCTCCACCGGGTTGACGTCCGGGGTGGGAAGCACTTCTTCGAGCTTCCAGGGAGTGGTCTCGGGAGGCAGACGCAATTCTGCCAGCGCCAGCCCCACCGCGCGTTCCGGCGCCAACTCGAATTCCGCCGAGAAAACCGGGTGTGCGGCGCTTTCCCCGTACACCTCCACGGCCCCCGAAGCCGACCCGCTCAGTGCGATGAATCCATCCCCGGGGCGCCCTGTGGGTCCGGCGCCGTTCAGCCGGATGGCGGCGTGCACGGCGGCGGCCGAGAAGGTAAAACTGCAGACCGCGACGCCGGCTTCGGTGAAAAGCTGGACGTATCGCTCGACGGTGGCGCGCTGGACAATCCCCACCAGGACCGCGCCGTAGGCCAGCCGGGACCAGCCCCACGACACCTCGTCTTCGCCGTAAGGATGCAGCGAGTCCAACTGGAAGCGGATGGCGCCTTCCATGTCCTTGCGGGCAACCCCGGGAAGCGCCATCTGGCGCACGATCACTTCGCGCCGTGGCAGCAGCACTGTGGCGCTCATGCGGCCCGCCCCCAACGATTTCAGGAACCGGGCATATTCCGCGCCCCATTCGGCCGCTGGCCGCCCCGCGAAATTGTGGATCGTGACGCGGCCGAGCACCCGGATCCGCGTGGGGCGCACCCGGACGGCCGCCACTTCGAGGTCCGTGGCGCCGATCTCAATGCCGACCCCCGAGCCGAATGCCAGCAGCTTGCGAAGGTCTTTGGAAATGGGAATCTGGAAGGGCATGGCGTCAATTGCTCCAAGCCGTGTCGTACCACCGCAGGATGTGGATGGGGGAATCGTATCCCACCGGCATGTACTTCACCTGCGCCCCTACCGTGCGCCTGAGATCCGAGAGTTGTCCGTTGGCGAGCCGCAACCGCGCCGTGGCGCGCACCGTGACGATGGAGCGGCCTTCCACCCGCAGGCGGTTCGAGCCGACGCCGATGGATTGCAGGAAGTCATTGAGTTGCGGCTGCGTAAAAGGCGCGCTGCGCCGGCGCTCCACCAGTGCCTGGATGGCGAAGGGAGCCAGCCCGATGGCAGCCAGAACGGCGGGAGCGGCGGTATTGGCATCCACCTGCTGGGTCGAGCCGAAAACCGAGAGGCAGTCCGCCAGGCCGGCGCGCGGCGCCAGGCGCGGTCCGCCGCCCAACCCCGCGTCCGGCACGGGGATGTAGGTTCCGTAGAAGATATCGGGTGTGATGCCTCTCACCAGAAGTAATTCCTCGATCTCTTCAATGGACGCGTGACGCGCCCGAAAAGACGGAGTAAGCGACAGATAATACTGGTCAACCGCGCTGGCCCCCTGCGCAAGCGGGCTCCTCCAGTCGACAATGCCGAGGGTGATCTCCTGAGCCCGCTCGGGCTCGATGCCAAGCGCTACCACCAGGCGGTATAACTCTTCCGGCAAAACCTTGTTGACGTCCAGCTTGGCGGTTTCGGGGATGATCTCCACGTGGGCCACGCCGCTGGGGAAGTTGTAGTCCACGGCCGCGGAGCCTTGCGGAATCCTGCGTTTGTCCGGGCTCGTGAGGGTCCAGAGCAGTTCCAGGGAAGCCCGCTCGACAGCGCCCGAGGCCAGGTAGTAACTGCGCAACCCATCGACCGCGGTGGAGGTGCGCTCAGTCTCGCCGCGGACCGTACTGGAGAGCGAAAACGCGATAGCCGCCAGAGCCGCCGAGAGCCACAGAACCGCCAACAATGCGCTGCCGCGGCCGCGGCCAGTGGGTTGGCAGGCGGGAGCGCCTGCCCCACCCGGAGAACTAGTGGTCTGCGGCAAGCAGAGCCGTGGGGCAGCCAATCCTGGCTGCAGCCGGCTTTCAGCCGGCGCCTGCGGGGATCGGAGACTCTCACATGCCCCGAAAGAGCCGCCTGACAGGCGGCTGCAGGCAAGATTGCCTGCCCCACAGAACAGCCTAGTAGTCCACATACTGAATCTCCGGGGAGCGATGGAGGTGGATCGGCGCGGTGACGGTGATCGGCTGCAACCGCGAAGGATCGGGCTCGAGGGGCGCCATTTCAATGCGCACCGCAAAAGGCCAGCCCGAAATGTTCCAATTCGGCGTCCAGTGCGGCGGCACGCTGCGGTCCAGGGGGATGGTGAAGTAGGAGAACCGGCAGTAAGCCAGCTTATCCGCCAGCACGAAGGAATTCGGCCCCGCCTGGACCGGAGCGAACACCGCCAGGTAGCCGCCGGTTTGCAGGTCCCGCGTGCGGCCCGTGCAAAGCTGCGCGGTGCCGGCGGGACCGGTGTACGGGATTTCATTGACCACCAGGCGGACGCCGCGGCCGTCTTCTCCGGGAATGACGGAGAGTTCCAGAATCTGCGGTTGGCCGCGCCATCCCTGTTGCAGCGAGAAGGTGGACACCAGCCGCATAGTCTGGGGCTGGCCCTCGAAGAAGGCGGTCTTCGCGGGGGTAGCTCCGGGAGCCTCTCCGCAAGCAGCCACCACGGGCATCATGCCCTCCAGTTGTTCTTGAACCACGCGCTGCGCGCCGGCCACGCGGCGATTCTCCATGAGCTTGTTGTTGGTCTTCGAGAAAGCCATGAAACCGACTCGCATGGCGGTGAGCATGCCAACCGAGAGCAGGCTCAGCAAGGTGACGGCGATGAGGACCTCGATGAGGGTAGTGCCGGATTCGCGTCTCATTGGGGCGCCCCCGGGGCCACGTCTCCGGCCCTCAAGACGCGCGAGCGAAATGCATCCAGCGTAAAGGTCCGGTGGTCATTGCCGGAAGCCCACCAGACTTCCAGCTCGATGCGGTCCAGGGCAAGCTGGCCGGGCGCGGGCGCGGGCGGCATCTCGAAGTTGGCCAGACGCGCGCGCCAGCCGCTTTCGATGCCGCCGGTCAGGGCAGGGTCGAACGTGCCGCTCACCAGCGTTTCGCGCGGCATGGCGTAATCCATCAGCAGATCGTTCATACGCAGCCGCGCTAGTTGCACGGCCCGGTCGTAGTCGCGGAGCCGGGCGGCGTTGCGCGTGGCGCCCGAAATGCCGGAAAGCAGGCCGACCACCGCGATCGCCATGATCAGGGTGGCGACCACCATCTCCAGAAGCGTGAATCCGCGCTTGCCCGTCACTCTGTATTGACGCTTTCCACGCGCGGAAAGCCGGTCATGGGGTCGAGCCGCACGATCCGGCGCGTGCCGCGGCGGTTGGCAATCTGGATCCCGATGCCCGGCACCGTGGCGCCCGGCATGAGAATGAGGCGGCGCGCGCCTTGGGGATCGTCGGGATTCCGCGGCAGCACCGCTTCGATCGCGATGCCCTCCGGAAGCCTCAGCTCGCGCGTGAATCCAGGCTCGTTGGAGTAGAGCGTGAGGAGGTTGTCCTTGGGGGAAATGATCAGCTCCAGGGGCTGCTGGCGGCGCTCGGCGCGATTCACCGCGGCGTTGAGGAAGCTGGCCAGCGAATCCGTGGCGGAGGCCAGGCGCACGCTGTCCAGGCCGGCCGACACCGCGGGAAAAGTGATGCCCACCATCAGGCCGACGATCGCTACTACGATCATCATCTCGACGAGCGTTACGCCGCAGGTGGCTGGCCCCCGGCCCCCGGCCCCTGGCCCCCGGCCCCCGGCCCCTGGCCCCCGGCCCCCGGCCCCTGGCCCCTGGCCCCTGTTTCTACTGGCTCTTCCAACTGACAATGTCGGCATTCAACCCTTCGCCCCCGGGCTGGCCATCGGCGCCGAGGCAGAGGACATCCGGCTCGTCGCCGTGGTCGCCCGGATACTTGTACACGTAGTCGTGCGCCCACGGATCTTTGGGGATCTCCTGGGGCATATACGGCCCGGCCCACTGGTTCAGATCCCCCGGCCTGACGCGCAACGCCTGCAGGCCCTGCTCGGTGGTGGGGAACGTGCCGGTGTCCAGTTTGTAAGAGCCCAGCGCGGTCATGAAGTTGTGGATCTGGGCGCGCGCCGCGGTGATTCGGGCCGTGTCGCCGTGCTTCAGAATGGAGGGTCCGACCAGCGCGGCGAACAGCGCGATGATGGTCATCACCACCAGCATTTCGATCAGGGTGATGCCCGCCTGACCTCGTCTCCTGTTTCTTCGTTTTCGTTCCAACATGGTTACACCGCCACATCGTTGATGCTGGTAATCGCGAGCAGCATGCTCAAAATCAGGGCTCCTACCATCACGCCCATCACCAGGATCACGAGCGGCTCGAAGATCGCGGTGAAACGCTTGATGGAGGCCCGAGTATCGTTTTCGTAAATATCCGCCATCCGGGCGAACATCTGGTCGAGCCGGCCGGTCTCTTCCCCAACCGTCAGCAGGTGCGACGCCAGCGGAGGGAAGACCCCGGACTTGCGGACCGGGACGGCGATTCCCTCGCCGCGCTTGACGCCCTGGGCCACGCCCTCGAGCGCCCCGGAAATGATCTTATTGTTCAGGGTGGCGGCGGCGATGGCGATGGATTGCACCAGCGGCACGGTGTTGGCCACCAGGGTCGCCATGGCCCGCGCGAACCGCGCGGTCTCGGCCTTGAGGAGCGTTTCGCCGAGCATGGGAATCTTGAGCCGCGCCCCATCCCACCAGAGGCGGCCGGTAACCGTGCGCGTGTACGTGGTCCAGAAAATGATGAATGCCACCAGGGCGGCCGCGCCGATCCACCAGTATGCCTGAACAAATGCGCTGGCCTCGAGCATCATCTTGGTGGGCACGGGGATCTTCAAGTGGGAATCGGAGAAGACCGCGGCGAAACGCGGCACCACGAAGGTCAGCAGAATCAGGATGGAGCCGAGCCCCACCATGGCCAGCAGCGCCGGGTAAATCATCGACGAGATGATATAGTTGCGCAGATCGTCGCGCGAGCGCTCGAACTCGGCCAGCCGCTCGAAGATCGGGGACAGTGCGCCGGAGGCTTCGCCCGCCCGCACCATGTTGATGTAGAGTTCGGAGAAGTGCTCCGGATGAGTGGCCAGGCTGTCGGCCAGGGACCTGCCGCCCTTGAGCACGCGCAGCACGTCGAGCACGATGAAGCGGAAGGCGGCCTTCTCGGTCAGCTCGCTGGTGATCGAAAGGGCGCGGTCCAGCGGCACCCCGGCGGTGAGCAGCGTGGCCAGTTCCTGGGTGAAGAACAGAACGTCGCGGCGCCGGCCTCTGCCGAACGATGGCAGTTTGAGCTCGAAGGACGTTCCCTTGGGAGCCGCTCCCACGTAGACCGGAGTGAGCCCCTGCTTGCGCAGCTCGCGGGCAATGAGTTTTTCGTTGTCGCCCGTGAGCCTGCCGCTGCGGACCTTGCCATCCGAAGCCACCGCCCTGAAGAAGAACGTCGCCATCAGAATTCCTGCGTCACGCGCATGGCTTCCTCGACGGTGGTGACGCCCTCGCGGATCTTTCTCCAGCCGTCCTCGCGCAGGTTGCGCATGCCCTGGCGGCGCGCCGCCCTGGTCAGCGCGGAGGCGTCTGCATTGTCCATGATGAGCTTGCGGATTTCATCGTTCACATCCATCATCTCGAAAATGCCCATGCGCCCGGTGTAACCCGTGCCGTTGCATTCGGGGCATCCCGCGCCGCGGAACGTCTCGACCGTTTCGCCTTCCGGCGAGAGGGCCGGACCCGCCGGTACTCTACAGTGCGGGCAGATCACCCGCACCAGGCGCTGCGCCAGCACCGCCACCAGCGACGAAGTAATCAAGTAATTCTCCACGCCCATGTCGGTGAGGCGCGTGATGGCGCTGGGAGCGTCGTTGGTGTGGAGCGTGGAAAAAACCAGGTGGCCGGTGAGCGCGGCGCGGATGGCGATATCGGCGGTTTCGCGGTCGCGGATTTCACCCACCATAATGACGTCGGGGTCCTGGCGCACGATGTGGCGCAGGCCCGCGGCGAAGGTCAGGCCGATCTGGGGGTTGACGTGGATCTGGTTGATCCCGTCCATCTGATACTCGACCGGATCTTCGATGGTGATGATCTTCTTGTCGGGCAGGTTGATGCGTTTGAGCGCCGAATAGAGCGTGGTGGATTTACCGCTGCCCGTCGGCCCGGTGACCAAAAAGATGCCGTGGGGCAGGCTCGTGAAATGCTCCATGCGCGCCAGCATGCGGTCGTCGAAGCCCAGGCGGCGCAGGTCGTAGAAATCGCCGGCCGAGCGGTCCAGCAGGCGCATGACGACGCTCTCGCCATACAGCGTGGGCAAGGTGGAAACGCGCAGATCCACTTCGCGGCCCACCACCTTGATCTTGATACGCCCGTCCTGCGGCAGGCGGCGCTCGGCGATGTTGAGCTTGGCCATCAGCTTGAGGCGCGAAACTATGGCGGCCTTCAGCTCGCGCGGCGGCGGTTCCTGGCTGAACAGCACCCCATCCACCCGGAAGCGTACACGGAATTCCTTCTCGAACGGCTCGATGTGAATGTCGCTCGAGCGCTTTTCGAGGGCATCCGCGATCATGGCGTTGACCAGGCGGATGACCGGCGCTTCGCTGGCCATATCGCGCAGGTGTTCCAGGTCGGCCATGGCCTGCTCGTCTTCGCCCTCGCCCAACAGCGCGTGCCGCTCGCCTTCGCCGTAGTGCTTCTCGATGGCATCGAGGATTTCCTGCTCCGAGGCCAGCACCGTCTGGATTTGCAGCCCGGAGAAGGCGCGCACGGCCGCGATGGTTTCGAAGTCCAGCGGGTCCGCCATGGCGATGGTCAGCGTGGAATCGACAAGCGCCACCGGGAAGGCCCGGCACTGCCGCAGGAAGCGGTGCGAAAGGCCGTCGATCTCGGGCGCCGACGGCGGGGGGTTGTCCAGCGCGACCACCGGCACCCCGAGTTGATCCGAAAGCGCCGCCAGCACGTCTCGCTGGGCGATGAGGCCCATATCGACCAGAATCTTGCCCAGCTTGTCGCCGCGCTCTTTCTGGATTTCCAGGGCGCGCTCCAGGTCTTCGGCCTCGATCTTCTTGCGATCCACCAGGATTTCGCCCAGGCGCATGGAGCGAGGGCTGAGCCTCGCCGCCGCCGCGGCTTCATTCTCGGAATCGGAAGGAAGCGTGGGGATCACTTATTGCTCTTCCATCTGGATGGCTCCGGTGACGGCGGCCCTGCGGTCGCCCTTCATCACAATCTCACCGGGCAGCCCCCGCGTGTCTTCCCAGTTGAGGTACAGCAGGCGAGCTGCCACCACCACCTCCTGATTGTCCGGGACGGAAGTGAGCGCCGTGGCCGACTCCTGCCACGCATCGCGCAGCAACTGCTTCAGCACGGGCAAGCGGTCGAGTTTTCGCTGGTGTATCTTGACCTTCTCCGGTTCGGTCATCACCGTATGGAAGGGGTTGATGTTGGGAGTCATGATGGGGCTGACTTCGACGGTAAAAACTACGCCGTAGCCGTCGAGATAGATGCCGCGGGCGGCGCCCAGCACGTCAATGGGATCGTTGGCGCCTCCGTAACTGGCGAGCTTGTTGTTCAAGCGTTTTTCGAGATCGGTAAGGGTCTGCCGGGGTACGCGGGGCTTCTCCGTGGGGGTTGCCGCCGCGGGCGGCGCCGCGGCCGGCGCCGCCGCCGGTGGCCTGGGAAGCTGGGCCCACGCCGAAGCCAGGGACAGTGCGAACAAAACGGCTGCGGACTTCATTTTAATTCTCCATTGTCCGCGCGCGGCGTACCGTAATTACTGGCGAATATCCTGGTCGTGTTGGCGCGCCGCTGGTAATAGTCGAATTCCTCGGCTGCCAGCAGGAGGCGCCGGCGGGTGCTTTCGAGTTCGGCCACCAGTTGTTTGGTCTTCTCGATCTGGCGGGCTTCGACCGGGGCCACGGCTTTGGCGACCGCGCTGTCGATGCGGGATTGAATTTCAGTGTCGGAGATGGCCTTCACTACTTGTGGAGCGCCGGGCCGAACGGCGATCTGCCCCACCGGGCGCAGCGCGGACACCAGAATCGCGATGGAAAGCATGGCCGCCGAGGCGAAGGCCAGCCGCGCGGTGGATCCCCACAACGCGCCCCACCAGCGCCGCCAGGGCGACGGTTCGAAAACCTGGTCGGAGACGAAACCGATGCGCTGGGGGATCTCTTCTTCCCGCAGCGCAAATAGGGCGGCCTCCGTGAGACGCAGCCGGTCCAGCTCTTCCAGGCACGGCTGGCAGTTCCTGACGTGGGCTTCTACCTGGCGCTGCTCGGAATCGGGCAGCTCCTTGAGAAAGTAATCCCTCAAATCGAACGGTGAGCAACTCATGAGACACCTCGTGTCTTGATCGGAGCCAGTTCCATTTTGAGGAGTTCGAGGGCCGTATACAGACGGGACTTGATGGTGGAAACCGGACAGGAGAGGATTTCGGCCATCTCTTCGAATTTGAATCCCTGGTAGATCTTGAGCACCACCGACTCGCGCTGTTCCGGCGACAGCCGTTTCAGCGCGCTCGAGACGGCGAGGCTCAATTCAATAGGGAAGACCGAGCTTCCGCCCACGGTGATTCCGGTTTCGGCGGCCTCCGGCTTCGCTTCTTCCACATCGGTTTCGGGCCTGCGTTTGCGGAACATCGAGTAGGCCTCGTTATGCGCGATGCGGTAGAGCCAGGGGGCGAACCGCCCTGGATCGTCCAGCTTGCGAAGGTTCTGATAGGCTTTCAAAAAAACGTCCTGCGTCAAGTCCAGAGCGTCTTCACGGTTGCCGGTGATGCGCAGCAGGTAATTGTACACACGTTTCTCCCACCGGGACACAAGGAGGTTAAAGGCCTCCACGTCGCCCCGGGCAGCCCGCTGAATCAGGTCGGCATCTTCAACCGCCCGAAAGATCAAATCTGGCTCCTGGTGAAAAGACGCACTGCGCCTCCAAAAAGTCGGACGCGGTATACATCTAGTTTAGCGGGAATCGGGGGCTATTCGTAGCGCAGCGCCACGGCGGCCGGGATGCGGGCCGCTCGGGCCGACGGGATCAGCGAGGCGATCGAGGCTACCGCGCCGAGGACGACCGCGACCGCCAGGAACACGGTGGGGTCCGAGGGGCGGACATCGAATAGCAAGGCCGACATCATGCGCGTCAAAGCGAAAGCGCCCGCGGCTCCTGCCGCCAGTCCCAAGGCGGCCATGCGCAGGCCTTGCCCGACCACCATGCCGACCAGTTCCCGTCCGCCGGCGCCCAGGGCCACCCGAATGCCGAACTCGCGCGTGCGCTGCGAGACCGAGTACGCCAGCACGCCATAGATGCCGATGGCCGCCAGCAGCACAGCCAGGCCCGCGAAGATCAGGCACAGCCCCATGGCCGCGCGCTGGCTCCGCAACGAAGCCGCCACCCGCTCGGGCATGGTCTTGACGTCGTACAACGGCATCTCCGGGTCTGCCTGGCGCAGCGTGCGGCGGATGGCGGCAATCAGTTGCGGGTTGTCGCGCTCCGTCCGCAACACCAGGTGCACGTTTCGCGGCACGTACTGTTTGTAGGAGAAGTAGATCTGCCCCACGGGGTTGCTCTCGGCCAGGTTGCCGGTCTTTACGCTGCCGGCCACGCCCACGATGGTGCACTCGTCGGGCTTCTGCTGGAATCCTGGAACCTGGAGCCCGCGGTTGATCCTGGCGCCAATGGCGTCGCCTTTGGGGAAATACTTGCGCGCCAGGAACTGGTCGATGATGACGACTTTCTGCGCGTCGGGACCGTCGGAATCGGAGATGTCGCGGCCCTGTATCAGCGGAATGCGCATGGCCTGGAGATAGCCCGGCGCCGCGATGTTCCAGCCGGGCACCGGAGGATTCTCCCCCGGCGCGAGGGCGCGGTCCACGATCGAGATGACGCTGGCGTTGTGGGTGCCGCTGAACGGCAGATACGTCGTCGCGCCCGCGTGGCGCACGCCGGGAATCGCGGACAGCCGCCCGAGCAGGTCCGCGAAGAAATTCCGCGCGCGGGCGTCATCCCCGTAGCGAACCCGCGGCGCGGCAACCTGGGCCGTGACCACGTTCTCCGGCTGGAACCCCGGGTCCACCCGAAGCAACCGCGCAAAGCTCATGGTGAGCAGCCCCGCTCCGATGAGCAGTACGAAGGCGAAGGCGAACTGGCATACCACCAACACCGAGCGGACCCAGACTGCGCCGCGCGCGGCGGTTCCCGTGCGCTCGTTGCCGCGGAATACCGCGTTCAGATCCTGGCGGAGCACGTGGACCAGAGGCATGCCGCCGAACACCATGCCGGTGACGAGAGCGATGGCGGCGGTGAAGGCCAGTGCGCCGGGGTCCATCCCGATGGTCGCGCCCCGCGGCAGGTCTTTCGCGCCCAGGTAGGAAAGCAGGCCCACGCCGCCGTAGGCCACCGCGATTCCGAGCGCGCCGCCCATCAGGGCGAGGGCCACGCTTTCGGTGAGCAACTGGCGGACCAGCCGCCAACGGCCGGCCCCCAGACTGTAGCGGATGGCAAACTCCTTCATCCGCACGTTCGACCGGACCAGCATCAGGTTGGCCAGGTTCACGCAGCCGATGAGCAGCACCACCGCCACCGCGATCTGCAGAAGATACAGCGTGGGCCGGATATCGCGTACCAGCTCGTCCCGCAAGCCGATCACCTTGGTGGCGAAGCGCGTATTGATGAGCAACTGGCGAAGCGCGGGAAAAATGTCGAGGTTGCGGCGGTTCAGGTCGTTGATGCGCTCCTGCGCCTGGGCCAGGGTGACGCCGGGCTTCAGCCGCGCAATCATCCCCCAACTGTTGCTGTGCCGGGCCTGGTCGCTGGTCTGCTGTTTCGTGAAGGCGAACGAGGTGTAGATGCGGACATCGTCGTCTCCGGGGATCCCGAAAGCGGCCGGCATCACGCCGACGATGCGATACGGTGTGCCGCTCAGCCGGATATCTTTACCAACCGCGTGCGGGTCGCGGGCGAACAGGTCCTTCCACAAGCCTTCGCTGAGGACCGCGACCTTCTCCTTGCCGAGGACAGCCTCTTCTTCGGTGAACGTGCGCCCGACGAGCGGTCGCACGCCCAGCACCTGGAAGAACGAGGGCGTGACGTATCGCCCCTGGATGCGCTGCGGAGATCCCTCCATGCCGACTTCGTAGCCCGCACCCCCAATGAGCGCCACTTCGCTGAAAACGTTGGTCATCTTGCGGCGGTCCAGGTAATCGGGGACGCCGTTCGAGCCGCGGTCGGAGACGCCGATGCCAGGGTAGATGTTGTACATGGTCACCAGTCGCTCGGCCTGAGGGAACGGCAGCCCCCGGAGAACCACGTTTTCGAGGACCGTGAAAATGGCGGTATTGGCGCCGATGCACAGGGCCAGCGTCAGCAGCGCCGCGGCCGTGAAAGCACGCTGCTTGGCAAGGAGTTTGAGACCGAAGATAAAGTCCTGAAGCATAGCGGCGCCTCTTGGGCTAATACGCAGACGCACCCCCGCGAGTTCCGTTCTTGGCGGTGCCGCCCGAGCGCCTGCGAATCTTGCGAGATTTCAGCGGGGTGGCCGCCACTACATATAAATGCTACGAACATGGTTGGTCCTCACCGTGCTGCTCTCGAGCGCGGCTTGGGGACAAGCGCCTGTCTATTCCGCGGCCGGCATGGTCAACGCATCCAATTACACCCCCGGCCCATTCGCGCCGAATTCCATCGTCAGCATCTTCGGCTCGGCTCTGGCGTTGTCGACCCATTGGCTGACGTCTGACGATATCGTCAATAACACCCTGCCGACGGAACTCAACGGTACCCACGTCTACGTGGATTACCAGTGGGCGCCGCTGTTGTATGTCTCGGATGGCCAGGTCAATTTCCTGGTGCCCAGCAACAAACTCGCCATGGACGTGAAGATCCGGGTGGTCAGCCCCAGTTTTACCGGGCCGGAGATCACCGTGACGCTGGTGGATGCGGCGCCCGCGCTGTTTCAGACCGCCGCCGGCTACGCCATCGCCGCGCACCTGGATAATTCCCTGATTGCGCCCGGTTCGCCGGCGCAGGCCGGTGAGATCATCGTGCTCTACGCCTGCGGGTTAGGGATGACTCAGCCCAATACGTCCCCCGGCGCGATTCCCCAGAGTGCGGCCGTGATTCAAAGGCTTAGCGATCTGAAGGTCTACCTGGGCGGGATCGCCATCAATCCAGCGAGCATTCTGTATGCGGGCCTGAGCCCCGGCTCGGCGGGGCTTTACCAGATTAACCTGGTCCTGCCGGACAATCTGGGCACGGACCCGGAGATCCGCGTGGCGATTGCGGACCAATCCAGTCCGGCAGGCCTGAAACTGGCGGTCCAGTGAGGAGGTGCGCAACTTTATCCGGCTCGGACACGTTAAATATATAGGCTAGAATCAGTTGAGGAGTACCGTGATGTTCCTACGGCCTTTGCTTGCAGTGAGCTTTGTGGCGGCGGGAGTGGTGTGCCTGGCGCAGGACCCGCCACCGGCCGCCGAGTATACCGTCACTGCCGGAACCAAGGTGCCGTTGAGCTTGATCAATAGCATCAGCACCAAGCACTCGGCCGTGGGTGATCGCGTGTATCTCGAGACCGCGTTTCCAATTCTGGCGGACGGAAAGATCGTCATTCCGGTGGGCAGCTACGTGGCCGGTACCGTGACCCAGATCAAGAAGCCGGGCCGGGTGAAGGGGCGCGGCGAATTGTACGTGCGCTTCGACTCGCTGACCCTGCCCAACGGCGTGACGCGCGACTTTCGGTCGCGGATCGGCGGCATGGACGGGGGCTCGAACGAAGAACTGGACCGCGCCGAAGGCAAAGTGAAGAGCGAGGGCAACAAGGCCGGGGACGCCCGCACCGTGGGCGAGGCGACGGCCGCGGGAGCGTCGGTGGGCATTATCGCAGGCAACGCCGCGGGCCACCTGGGCATGGGCGCGGGGATCGGCGCCGCGGCGGGCGCCGCGGCGGGCATGGCCGGCGTGCTGCTGACGCGGGGCCCGGACGCGGTTCTGGCCAAGGGCACCACCATCGAGATGCTCCTCGACCGCTCGCTCAGTTTCAGCGAAAGCGAACTGAATTTTGGAAACTACCAGGCGCCCCGGGCATCGGTTTCGACGGGGCCCGAGGCGGGCAAAGCGAAGAGCGGTTCCTCGATCCCGATTCCGCGGCGGCCGTTCCCTGATTAGGGTGTCCTGCTTTCCCCGGCCCGCGAAACACTGACGGCAAGGGATTGCTCCTCTGCGACCATCAGCTCAGACCCAGCCTACTTTGCCTTGCGCTTGCCAAGTCCCTCCGCGATCATCGCGGTCACAAGGGTGTTGAGGCTTACGCCCTCTCGTCGCGCCCGCGCCGCAAGGCGTGAATGGAGCGATTTCGGAACGCGTTACCGCCATTGCCCGCTGGAAGTCGAAGTCCTGCCAGGCTTCGGGATCGGGTCCCTGAATTCCTTCATTGTGAGCAATGCGGATTTCAGCGCATCGCGACCGTTGGCGATGGCTTCTTCGGGTGTTTCTCCGTCCGAGATGCACCCCGGAACATCGGGGAACTCGATCGGATATCCGCCCCCATCCTCGGTTGCGAGCGGGCGAATGGCAAATGGGGAATCTTCCAGCTCAGAATCTTCGCTGCGTTTGCCGTGTTTTGATGGTATCACAGGCGGTACCACCATCGCCCGCGGTAACCGTCCCACGCTCGCCGCATGGCGCGTTGCTACTCCGAAGCCTCGGGCCTGGCAGCCGGCGGAAATCTCTTGATGAAACTGGTGTCGAAGCGGCCGGCCTGGAAATCGGGGTCGTCGAGGATGCGCCGATGCAACGGGATCGAGGTGTGAATCCCCTCGACGATGAACATATCGAGAGCGCGGCGCATGCGCTGGATGGCCTCGCCGCGATCGGAGCCGTAAGCGATGAGCTTGGCCACCAGCGAATCGTAGTAGGGCGGAATCACGCAATCGGTGTAGGCGAATGTGTCCACGCGCACGCCGATGCCGCCGGGCACGTGGAAACCGGTGATGCGGCCGGGCGAGGGCGCGAACGTCTCGGGATTCTCGGCGTTGATGCGGCACTCGATGGCGTGGCCGCGCGACTGGACGGGGCCGGCCAGGATCTCCGGCAGCCGCTCGCCCTGCGCGATGCGGATCTGGCTCTTGACGATGTCGATGCCGGTCACGAACTCGGTGACGGGGTGCTCCACCTGCACCCGCGCGTTGACCTCGATGAAGTAGAGTTCGCCGCTCTCGTCCATGAGGAACTCCACGGTGCCGGCGTTGGAGTACCCGGCGGCGGCGATGGCTTTTCTCAGGACGGTTGAAATTTCGGCGCGCTGCCGGTCGTTGACCGCGGGCGACGGCGCCTCTTCAAGCAGCTTCTGATGGCGGCGCTGAATGGTGCACTCGCGCTCGCCCAGTATCTCGACGTTGCCGTGCTCGTCGCCGAGGATCTGGAATTCGATGTGCCGCGGCGCGGCGATGAACTTCTCGAGGTACACGTCGGCCGAGCTGAAAGCGGCGCCGGCCTCCTGCCGCGCCTGCGCAAACAGCGGCGGCAGATCCTCGGCCCGGTTGACCACGCGCATGCCGCGCCCGCCGCCACCCGCGGAGGCCTTGAGGATGACGGGATACCCGATCTCGGCGGCCACCTCGAGCGCCTCTTCGGGGCTCTGGAGGACCCCCGCCGAACCCGGCAGCACCGGCACGCCCATGTCCCGCATGAAGGCGCGGGCGCGCTCCTTCACCCCCATCAGCCGGATGACCTCGGGCCTGGGCCCGATGAACTTGATGCGGGAGGCTTCGCAAACCTCGGCGAAGCCCGCGTTCTCACTCAGGAAGCCGTAGCCCGGATGGATGGCGTCCACGTTGGTGATTTCCGCGGCGCTGATGATGGAGGCGGCGTCCAGGTAGCTGCGGGCGCTCTTGGCGGGGCCGATGCAGATGGCCTGGTCGGCGAAACGCACGTGTGAGCTGTAACGGTCGGCTTCCGAATAGACGGCGACCGTCTGGATTCCCAATTCCTTGCAAGCGGCGATGACCCGAATCGCAATCTCGCCACGATTGGCGATGAGAACCTTGCTAAACCGCACGGATGGCAAACAGGGCCTCCCCGTACTCCACCGGTTGCCCGTTCATGACAAGCCTGCTTTCGATGATGCCGGAGGTTTCGGCCTCGATCTCATTCATGAGCTTCATGGACTCGATGATGCACAGGACCTTGCCGGGCTGGACGCGCTCGCCCACACGGACGAACGGCGCCGCGCCGGGCGAAGCGGCCTCGTAGAAAGTGCCCACGATGGGAGACTTCACCAGCGTCAGGTTGGGGTCCGCGGGCTGGTCGCGGCCCTTGTCCTTGGGAGCTTCGGACGGGGGAGGCGGCGGGGTAGCGGGGGCGGAATGGACGAACTCCTGCGGCGCCGCGAAGGCTGCGCGGCGTATGCGGACGCGGTTCTCGCCGCGTTGCACTTCCAACTCCGCAATCCCGGTTTCGGCCGCCAGGTTGATCAGTTCACGGATCTCATCGACTGTCATTCAGGATTAGCTTAACAGAGGTGGGGGGATGCCGGGTCGCTCGCACTAGCCCTACTTTGCCGCGCCCAGCGCGGCCTTCACCTGATCCTCCGGCCCCTTCGCCATGAAGTCCACAAACTTCTCGGGACCGGCGGGACCGGAGGAGGCCTGCCAGCCGTAACTGAGATGGATGCCGGCGATCGGGTCTCTGCCCTCGCGGGGTGGGACCTCGGCGCCGGGACCCGGGCTAATCGGACACCGGCAGGACGGTAAGCACGTCAGCCTACTGCGCTACCAGTTCCACGCGGCGGTTCTTGGCGCGGCCATCCTCGGAGCCGTTGGAAGCCACCGGGGCGAGCGGGCCGCAGCCCTGAGCGGCCAGGCGCGTGGAGGCAACACCGTACTTCGTGGTCAGGGCCGCGACGACGGCGTCGGCGCGGCGCTTGGAAAGATCCATGTTCGAGGCCAGCGTGCCAACGCCATCGGTGTGGCCGACGACGAAGAGTTTGAGCGCGGGCGTCTGCTGCAGGAGCTTGGCGATCTCCTTGAGCGCGGCGTCGGATTCGGGTTTGACCTCGGCCTTGGCGGTATCGAAGTAGATGCCGTAGACGGCGGAGTGGCCTGTCGCTGTAATGTCGCTGGCGAGCGCGGCGGCATCGACCGTGACGAGGCCGCCCTCCATCGGCTTCAGCTCGGCGACGAAGATCACGACGAAGGGCCCGCGGTTGGTATCGGCCCACTGCCCGACATGCACACTGATGTAGGCGTCGCCGGTGGTACGAGGCGACTTCGCCACGAGATAGCGGTGGCCGGAATTCCAACCCCAATCCTCCGCTCCATAGGAGGCGAGCTGAGTGGGTCCCGCGCCGCCACAACCGTCGTTGTTGACACACGACCAGAGGACCTGAAAGCCGGCCTTCAACAGTGCGCTCTCATAGTTGCGATAGACCTCCAGCGTCGAGCGGTGGGCGGGCGACGCATAGCCGATGCGGGTCACTTTGCCTTCCACGCGCTGGCTCTTGTCGAACACGTCTCTGCCGTCTTTTACAACCGGCTTGGCGAGCGGAAACATGACCTCGTCGAACTCCGAGTAGGTGTACTCGGTGATGACCGATTCCGGATAGCGCGTGATCAGCGGGTGGTCTTTGCTATTCGGGATGTCCGTTGGCTGTGCGCCGCAGATGGCGGCGGTCAGAGCGCCAATGAAATAAATGGCGCCGATTCTCCTATTCGATTTCATCACTCGTTCCTCTCTCCTTGCCTTTCTCAAAAACGTCCGGCGGATGCCGTCCGCCGCGGCCGTCCATACGCAACCCTCAATTGTACTCGAACGCACGCCGCCGGCATGGTGTTCCAAGGGTGCTTAACCGTTTTGGGGGAAGGCTGGCCAGGAATGCGCCGCAAACTGGGGCCAGACATGGATTTCCGGCGCAGTTTGCCGGAAATTCGTTGTCCCCGGTTTGCCCGACCGGACGCGCCCCATTGTCGCCGTGTGCCCCAAAACGGTTAAGCACCCGTGTCCCGAGGCGCACCGCGGCGGTGCTCTCAGGAAGGCCCGGACCACTTCTGCCGCACTTCAACCACGAACTTCTCCGGTTCCCTGGTTTCGAGGAGAACGGCGGCGCCATCGCCTTTTGGTGGCAGAAGCACCAGGCGCCTGCTGTCGGCCCGGTACATGCGAACGATCCTGCCGCTGGCAACCCGAAACCACCCGGAGCGGTAGTGCGTATTGGCGAACCCGTTGGTGCGCCGGGTAGGCCGCCACTCCGCGTCAACGTCCAAATCGATAACTCGGATGTGCTCGACATCCACGTTGGTTCGATTCAAGGTGACCGGATAGAACCTGTCGTGGATGGTCAATGATTCCGGGGTCAAGGTATAACTCGGAGGACCGGGCGAGTACAACATGGCGAAAGCCAATACCGCAATCGCCACGATTCCAATGGCGGCTCCTATCAGCGGGCCAACCCGGCTCCCGGCGTCTTGAGTCACGGGGACCGGCGCAGGCGCCCCGATGGCTGCTGTGAAGCCCTCAACGTCGTCAGGGCTGAACAGCACCGTCTTTTTGCCGGTGACGACCACGACCGCCTTGCCGCGGTTGGTGACGTACCAGGTGGATTTCCCAAGTTTCGACGTTCGGAACAGGCCATAGTAGCCAAACAATCCGCCGTTGCCGAATAACCTGAGGCAGCCCCGGAAGTCATCCGCGGTGGCGGCTCTGAGCTCCCGAATGCTGTCGAGCGGGATGCGGACGTTTCCGATGAGCCGATTCACCGTGATGGAGCGCTCCGCGACCGCATAACCCCTCGGCGACCAGGCATACGCCCCAACCACGATCACAGCGGAAAGACATCCCGCGACTACGCTGTGGGTGGCCGCCACGATCGCCAGAAACAGGACCGTGACGACAGCGGAAATGATTTTGGTGTCGCTACTTTAGGACGACGGCTAACACACGCGGAATGAGCGAGTTGGGATGAAGTGAACCGTTGCGGGGTGTGGCCAAAAGGCGGGATATGAGAATATCCCCGGTTTTCGATCAGTCGCGGTGGGCGGAGTGGGCCCGTTTGACCTGATGGCGCAGGGCGGTCTGCGACAGTCGTTCCAGACGATTGAGCAGGGACTTCAGTTTTCGATACTGTTGAGAAGCGGCGCGAAACATGGGAATTACTTCGCGCGTGAGCTTCACGTTGACCGTTTTGCCTTTGGCCTTATACGTCCACTCGAAGTAAGGTCCGTGCCGTTTCGCCGGGTCTTGGCGGCAAGCGCACTGGCCTTTGCCGCACTTCATCATCCGCTTGAGAAGCGTCCCTTTGCAGAAATACTCCAGTTGTTGGAATTCCTGCTTTAGCTCCCGAAAGCGTTGCGAGTAGCGATCCGGGATCGCAGTCGGTTGGGGTAGCCGAGGTCTGTTCATAAAAGTGTGGACATAGATCCATTCTTACGGTACTTAATACCGTAGGAATATGTCAACAGCTAATATTGCAACACCATTTCCGCCGACAATATTTCTGCCGCGCTATCCAGGCCCACTCCCGTGCCTTGAGCCTCCGGCTTCCCCCACCGCGGCCGCCACCACTCCAGCGGCCCTCGAATTCGCCCTGCTGGAGGCTTGGTTGGCTTCCAGTCGCACCCTGCAACTCCCGCTCCACGAGATTGAATCTCAGCAGCAGACCAAGGGGCGCGAGGTGCAGCGTCTGCTCCTCCAGACTCACATCGAGCGCCGCGGCGATGGAGATGTGGGACCTGCTCTGCTCGTCACACAACAGGCCGGTTCGGTGTTATACACCCACCGTCGTCTCCGCACCCGCTCCCTGAAGACCATCTTCGGGCCGGTGGAAATTAACCGCGTGGGCTACTCCCGCAATGGTGCGCCCAGCATCTATCCACTCGACCAGACCCTCGCCCTACCCGCGCGTTCCTTCTCCTACGAACTGCAGCGGCGTTTGGTCAAGGCGGCGGTGCAGAATCCCTTCCACGAATCGGTCGAGGCCGTCGCCGACCTCACCGGCGTTTCTGTCCCCAAGCGCAGCCTGGAGGAAATTCTGCGGGATGCGGCTTTGGACTTTGACGCCTTTTATCGGGAGCGCGCCCCCGAGCCGGCGAATGGCTCCATCCTGGTGGCGGCGGTCGATGGCAAGGGCATTCCCATGGTCAAGCCCGGAGGCGCACAACCCAGCGTGCGACTCACCAAGGGACAGAAAGCCAACAAGAAGAGAATGGCCACCGTGGCCGCCGTGTTCACCCGCGCGCCTTGGGTCCGCACCCCAGAACAAGTTGTGGAAAGCCTGTTCCGTACCGAACGTCAGACGCCCGCCGCCGGGCAGACTCCCCCGCGCCCGGAGAACAAGCGCGTATGGGCCAGTTTGCTCAAAGGCAAGACCGCCGTCATTGAGGAGGTGGCCCAGGAGATGCAACGCCGCGATCCGCAAGGCATCAAGACTCGCGTGGCGGTCACCGACGGCGAACGAGCTTTGCAGATTCGGGTCGAAGGGACACTCGGAGTCACCCTGATCCTGGACCTGTTGCACGTGCTGGAGAAACTCTGGAAAGCCGCTTATGTGTTTCACTCCGAGGGGAGCCTGGAAGGCGAACTCTGGGTTCTGGACCGCACCCTGCGCATCCTGTTCGGCGACGTGAGTCAGGTCGTCAAGGGGATTCGCCAGAGCGTCACCAAACGCGGACTCTCCGGGGCCAGGCGCAAGACGCTGTGCGGCGTTGCCGATTACCTACACCGCAACCGCGCTCGTATGCGTTATGACGAATATCTTGCCAAGGGATGGCCCATCGCCAGTGGCCCCGTCGAGGGCGCCTGCAAGAATCTCATCAAGGATCGGATGGAGCGTTCGGGAATGCGCTGGACTGAGGACATGGCCGAGGCAATCGTCCAGCTCAGAGCCATCTACTTGAGCGGGGACTTCGATCGCTACTGGGCCTTCCACATCGCAAAAGACCAGCAGCGCCTTCATCCCGGCCTCTGGAGCGTCGTCCTAAAGTAGCCACACCCGTCTCATTTCAGGGCCGCTGATAACTAATAACGCCCTTGAGTCACAACGAGGGAGATGCTAAGCGCTCTTCCTTCGCCGCAACAGTGTTGCAAGACCGATGAGTGCTCCACCCATCAAACCTGAGGTGCCTGGCTCAGGAACAGTGCTTGCAACAACAAAGAAGCTTCCCGAGTTCGAGGCGGAGAGTGACCCACCAGGGTTGGCGGCGAAAAAGGCTGCGATGTCGGCTGGAGTCTGAGTAGGGAGAGTGGCTGAGAAGCCGCCGGTCCAGTTTGACGTTAGGCCTGTCCCGTCAGTTGCAGTCCCGACGAAACTCAGTTGTAGCCCAGTACGGTTGCTGCTCAGGAGGGTCAAGATCATCGGCGACCCTGCAATCACCGAGCAGGATTGGCCTACGAGAAGCCCGCTGCAATTGGTGTTAGCCGATCCCGGCGAGACCGACGTGAGTTTAAAATCCAGAGCAGGATTTGCCGCGAAGCCCAGGAAGTAATCCACTGGAAGGACGGTAACCCCATTAACGAACGGGTTCAAGTTATTGATCATAACGCCCTCGCCATTGAAAAGGCAACCGGCCGACCCCAGGACTCCGCTACAACCAAGGAACGCTAGAATGGTGCCATTTGCCACCTCGCTGTTCCACGACCCAGGCGAGATCGAACCGGGATCTGTGTTCCACGTGATGGAAGTGGTGGTGACCGTCATCAAGCCAGAGGAACCCGTGAATAACGTGCCGATCACTCCAGCGGAAGCTGAAGGAAGCAATACGACCGAAGCCATAACGGCCCAGCAGATTGCCCCCAATTTTGGTACGTATCTTTTCTCCATTATCTTCCTCCGTTAGGACGAGGCTAATGTCTAAAGTTAACAATTAGCTCCTGGGTTTAAGAATACGCGACCTCAAACAACGTGTCAACGACTGAATCTCAGTCGAGTGCGAATTCCGTACTGGTACTCCAATGATTTTGGTGGTCGAATCGTAAGACGCCGAAAATGAGCTATTTAGGTTCGGGGGCATGGCGCCGGCCTCATCTTGATTGTAGGGCGCTGCCCGAGGGTTCCCGGCGGCTTCCGGCTACACGCCCCGCCGGTTGCCCCACAGCTCCACGTGCAGGCGCGGGCTGAATCGGAAGCCCTCCCGCTTGCAGATTTCGGCCAGCCACACCGCGCGCTCGCGCAGCCGATTACGATCCGTGCCCTCGGGCATCAGGATCACGCGGCTGCGATCCGCATCCAACGCTTGGATTAGCGCCCGCACCTCGTCCATGTCATCCGGCGCTTCGATTACGAACTTGATCTGATACGGGTAACGGCCCATCAACTCCAACAGCACTTCCGGCTGGATGCGCAGGCGGTCGTGCTGCGCGGCCCAGCGGTCGTTGGGTGTGGAATTGGCGAGCTTGGGGCTGATGCTCATCAGGTCGCAGGCCACCGGCTGAAAGACCGTCCCGGCGGTCTCGATGGTGATGTGCAAGCCGAGTTCGCGCAGCCGCTCGGTGAGCGGAACGATCTCGGGCGCGATCATCGGCTCGCCGCCGGTCACCACCACGTGCCTGGCGGGGTGCGCCTTGACCTCATCCACAATCTGGCTGATCGTGAGTTCCGCGCCCTCGGGCTGCCACGAGGCGTACGGCGTGTCGCACCACGCGCACCGCAGGTTGCATCCGCTGGTGCGGATGAAGACCGAGGGCACGCCCACCAGCGAGCCTTCGCCCTGAATGGAGTAGAACAGCTCAGCGATCTTCAATTCCCGCCTCTTGGAAGCCTTTGCGGCGCAGCAGGCACGCGTCGCACTGGCCGCACGGCCGCCCCTCCGCACCGGGATCGTAGCAACTGAAGGTCAGGCTGAAGTCCAGCCCCAGCTCGCGCCCCAATTTCACAATTTCGGCCTTGGTCAGGCGTATCAGCGGCGTGTGGATCTTGAGGCGCGTGCGCCCCTCCACCCCCGCCTTGGTCGCCAGGTTGGCCATGCGCTGGTAGGCTTCGATGTATTCGGGCCGGCAGTCCGGATAGCCCGAGTAATCGAGCGCGTTCACCCCGATGAAGACATCCGAGCTCTCCAGCACCTCCGCCCACGCCAGTGCGAACGAAAGGAAAATGGTGTTGCGCGCGGGGACGTAGGTCACCGGGATGCCGTGGCTCATCTCCGCCGCGGAGCGCGCCTTGGGCACGGCCATGTCGCCCGTGAGCGCCGAACCGCCGAACGCGTCCAGGCCAATGCGAGCCACCAGGTGCCGTTCCACCCCGATGCTGGCCGCCACGCGTCTGGCGGCTTCCAGTTCGATCTTGTGGCGCTGCCCGTAATCGAACGAGAGGGCATAGCAGGCGTACCCCTCGCGACGCGCCAGCGCCAGGCACGTGGAGGAGTCCAGTCCTCCGCTCAACAGGCAAACCGCTTTCGGCATTCCGGTTTTAGTGTAACGCCGGGGTAGTGGCTGAAGAGTGCGTTGATCGGGGTGGCAAATGAACCCTGATCTGCGGACAACGCGTCGCGCCCCGCGATCCTCGTCTCGCCGACCGTCGCACGCGACTGCAAGCCGCCTGTCTGTCTGGAGCGGTCATGGCGACTCCCTGACCTGACTTTCAACGCCCTTCCGACTCTTGAGCGCCGTTGAGATTCTCTCCACGACTTTGGCCAAGCGTCCTCGAATATCGTGTTCCCAAACTCGAAGCACGGCCCAACCTGAACGCCTCAGTGCTCTCGAATGCCTCCGGTCCTTGGCACGGTTCATATCCATCTTGGCCTTCCAAAACGCAGCATTGGAACGCGGTAGGCGTGGGTTGCAGGACCGGCAACCGTGCCAGAAACACCCATCAGCGAACACGGCGACGCGCTCACGGCGAAAAACGAAATCCGGGGTTCCCGGCAGCCCCGATTCTCTGACAATCCAGCCTCGAATCCCGGCGCGAACCAGAGCTAGACGTAGACGGACCTCCGTAGTCCGATTACCCTCTCCCTTGACCGCGCGCATAACCGTGGACGTAATCACGGGGACGTTCGAGAATCGTCCCCCCGTCAGGTGGCGTCGAAGTTCTCGCTCCATGCAGAAAGAATAGCGAACAGAGGGTACCCCTGGGGATGCGCGACCATTTAAACTAGTGGTTTCAAATGCCAAGGACGTTAAAGGTTGCGGACCTGTTCTGCGGCGCTGGCGGCTTGTCGCTTGGCTTCCGACAGGCGGGGTTCGAAACGGTCGTCGCTGCGGATTTGAACGATGCCGCAGTTGAGACGTACCGTGCCAACCTGGGGCAACACGCCGTCAACCGTGATCTCTCACATTTGATATCGCTGCCCGAAGTCGATGTGATCATCGGCGGTCCGCCGTGCCAAGGATTCTCTTCCGCCGGAATGAGGAGACCAGGTGATGCCAGAAACACCCTGGTGGGCGCATTCGCTAATCACGTAGTGCATTATCGCCCACCTGCGTTTGTTTTCGAGAATGTCGAGGGTTTTCTGACCACAGACTCAGGGAACTATGTTTTCGACCTGCTGGAGCCCGTCATCCGCGCGGGCTATCGTTTGCACGTTCGCAAGATCAACGCAGCAAACTACGGTATACCGCAGCACCGGAAACGGGTCCTTGTGATCGGAGGTCTTGGCTGGGACCCCACATTTCCCGAGCCGACACACACGGCTTTCGGCGCTCCCGGAGCACGCCGCCCGGCAAAGCACCTTCCTGACACAGAGACGCTGGAGGAGGCGTTGCGCACCTTGCCACCCGCAGCGACTGAGGCGCCAGGTTTTCCTCAGGGCCATTACTACAAGCCCCTAGGCGGACTTGATTTGAAAAGGGCCATGGCCCTGAAGCCCGGTGAAACGATGCGCGATCTGCCCGAAGACCTGCACCATGACAGCTATCGCAGGCGCGCGTTCAGGCGGGTTATGGACGGCACACCGACAGAACGGCGCGGAGGCGCTCCCGCCGGTGTTCGGCGGTTGCGACCTGACGAGCCATCAAAGGCGATAACGGCCGGCGCACGTGCCGAATTTCTACATCCTTACGAGCACAGGCCGCTGACAATTCGAGAGTGTGCGCGACTACAAACGTTTCTTGATGATTTTCACTTTCAAGGCACTCCGTCGGAACAAGGCCAGTTGATCGGGAATGCCGTACCACCCAGATTGGCATACATCATCGCTGCACAATTGCTGGTTGACCTGGATTCGCCGCCGGTTCTTGGTGAAAAGCCCGGTGATTTGCTGTCATTTGTCCCATCAGTCGCCGATGGATACAGCCCTGTGCTGCGCGAAGTAACGAAACGGGTATTTGGGACGTTCCCCAGGCAACCGCAGCCCGAGCAGGAGCTCTTATGGCATTGACGCAGATACAGAAAACCTTAATTGCTAAGGTCAAGGCTGTCGGAAATAGCGAGATGGCGGTGCCGCTCGACGACGAGGTGTGCAGTTATTTGGTCAGTGTAGTCGCCAACGATCTCGGCTTACGGCGGCGCTTTCCTGAATTCAGTGTGTCCCCGCCCCCATTCTTTGGGACCGCGCCCCTGGCGTCGCTGCGACTACCTAATGTCAACTTCCTGAAGGTTTTCGAACGGTTGATACATTTCAAAGGTGATGCGGACAGTTATTTCGTCTGCCTTGCGACCTTGCACCGAGCACGGTTGAAGTACGAACGAATCTTGCGAGCACAGCCTGTTCCGACAATTGACCAGGTAGGGCCGCGTGGATTGCTCCAATTCGGTTCCCTAAATCCACAGGCCCTCGCAGGTTTTCTCTTCTGGCGCAAGTGGATATTCGACATCGACAATCGAGCCGGGCAAGAGGCTGGCTACCTGTTTGAACCCATCATTGCCAACGCAATAGGCGGCGTGGCCGCATCGGCGAAGAGAAGTCCCGTCAAACGCAACGGCGACGGCCCCGGGCGCCAAGTGGATTGCGTTCGAGAGGTTGACAAGCGGGCGTATGAGATCAAGCTTCGGGTGACAATTGCCGCATCTGGGCAAGGCCGTTGGCAGGAGGAGTTGGGCTTTCCCGAAGATTGCCGCGCCAGTGGTTACACACCGGTGCTGATCGTGCTAGATCCGACAGATAACCCAAAGCTTGCGGTCCTTCGTAAGACATTTGCCGACGCCGATGGCGAATCCTACGTCGGACAGTATGCCTGGGATCACCTGGAGAGCATGGCCGGCAAGACCATGGCAAAGTTCATTTCCAAGTACGTGCATGTTCCGATTGAGGCACTACTTAGGGACGCCCCAGAAAATCTCCCGGACATCACCTTTAGCATGCATGACGATCAACTCGTCATCGAGGTAGCAGGCGAGGAGCTAATAGTGCAACGACAGCCGTCAGAGGCACTGGCGGAAGGGCCAGATGAACTGCCTGAGGACGTGGCCGGGGACACACCCGGCGTGTAGTGCAGGTTCGACTCGGGATTCGGCGGCACAAGAGAACGAGACGGCTGCCTTGGACCCTTGGGGTGGCAACCCGAAGTCCGAATTGCAACTAACGCCTCTGAGCAGGAATTCGACGAGGTGCCCGACTTGGCGTGTCGCACCACGGTTGCGCCCGCGAAGTCCCTCCGAAAGATTCGCTTCGAACGATTCCAGGTTCTGGGCCTACGTGAACTCAGCGATGGCATGCGCGGCCGTTACGATGTCTTCGAGGTAGAGCCGCTCACGCCGCATAGATGTGGCGGGCTTGGGAGAGGACCTCTTCCCGCAGGGCATTCCGAAGCGCTCGCTTGGAGACCAGATCGACCCTTCGCCCCAGTAACTCGGAGAGTTCCCGCTCGGCCGCAAGGTGCTCGACGAGATCTACCTCGGCCTCAGGCAAAAACTCGACCAGCAGATCGATGTCGCTTTCGGGCCGCAGCTCACCCCGCGCAGCCGAACCGAACAGCGCGAGTTCCTTCACCTGGTAACGCCGGCAGATCGCGGCGATCTCAGATTCCGGCAGAATGACACCGGGCGCGATGGTCATCGAGCACTCCTCTTCTAAGTTTACCTCACAGAACTTCCGCGTCACGCCAGCAGGTAATGGCTGAAATGTGCGTTGAAGGAAATTTTCGGCATTCCGGTTCGCCGCCCGGCACTACCGTAACCGAATCCTCACCTCCAAGCCCTCCTGCTTGGCGACGGCCCGCGCCTCCCGCAGGACGCGCCGAAGGATCACGAGCACGGGATCATCCCGTTTCCCGAAGTTTAGCTTAACGATCCGCTTGCCGGCCAGCATCAAGGCGGCGCGAAATTCGGCATGGGAGCGTTCAAGATCGGTCATGGCATGTTTCAGAAGAAATCGTAGCACGTCCCTGTCATTTGCGTTTTCTAGAGGTTCGTTGATGGTAAAATCGTGGCCAAGATGAGCGAAGCGCACTTCCAGATCGTTTATGACGGTGAAGCGGTGCGCAATGGAGATATGGATGTTCGCTCGTTGGCCCCGGCCTTGCTTGCCGTTGGGGATCTACTGCAAGAGGCAAATCGCATTCTCAACGGGGAGGGGTCTGAGGTCTCGGTTCGGGTTCGCGCCGAGTTCCAGCCAGGGTCTTTTGGAATCGACCTGGCACTCATCCACAGTCTATTGGAAAAAGCAGCCCAATTCTTACTCTCCAAGGACGTGGCGGATGCGCAAGAAATCCTTAAGCGGGTTTTCTTCTTTACCTCTATACCGACCACCGGGGGTATTGGGCTTTTCCATCTGATCCGTTTTCTGAAGAAGCGGAAGCCTGAGAGAGTTACCTACATCGAAAACCGTGTTCAAATCGCCATCGATCATGAGGTCATTGAGGCGCATGAGGATGCGTATAGGATGTGGCTCGATGAAAAGGTGAGGCGCGCAATCGACGGAATGGTCCGGCCCTTGGAAAGCCCAGGGATTGATTTGGTGCAAGCTCGGTATGGAGACCTCACCGAAACAATTGCCAAGGAGGAGGTAGATGTTTTCCTGACCGGACCTGCTGACGAGGATGCGAAGGCGGCCGCCCATCTATCGAATACTCGTGAGGCCTTTCTGAAAGTCGTTAAACTTTCCTTTATGCCTAAGCAGAAGTGGCGATTCAACGATGGCGCAGCCACATTCAATGCAGGTATTGCGGACAAGGATTTCCTGGGCAGACTGGAGGCCCGAAAAGAGGGATTCTACAGTGGCGACGTACTGCATGTGCTGTTGAGTTCGGCACAGGGAATCACGCCCACCGGCCACATTTCCGCAGAATACACCGTGGAAAAGGTCATACAGCACCTCGCGGCTCCTCAGCAGGAGTCGTTGTTTCCTAAGCAGACAGAAGGTCCGCCAGATCCCAAACTTTTGTCGTGATCCCCGCTTCCATCGCCTCGCACGCTTCGCAAGTCATTGGGCTGTCGGCCTTTAGTTCACTTTTCATAATTCAATAATACAGCTATCGCTAGTTGTGTTTCAAGAGAAAATATGGGTTTTCCAGCGGGAATTTCCGCTTTACTTTGAAGGAGTTACGGACTATAATGATACCGTGTGCGGACGGCGGGAGTCGAACCCGCAAGCGCCTGTCACAGCGCGCCGGCTTTAAAGGCCGGTGTGTTTGCTTTTCACCACGTCCGCATCTGAGAAGGCCCCGCCGTTGCTGCGTTTGGACCGCTGGAACAGCGGCGGGGTTTTCTGCGTTTGGACCGCAGAAACTCATGGGGCCTGGTGGCCCTCGAATCCTAGTTTACAAATTCATAAACACCTAATCCCCCGAACCTTTCCCGGTGGCCCCATCTGCCGAGATCTGCGGCTTCACATATGCATAGGTGTGGGGCGTGCCGCCCTTGCCTTTCTGGTATAGCCGGACTTCTTGTTTTTTCCTAACGAGGCTACGAAGCACGTCATTGACTGCGATTGGCGGATTGGATGCCGTAAACTGGTAAACCCCATCGGCCAACATGCCGTCAGTCAATTCATATGCGCTAAAGGGCTTCGCCTGCTTGCGTATGGCTTCCAATACAGCCTCTTTGAGCGCGCCGCGTACGAATTGCTGCTTTCCGGACTTGGTGGACTTCGGCGGCGTACGCCCAGGAGCCGGAGCACGGTCTACGATGACGCCCTCAAGGAGCGCGGCCATATCTGGATTGGATGCGATCTGCTTTATGGCTTCCAGCATCCGGATCTTCTCATCGATCTTCTCCACGTCGATTTTCATTTCTAGTCCTGGCCTTCGCCTTAGTATATCCCATCCCTGAGAGGATGTCTAGAACTACTTTGGGACATCCACGGAGAAACCGCAGAGGTACTTAACCATAGGAAAAGTACTGAGGCTCAAAAAGAATCGGCGGGAGAAGCCGCTAATGGCCATCGAGCGGCAAGCGGACCCACTACCCGAAAACCGGCAAGGACAGCATTCGCGTCTACGCCAAAGACTACGGGTTAAAGGATAGCTGATCCTCGTTTCCACTCCCGTTGCTTATTTATCCTCGGGCTTCCTTCCGCGGCCTTCCGCCACCGTGGGTCTTCCGCGCCTTCGCCATCTGGCGGTAATGCTCCGCTCCGTGCCTCCGCGAGGTCGTGCTGCCACCCTTGTGCCCCAGGACGGCTGCCGGAGCCATACGCTGTTGTTTGAGCAGATCATTGGCCAGTGCCAAGGCGGCGCGCAGATTCTCGCGGCAACAGGCTGTGTGGTTCTGGGGAAGGCCTGGCGTGGTTCCGAGGATCAGGTCCGTATCGGCGATCAGATTCTTGAGGGCCAGCAGTGAAGCACGATCAGATGGCATACCTTCATCGTGCGGCGGGATCGGCGGTAAAGCAAGCGTTAGTTGTTTTTGCTTCAATGCACATTTCAGCCAGTACCCCCCAGCAGCCATAGCAGGCATACCCCTCGCGACGCGCCAGCGCCAGGCAGGTGGAGGAGTCCAGTCCTCCGCTCAACAGGCAAACCGCTTTCGGCATTCCGGTTTTAGTGTAATCTTTGCCGCCGAGGGTGCACAATGAAAGTATGCGCAGGGCAAAAAAGGTATACTCCTACCAGATCAACCTGATCCCGGATGGGCGAAGCGGGTACACCGTTCTCGTGCCGGCATTGCCGGGATGTATCTCTTTCGGGCGGACCGTCGAGCAGGCCACGTCTAGCGCGCGCGAGGCGATTGAGCTGCACTTCGAGGACCTTGCCGCCCACAAGGAGCCGATTCCGGTGGGGTTGCATTGTGGGGCAGGTTGGCCGTAAAGCAACCTGCGGGCCGAGTGGGGGCGCCCTCTGGGCCCGGCCCGCACGGCGGTAGCCAACCGCCGCACCGGATTCCATCCGGCCCCACATAGCCGGTATCATGGTCGTGCGCGTACCCTAAGTGCGAATCCGATTCCTCACTTCCACTCCGCTGGACATCCAGCGCGGCAGCGGCACCTACGTCGGGATTCACGTCCTGGCCAAGGCGCTCGAACGCCTGGGCCACGCCGTCCAGTTCTCTACGCCGCGCGTCCGGCTGCCGGTGTACACCTTCGAGCGCCTCTGGTTCAACCGGTGGCTTAGTCCTTCCCCGGACTTCGATCTTACGGTCGGCTTCGATATGGATGGCTATCGGATCGCTCACAGCCCGTCGCACGTCGCCTCTCTGAAGGGGGTCATTGCCGACGAGGTCCGCTTCGAATCCGGGTTGACGCGCCTCACTATGTCCGTGCAGGCGCGCTGCGAGCGGCTGCACGTGGAGCGCGCGGCCCGCGTTCTGGTGACCAGCCGCTACTCCGGCGAACGCGCGCGGGAATTCTACGGTCTGCGCCAGTTCCCGGCCATCGTGCCTGAGTTGATCGATCTCGGCGAGTGGCGCCGCCTGCTCGAGCTCCACCCGGCGCATTCGTCGCGGTTCACCGTGTTGTTCGTCGGCAAGCTGTACCGGCGCAAACGCCTGGGCGTGCTGCTGCACGCCGCCGCGGCGCTCGCCGGCCGCATCCCCGGCCTGGAAGTGCGGATTGCCGGCGACGGCCCATGCGCCCCGGTGCTGCACCGGCTTTCGCGCGAGTTGAAGCTCGAACACACGGTGGTGTGGCTGGGCGGCATTTCGCGCGCCCAGCTCCTGGCCGAGTACAACCGTGCGGATCTCTTCTGCCTGCCCAGCGTTCAGGAAGGCTTCGGCATCGTGCTGCTGGAAGCCATGGCGGCCGCCAAGCCCATCGTCGCCTCCCGCGCGGCCGCCATTCCCGAGGTGGCGCCGCATGGAGTGCTGGTCGAGCCCGACAGCCCCGAAGCGCTGGCCGCCGCCATCGAGGCGCTCTATCGCTCCCCTGAGACGCGGGCCGCGCTCGGCTCGACCGGCGCGCAATGGGTGGAACAGTTCGACGCGCCGCGCGTGGCGCGCCGCTTTCTTCAGGCCGTGGCCGGCGCCGCGCCAGTCCGCGCGGTTTGAAGGCTTGCTACAATTCCTCTGTGGCCCGCGTCCTGATGGTTTCCTCGGAGGCCGCGCCGCTCGCCAAAACGGGGGGCCTGGCCGACGTCGTCGGCTCTCTTCCGCCCGCTCTCCGCGCGTTGGGCGACGAAGCCGCGGTGGTGATTCCGCGCTACGCATCCATCGATCTCAAGAACGCGCGGCGCGTCTACGATCGCCTGGCCATACACTTTGGGCCGGCGCAGTTTGATATCTCCATCTACCAGGCCCCGGGGGAGTTTCCTCTCTACCTGGTGGATTGCCCGGAGCTCTTCGAACGCAAAGGGTTCTACGGCGAATCCGGCGTGGATTACCCGGATAACCATGTTCGCTTCGCCGTGCTGGCCCGCGCCGCGCTGGCCGTAGCCCGCTTCCTTTTCCGTACCGAAGTCTTCCACTGCCACGACTGGCAAGCCGGGCTGGTCCCCGCTTACCTGCGCACCACCTTCGCTTCCGATCCGACTTTCCTCGGCGTCAAGACGCTGTTCACCATCCACAACCTGGGTTACCAGGGCCTGTTCCCGAAGACCGCGCTTCCCCAGGTGGGGCTGGACGCCGGCGTCTACAGACCCGACGGCATGGAATTCTTCGGCCGCATCAGCTACATCAAGGCCGGCATCGAGTTCGCGGACGCGCTCTCGACCGTCAGTCCCACCTATGCCCGCGAAATCCAGACGCCCGAGTACGGCTTCGGTCTGGACGGGGCGTTGCTCGCTCGCGCCCATGTGCTTACCGGCATCCTCAACGGCGCCGATTACGGCGAGTGGAATCCGGAGACCGATGCGCTCATCCCCGCCCGCTACTCCGCCGGCGATCTGAGCGGGAAACAGACTTGCAAGCGGCAACTGCTCGAGGAATTCGGCCTCCCTCCCGATGCCATCCAAGGCCCGCTCATCGGAATGGTTTCCCGGTTCACGCGGCAGAAGGGCGCCGATATTCTGGCGGAAGTGGCCGGCGAGATCGCCGGCGAGGGCATGTGCCTCGTGGCCCTCGGAACCGGCGAACCGGAGTATGAAGATTTCTTCCTCCGGATGGCGTCGGAGCACCCCGGGCGCGTCGCTGTGCGGATCGGCTTCGACAACGCGCTGGCCCACCGCATCGAAGCCGGCGCGGACCTGTTCCTGATGCCCAGCCGCTACGAACCCTGCGGATTGAACCAGATGTATAGCTTGCGATATGGAACGGTTCCAGTGGTTCGGGCCACCGGCGGCCTGGATGATACCATCGGAGAAGATACCGGGTTCAAGTTCGCGGAGTATTCCGGAAAGGCGCTCTTGGATGCGGTCCGCTCCGCCGCCCACGCGTTTGCGGACCAGGATGCCTGGCGCGCGATGATGCGGCGCGGAATGGCGCAAGACTTCTCGTGGAGGACTTCCGCCGCCCGCTATTCGGCGCTCTACCGGCAGTTGCTTGCCGGGGTGGGCGTGAATCCTTTGGCCGGAAAGATATTCTAATAAATCGGGAGATGAAATGGCAGGTCAGAACACGTTAACCTTTACCGATGCCGGATTCGACCAGGAGGTCCTCCGGTCGGATGTGCCGGTTCTGGTGGATTTCTGGGCCGAGTGGTGCGGCCCTTGCCGGCAAATGGCGCCCACCATCGATGTCGTGGCCGGCGAGTATGCCGGGAAAGTGAAGGTTGGCAAGCTCGACGTGGATTCGAACGGCGGCACCGCTATGCGGTACAACGTTCGGGGCATCCCGACCCTGTTGCTGTTCAAGGGTGGCAACGTAGTGGAGCAGCGCGTCGGAGCGATCGGGAAGTCCGAAGTGCAGAAGATGCTCGATCCGCACGTGTAATCTGACGGATCTTACCCCTGTGCAACTGTCTTGTGAGTTGATCTAACTCATTGACTCCTCGGCCAGAAGGGATTCCACAGACTGTGGTATATGTACCCATGTAAATATGACAATTTCCCTTGTA
>Ga0187865_1000478_pt1 | contig 55924 bp, 52 predicted proteins | sample June2016WEW_11_1_2_FD_132989 | JGI IMG/M metagenome (GOLD analysis project Ga0187865, IMG submission 132989) | Peatland microbial communities from SPRUCE experiment site at the Marcell Experimental Forest, Minnesota, USA - June2016WEW_11_100 | ecosystem: Environmental > Terrestrial > Soil >...
GTCAACGATAAAGTGAGGATTCGCGCGCGCCAGCCTTGCCACCAGTCCTAAAAATAGCTGGAGACTAGCTGCTCTGGGCGAACAGAGTTCATTTTGAGCTTCTTTTTGGTGCGGCCTCCGGGATTCGGACCCGGGCGAACGGCTGTCTCCTCTCCGTGATTGGGAAGCCGCTATCCTAACCAGGCTGGATCAAGGCCGCGCCACGGTACCTTAGAATGGAAATACTATAAACGAAGCCATCCTAGACGAAGCCCGACTTTGAATCCAGATTTGATGGCCGAGGTCGTTCCCCGGCTGAAGGGGTTGACCCAAGGTGGGTACGAGAAGGCGTACCGGCATCGTGGGAGGCTCTTTAGAACAAGCACGCATCAGCTCATTGCCCACCTTCTCGATTCCCTGGGAATCCCGTTCAAGGAGGACATCCGAATCCCCGGTGCTGGTCCCATTTCAGCTGATTTCCGGGTCAATGAAACCTGGGTCTTCGTGGAAAGACCCCTCAGCAGAACGGAGATGCGGATGCTGAGGAGAACAGGCAGGAACTGCGTCTTCATCAGCAGGGACGCCTTCAGAAGTGACGGGTCGGACCACGGGATACGAGTCTTGGCCCTCGGAGAATCGGATGGCCTCCAGACCATCTTCTTGGACGACCCCTCGTTCAACTTCGACTACGCGCACATCCTACCCGGGACACAGAAGTGTTCCGTGATGCACGGGCACACGTCGTCAGCACTGGTCGAAGTTGTTGGCCGGCCAATCGACGGTATGGTCGTCGACTTCGGGGTCGCGAAGGAGATCATCCGGGACGCAATCAGAAGCCTTGACCACAAGCTGTTCATCAACGAGAGGTTTGTCACGAGGATGGACGCGAAGAGCGTCACCCTCAGGTTCAAGACTATCCACGGGGATTTTGCGATTCAGGCCCCGAGGCCCACGACCGTCCTGCTGTCAGGCGAGGCCACCGTCGAGAACCTCGCAAGGGAGGTCGTCTCTCGGATAGCACCCCGGATGCCGGAGAACGTGACGGCGGTGGGGGTTTACGTGTACGAGGGACTGAACAAGGGAAGCCATCTACTGGCACAGATCCACCAAGACAGGGAGAGACCACGAAGGAAGCCATAGTGCTTCTCTCGGGTGGCATAGACTCGGCGACGTGCGTCCAGCTGTCGAGAAAGAGATACCACGTTCGGACTCTCACTTTCGAGTATCACGGCATAGCGCGAAGGGAGCTCGAGGCGGCCAGGGCAATCGCCCGGGCGGCGGGCATAGTCGAGCACCGCTTCGTCAGGCTTCCCGACCTCAGGGAGGCGGGCGACATCAGGAGAACGACCTTCGCAGAAGTCCCGTCCACCTATATTCCAATGAGGAACGGCATTTTCTACTCCCTAGCTGGATCCTACGCCGAAGAAGTGGGGGCGGACCTCATAGTCGGAGGGCACAACAAAGATGACGTCAGAACCTTCGCAGACGCGGCACCCGCCTTCTTCGACGCGCTTGAGAAGGCCTTCCGAATAGGGTCGCCCATCCTGATGAATAGGCGGACGAGGATCCTTCTGCCCTTGTCAGAGAAGACGAAGGCCCAGGTGGTCAGGCTTGCCTCCTCCTTGGAGGTACCTCTGGGATTGACGTGGAGCTGTCACAGGGAAGGCGGAAGCCACTGCTGGGAGTGCGACGGGTGTCGCTCAAGGATGGAGGCCTTCGAGAAGGCAGATGTCGTCGACCCATTGAGAGATCCCGGCGAAGAGGGGAAAATCTCATAAGCCATCGGGAATCTGTGATGATTCCTTTGGCGTCCAAAGACCGCCGTTCACCAGGCGCTCTCGAGTTCATCGATGCCACAGCGGATGTCCAGTCTGAGTCATCGCACCTGCCAGTGGCCGCGGGGGTCGCAAACCTGAGGGTCATGTTCAACGCTGGTCGCCTGAACATGCCTGTCGACCTTTCCATTCAGACCTCGACAGGACTCCACAGGGGCGTCCACATGAGCAGGCTCGTCAGGGCCGCAAACAACCGGAACGCGACGGGCATGGAGGAGTGGTTGAGGTGGATCTGCAGGGAGGTGAACAAGACACAACCAGGTACTTCGGTGACCTCTACGTTCGAGCTGCCCTACGAGGACCAGTTCGCCCGCATGAGGATAAGGACGACAGAGAGGGGTGCGCTCACGTACATGTTCCAGGTGAGCGGGATGACTGCGTGTCCTTGTAGCAGGAAGATGATAGGCGTGGGGCACATGCAGAGGGCAGAGATTTCTGTGGTCCTGAAGAGCAGGAAAGCCCTCGACTCGCTGAGGGTGATCGGCCGCATCAATGAGTGCTTTTCCGCTGTTCCAAAGGAAGAGATGAAAAGAGTTGAGGAGGCGAAGAAGATCATGGAGGCACAGGCGAACCCTAAGTTCGCCGAGGACCTTGTGAGGGAGTGCGTCGCAAGGTTCCCCGACGCCGAGTACGTGAACGCGAGGGCCTTCGAATCCATCCACCTTCACGACGCGGTGGCGACCTGGTCGGCGCGGCCGGGTTGGATGCCCGCGATGTAGCGTAGAGGAGACCATCACCTTAAATCGACAAGGGCCGGCCAAACTAAGTCGGATGTCCGAGCTTCTCATCGGTACGTCGGGTTGGTCGTACAACGAATGGACGGGCGTCTTCTACCCGAGTTCCAGCACTAACAAGCTATCCTTCTATTCGAAGGTCTTCAGGACAGCGGAGATCGACTCCACGTTCTATGCCTACCCTTCAAGGGGCCTCGTCCTTGGATGGTCCAGGTACTCTCCCGAGGAATTCATCTTCTCAGCCAAGCTGCCGAGGGCGATAACCCACGAGAAGAGGCTGGACCTGAGCCAGGGAGCCGAGTCCGACCTGCTCAGGTTCCTTAGCTTGATGAAGCCGCTCATCGCTGCGGGGAAGTTGGGGCCCATCCTGATTCAGCTGCCTCCCAGCTACTCCTATGAGGAGGACTTCGGGAGGCTGAAGTCCTTCCTGGAAATTGTGCCCGACGACGTAAGGTTCGCCGTCGAGTTTCGCCATCCTTCATGGCTGAGGGATGAGGTCTGGTCGCTGCTGAAGTCGAGGAACGTGGCCAACGTAATAGTCGATGAACCTCTGCTACCCCCCGAAACTGTGGTGACCGCCGACTTCGCCTTCATCAGATGGCACGGGAGAGGCACGCGCCCCTGGTACAATTACAGGTACACCGAGACGGAGCTCAAAAGATGGGTCCCCAAGGTGGTGGAGGTATCGTCAAGGGCGAACATGACCTTCGGATACTTCAACAACCACTTCAGAGGTTTTGCGGTGGAGAACTCCCTCAAGATGATGGGCATGCTCGGAGTCTCCACACCGGAGCAGGACGAGGCCGGAGCCAAAGCCTCGAGGTTCCTTGAAGGCGGAGGAAGGAGGGAAGGCGAGGGGAGCATGCTTGAGTACGTTGGCAGGGAGGGAGCGTGAATTCGTGAAGGTAAAGATGCTCCTCGATGACGGCAGGCCGAAGGTCGACCCCGAAGAGCTGAAGGAAGTGATCGAGAAGGCTGGCATGACAGTGGGGGATAGGAAGGCCGACATCGGCGTGGTCGTCGGCGGCGACGGGATCTTCAGCATGTTCGGCAGGAATGAAGAGATGCCTCTGCTGTTCGTTGGCGTCAGGTCGAGAGGCGCGACAGGGTCGAAGGCTTACATGGCCGCAGCTTACTTCGACGAACTACCTGCAGCCCTGGAGGCTGTCGCGGCGGGCCGCTTCACCGTTGAAGAACACGGGCGTCTTGAGGTGCTGAAGAACGGGAAGCATCTCGGGGAGGTCTTCACTGACGTCTACCTTCAGAGGGGAGCCGAGAGCAACTGCATCAGGTACAGGCTCAAGGTCACTTCAAAGGACACAGCCATCGAGGAGGCAGCCATAGGGGACGGCGTCGTGGTCACGACCTCGGCGGGATCCACGGGTTACTACTCTTATCCTGACAAGGTGGACGGAACCGAAATGCGGGTCGACGCGTACTCGACCGTCGAGAGAGACGAGATAGGAATCTGCCACATAACGCCCACCTACACGGAGCGGTCCGGGACAGGCGGGCACCCCTTCAGGTACACGGTTCCATGGGACAGCAAGATCGAGCTCTGGATCTCGAGGAATGCCGATGCGAGACTCTACGGCGCCACAGCAGGCCAGAAGGGAGTCAAGATTGGAATTCATGACAGGATAAAGGTAATCCCCAGCAGGAACGCCACGAAGGTCATCGTTCTGAAGCCTGCGTAGTCAGTCGCTGGGCTCTACGCCGGTCACGATATAGTCAACCATCTCACCGATGTATGTGGCGTGGTCTGAGATGCGCTCCAAGTACCTCAGAATCAGGTTAGCGGACACCGCGCATCTGATGTCCTTCTTCTGGTCGAGGACTTCCCGGAGGTTCTGCCTGTAGCTGTCGTCCACTGCGTCGTCAAGCTTGGGGATTTGCCTCGCGAGGGCGACGTCCCTCCTCGCGAAGGCGTCCACGCTCATCCTAATCATCTCGTGGGTGTTGCGGGCCGTCTCGACGACTGCCTCGTGGTCGCACTTGCTGAGGTCGCCGAAGATCTCCAGCACCTCAACGATGTCAAGCGCGTACCTCCCGAAACGGAAGAACCCATAGGATATCTCGAAGCAGGCTTTAATGAACCTGAGATCCGAAGCTACGGGCTGGAACCTGGCGATCAACTCCATCGAGAGATCGCTCACCTGTCGATGCAGGGTCTGGAGGCGCCTCGACCATTCTCTGACCTCTGCGCCGCTGCCGCCCTTGCTGTAGGCTTCAATCGAGGCGGTGACCGCGTTCTCTGAGAGGGTGGCCATCTCGAGCAGCAAATCGTTGAGTTTGTCGAGACCCATGTCCATCAGTCTAGGCACTCTTCATCACCTACCCGAATTTCCCCGTGATGTAACGCTCCGTCAGTTCCTGCTGTGGGTTTTCGAAGATCTTCGCTGTCTCATCATATTCAATAAGCTTCCCCAGGTACATGAACGCAGTGTAGTCCGCGACCCTCGAGGCCTGTTGCATGTTGTGCGTGACTATCACCACGGTGTACTGGGCCTTCAGCTCCGCGATCAGCTCCTCGATCCTCGCGGTGGCGGTCGGGTCCAGGGCCGAGCAGGGTTCGTCCATCAAAATGACTTCAGGCTCGATCGCGAGGGCGCGCGCTATGCACAGCCTCTGCTGCTGCCCGCCCGAGAGACTCGCGCCAGACCTCTTCAGCTCGTCCTTTACTTCCTCCCAGAGGTAGACCCGCTGGAGGCTCCTTTTCGCGGCCTCCTCGAGCCTGCCCTTGTTCCTGACCCCGTTCAGTTTCAATCCCGCGACGACGTTGTCTGTAATCGACATGTTGGGGAAGGGGTTCGGTTTTTGGAAGACCATTCCGATCCGCCTCCTGACGTCCACAGGGTCAAGCGACTTGCTGTAGATGTCCGACCCGTCGAGAAGGACCTGACCCTTGACCCTCGCATCCGGGACGAGCTCGTGCATCCTGTTGAGACATCTGATCAAAGTCGACTTCCCGCACCCGGACGGTCCAATCAGTGCTGTTACTTGGTTTGGCTCTATCGCGAGGTCGACGTCGTAGAGCGCCTGCTTCTTTCCGTAGAAGGCGCTCAGCTGCCTGACCTCCAACTTGGGCCCAGTGCTCACGTTTCTCTTGGCCTCGTATTGGGTATAAATCTCATGTGCAGCCTCGAGTTCTTGGCTAGGCATAGGTTATCCTCCCCCTTGTCAGGAGCCGAACTGCAAGGTTGATCCCTATGACCATGACGATGAGGAAGAAGGCTGCGCCCCAAGCCAGGTTGACCCAGTTCTGGAGCCCGGAGGTCCCGAAGTACCAGATGACGTAGGTCAACGAAGCTACAGGAGCGGTGGGGCCGGCGTACCAGAAGTTGCTGAACCCGACTGTCAGTATCAGAGGTGCGGCCTCTCCCATTACTCGCGCCGTCGCCAGAAGGGCGCCAGTGGCGACTCCGCTCTTGGCGTTGGAAACGACCAGTAGGCTGGTGCGCCATTTCCTGATCCCAAGCGCCGCTGATGCCTCACGAATCGAGTTCGGCACGAGATTGAGTGCTTCGGCAGTCGCGATGGAAACTATAGGTATCATGATTATGCTGAGGGCGAATACACCAGCGTACAGATTGTCACCGTGAAAAGGCTGGAACAGCAAGGTGTACCCCAGGATTCCGACCACGATCGATGGGTTACCGACGAGGACATCGCCGAGGAAGCGCACTGTGCGGCCGTAGAAGTTCTTCCCGTATTCCGAAACGTAGATCCCGGAGAGGATGCCGAAGGGAAGTCCGACGCATGCCGCGAGACCCACCAAGATCAGGGTTCCCTGTATGGCATTGCCCAGTCCCCCGGGCGCCCCGGGATTGGGGAGGGGAGGCAGTTTGGTGAAGAAGTCCAGATTCATTGCTGGGAGTCCCCTGACGGTCACATAGTAGAGTATGCTCGCCAGAGGGATGATAGCGATGACGACGGACACGCAGACGAGGGAGATCAAGACCTTGTCCATGAAGAAGCGTCTGGATTTCATAGGTAGGATGCTGCCTCCCTGTTCTTAGCGAGCCTCGAGATTAGATACCTCGCGGCGATGTTTGTGAGGAAGACAACGACGAGGAGGACAAACCCGGCCTCCACGAGGGCCGATATGTACGCGGGGCCGGTCGCCTCCGTGAACTGGGTGACAATGAGGCTTGCCAGGGTGTATCCGGGGGAGAAGAGCGAGCTACTGAGCCGCGGAGTGTCGCCCACTACCATGGCGACAGCTATCGTCTCACCGAATGCCCTGCCGAGTCCGAGGAAGATGCTCGCTAGAATGCCCGACCTGGCGTAGCTCAGTACGGAGATTTGAATCGCTTCGGTCCTCGTGGCGCCCAGTGCATATGCAGCTTCTCTCTGAGAATCCGGGACTGCCTGGAGGGCATCCCTCGAAATAGAGGAGACTATCGGGATAATCATGATGGCCAAGACTACTCCGCCATCGAGTATACTAGCGCCGGGCAGTTGACCTGTCGGGTACCCCTGGAAGATTGGGAGGAAGCCCAAGTACACCTGGAAAAGTGGATAGACGTGAACCGTCAGGAAGGGAACCATAATGAAGATCCCCCACAGACCGTAAACGACGCTGGGCACTGCTGCGAGCAACTCCACGACAAACGAGACCGGCGACCTCAGGCGTCCGGGCGAGAGTTCGGATAGGAAGATGGCTACACCCAGACTTACGGGAACCCCGATTAGAAGAGCTATGGCTGACGTGACGACACTGCCGTAGACAGCTGGGAGAACCCCGAAGAAGTTCCCGATGGAACCACCCCACGTGGAACTCGTGACGAAGTTAAGACCTTCCCTGAGGGTGTAGGAGGAACCCGTTGTTAGTTCGTAGAAGAAGGTTAGCGTTAGAGCAACTATCGATGAAGCGAATACTAGGACGAGAACCTTGAAGACCGTGTCAGCGCGGCTTCGCCCAGTGCCCATCAGCCATAACCCGTCAGATGGGAAATAAAAGAAGGAGAAGCCCCATTCACGCTGGTATGAATGGAACTCCGTTGTAGAGCATTTTGCTGATGATCCCTTGGTCGATTGTGACGACGCTCGCGGGAAGCGGTGCGTAGTTGAGGTTTGACGAGAACGATTGGCCTTGGATTGCGATCCACTCGAAGAGCTGGGCCGTGTCGTAGCCCTGCTGATAGTTGGTCTGGTTCGTCCAGACGTAGAGGTAGGTGTACGTCGATATTGGGTAGGAGCTTTCTCCTGGAGCGTTGGTGATCGTGAATGTTGGGTTGGCCAGGACCTGCGCACTGTCTGTGCTGGCGGCCGCTGCGATGGCGGCCACTGTGGGTGTGAGGAACGCTCCGGCCTGGTTCTTGATGGATGCGGTCAGCAGAGCCGCGTTGGTGGCGTAGACCGAGTCAGCGTAACCAATCGAGTACTGGTTGCCCAGGACGTAGGACGCGACGGCTGTGCTGCCCTTGGCGCCGACGTTGGCGGCATTCGCACCCCAGACGGCGCTCGGAAGGCTGGTCCCGTAGCACGGACATCCGCCCGAAAACGTGGCGTTCCAGTCTGCGCTGACCTTCGAGAGGTAGTTGCTTAGGGCGTAAGTGGTTCCGCTCCCGTCAGACCTGTGGACCGGTGTGATGAGCTGGGCCGGCATTGTGATGGTTGGATTCAATGCCGTTATGGCGGGGTCGTTCCACATGGTGATCTTCCCTACGTAGATGTCAGCGATGATGGGGCCAGTGAGATTGAGGTGGATCGTCACACCTGGGAGGTTGTAGAAGATTGCAACGCCTCCGAGGGCCTCTGGGAACTGGAGAAGGGCACCAAGTCCCTTGTCTGCCGAAGCGGCCGCGGCTATCTGGGCCGCGGAAATGGGCGCATCGCCTCCGGCGAACGCCCCGGTGTTCGCCAGTATGTCTGTCTGTGCTGCGCCAGTGCCAATTGCTTGGTAGTTGAGTTTGACCACGTTGTTAGTGTACTGTTGGAAGCCTGAAGCCCAAGTCTGCATCAGTGGGTTGACGAAGGTTCCGCCGTTCGCCTGTAGGATCATCTGATAGTAAGTCGCCGAGGTCGACGTTGCCGTAGTCACGCTGGTGCTGACGCTAGTGCTGAGGCTCGTCACCGTGTTGGTTTTGGTTGTCGTCTGCGTCACAGTGTTGGTCTTTCCAGGACTGACCGCGATGTAAGCGGCCGCGGCCACGATCACGACGATGATAACGACAGTCAGGGCGACAGTAGTCGTGTTAATACCTTTCTTGCTGATGTTCATTTTCGGAAAGGGGCGACGAACGACGAAATATATTGCTCTCCGAATTATTCTCAATTCTAATATTGTGTACACATTATAGTATATAGCTACCTCGCCCAGCTGTCAAGTTATATAGTGGCATATAGGGCCCAGACAGATATGGACTTCCGGAAAGTCCAGATAACTGGCGGGAACAGCTACGTCGTTTCTCTACCGAAGACTTGGGTCAAGGACGTAGGTCTGAAGCCCAAAGACGCGGTGGCAATAATCACCCAGCCGGATTCCTCGTTACTGATAATCCCGAGGAAAGAGCTCCGAGAGGCAGCGAAGTCTGAGGCCGTAATTGAAGCCGCACCGGGACTCGACAAAGATGCGTTGCTTAGGCACTTCATCTCGTTCTATCTGGCGGGCTATGACATCATAAGGATCAACCTCGGAAGGTCGGACGGATCGCTCAGAGGGTCAATCAAGGAGGGGATACGTCGAAAGTTGGTTGGTGTCGAAATCATCGAGGAATCTCAGACCGGAATTCTGACCCAGTGTCTCTCCGGATACGTCGATCTCCCGCTGAAGAAGGCCCTCGAAAGGATGGCTATCATAGCGGCGGGTATGATTACGGATGCGGCGGAAGCACTCCATAATGACACTATGGGAATGGCCCAAGAAGTAATCCAACGCGACGATGAGGTGGACCGATTCTATCATTTCATTCTCAGGCAGCTGAACATCGCGGTCAGGGATCGCTCGGTGATTCAGGAGATTGGCCTCAGTTCCGCCAGGGACTGCCTCGGCTACAGGCTAGTGGCTAAGAGCACGGAGAGGGTAGCAGATCACGCCGTGTTGATAGCGGCCCAGGCTGAAGCGCTGAAGTCGATCCCTGAAGGTGCCGTGAAGAAGGTCCAGGAGATGACAGCGCTCTCACGGAAGATCTTCGAGAGTTCCATAACTGCTCTGCTGAGGATGGACGCCAAAATGGCGGAAGAGGCGATATCGAAGACCAAGGAGGTCGCAAGACTTGAGGAGAAGCTGAGCTCAGAGATCCTTGCACCCAGAATGAGCGGAACACAGGTCGCCTCAGTCAAGCTGATGCTCGAAAGCGTCCGGAGGGTGGCTGAGTACGGCGCGGATATCTCTGAAGCGGCCCTGGACCTCGCGGTCAGCGAGCCGTAGAGTCAACAATAAGGAGAACTGAGGATCGAGATTCCCTATCGCTCAGGGAGCTCGCACATCTGTTCCATTTCACGGAGAAGGACTCTCTCGCCCTCGTCGGTGAGGCACAGGGCCTGCATGGCACCCCTCCCATCAGTTTCAGAAACCACGTCCACTAGGCGGTTCCTGCGAAGTCGGTCGAGCAGCTGCCCGAATTCGGATGGATCTACCCCGAAGGAGGCACGCAGCTCCCCTTTCGTGAGGGGCTTCCGCGCCAAGGCTAGCAAAACAACGAAGCTCTGGCCCGAAACCCTGCTGCCGTGGCCAAAGCTCTTGGCCTCGATCTCTTGGATTTCTTGCATCATCGGAGTGAAGGTGACCCTGTGTGGCTAAATGGGTTGTCGAATTGAACTATAGACCCTATGAGAAGTATAGAGATACACAAGGCCCTATATACCGTCGGGTGCAGCTGGTGTCCAGGTTCCGTCACACACAGGGCACCCGTACTCTGCCCTGCGCCAGAATTCCCAGAGGGGGGGCTTTGGCGGTTCTCAAGTCTGGGAATCATCTCCACGAGTTAAATCAGTTGCGCGAGCGAAGTAATCAGCGGAACGATGCCGGATGCAAGCATGCAGAAGTTGGAAAGCAGACCAAGCCGATCACGATGAAGAATGTGGTCATGGTGTTCGTCAGTGTTGCTGCGGCGCCCGCGCGCGCACGCGCCTCGCCCCATTGTCTGTGTCAGGTCGGCGTTGTGTCCTTTCTCTCTTTCGTGAAATCAGGATAAAGCTGTGCGAGCATCACTGCTCAGGCTTTGGCCATGGACCCACCGGGACTCAGGCGACCCAGCTTCCAGGGTTTCATTAGCAGATCCCAACGAGAAACAACTAGCCCACCTTCCGAGACAAGGCAATCGTCTGGCTCGTCGCCGATCATCCTTGCTGCCTCGTTCAATGATGCTCCAAGAGCCACGACGCGGGCGCTTCGTGTACCGAGCACCGAGACCTTGGCGTCACACCACTCCTCCGGGCTCTTTCTAGCCAATTGAAGCCGTTCAGGGGTGAGCATAAACTCGATCACTGATCGACTCGAGATGAACTCGTCAGGGCGGTCCTGCGGGAAGAGTCGCCTCACGCGGAACTTGAGCATCATCTTGACGGCTTCCCCGATTTCAGCGTCGGATGGAATCGACACTGGCTGGGAGCCAACTTGCTCCACCCGCATGTCAGAGACGAGAGAGTGATTCCTCATGGCCCCGACCAAGTCGGCGAGCGTAACCACAGTGTATATGTCATGATCGCTCACCCGCGCGGCACCGAACTTCGTAGCCTCGAACACGTGAAGCAGGTCGCTAACCGGATCGCCAAAATCCACCGACCCTATCCAGACTGCAATCTCCCTGCTTGGAGTTTGGAGGAGATCGTAGTAGTCCTTCGGTTTCGTCTTTACGAATTTCTCGAGGAACGAGTATCCGCTAAGCGCCCCGTAGAGGACAAGCCCCGTCCGCCTGTCCCTTCGTGGCCTCAGCCCCTTCATGACGGGCAGGATGTGGAGATCGGAGGTGTTGAGGATGAAACCGGCGTGGATGAGCGGACTGTTTCCGTCGGCGATCGGGCGGTGGAGCTTGAACAAGCCGGGTAGCAGGGATGAGATGCTTGGGCCGTCGCCACTGTCACCCAAGGGTTTACCCATCGCCTGCCATGAGGGCACCACCCGGTATACCTCTGTCGGGACCTTGACGTTCTTCAGTTCGACGGGCCCCACCTTGACGATCTGGACGTCCACTTCGTTCCAAATGAAGTCGTAGACCTGCTTGCTGACGCAGATGCCACCTGGCTCCGCAAGGGACACAATCCGCGAAGCTAGGTTCACGGCATGACCGTACACATCATTCTCGCTGTGAATGACCTCGCCTACGCTGATGCCAATCCGCAATTGAATTCTCTCAGCAGTTCCGCCCGCGTTCTGTTCCGACATCAAACGCTGTATCTCGATGGCACAGCGGACAGCGCTGACCGCGCTGGTGAACTCCACGAGAAAGGCATCCCCGATGGTCTTTACCTCGCGTCCCCCGTATCTGGCGAAGGCGGGTCGAAGAAGCCTTCGGTGCTCCTCGAGCAGCACAATTGCCTCTGCTTGGGCAAGTAGGGTATAACCGACAATGTCAGTGAACATTATCACCCCGATTCTTCGCTCACCGACAGACCGTTCCATTCTCGACCCTGCTCTCAAATTTGCGGGGAGTTGAACTGTCATAAGCTCAGACCACTCTAGCTTCTTCGCCCTTCGCTACGGGGCATCAGAGTTCAATCACTCCTCGAATCCAGAAGATCAAGCGGGGGTGCGAGGCCGCGCCTGATTCTCTGGGCGAAGCTTCGATTGAGCGCAACCATCAACTCTGAAGGGGGTTTTCAAGCCCTGCATCCACACCCTTATCCTGAAGTGCCCCAGGTTGGTCTGACTGGCTGCAAACTCCCATTGTCAGACTTCTTCAGTCCGTCCAGCTTTAGTTGCATTACATTGGTTTCCGTCGAGTCATTCCCTAACATATTAGGTATCCCCTAACACGAGTTATTTAACCCTGTGGCGCATCGGTCCAGCGCATCCTAGGGAGACTTCGCCCACCTCACCTAGAACTGCGGGTGTCGGGAGAAAGGTCAATGGCTTCCCTAGGTGGGCCCACAGTACCATCTTGCGAATGCAGAGCTGTTCTGGAATGGAGTCATTCCCCATAGCCGAGATTCATCGTTTGATTCAATATGTTGACAAGCGCAGAGTCATAGAGCGTTCCGCACCCGAGGAAGTGATACGAAAGCGAGACTACGGCGCTCCAGTGCGACAAGACCTTGAGGGGTGCCGGGCAGTCGATGAAGGAGCAGCCAGGGTAAGTCTGGGAGTAGCTTCCACCGATGGGTACGACCGGAGCCAGGAAGAATAGGGAGAAGGCTACCAACGTCAGGATGCAAGCGACTAATCCACGTCGTCTCACATTCTCGTCGGGAACCATCTCCATTATCTTAAGGCTCGGTAGGAATCAACGGCAGTCTCCGAGCCAGATAGACGGTTAAGACGCAGTCACGGTCGTGATCCGCATCTGTAGCAGCGACCCTGAGGAATTCGACCCGGAAGCACTGTGGAGACAGGTCGAGATTAGCTATAAGTCAGGAGCACATCGATGTCGAGTACGCGCAGACTTGAACGCCAGAGAGATCGTCTACGGAATAGATTCCACGGTCAGATCATCTCGTAGCGCATACTCAGACTGGAGGATTGGGACAACGGACGACCCTCTTGGCAGTAGGAAGCGGCACCAGGACGAAGGGAGATACACTCGGCTGTGGAAACAATGGCAGGCGGACAGTGAAGCGGACGCGAGGAGCGTGGAAGCGTATTTCGTCGACAAAGGAATGAAGAGCGGAGTCGACTGGGGCACGAACGGGAGTTTCGTATACATTTTCTAGCATTCATATGGTTCCCTGTCCCCGATGACCACAATCGACACTTGCACGATTCTGGACCTGATCATCCACTCATCCTCGCGCGTGCTTTGGGGGCTATTGCTTGCCTAAGTTTCTGCAGTAGTGGTCTTTTGGACCTTCCTGTCGCAAAAGACCAAATACGCAGGATGCCGTCCCGCCAGATGATGGAACGGAGCGAAAAGCGTCCTCGTCCGAGGATCGAGGCGCTCGCCGACCTTGTCTTCGGACTCTCGCTCTCCATTGGGTCGATTGCCTTGATTTCGTCCCCTCCGACATCTACGGGTGAAATAGGGAGCCACATAGCCGCGTTTGCATTCACTTTCTTCATCCTGATCACCGCCTGGCTCATTTACACGACCGACATGTCAGTCCTGCCGATTGAGACGACATCCATAACCTTCCTGAATGTGGGAATGCTGTTGCTCGTCGCTCTAGTCCCATACCTGCTCAACAGCGTCGAGGTGGTCAACCCCAATCTGACATCGGTCCAAGCATCGGCGCTGAAAGACTTCTCGTCCAGCCTCTTTGCGATCGACCTCTCGGGGATACTCTTCATACTGGCGGCCTTCGCGCATGTTATCAGCATGGAAGAGAAGAAGCTGGTCGAGCCTGCCCTGGCGGCATCCTTCAGGAATGGAAGAAACAGGATGGCTGTGGTAGCCGTTGTGATGGCTGTCTCAGTCGCGCCTCCTTTCTGGCAATTGACATTGTCCGGCATTCCGGTGAGGATCTACCTTTGGTATCTTCCTCTTGTTAGTTACTGGTTGGGGAGGCTGTTGAGGCCAGAGAACAGGACCTACACTCCTTAGTGGCGTCGGCGCGGACCTGGAGGGATTCGCACTTATCTTGCACCAACCATTTCTCCACGTCGAGCAAGGGCGCGAGTTCAGAAAGGCCTGATTCCAGCTTACTTGGCCAGATAGCTTGGATTGAGCCATTTGTAATGGGCAGGGAGGAAATCGTTCCAAATCTGCGTTAGAAATCAGGTCCTCTAACCTCGGCCGTACTAAGACTAGGCTGGACTGCCCTCGAAAATCTCCTCTGGATTGCTGAAGGTAAGTTCGAGTCCGACCAGCGCCGCATGAAATAAGCCCAGAATGGGCTTTGTTTGTCCAGATTAGTTAGAATTACCCTATTGGTGAGGACCTTCCCGAGTCGGAGTCTGCAGGTGCCTGCTAAGGTTCATTGACTTCAGCGTGAAGATGCCGAACCCCACCAATGTGAGGGAAAGGAACCACACGCCGTCTAATAGCACCATCACCGCGAGAGCTATTGCCGCCAGGGCCAGGACTCCTTCGACGATGGCATTCCTGTCGTTCGTCAGGTGCCGGAAGTAGGACCTCTTCGTCGCCTCGCCAGAACCGCTGTGGGGAGTCCTGTACGAGAAGAACCCCGGCCTGTCGAAGACCCCGTAGAAGAAGGCTATCGACCCCAGACTGAGCATGGCGCCCGTGGCGTAGCCAAGGAGCGGGATCAATATGACGTTGCGAACCGTCATCAGGCCTTGTACCCAGAGGGCCCAGGCTCCAGACGCTAGCGAGACTGCAAAGGGAACCGCGACCATGCCAATGTAGAAGGGGTTGTTGAATATCGAATTTGCAGGCTGAACCACGCCCGATATCACCGCGAAAGCGGATAGGAAGGTGACTATGAGCCAGCTGAACCCAGAGAAGGGGCCGAGGAGCATCAACAGGAGTCCTGCCTTCGTTTTCATACTGATGTCTGGCGCGCGGACGATGCTCTTCCAGTACTTCGCGATGCATCTCCACCATCCCTGAGAAGTCCTCGCCACCTGTTTCTTCCAGGCCTCTAGGGTAGAGGGGTCCTCGCCCATTATCTTGACGTTGCTTAGGTATACGCCGCGCTTTCCCGCGAGGTACATCTTTATCGAGACATCGCCGTCGTCGGCTATCCGCTCGTTGGACCATTGTCCCACGCCCCTCAGGTCCTTCGTCCTCACTAGAGCGAACCCACCCTGGAAGGAGAACGGGGCATCGATGAGGTAAGCTCCCATCTTCGACAGGGTGTCCCCAATATCCTGATAGAGAGCGAACAACCTAGTTGTCAAGTTGTAGTTCCTGTTGTAGTGCCCGTACCGGAAGGAGACGAAGGACGCGCGCGGATGGCTCTCCATGGCGTCTATTCCCTTGCTCAGAACATCCGGAGGCACTATGGAGTCAGCGTCGAGCAGGAGTACGAAATCCCCCATGACTTGTTCCATCGCCTTGTTCAGAGCGCCGCACTTGAAGTGCTCCCGGCTCGGACGCCTGGAAACGATGGTCGTTATGCCTGACTCGTTGAGTTCGCGAGCCTTCTCGTCAACTATACCCACAGTCTGGTCGTTGGAATCGTCCGCGATCACCACCTGGAGTTTTTCCTTTGGGTAGTCGAGCTTTTTCATGGCCTCCAGCGAACGCTCAATCACATACCTCTCGTTGAACGAGGCGATGAGTATCGAGACCGTTGGATGGCTCGTCAGTCGGACGTCGCGGCTCTCAAGGTCCCTGGGGTACTTTGTTGAGGTCGTGAGTAGGACCAACCAGTAGTACTCGAGCCCCAACACCGGGAGGGTGATTGCCAGGGTGACTATCTCAACGAGAAACCAGATCGCAATTGCCATGCTAGTCCCCGAATAGACATGCATAGAGTGTCCCCCCTCATTATCTAAGCCTTTGCCGGAAGACATTGACCGACTCCGGCCGGGGTTAGACCCCTGCTGTACTGCGCGCACGCATGTGAGCCCAAGCGCGCGCCCCGAGACAGGTTCTCAGAGTGGATTCCAGGCTAATGATAGCCCGGCTGTGCCACAAGACGTTCTTCTAATTCGCCGCTTCTACGCGAAGGACCTCATCCAAGGTCAACCTGAGCAACGATTCCTTGGTGCTGGGACTCAAAGCGAGAGCGCAAGGTTCTTACGAGATGAAGAGCCGCGTAAACAGAAGACAGAATCAGGAGCAGTGAGAAGAGAGTCCTCTGTGAATAGTCAAATGAAGCCGTGAAGATGAAGATGCTGTAGCCCACGTACTCAAGGAATATGAATCTCAACCCGAATCCTGCGTTACTGGCCAGAAAGAATCTGCCCGCCTTCATCTTCAGCGCCCCGGTAGCCAGGGACGCGACGTTGCAGCGCGCGGTGGCAAGACGGCGACTCATCGCAACATCACTTCAAAGATGGCTACCTGGTCATCATTCGCCTGAATACGGGGACGGCTATCGCTGTCATTACGGCCCCGAACACTATCAGGATGGTCAGCTCCGTGGTTATGTCTGGCATCCCGGCACCCAAGACCATGACCTTCCTCAGGGCGCTCGATGCGTAGGTGAGCGGGAGCATCTTCGATATGTCCTGCATGTACCAGGGCATCTGCTGTATCGGGAAGAACACTCCACTCAGGAACATCATGGGGAACATCAGGGTGGTCATCAGCATCGTCGCCGTCTGCTGGTCCTTCGCGAACGAGGTTATCACAATGCCCAGACCGACAAAACTGAAGACACCGAGCAGAAGCAACCCGAAGACGAGAAGGATGCTCCCTTGTATCGTCACACCAAAGAGCCCGACAGCCAGGACCAGTATTATGAGACCCTGGAGCAGACCCCTCACCGTCTGGCCCAGGGTCTTGCCAAGGATGATGGACAGCCTGTTGATGGGCGCCACCATCATTCCGTCCATGGTGCAGATCTCCTTCTCCTGCGAAATCGCCGCGGGTAGCCCAGTCATGACGCTCATCATGACAACCATGGCCATTATGCCGGGAGCAACGAAGTCAAAGTAGTTGGGAGTCCCTGGAACGACGCCCTGCGTCTTGACCTTGTATGGCTGCACTATCGCAAGGGTATCGTTCGCCGTGACCGTTGAATTGAGCGCCAGAACGTTCTTCTGGGCCATCATGGTGTTCATCTCGTTGAATACGCTGGACAGCAGCGTCTCAATAATGGTCGACACTTGGGGGTTGGATTGGTCAGTTATGATCACCACAGTCCCCTGCTTTCCGTCAGCGAGGCTCGCGGAGAAATTGCTCGGGATGACTATCCCGCCTTCGATATCGCCCCTTTGAATCAGGTTCTTGATATCAGCGGCGCTCGACGCCGTCGTGAGAGTCATCATGTCGGTCTTGCTGTTAATCTGTTGCAGGACCGAGGTGAACGTCTGACTTGCGATCATTGAGTGGTTGTACCCTGCGTCCGAGTTGACGATCGCGACTGGCAGGTTGCCGGCCGAACTGCCACTCGTCGGATAGATGAAGCCGACCATCGCCATCATGAACAAGGGCATAACGATGAGCAGGACCAGACCGAATCTGTTCCTGTAAAGCTCGAGTACGTCCTTCCAGGCGATTCTGAGACTGTGCGAAAGCATCATCCTGGCCCCCATTCAGTCTCACCTTACCCTCCGTTGCGGGGTCCCAAATCGTCTGTGCCTCTCAAGTGGAATCTTCTGGTCCGCGCTGTCTCTGACTTCGTGGCCCGTCAGGTGCAGGAACACGTCCTCGAGCGTCGGCTGCAGGCTTTCCATCGACGCTATCTTCCCGCCCTTGCTTCTCACCGCGTCGATTACACTGTCGAACGCGTCGTCACCGCGTGCGATCAGCCGGAGGTGGGTGGAGTTCTCCTGGGAAACGGACTGAACGCAATCCAGTGTTCGGAGAGTCTCAAGGAGGTCGGCCGTGAGATTGGCGACGCCCAGTTTCAGAATCGTGCTGTCCCCGCCGGAAATCAGCTTCTTTAGGTTGGTCGAGGTGTCTAGAGCGACCACCTTCCCGTGGTCGACGATGGCGATGCGATCGCACAGCATGTCGGCATCGACCATGGTGTGCGTCGTCACGATTATGGTGGTGCCGTCCTCCCTGTTGAGTTTTTTCACGAACTCCCGGATTTCGACGGAGGATTGGGGGTCCAGACCCAGCGTCGGTTCGTCCAAGAACAGGACGCGAGGCATGTTCAGCAGGGCCCGTACCACGTTCATCCTCTGCCGCATCCCAGTCGAAAATGTCCCCACCAGGGCGTTCTTCCACTTGGTCAGCTGGACTAAATCCAGCAGCTCGTCAATTCTCTGTGTGAGCACATCGCTTGGAATCTCATTGAGACTGCCGAAGAACCAGAGGTTCTCTCTTGCCGTCAGGCGGTCGTACATTATCATCTTCTCAGAAACGATGCCGATCAGCTTGCGAACTTCGGTGTCATTCTTCACGATGTCATAGCCCCCGATTGAAGCGGTCCCCTTGGTGGGCCTCGCCAAGGTGGAGAGAATCCGCAAGGTCGTGCTCTTGCCAGCGCCGTTGGGACCGAGCAGACCGAATATCTCACCCTTCTTGACGTCAAATGAAACATCATCGACGGCTGTAAAGTCACCGAACTTCTTCGTCAGGTTCTCAACCCTGATCATAGAGCCGCCTTCGGGAATGCGGTCGGCTGAGACGATTGCGGTTCTGCTCAAGCCTTTCTCACCTTCGAAGCTGCTCCCCCCGCGGAGGCGTTCTCGGAGGGGGTTCGACCGTCGATTTCCTTGATCGAGGCTATTGCTCGAGTCAGTTCCCTCTCCAGATTGAGCCTGTACTGGTGAAGGATGAACAGCTTGTCCTCGTCGCTTAGGCCACTTCTATCGGATTCGACGAGGGTGTGGACAAGCTCGATTTGCAGCTCCAAGGAGTTGAGGACGAATCTTACTAGATCGTCTGGTTCCATCAGATCGATGAATAGTTGCGTCATAAGGTTCCAGCGCTCTGTCGACGATTTCATCATCTTCTTGGCGTTGGCTATGCTCTCGAGTCCTGCGGGCGTCATCTCGTAGAGAACATGGGACGAACCACCTTTCGTCTCTTTCTGGGCCGTAATATAGCCCTGATTCACGAGTTTCCGGAGCACGGGGTACACTGCGCCAGGTCCGGGGCGCCAAGCTCCCTCGGTCTTGGTCTCGATTTCTTTGATGAGGTCATAGCCGCGCATCGGCTTGCGAGCGATACTCAGAAGTGCGTAGAAATGCAACAGGCCCCTCGGAGCACCTTGAGGATGCGGGCTTCCGTTTTCCAGGGGGCCCAGGTCCCGCTGATGGGACGCCGATCGCACCACCTTTCCCATGACTGGGCGCGAAATTGATAGACTATATAACAATATCTCAAACACTATCTAATGCGTTAATCCACTAGCCGCTTTCTCCGCTGAGATAACACTACTTGGCTCGCATTCATGACTAAACGGGTTCTTGAGGGGTCCGGAGGGGTTCGGACCTGCTCACGAGCCAAACATGTCCTTGCGTCTTGCAGGGCCGTCATGCAGAATCACTTGATTCCAGCTTATTTCGAGCAGAGTAGCCTGAATTAAGCTATCCCATGGTGGGCCGGAAGGGATTCGAACCCTTGGCCTCCCGATTATCAGTCGGGTGCTCTAGCCAAGCTGAGCTACCAGCCCACCGTCGTCTGACGCCCTCCGATAGGCTATAATTCCTTTCCAAACGGGAAGAGAATAAGAAGCGACTAGGGACTAGCCTGCTTCGTGGGCCGGTAGTTCAGCGGTACGAACGCCCGCCTTGCACGCGGGAGAACCTCAGAGGTCCCAAGGTCGGGGGTTCAATTCCCCCCCGGTCCACTTTCAGGATTCATTCCACTGCGTGAATCTTGCGCCGAGCACTACCAGCACCATCGCGAAGACGGCGACGACGGCGAGATCGGTGAGGGCGCCGGAGAAATCGGCGGAGACCATCGAATTCCTTAGTCCGTCCGCGAAGTAGGTCAGAGGGAGGACTCGGGCGACCGTTTGCAGGTATGACGGCATAGAGCTGACAGGCCAGAATGTGCCGGAGAGCAGCATCATCGGAAACGCGATAAAGTTGCTGAGTCCAGACGCCGCCCCAGGGTCCTTGACTAGGCCAGCTAGCGACATGCCCACACCGTAGAAGAGGAGGACGCCTAGGAAGAGCATTACAAGGAAATATGCATTAATCAAGACGCTGACGTTGTAAAGGACGGCTCCCAGGACTAGCATTAGTGCTGCGAGCACGAAGGCGAGAACAGTCTGGCTCAGAACGTTCCCGAGGAGCCATTCCAGCTTGGTCAGCGGGGTAGCGGCCAAGCGCCTGAGGGTCCCGTTTCTCTTCAGCTCGGAGCCGACGTTGGTAAGGCCAATCACACCATTCGCCATTATGAAGGCCGCAGTCAGGCCCGGGAGGAAGTAGATTGCGGTGCTCTGGCCGATCGCCTTACTCGGGCTGCCGGGGTTGCCGTAGATACTCCCGAGGATGAGGAGGAGAATTACCGGAAAGAGGAAGCTGTAGAGGAGCCCACTCCTGCTCCTGAGCCAGTTTCGAATGACGGCAAGACAGACGACCAATACCTTCAGTTGGCTTCACCAGTGTCGGACATCCCCGATCCCGTGAGTTTCAGGAAGACGTTCTGTAAAGTGGAAGAACGGAGCACGACCTCCACTTCGAGGCCCCTGCCCACCAGGGCGGTGAGCGCCACCTCCAGGTCCCTGAGCCGGTCGAAGGGCAGGACAACGTCGGAACCGTCCATTGAAACCGTATCGAAGAAGCGTCTGAGAGTCCCGAAGACTGCGTCGCCGCCGCTCCTGAAGACGACCGTCTTGCCACCACCGAACTTGTCCAAGAGCTCAGCCGGAGTACCAAGCGCAACGATCTTGCCTCTGTTGAGGATTCCTGTCCTGTCGGCGAGCTGCTCTGCCTCGGCCACGGAGTGTGTCGTCAAGACTATCGTCTTCCCTCTGGCGCGCAGGTCCCCGATCACCTTCCGCATGGCTCTCCTGGTCTCGGGATCTTGACCAATAGTAGGTTCGTCGAGAAGGACGAGTTCCGGGTCATTGACTAGGGCGACAGCGAATCCCAGCCTCTGCCTCAGCCCTCCGGACAGGTCGGCGAACTGGACCTTCGCCATGTCTCGTAGCTCGAGGAGGTCGAGCAGGCTCATCGCATCGACGTGCGCATCATACATCGCGGCGAAGAACTCCAGGCTCTCTGCGACCGTGAGCCTTCCCAGAGAGCAGAATTCCTGAGGAAGCACGCCAATCCTCCTCTTGATTTCATTCGGCCATTGGGACCCTGCGACCGACTGCCCCAGGACCTTCACTGAGCCTGCAGTTGGCTGTCTTGTGCACTCTAGTACCTGAATCATGGTCGTTTTTCCCGCGCCGTCCGGACCAAGAAGAGCGAAGACCTCCCCCTTCTGCACCTCGAAGGAGACGTCGTCGAGTGCCGCAACCCCGTCGTACCTCTTCACGAGACCCTCTACCGAAACGACAGGTTCGGCCATTCGTTATCTGGCCGGAAGCCAATTGATATATTAGCGTAGTCTCCCGCCGCTGACGATGACCCAGCAGGAGCCGACCGTCGCCGATATAATGATGAAAGCCGTGCTGGCCGTCGATCTCGACACCAACGTGCGAGAATGCTCTAGGGCGATGGCCAAGAGGGGAGTAAGCTGCTCCGTCATAACGCAGGCCAACAGGGCGATAGGAATCGTCACCGAGAGGGACCTAGTCTCGAAGGTGCTGGCCGATGCGTTCGACCCTACCAAGGTCTATGTCAAGGACATCATGTCGACTCCATTGATCACCATCTCTCCGAACGCCTCGCTGACCGACGCGGCATCCCAAATGGCTGAGTACAGAGTGAGGAGGCTGGTCGTCGTGGACCGGATGGGGTCCATGGTGGGCATCATCACGGCAGGAGACATCGCCAGGTCGCTCGCTGAGAAGCACGGCTACAGGGAGGCCACGTTCAACGCGCTGGCCAGATACAAGGAAGGAGCCGAAAGCGGGCCTTACCAGTAGCTCAGTCGACTCGGAGCTTGACGCCGGTTCCGCCGGGGGATTTCAAGGGAATTGTGACTTCCAGGATGCCGTTGTTGTAGGCTGATTTCGCGCCCCTTGGGTTGACGACCCCCGGCAGCTCAAGCTCCTTGAAGTACCTCCGGTCATCCTTGTCAACCGATATGACGAGCGACTTCTCTTGGACCGTGACGTTGATGTCGCGCTTTTCGACTCCGGGCATCTCTGCTATCACCCGCACCTCCTTGTCGGAGCTCACGACATCGATAAGTGGTTCGCGTCTGTCCTGAATCTGATTCCACGGGGTTCCTTCGCCCTTCCTGACGTTGCCGAATTCCCTCACCATTGGCTTGCCGTCGGGTCCGATGGTGACGGAATAACCATAGACTATCGGCCCTATCTCCTTCTTCGTGCTGCCGTCCGGGGATTTCGTCTCTCTGACCAAGTTCCTGGGGAGCTCCTTCTCTAGCTCCTTGAACTGCTCCGAGAAGGCCTTCTCCATCTCCCTCATCATCTCGTCGATATCAGGGAATGTCCATGGACCAAACGGATATCCCCTGCGCCTCTTAATTGGCCACTCGTCGTCGCCGTTGTCCTCCAACTTTGTTTCGCAAGATTCCTCCGTCTGCATGGATTTTTATCCTTTCGGTCGAGAGGCATTCCATAGCGATGGCCGCACAGGTTGACAGAACCCGAATCCTGCAGGAAAACTATATACAGCGGACGGAATGGACAATTTTTCCCGAAGTGAAATGGCCGTTTCAACCTATCTAAAAATAACAATGCTATTTGCAGTGATGACCGGCCTCCTGATGGCCATCGGTCTTGCGGTGGGGCTCTTTCTCGGCAACCCGCTGGATTTCATGCTAATTGCCCTCGTGTTGGCAGCTGTCATCAATTTCGTCTCGTATTACTACAGCGACTCGCTCGTCATCAGGATGACCAGGGCCAAGATCATCCAGGAGAGCGACAACCCGACCCTCTTCAGAGTCGTGAGGAGTGTCGCCCAGAAGGCAAATATCCCGATGCCGAAAGTGGGCATAGTCGATTCTCCACAGCCGAACGCCTTTGCGACCGGTAGGGGTCCCAGCAAGGCGGTCGTGTGCGCCACGTCATCTATCCTGCAGACGCTCACCCCTGACGAGCTCGAAGTGGTGATAGGTCATGAAATCGGGCACGTGGTCCACCGCGACGTCCTGATGTCGAGCGTGGCCGCGACGATGGCTGGAGCGATATCGTACATCGGATACATCGCCCTTTGGGCTCCTATGCTTGGAGGCGGGAACAGCAAGAACAAGAACTCGCCGATCATTCTCCTCGTTGCCGCGATTCTGGTGCCGCTCGGAGCGACGTTCGTTAGACTGGGGATAAGCAGAGACGATGAGTACAACGCGGATGAGTACGGAGCGAAGCTGACGAGGAATCCCGGAGGACTGATCACTGCCTTGGAGAAGATCTCCAGCAGGGCCCAGACCAGGCCTATCTCGAACAGAGCGGGCCGGGCACCATCTCCCGCAACGTCGTCGTTGTGGATAGTAAATCCGTTCAGGGGCAGCTCGCTAATCGAGCTCTTCTCGACACACCCCTCGATGCCGCACAGGGTGGAGAGGCTGAAGAAGGTGGCGAGAGATATGAACCTGTACGTGCCCTAGCCGAAGACCAGTTTCACCAGTGCCAATAGAGCCCCGAGCTCCAGCACTTCATCTCTGGGAATAGGCGGTTCACTCTTCGCTTCCTTGAGCGCATGCCCTGTCGGCACTTGTAGCGACAAGCTCGGGAAGATGCTCGTCGGGAAGAGCGGTGCACTGAATGAGGGCTGAGCGGGCGCGATTGGAGGCATCGAGACGGGTGCGACAGGTCCTGGTGCGACGGGTGTGGAGGTCGTCCCCCACGCAGGAGCGGCTTCGAGGCCTGTCTCCATGACGGGAGCTGGCTCCGTGTCGTAGGCTGGCTCGGGGGCCTGTTGTCCCGAACCTGTCGGAGTGCCTTGGGGACGCGGCCGGGGTGACGAAAGCAAGGCAGGGAATAGGAGGAAGAAACCCAAGATGGAAATGAAGTATCCAAAACCGATTCCTAGCAGAATTAACAAGATAGAGAGGATCAGCAGGCCCCGGTTCATCGCTACCTCTAGGAGAAAACGGGCCTCGCCGTATTAAGGATTGACAATGGTGGGCCGGCCCGGAATTGAACCGGGGACCTTGGCGTGCGAGAGTGGCTCTCGTGAATTCGCCGTGTCAGAGCGATGTCCTAACCAAGCTAGACGACCGGCCCGCGGTTTCGCACCACCCCCTCGGCCGCCTTTTATGTTTACGCGGGAACGAGTGGTTCACGCTCGTCCGCGCAGTTCGCCAATAGGCTGAGATTGCTTCAGGCGGTAGCTTTGATTAAATATCGAGCCGTTGACGCGAGATACGAAAGCGATGCAAGGAAGTTCCGAAGTGCCGGGTTTCTACAAGCTGCCGATTAAGGAGAGGATGAAGATAGTCAAGGAACTTACGGGCCTGTCCGATGAGGATGCGAAGGCCCTCGCGAACACGGGGGGACTTCCCATCGACGTCGCAGACAGGATGATCGAAAACGTCGTCGGGGGGATAACCGTTCCGATGGGAATCGCTGTCAACTTCAAGGTCAACGGGAAGGACTACCTCGTGCCCATGGCCCTGGAAGAGCCATCCGTGGTGGCGGCCGCGAGCAATGCGGCGAAGATGGCGAGGGTGAAGGGAGGCTTCAGCGTCACCAACACCGGCCCAGTAATGATCGGGCAGATCCAGGTCGTCGGTGTGAAGGACACGGACGGGGCGAAGTCCAGACTGCTTGAGAAGAAGTCCGAGATCCTGAAGAAGGCCAACGACCAGGACCCCATGCTGGTGTCGCTCGGCGGAGGGGCCAAGGACCTGAACGTGAAGATCCTTTCCACCGTGAAGGGGCCGATGGTCGTGCCTGAGCTCATCGTGAACACAGGAGATGCGATGGGGGGCAACGCCGTGAACACGATGGCTGAGGCGGTGGCGCCGATGGTCGAGAAGATCACCGGCGGGAGGGTGGTCCTCAGGATAATCTCCAACCTGGCCGACAGGCGTCTGGTCAATGCGACTGCCGTGTTTGACAAGGAGATAGTTGGCGGAGAGGACGCCGTGGACGGAATCGTCTTGGCCTACGCGTTCGCAGATGCGGACCCCTACAGATGCGCGACACACAACAAGGGGATAATGAACGGGGTCATCGCCGTCGGGATAGCCTGCGGGCAGGACATCAGGGCCCTTGAGGCAGGGGCTCACAGCTACGCGTCTCGGAGCGGGAGATACAAGCCACTCACCACGTGGGAGAAGGATGCAAACGGCGACCTGGTGGGGAGGCTTGAGATGCCCATGGCAGTGGGGTTGGTCGGCGGGGCTGCAAAGACGAATCCGGCGGCGAGGGCCGCAATCAAGATCCTGGGAGTCAAGACAGCGACGGAGCTGGCCGAGGTGATGGCGGCGGTGGGGCTCGCGCAGAACTTCGCGGCGCTCAGGGCGCTGGCGACGGAAGGCATCCAAAGAGGGCACATGAAACTGCACGCAAGAAACATCGCGGTTTCAGCCGGGGCTACAGGAAAGATGGTCGACCTTGTGGCAGAAAAGATGGTGGAGGAGAGAAAGGTAAGGTTCGACAGGGCGAAGGAGCTCGTCGAAGAGCTCCAAAGGCGTAGCGTGCGGTAGCCCGCACACCTGACATTCTGTGAGACCGCTAGAGCCACACACGTAGTCGAGGCGCTTTCAGCCGTGGCGGCAGCGGCTGTCTATGCCGCGTGTTGCGTCTGTGGAGGGATGTGCAAGACTGCGTACAGCACTAGCCGCCGGCCATTGGTATCCGCACGCCTCTCTCCCTCGCGGTCCGGAGCGCATCTTCGTATCCCGCATCGGCGTGTCTCGCCACGCCGAGGCCGGGGTCGTTCGTGAGCGCGGTTTCAATTCGTTCGTCGGCGTCCTTTGACCCGTCGGCGAGGACCGCGAGTCCTGCGTGAATCGAATAGCCGATGCCGACTCCCCCGCCGTGGTGGACGGAGACCCAGGAGGCCCCGGAGACCGCGTTGAGGAGAGCGTTGAGGATCGGCCAGTCGGCGATAGCATCGGACCCGTCCTTCATTCCTTCGGTCTCCCTGTAAGGCGAGGCCACAGAACCGGAATCGAGATGGTCGCGCCCGATTACGATCGGAGCGGAGATGGTCCCATCGCGGACCATCTTGTTGATGACCTTGCCGAACCTCGCTCGCTCCCCGTATCCCAGCCAGCAGACCCTAGCGGGGAGGCCTTGGAACTGGACTCTCTCGTGCGCCTTCGTAATCCACCTTACCAGCGAGAGATTGTCCCCGAACTCCTTCATGACAGCCTCGTCTGTCGCGTAGATGTCCTCGGGTCTACCGGAAAGGGCGACCCATCGGAATGGGCCTCTTCCCTCGCAGAAGAGGGGCCTGATGTACTCCGGCACAAAGCCGGGAATCTTGAACGCGTCTGCTACCCCCGCGTCCTTCGCCATCTTTCGGATGTTGTTGCCGTATTCGAAGGCGATGGCCCCTCCACGCTGGAAGTCGAGCATCGCGGTAACGTGCTTTGCGATCGACGCCATGGAGCGCTTCAGGTACGCATTCGGGTCGGACACCCGCAGTGCCGAAGCGTCCTCGACACTCAAGCCCTCGGGGATGTAGCCTGCCAGCGGGTCGTGCGCCGCGGTCTGGTCGGTTATCACGTCAGGCCTGAACCCCGACTTCGCGAGCTCCGGGAGGACCTCGGCGGAGTTACCGAGCAGGGCCACGGAAATGGCCCTTCCTTCCTTCGCCGCGCTCCCCGCCACGTCGAGGGCCTCACGAGCGTTCTCCACGACCATGTCGCAGTAGCCCTTGTCGAGCCGCTTCTGAATCGCCCGCCGGTCGACTTCGACGACCAACGCGACCCCCTCGTTCATCGTGACTGCGAGCGGCTGGGCGCCTCCCATCTCTCCGAGTCCGGAGGTGAGAACAATCCTTCCCTTCAGCGATCCACCAAAGTGCTTCGAGGCAACGGCCGCGAGAGTCTCATAGGTACCTTGGAGTATCCCTTGGGTGCCTATGTACATCCAGCTCCCCGCGGTCATCTGCCCGTACATCGTGAGCCCCCTCTCCTCCAGTTCCCTGAAGTAGGACCAGTCGGCCCACTTCGGCACGATCATGGCGTTAGAGATAAGCACCCTCGGGGCCCTCTCGCTCGTCTTGAACACCGCGACGGGTTTGCCTGATTGGATGAGCAGTGTCTCATCGTTGGCCAGAGCCTTCAGCGACTTCACGATCGCTTCGTAGGCGGGCCAGCTTCTCGCAGCCCTTCCGGTCCCACCGTATACTATCAGCTTCTCCGGGTCCTTGGCAACCTCCGGGTCGAGGTTGTTCATCAGCATCCGAAGCGCAGCCTCCTGGTGCCAGCTCATGCACGATATCTCGCTGCCCTGCGGCGCCCTGATGACGTGCTTCTGCACGAAGGCTTCAGGCGATGACTCTCGATTTAAGAGTTCAGCCCGGGCCGTTGCAACGCCGGTAATACCATGACGGTTTGCGTCGTCGCCCAGCGAGAGATGGAGGAGTTGCGTGAGCCGCCGGAAGTGGGTATCCTTAATATTCGGAAGACCCGAAAAGCTGGGCGTTCATGCAGACCAGCCCTGACGTACTCTCAAGACTGAGTTCCGACATTGACCGCGATGCAGGCAAGGCCCAAGACTTCTTTGTAAGGATGCTGAGAGTAAACGCGGTCAATCCCAGAATGGGGGGACCAGGTGAGATTGACCGAGCGAATCTCATCCAGTCTTTCCTTGAAGGCGAGGGATTCGAGGTTTTGAGGGTCGACGCGCCTGACAGCGGATACAAACGCGGAGTCAGACCGAACATCTGCACAAAAGTCGAAGGAGTGGACAAGAGCAAGACGCTTTGGTTTCTCGCCCACATGGACACCGTTCCGGAAGGGAGCAGGGAACTGTGGAACAGCGACCCATTTGAGCCAAGAATCGAAGACGGAAAGATCTTTGCTAGGGGCGCGGAGGACAACGGCCAGTCCCTCGTTTCAAGCCTCTTCGCTCTCAGAGAACTGAAGTCGCTCGGCGAAAGACTTCCCTTCAACGTGGGCGCCTGGTTTGTCGCCGATGAGGAATGCGGGAGCAACTACGGCGTGAAGTATCTCTTAGAGCATTCTTCCTTTAACCCAGGTGATCTCATCATCGTTCCTGACGCCGGAAGCCCGAGCGGAACCGACATCGAGATAGCTGAGAAGAGCCTCTTGTGGTTCAAGGTAACCACCAGAGGAAAGCAGGTACACGCCAGCCTTCCCGCAAAGGGCAAGAATGCTCACAGGCTTGGCATGAAGCTCGCGCTGGCCCTCGACGAGAGCCTGCACAGGCGGTACCCTAAGCGCAACGATCTCTTCGATGATCCGTCTTCGACTTTTGAACCTACGAAGATAGATCCGAACGTTCCGAACGTGAACACGATTCCAGGTCTCGATGCATTCTACTTCGATTGCAGGGTCCTGCCCGACTACTCTCTCGATTCGGTCTTGTCAGACACACGTTCGTCGTTGCGGGACTTGGCGTCGGAGCCCGGTGCTGACGTGTCTCTTGAAATCGTCCAGCGAGACGACGCTGGCCCCGCGACGTCTCCGACCAGCGAGATCGCAAGACTCGTGGAGAAAGCAATTGTCCACATGACGAGGAAACAACCCAAGTTCGTCGGGATCGGACTCCGGACCGTCGGCAACTTCTTCAGAGATAGGGGTATTCCGACGGTCGTGTGGAGCACCGTGGACGATGTACCGCACGAGCCCAACGAGTACTCGCGAGTGGCGAATATGATTTCCGATGCGAAAGTGTTCACCGCGATTCCCTTCCTCGCCGATTCACGTTGAGCAGGAAGGGAATAGACATCAGCTCATCCGCACGAGGGATTTCGCCACACAGCTGTCTTGCGCAGCCACTCTGTCTGACTCTCAGTGCTTCATTCGACGAAGTCCTGAGTTCAATCGAGAGAACTCCCCTGTGTCTGCCAACGCCGAAGAACGCACGGCGTGGCGCACAACGCAGAAATAGAGTGGGAGTCGGTTAGGAGGATCAAGATGAGCGTCTCCGAGGTTGCGAGAACGACACAGAAAGAAGGCGTGAAAGAAGTCGCCCTGCAGTTCACAGATCTGTCCGGCATCCTGCACTCCCTATGGGTGCCTTCCGGTCTTTTGCCCAAGGTGGCCGCTGAGGGTATCCACATGGACGGCTCCTCCGTGGACATGGTGGACGTAAGCGAGAGCGACTTGAAGCTGATGCCACGGCTGGAAACGTTTGTGGTCCTGCCGCCCGGTCTGTTCGCGCAGAGGGTTGCAAGAATACTGTGTGACATCTATCAGCCGGAGTCCGAAAGACCTTGCGAGCTTGACCCAGGGTTCGTGCTCAAGAGAGTCATAGACGAGTCCAGGGGGACCCTCGGAAGGTCGGTCAGGTACAACACCTGCAGCGAGATCGAGTACTTCCTGTTCAAGAGGGATGACGCCGGGAACCCTAAGAGGTATGACGAGGGAGGCTACCTGGCCAGCCCACCTGCTGACCTAGGCATTGATGCAAGGCTGGAAATTACAGACAACCTCAGGAGCGCGGGAGTGGTCGTCGAGAAGCATCATCACGAGGTACCCCCTGGAAAATACGAGCTGAACCTGACCTACTCTGACGCCCTGAGCATGGCCGACACCATCTACTTAGTCAGGTTCATAGTAAAGATGACCGCGGCGCGAAGAGGGCTCATCGCGTCATTCATGCCGAAACCCTTCCACGACGGGTACGGAGCCGGACTGCACACCCACGTCAGCCTCATGGACGAAGGGAAGAAACGGAACCTGTTCTACGACCCTGGTGGAGTGTACGGAATCAGCGAGATGGCGTTGCACTTCCTCGCCGGCGTCCTGACCCATGCGAAGGCGCTGGCAGCCCTGACCAACCCTTCAGTCAATTCCTACAAGAGACTGGTGCCCGGCTGGGAGGCTCCTGTCTACCTTTCATGGGCCAAGTACAATCGGTCCGTTCTGATCCGGGTACCGCCCGGAAAAGGGATGAGGGCCAGACTGGAGTACAGACCTTCCGACGGCACGTGCAACTTCTACCTTGCGTTCGCCGGCCTCCTGGCGGCAGGATTGGACGGAATCAGAAGGAAAGCGGAGCCTCCTGAACCCGTGGAGGAAGACATCTACGCGATGAGTGGCAAGCAGAGGACAGCAAGAGGCATCGAGGTGCTTCCGGAGAACCTGGGAGAGGCACTGAACGAGTTCTCCAGGGACAAGTATCTGGTGGAGAAAATGGGAAAGGCGTTCTCCGATAGGTTCCTTCAGATCCGGACCAAGGAATGGAAGGACTTCAATCGCACTGTGCACGAGTGGGAAAGGAAGAAGTACCTAGAACTCTAACCGAGGAGACGGGTACGGCACATGCCGATCAAGGCTGACTACGTGATAGTACACGCGAACGAACTTGCTACGCTGGCGGGGAAGAGTGACCAGCCCCAAGTCAGAGAGGGAATGAAGGACCTTGGAATAGTCAAAGACGGAGCAGTCGCAGTCAAGGACGGGAGGATTGCAGCGGTAGGGACGACCAGGAAGGTCTTGGACAGGCTAGAGAAGGGGATTGAGATGATAGACGCAAGCGGGAGGCTGGTCGCTCCCGGGCTCATAGACCCCCACGTGCATCTGGTCTTCGCTGGCTCCAGAGAAGACGAACTCGAGGCGATGGCCGTGAAGGGGACCCCATACCTGAAGATCAAAGCAGAGGGGGGTGGAATGCCCACAACTCTGAAGATGACGAGTGAGGCTTCGACGGAGGAATTGGTCAAGCTGACGACCCAGAGACTCGATACGATGCTGATTCACGGCACAACCACGATTGAGGCGAAGAGTGGATACGAGATGACGTTGAGGGGGGAGACAAGACAGCTGGAGATAATTCAGGTCCTCAAGAAGTCCCACCCCGTCGAGCTGGTCCCGACCTTCCTGGCGCAGGGAATTCCCCGAGGATATGAGAATAGAGTAGATGAGCTGACGGAAGAGATAACCAGGAAATGGATTCCGGAAATCGCTAGGAGGAGGCTGGCGGAGTACTGCGACGTGTTCTGCGAGAACGGATACTTCAACCTGGAACAGACCCGAAGGATACTGAAGACCGGCAGAAGTCACGGCATGAAGCTCAGGATTCATGCAGACTGGCTCGCGCACAGTGGAGGAGCGAGGCTGGGTGCGGAGCTGGGCGTGGTCTCCGCCGACCACCTCATTTTCACTCCTGGAAAGGAGGTCAGAGGACTGGTGAGAAAGGGGATAATGGGAACCCTGCTGCCGACCACGCCCTTCTGCTACCTAGGGACCTATGCCAGAGCGAGAGAAATCCTCGACTGCGGGCTGCCAATAGCGCTGGGGACTGACCTGAGCGCGGCAGACATGTGCGAATCGATGCAGATGATGATGGCAATCGCAGTTCTGCAGATGAAGATGACCACGGAGGAAGCCCTGGTTGCGTCGACAATCAACGCAGCTCATTCGATACAGAGAGCGGGGGAAGTAGGGAGCATAGAGGAGGGAAAGAAGGCAGACCTCGTCATCTTCGACGCTCCAAACCACAGGCACTTCGCCTACCACTACGGCGTCAACTTGGCAGAGAAAGTCTTCAAGAACGGAGTGTTGGTTGCAGAAAGAGGAAGAAGAGTGGACTAGGGGCTGCATCACACGGTGGACCCTGTGGTCCGCCCGTCTGGGGAAGCGTCCCGACAGTACTGGCTCAAGAGCCCGACCGGCGGCGCTGCCAAGAGCGACCTCAACGCTAATCTGATAGAGTCGGAAGCCGCTTGGTAGATGCCTGGCTCTAGGAGTTGCAGACTGGGTGTTTCCTTCGGCCCTGAGTCGGACCTCTATTCGTTCCCGCAGGGCCACCCGATGAACAGGGCGAGGAGCCGGCTCTTTGAGGCCTCAATCAGAGAGCTAGCACAGTCGAGCGGGAATGAAGAGGTGACGATTGTTGGCCCCGTCCGTGCGACGGAACAGGACGTTCTCCTATTCCACACAAAGGCTTACGTGGATTTCGTTAGGGAGTCGTCCGAGATCGGATCAGGCTACCTCGACTACGGGGACACGCCCTCGTTCAAGGGAGTCTTCGAGGCTTCACTCTTTCCGGTGGGAAGCACTCTGCACGGATTGGAGCTCGTCCTGAAGGGAGGTTTCGACCACTTCTTCAACCCCATCGGGGGCCTCCACCACGCGCGGAAAGACAGGGCGGGAGGTTTTTGCGTGTTCAACGATGCCGCGATCGCCATCTGCAGCCTCCTTGAGAAGGGGACGGGCCGGATAGCCTACGTCGACATCGACGCTCACCACGGCGACGGGGTGTTCTATGCGTTCGAGTCCGAGCCCAGAGTGATCATAGGAGATGTCCACGAAGACGGACGGTTCCTCTACCCCGGAACGGGGGACGAGTCTGAGAGGGGGACTGGGAAGGCCGAAGGAACCAAACTGAACATCCCCATGCCGCCCAGGGCAGGCGACGAGGAATTCAGGCGGGCCTTCGACCGGATCGAAGCCTTCGTCAGAGGCTTTGAGCCCGAGTTCATCCTGTTTCAGTGCGGCGCCGATGGCCTTGAAGGAGACCCAATCACCCAGCTAAGATACACTGCGGCTGCCCACGCCTACGCGACTGCGAAGCTTCACCACCTCGCGCACGAGTTGTGCAGAGGCCGCATCCTTGCCATGGGAGGAGGGGGATACAACCCCTCGAACGTATCTGCGGCCTGGACAGCGGTCGCCAGGGGTTTGGCAGGGGTCGGCTCTGAGAAGCCGGCATGAGGTGACGGATCAGTGAGGCTGCACAGGGACTCGATTCTGACTTTTGCAGTTGGTCGGACTGCTGTTCCCGCAATCGAAGGATTTATGATGAGGGGTTCAGCCGAATTGGTTTGACAGGACATTGGAGGCGAACAGATCCGTGCTGACGATTGACGGGAGCGACCTAGCAATCGAAGATGTCGTGGGAGTCGCAAGAAACGACGTGAAGGTCAAGTTGTCCAGAGAAGCGATTGCAAGAATGAAGGCCTCTAGGGCGATTGTCGAGAAGCTCATCGCCAAGAAGGAAAAGATCTACGGGGTCTCCACTGGCATAGGCGAGCTGTCGAACGTAATCCTGACTCCCGAGCAGGTCAAGGAGTTCCAGAGATACATCGTCTACAGCCATGCAGCCGGCTGGGGCGACCCTGTCGCCGTCGATGATGCGAGGGCTGCTTGGCTAACAAGGACAAACGTGTTGGCAAAGGGCTACTCCGGACTGAGGCCCATCATGGTCGAGACCCTGGTCGAGATGCTGAACAAGGGCGTTACTCCAGTGATGTGTCAGAAGGGCTCGGTGGGAGCAAGTGGGGATTTGTCCCCCTTGGGGCAAGGGGCGCTCGTGCTAATGGGAGAGGGGGAGGCGTTCTACAAAGGCAATAGAATGAAGGGGAAGGAGGCGATGGACAAGGCTGGAATCAAGACGGTCGTCTTAGAGGCGAGGGACGGGCTCGCTGCGATAAACGGCTCAAATCTGGTGGCAGGGATGGGGTGCCTGCAGGTCCACGACGCGGACATTCTCCTGAAGGCCTCCGAAATCGCCGCCGCGATGACGCTGGAGGCTCTCCTGCCGAACATGCTTGCATTTGACGAAAGAATTCACAAGGTGAGAGGGTACGAAGGCGCCATCCAGTGCGCCGAGAACATAAGAAAGATAGTAAAGGGAAGTGAGATACTGGCGCAGAAACCGCAGAAGGTCCAGGAATCCTACAGTCTGAGGAGCACAGCCCAAGTCGTCGGCGCGGCGAAGGACACACTGAAATTCGCCAGAAAAATGTTCGAAACAGAGGTCAACGGCGTCGGCGATAACCCGCTCTTCTTCCCAGACGAAGGAGGAATCTGCCTCACAGGCGCGAATTTCCAGGGCACCCCACTGGCCTTTGCTCTTGAATTCGTCGGAATCGCGCTTACGACGGTCGGCGCGCTTTCGGAGAGGAGGATGAACAGACTCGTGAATCCCAACCTGAACATGGGGCTCCCAGCCTTCCTAACAAAGGGGGCAGGGATGTTCTCGGGCATGATGCTCGCCCAGTACACGGCAGCGTCCCTTGTATGTGAGAACAGGGTCCTGTCGACGCCCGCCGCGACGGGCTCGATACCCACGGCGGCCGACCAGGAAGACTTCGTGAGCATGGCGACGACGACTGCCATCAAGACAAAGCAGATCTTGAAGAACTCCAGCGCGATAATCGCCGTCGAACTGATGGCAGCCACCCAAGCCCTGGACTTCAGAAAACCTTTGAGACCTGGCAAAGGAACTCAAGCGGCGCACAGCGTCGTGAGGAAGTACGTGAGCCATCTCGAAGAGGACAGGCCCTTGTACCCCGACATTGGCACGCTGTCAGAAGTCGTGAAGTCAGGCGAAATCCAGGCTGCCGTCGAGAAGGCGGTAGGGAGTCTGAGGTGACAGCGCCACAGTAGAACGTGTCAGAAAGGAGCATCCCCGTTTGGTCGGCAGCGGAACGTCATTCTGTCTCGTGTGATTCCACTCAACCTGGAATGTTCGAAGAGTGCGGTCGCCGGGATTTGAACCCGGGTTTCTGGAGACGGTCTGAATGCCGCCTTTACCAGCGTGGCAGGCTTACATGCCCCAGATGGACTTGATGTCCTGGACCAGGCTAGACGACGACCGCACAAATCACCTTGCGACATCATGGAGGTTAAAAGCTTGGTGCGACGTTTCAGCCGACCTTGACGCCCAGGGGTAGCTCCTTGTCTGGCGAGAGCAGCGAGAGCTTGGTTTCGTTGTACGCTGCAAGGAGCATGCACTCGGACATGACTCCAGCGACGGACTTTGGCTGGAGGTTGACCACGGCGACGACGAGCTTGCCCACCAGCTGGTCCTTCGGATAGAAATTCTTGATCCCCGCGACGCACTGCTTAGTGCTTCCGTCCCCGAAATCCACCATCAGCTTGTACATCGGATTGCGCGCTGCCGGGATGTCTTCTACGATGACGATGCGTCCTATCCTCATCTCAATCTTGCCGAACTCGTCGATGGAGACGACCAAACCCGCTAATCACAACCCCGAGGCCAAATAAGGCTTAAAGACTCGAAACGACGGTCGCGAGAACGCGGGCCGGTAGTCTAGTCTGGTAGGATACAGAGGAATCGTCCAGCCCCTTGGCAAAGAGATCCAGACTGGGGGAGGTCGGGGGTTCGAGTCCCCCCCGGTCCACACCAATATTGGCTCGGAACTCTTCCTTTGGATGGCCGTAAGTGACCGACGCCTATCTGTTGCGAGGTAGACTCCACCGACGGCCTTCTTTCTTCAGACGGTTGCTGGGGACCTCATCGTACGCGCCTCCTTCCCTCGTAGGATTGACAGGACTAGGGCGACGATGATCACCGATATGGACCCAGCCAGGGCTGCATGCATTCCATTCATGAAGGCCGAAGAGAGTTGCGGTGGGAGCGGGCTTTGGAACCCCGTACCGAGGAAGATTTGGAAGGCCAACTGACGCGTCATTGACAGGGAAGCGACCAACAGGGCGGCAGCAAAGCTGCAGACCATGCCTATGTTGGAGAATGTCCTGAGCAGGCCAGAGACTACGCCGTACGACCGACTCGGGGCGCTCGCCATGACAGCGCTGTTGTTGGCGGGGAAGAATGTGCTGCTCCCGGCTCCGTTGAGGACGGCACCGAGTACCACGACGTACGTAGAAGTCGTCAAACCAAGGGTAAGATAGACTAGAAAACCGCAAGCCTGCAGAGCGAGCCCGGTCGATGCGACGACGCGGGCACCCATCCTGTCAGACAGCCTCCCCGAGAATGGCGCGACCATTCCACCGAGTATGTAGCCCGGTATGAGCAGCAACGAAGCGTTCCAGGGAGTCATCCCGCGCACACCCTGCAGATACATGACGACCAGAAACAGTACGGCGAAGCTGGCCAGCGACTGAAGGAAGGCCGCGAAGATGGATGCGGTCAGGACTCTCTGTTTCAGCAAGGAGAGGTCGAGCAGCGGAGAGGAGTACCATCTTTCGTAGGCGACGAATGCGGGCAGCAACGCGAGGCCTACCACGACTTCGGCCACATACTCTGGAGCGACACCTGACCCCGTGATGTTGGTCAGTCCAAAAAGCAGGAAGAAGAGCGAAGCGCCCAGAATGGTCATCCCACCAATGTCGAACTTGGCCTTGACTCTTGGAGAGCGTTCCTTCAGCATCAGGAAACCTACGGTGGTCGCGACGACTCCGATGGGGAGGTTGATGAAGAAGATATAGCGCCAGCTCAGAAAGGTGACGAAGGCGCCGCCGACGAGGATCCCGAGTATCGCGCCCAGCGAATAGCCGGTCCCCGTGATTCCGTACGCCTTCCCCCTCTCGTTCTGCGGGAAGGTGTCGGCTATGATTGCCCCGCTGTTCGAGTAGATCAGGGCGCCGCCCAGACCCTGAACCGCGCGGAAACCGATGAGCTGGGGCCCGCTGGCCGAGAGACCGCACAGCAGCGAGCCTATGGTGAACGAGGCGAATCCTAAGTTGTACATCCTGACCCTCCCGAACATGTCGCCCAGCCTGCCGACCTGCGTGCCGAGTATGGTAATCACGAGAAGGTATGCCATGATCACCCACACCATGTTGATGAGTGGGCAGTTGAGGTCAAGCGTCATGCGCGGCAAGCCGAGGACGACTGCCGAGGTATCGATACCGCTCATCGACACCCCCAACATGACGATGACAATCGCGATGTTGCGATAGCGCCGTTCAGCAGCTGACACGACGCCGACCGTCCCCGTTGTCGCCATGCTGCTTGATGATTCGCCCAAGATTGAACAGCCTATGATGAGGGGTTGGTCCGGGTCGTCTTCTTCAGGACGTAGTCGAAGAACCTCTGTGTCGTTCCATTCTCGGAGGTCCACTCGGCGCGCAGCCTCGTCTTCTTCTCCACTCTTCTCAATGTAGAAAGAATGAGGCGGTTTAGCTCCTTCGCGCTGTCGCCTACCATCTCTGCCTCGACGATGAACTCGCCTTCTGCCTCTTTGACGGAGCCCGACTTGATGAGATGCTCCAGAACGGGCTTGATGGCCCGAAGGTTCGAACTGCTCACCCGTGCTGCGACCCTAAAGCGCTTGCTTGCCACTTGCGTTCAGACGTCGAAGCGACCGATATTTTAGAAGAGCGTTCCTTGGCGCCTACTGGTGGGACCCCGAATCAGTGCCTGGCGACTTCGGCAGTCGCGCGATGATCCAGACAGCCGCGAAGAGAAGGACTCCAGCGAGCACGAAGGTCGTATAGAATCCGAGGTACACCGAGATGAACCCTGACGCGAGAGACCCTCCCATGGTGGCTATTCCGACGACCGCTGAATAGACGCCTAGGGCCGCACCGGGGTTCTTCCTTTGGACGGTGTTGAACATCATCGTGTTCGAAGAGGTGTAGTAGACTGCGAAGGCTATCCCGCCGGCAATGGGGTACATGACGAGGGCCGGGACGATGAACAAGGGTCCAGCCAGGAGCAACGCGGCTGCCCCGATCACGATGTAGGACCATCCGCGGAGGAGCAGTCCCTGGGCACTGGTCGTCACCAACGACTGGGCGCTCACGTAACGCCCAGCCCCCTGGAAGGCAAGGGTCTGGGCCACCGCTCCGGCCAGGATGACCGCAAAGGTCTCGACCTCTGTGATGGAGAAGGCAGACATGGCTGGCACAAAGGAGGTGTTGAAGAGGCCGCTGGACAGGTAGAACAGGACCGTGGATATGTAGAAGAGCGGGACGTAGCTGGTGAGACTCGAACGGAGCCCTCTGAAGACCCTCGTGAAGTCCGAGGCCTTCGGTGCTCTGATGAAGAAGACCGGGAGGGCGAGTAGCCTGTTGAAGAAGCTCGATCTCCTCATGGCAACGTTCTCCCTTTCCAGGATGAAGGCGGGCTCTGAGATGGTGATTGCCGAGAGGGCCGCTGAGGTTAGGGCGCAGAAGCCCAATGGGACAGTAAGCAGAATCAGCGGGAACATCTCTGACCACAGCGTGCTCAAGACGAGACCGCCCGCGTATCCGACGCTCGACATCATGGAGAGCTTGGCGAAGGCGCCCGCCCACTTCCCCTTCTCCTCGGTCTCCATGATCAGGAGGTTGAGCGGCGTCGCAGAGGCCACAGAGACGAAGGAGAAGACCGAGTACGTGGCGATCGTCCCAACGGTCGACCTGTCGAAATAGAACGAGACCAGCACCACTGCCATGACCGCATAGCTGGCAGCTATGAGACCTCGGCGACTGTGCAGCCTGTCGGTCGAGAAGCCCCAGAAGATCGCGGCAGGGATGCTGACCCCGTTGAAGATGGCAATCGCCAGACCGCTGTATATGGTGCCCAGGGTGACCCCGTTCAGTTCGATGAGATACAGCTGAATCAGCGTGCTCAGCGGGCCAGTGGCAAGCGCGACCGGGAAGACCGAATAGACCCAGTCGATCTTCTTCTTTCGTTTCCCCCCCTTCGGTTCCACGAGTCCAATCCCTACCGAGCTCTGTTCATCTGTGTATCGAACCGAACTCGCTTCCTTGCAGAAAGCTGAATTAACGCAGGAAAGAGACTCCTGGTTCAATGGCCCTACTTGGAAGGCAGCTCGCCGTGGCTTTCCCCGACACAGTGCTAGAAGAAAGGGACGCGCCCAGGGACAAGACTGCCAAGCTGGGCCTGATCGCGAGAGCCTGTTCCATCTACGGTGTCGACATCATCCAAGTCTTCAGGGACGACAAGAGACGCGGTGAACCGACACTGATCAGAAAGGTGCTGGAGTACCTCGAAACCCCCCAGTACCTCCGGAGGAGGCTGTACCCCCTTGACGACATGCTCAGATACGCCGGCCTCCTTCCTCCTCTGAGAATACCTTCTCACAAGCCCAAGGTGCCGTTGGAGAAGCTCATCGCGGGAGACGTGAGGGAAGGAATTACCAACTCAGACGGGACTGTCGACATCGGCCTCGACAAGAACCCTCGATTGCAGGGAAGGACTGGGGCCAACCGGAGAGTGACTGTCAGGATTGCATCCACGGCTCCGCTGGTCGCGGATCTGATTCCGCGGGACCAAGTCAACGAATACTGGGGTTACTCCGTTGAGACCAGTACGGTGGAGGAGGTCTTCTCTGATCAGAGGTTCGCGCTCAGGGTGGCTACCTCGAGGTTCGGAAACTCACTCCAGTCGCTGATCCCCAGCTTGAGGAGTGCAATCCTAAAGGCCGACGGTTTGAAGCTCATCTTCGGTTCCCCCTCAAGGGGCCTCTTTGACATTGTCGGTCCCGAACTGGCACGGAAGTCCGACTACGTGGTGAACCTCTTCGCAGACCAACATGTGGAAACCGTGAGGGCAGAAGAAGCAATCTTCGCCGGTCTCAACCTCGTGAATATGCTCGTGGTCTGAGAAAGCTTAAGTGCAAACCGAGAAACGGGGTTCGGGAAAGGTCAGCGTGAGTTGGGTCACCGCAAGCATAGTGCGCCACGCAGGGGAAGTCTTGCCTACAGGCCTAGAGGGCGCGCCAAGAGCCTACTCCCAAGGATAAGGACCTGGCCCAAGATCGAAAGCGCAAAGCCGACAATCCTAGGGTTCCCAGCCTTCAAGGCAGGTACGATTCACGTCATCACGGTCGACGATAGGGCGAAGACCCCGAACTTCGGCAAGCCGCTCTTCAACATGTCCAGCGTGCTGTCGCTGCCGGAGGCTGAGGTGGTCGGGTTGCGCCTCTACAGTCATGAAGACGGACGAGACCTGCCGATCGCGGATGTGAAGGCAGTGGGTCAGACGTCGGAGAAACTCCCGCTCCAACGCGCCAGGCGCGTAGCCGCGATGATATCGACCGTCCCTCACGACCTCGGTCTCTCCCAGAAGGAGCCCATCGTGATGGAAGTCGGGGTTGCGGGAGCGGACGTGAAGTCCCAGGCAGATTATGTCCTTGGGTTGATCGGGAAGAAGGTGAGATTTGCGGATGTCTTCAAGGCTGGCATGTACGTCGATGTACTGGGGATTACGAAAGGCAAAGGGTTCGAGGGTCCGGTCACTCGGTTCGGGGTCAAGAGGAAGCAGCACAAGTCTAGGAAGAGTGTCAGAGCTGTAGGAGTGATAGGCCCCTGGCACCCTGCAGCCGTCATGTACACAATCGCCAGAGCAGGGCAGATGGGGTTCCACCAGAGGACAGAGACAGGAAAGAGGATCCTGTTGGCGGCGAACGCGGCCGAGAAGCCGATAACCCCTGCTGGCGGCTTCCTTCATTTCGGCGAAGTAAGAGGCGACTACGCAGTGTTGAGAGGTTCCGTGCCAGGTCCGGCCCGAAGGTTCGTGATGGTCAGATTCAGGGCGAGGGGGGTCACGAAGAGTCAGGCGCCGCCTCAGGTTGTCGAGCTGAGTCCGATGATAGGAAGATGAACCAGATGAGGACAGAAGTTGTTGGTCTGGACGGGAAGCCGGCAGGGAAGATCGATGTTCCGAAAGTCTTTTCCACCCAGCTGAGGCCTGACCTGGTCAAGCGAGCATTCTGGCTCGTTGGCTCTCATGGATTCCAGCCGAAGGGGAGGGACCCGATGGCGGGCGAGAGGACGACGGCTGAAACACACAGCCCCCCGACGGGCACCGGAAGGTCCAGAATCCCCAGGGTGAAAGGAGAGAGGTACTCCAGGGGTGGACAGGCCGGAGGCGTCGCAAGCGTAGTGAAAGGGCGCCTGGCCCATCCGCCGAGGTCGGAAAAAGTAATTCGCATGGGCATCAACAGGAAGGAGAGGCGCCTAGCGACGGACTCGGCCATCGCCTACACGGCGAACCTCGACGCAGTGAAGGCGCGCGGTCATCGAGTGAAGAAGCTCGAGTTGCCGCTCGTGGTCACAGACGACATAGAGACGGTGGAGAAGACCACAGAACTGATGTCGTTCCTGAAGAAGATGGAACTCGACGCAGAGCTGAAACGCGTCGACGAGGGGTCGAAGAGGAGAACTGGGAAGTCGAGGCTCCGTGGGCGGGTGTACCGGACTAGGGTTGGACCTCTGATCGTTGTAACAAACGACAGAGGGGTCGGCAAGGCTTCAGGCGGCATCCCGGGAGTCGGAGTCGCGAGAGTGGACAGTCTGAGCGTGATGGATCTCGCGCCGGGGGGCGTTCCCGGAAGATTGACGCTATGGACTGAATCGGCCTTGGGGACCTTAAGCGCAAGAGAAATGGAGGTAGAATCTTCAGATGCGTCTTGAAGACGCGCAGAAGCTTCTGAGGCGGCCCTACGTCACTGAGAGGACCTTCGACCAGATCGAGAAGGAGAACAAGCTCTGTTTCCTGGTCGACGACAAGGCCTCAAAATCGCAGATAGCAAGAGCCTTCGAGGCGCTCTACGAAATGAAAGTGGCGGCGGTCAACACCGAGAGGACGGTAAAGGGAAAGAAGGCTTTCGTCAGGCTCCTAGAGGAGAATAAGGCAGCGGAGCTGGCGACGAAGCTGGGCCTGGTGTAGAGATTGGGAAAGAGAATCCTTCAGCGCAGAAGAGGAAAGGCCGGCATCCAGTTCAGAGCCCCGATCAAGGGGAAGATTTCCCCAGTAAGGTACCCGAGAATCGGACCCGACTCAGAGGGGACTGCGACGGTCACAGCTCTCATGGACGAAAGGGGCAGGTCAGCCCCGCTCGCGCAGATAGGATACGGTAACCACAGGTTCGCCTACCTTCCAGCGGTCGCGGGCCTGTCGGTGGGGAAACAACTTTCGATGGGGGTGGGCGCAGCCCCGGTCCCTGGAAACATGATGCCTTTGTCACAGATTCCGGAGGGCACGAGGGTCTGCAACATCGAGCTGAGGCAGGGAGATGGGGGAAAGTTGGTGAGGGCCTCGGGCACTTCTGCGGTCCTATTCTCGAAGGCCAACGAAAAGGCGATCATCAAACTGCCGTCCGGCAAGAACATTCTGATCGACGACAAGTGCAGGGCGATGGTCGGCGAAATCGCCGGAGGTGGAAGGCGCGAGAAGCCATTCCTGACGGCGGGCGCGAGGCACCACGCCATGCGGGCCTCTGGAAGAGTCTATCCGCGCATGAGAGGAATAGCGATGGCCGCCGTCTACCACCCCTTCGGCGGAGGGAGACACCAACATCCGGGAAAGTCGACCAGTACGTCGAGAAATGCCCCTCCTGGAAGGAAGGTAGGATTAATAGCGCCGAGAAAGACCGGGAGGAAGAGATTGGCCAGGGCGAGCGCGGAGGTAAAGTAGTTGCCTAAGGAATTCAGGTACAGGGGGCGGTCCATCGAGGAACTCAGCTCGATGTCCACCGAGGCGCTCCTTGAGTTACTGCCCTCCCGGGCCAGGAGGTCACTCAACAGGGGAGTCTCCGACGAGAAGAGAAAGATACTTGAGGATGCGAGGGCGATTAAGGAAGGAAGGCTGCAGGGACAGATCAAGACTCACGCAAGGGACATGATAGTCCTGCCGTCGATGGTGGGACTCACAATAGGGGTCCACAACGGGAAAGAGTTCGTGCCCCTCGAAGTGAAACCCGAAATGATCGGCAGGTACCTCGGCGAGTTCGTGATCACCAACAAGAAGGTCGTGCATGGAACGCCGGGCATCGGCTCCAGCCGCTCGAGCCTCTACGTCCCGCTGAAGTGACCCGTTCGTACTTGATTCGTTCGTAGGGGCGATGGCTCTGGCGACAGTCTATGCAGGGATCTAGTATGGATGCGTCAACGGGAGAGAGGCAGAATGAACAGCCATGCTGGTGGTCACTGGGCTCGCTTGTCGCTCTCGCGTTGTGCCTGGTCCCGATGGAGTCAGCTGACCGTCGTCTGAGACTGATCACGGAGGAAGTTGAGCAGGTAACGGGGTCCGCCAATCCCCCTCCCGGTAGCGCCGCTCGCGTTCCAGCCAGTGAAGGACTGTGCTCCGGGCCACGCGCCTGTCGTTGAGCCGCCGCCCCTGTTAGCGTAGGTCACCCCGAACCTAATGCCGTCGAAGAACATCTTGACCTCGCTTTTGTCCTTGGAGAAGATGCCGGCCGTCAGACCGTATTCCGTGTCGTTGGCCTCCGCGATTGCCTCTTCCACAGTTGAGAATTCTCCGACGACGACGAATGGGACGAAGAGCTCATCCTTGAAGAGCCTGTGGTCTCGCGGGAGACCTGTCACGACCGTCGGCGAGACGTAGTATCCTCTTGCGAGTCCACCCTCCTTCATCACAGTTCCTCCGATGAGAACCTTGCCGCCCGCAGACTTCGCCTCATCCACCGCCGCCTCGAACCTCGCGACTGCCGCCTCGTTGATGACCGGCCCCATGAAGACGTCTTTTTCGCGCGGATCGCCGACGACCAGTTTGTCGACCCTGTCACTCAGCGCGCCGAGGAAATCGCGTGCGACGCCCTTCTGGAGGTAAAGACGGGACGTCGCGCTGCACTTCTGGCCGCTGTAGCCATAGGCGGCTCTGACGGTCCCTTCGACCGCCTTCGCGATGTCCGCCTTTGCGGTGACGATCGTGGGGTTCTTGCTACCCATTTCGAGCAGCATTGGTTTCGGGAATGGCTGGCCGGTGTGGAACCTCCTGTAGAGGCGCATCCCGACGTCCCTCGAGCCTGTGAAAGCGATGCCGGCCACAGCAGGGTTTGAGACGAACTCGTCCTCGAAGTTGGCCCCTGGACCGGTGACGAAGTTGACCGCGCCTGCCGGAACGCCCGCATCGCTGAAGGCCTTGTAGAGCATCAGGCCGGTCAAGGGCGCCTCGCTCGTCGGTTTCAGGATAATCGAGTTGCCTGTGATCAGAGCGCCCAAGGCCATCCCGCTAGCGAGCATGAACGGGAAATTGAACGGAGAGATGACGGGCCAGACCCCGTAGGGCTTGCCCAGGACGAGCGTGTGCTCTCCCGGCCCCCCTGGCCCCATCCTGGTGGTGTACCCCTCCTCGTCGCGCATAGTCTTCGCACAGTACTTCACGGAGTCTACGGCCTCCCACGCCTCCGCAAGCGCTTCGAGCCGGTTCTTACCGACCTCGTAGGTTATCGCTACGGCTATCTCGAACTTCCTTTCATCGACGAGCTTGGCGTACCTCTCCATCACCCTGACCCGATCCTGCCAAGGCTTCGAACTCCAGACCTCGAAACCCTCCTTCGCTGAGGCTATTGCATCGACTGCATGCTCCCGCGTGCCGACCTGGAACCTCCCGACCACGATCGACGTGTCGATTGGGCTCCGGTGTTCGAACTCACCTGCTTCCGACCAGACCTTCTTCCCCCCTATGAACATCGGGTAGCGACTGCCGAGCTTCGGCTTGAACCGCTTCAGCGCTGCCTCGAACTTCGGGTGCAGACTCTCGTCGGCGAAGAGGGTTACGTACGTAACCTTTGGCGCAGCTTTCTTGGGCATCTCAGCCCGCGCGACCCGCTGCTCTACTTAACGTTTCCAGGCTCGGCCAGGCTTTCGAGGCTCCAAGGCGCGAAGGCTCGGCCCGACACCGAAGAAAACTCGACCCTGACAGCCTCCTTCACCTCCTCAAAGGGGACTCTCCGTCCCCTGAGCCGTTCCATCGAAGTCATCAACTCAGGGTCGAGGCCACACGGCCTGATCAGGCTGAAGTATGACAGATCCGTGTTGACGTTCAGAGCGAACCCGTGGTAGGTCACCCAGTTGGTCACCGTCACCCCGACGGAGGCGAGCTTCTTGCCCCGGACCCAGACCCCGGGATGACCTTCCAGCCTCTCGCCCTCGATGCCAAACCTGCGCACTGCCATTATGACGGCTTCCTCCATATTCCTGACGTGCCTGCGCACGTCGTGGTCTTCCAGCAAGAGGATGGGGTAACCCACGAGCTGGCCCGGGCCGTGGTACGTGGCGTCACCTCCCCGCTCGACCTGGAAGACAGGAACGCCCTGGGGCCTGAAGTTGTCCGAGGACGTCTTTCTCCCTAGCGTGATCACGTGGTCGTGTTCGAGAAGGATCAGAAGGTCCGGGACCTCTCCCCTCGCCCTCCGACCTGCGAGCCTCCTCTGGAGCTCAAGCGCCGTTCCGTACTCCATCCTCCCGAGGTCGAGGAGCGCTCCAGTCATGTCCTCAACTGGTGAATCGGCTTCCCCGCTGCCGACTCGGATGCCTCCATGATCGCTTCAGAGAGCGTCGGATGAGGATGGATGGTCTGGGCGATGTCCTCCACCGTTGCGCCCATCTCGATCGCGAGAGCCGCCTCGCTAATCAGGTTCGAGGCCTCTGGGCCGACGATCTGGACGCCGAGGACGAGGCCGTCGTCCGCCTTCGAGACGACCTTGACGAACCCCTCCCCCTCTCCGGTGGAAAGAGCTCTGCCCAGAGCCGCGAACTGGAACCTAGTCCTCTTCACGCTATAGCCAGCCTGGACGGCCTTCGCTTCAGTTAGGCCGGCGCTGGCGACCTCTGGGTCGCAGAAGACAGCGTCGGGAATCACCTTCCAGTCTGCAGCGCTTGGCAGACCAGAGATGCACTCTGCGGCGACCAGGCCCTCCTTCGATGCTTTGTGGGCCAGCAGCGGCGGGCCACGCACGTCGCCTATGGCGTAGACCCATCGGGCCGACGTCTGCATCCTATCGTCGGTCACGATGAAGCCCCTTTGGTCGGTCTGGACCCCGATCGCCTGGAGGTTCATCTTCCCAGTCCTGGGCTTGCGCCCCACGCTGACCAAGACCTTGTCAGCTTCCACGATCACCATTCCGTCCGGGGTTTCCACTTCGACTTTCATGTCCGACCCTCCCTTGGAGACCTTTGCGACCTTGGACTTCAGGTAGATCCTAACACCTTTCCCCTCAAATTTGCGCTGGACCACCCGGACGACCTCGGGGTCGCTGCCGGGCATCAGCTGGTCCATCACTTCGACTATCGTAATGGCGCTTCCGAGCTTCTGGAACATCGAGGCGAACTCGAGCCCGATTGCGCCCCCTCCCACAATCATGAGTCTCTTCGGGGCACTCCTGAGTTCGAGGCCATCCCTCGAGTCGATCACCGTGTCCCCGTCGAACTCCAACCCCGGCAACTGGACGGTCTCGGTGCCCGTCGCTATCACGAGATTCTTCGTCGAGATCTCTTCCTGGCCGTCCGCCTTCCTGACTATGACTCTGTTCGTTCCCACGACCTCTGCCGTTCCCATGATTATCGTAACGTGATTGCCCTTCAGAAGCATCTCGACCCCGCTAACCAGCTTGGAGACGACCTCCGACTTCCACTTCTGCATCTGAGCGAAGTCGACAGTCAGCCCAGAGGCCTTCAACCCGAACTTCTCCGCCTCCCTAACCCTGTCGAGGAGCTTGGAAACCGTAATCAGGGACTTCGAAGGGATGCATCCGTAGTTGAGGCACTCACCCCCGATCCTGTCGGCTTCGACGATGACAGTCTTCAGGCCTAGCTGGCCGGCCCTAATCGCGCACGTGTAGCCACCGACCCCGCCTCCGATGACCGTGAGGTCTGCTTCTAGCATTACAGGTTCTGTCGGCATCGTTCGACTTTATGGCTTAAACCTTGCTGAGCTGATCCGCAGCTCACAGAACTTCCGCGAGCCCTACGAGGTTACCGGCGCGACAGCCCCGGATGATCCGTCGTCTATCACCATGATCGTCTGACCGACCTTCGCGATGTCACCTTCCTTGGCCATGATCTTGGAGACCTTGCCGCTTTTGGGCGCCGGTATCTGCACGTTGACCTTGTCGGTCATCACCTCGACAAGAGGTTGATCCTCCCTGACTTGGTCGCCCTCCCTGACCATCCACTTCAGGATCTCGCCTTCGGCGACCCCCTCGCCAATGTCAGGAAGCTTGAACTCAAAGACCAACGGCGATGCGGGAGCGACTCGACCGGCCAACTCTATTAGTGTTTTTCGAGAGTCTAGTATCTGGTCAGGTCCGCCGCGGACTTGACAGTTCCCGTTCACGCGAATCGCTTTCAAGAGCAGAACGGATGAAGAACTCACCGGCCCGGTAGCTGCTCCTAACCAGTGGGCCGGATGCCACGTACCTAAATCCGAGTCCCTTGCCCCGGGCCCTGTAGCGCTCGAACTGCGAGGGCTTCACGTATTCGATCACAGGAAGGTGCCTGCTCGACGGACGGAGATACTGCCCGACGGTCAGGAAGTCGACCCCAGCCCTGTGGAGGTGGGCCATCGCAAGAACGACCTCTTCTTCGGTCTCGCCCAGTCCCACCATGATCGACGACTTAGTGAAGATGTGGGGGTTCACCTTCTTTACGTTCCTCAAGACAGAGAGAGACTGCCAATAGTTGGCGCGAGGGTCCCTGACCTTCGGGGTCAGCGAGAGCGTCGTCTCGACGTTGTGTGCGATGACGTCGGGCCTCGCCTCCGCCACGGTCCTGATTGCGTCCAAGTCGCCCTGGAAGTCTGGGATGAGAACCTCAACCAGGAGATCGGGGATTCGCTTCTTCACGAGCCTTATCGTCTCAGAAATGTGAGCTGCGCCCCCGTCGGGGAGGTCATCCCGGTCGACCGAGGTCAAGACCACGTACCTCAGATCCATCTGTGAAAGGGCGAGAGCGACGTTCTCAGGCTCGAACCGGTCCAAGGCCCCGCCGGGTTTGCCTGGAGAGACCATGCAGAAGCGGCAGGCCCGTGAGCAGACACCCCCCATAAGCATCAGGGTAGCAGTCCCGCCTCCCCAGCATTCGTGGACATTGGGGCAGTGGGCCTCTTCGCAGACCGTATGAAGATCAAGCCTTCCGAACAGATTCTTGAGTCCCTCGTGGCTCTGACCACCCGGAGGCGCTACAACCAGCCAATCCGGCTTTGTGTCGGCTTGCAACTCAGTTGCCGGCCAGCACTTTGAGCCTATCAAAACCCTTTCCGAAGAGTGCCCCGTTGCACGCGTCACAACCTTCGACCTGGAACCCTGGCTCGAGGTCGCTGTGGAGGGAGCACATCAAGTGGTTTAGCCTGATGTAGTCAAGCACATCGGTCATCGACTTCAGGAACTCTCCTTGGTCCGGGTTCTTTGAGAGTTCGCGAGCAATAATGTCTGCGGCCTTGGCAACCTTCGGGTCGCTCTCGAAGTTCACCATCATGCCCCGCGTCCTGCGGTTGTAGTTGCTGACGGATGCTTGGGTTATGCCAAGGGCCTTCGCGACCTGTTGTTGCGTCATGTTGTAGTCTAGCTGCAGGCGCCTGGCCACCATCGATCTGAGGGCGGGGAGAGCCGACTTGGAGACTATTTCATACGGACTTATCATGACTTTATTACTTACGTTATAAGTAGTTATTTAAGCGTAGTTGGCCTCGGTCGCAGAGAAGCCGGAAGCGAGCCGGAGCTTCCCCATGGACCGCAAGCTTATTGGAGGAGAAACCCGCGAGAGGGCTTCTTCGCAGCAGGGAATTCTTTGAAGCTTACTTTCTTTGATAGAGGCCAGGAGGAAGGCGTTTGAACGAACCGAACGTCTTCCAATTCTTCTCCCCCCCGCTGATTCAAGCGTTGAAGGAGAGAGGGTTCGAGACGCCCACCGACCCTCAGATTAAGTTGGTCCCGCTGGTGAGGGCAGGTAAGAACGCGCTGCTGATGGCGCCGACGGGAACCGGGAAGACAGAAGCCGCGCTTCTCCCGATACTCGATGCCCTCGTCAGGGAGGGCGAAGGGCGGGAGAGGGGAACGAAGCTGCTGTACATTACGCCCCTCCGGGCCCTGAACAGAGACATGCTCGAGAGGATGCAGTGGTGGTGCAAGCGCTTCGACATAAGGCTGGGCGTGAGGCATGGCGACAGCTCTCAGGCGGAGAGGACCAACCTCAGTTTCGCTCCGCCAGATATCCTGATCACGACGCCAGAGACGCTGCAGATACTACTGGTCGGGAGAAGAATCAGACAGAATCTTTCGAAGCTGAGATGGGTCGTGGTGGACGAGGTCCACGAGCTCGCAGAGGACAAGAGAGGGAGCCAGCTGAGCGTAGGACTTGAGAGATTGCGCGACGTCGTTGAGAACGAGATTCAGATGATAGGGCTATCGGCCACGGTCGGGTCACCCGAAAGAGTGGCCAAGTTCCTCGTCGGCAGCGGGAGGGATTGCGAAGTGGTCAGGGTCCCTGTGGAAAAGAGCCTCTCGCTGAAGGTCGCCGCGCCCAGGGCGACGGAAGAGGACAGAATCCTGGCCGAGGCAATCTACTCCTTCCCCGAAGTGGCCGCGAGGCTGAGGATGATAAAAGAGACCGTGGAGAGATACAGGTCTGTACTGATCTTCACCAACACAAGGACTGAAGCGGAGGTGCTTGCCAACAGGTTCAGGGTCTGGGACCCCGAATTCGCCATAGGAATACACCACAGCTCGCTCTCGAAGGCGACGAGGGAAGCGGTCGAGAGGGGCCTCAAGGAGGGCAGACTCCTTGGGGTGATCTGCACGAGCAGCCTGGAACTAGGAATCGACATCGGCTTCCTAGAGTACGTCATCCAATACAACTCCCCCCGGCAGGTGACCAGACTGATCCAGAGGGTCGGGAGGAGCGGGCACAGGGTTGGAGAGGTGTCGAACGGAATGATCATTACTCAGGATTCGGACGACATGCTCGAGGCTGCGGTCCTGTGCAGGAAGGCCGTGGCCGGAGAGCTCGAACCACTAGAGCCGGTCATGGAGCCGTACGACGTCGCGGTCCACCAGGTCGCGGGCCTCCTCATCGAGCAGGGAAACTGGAACTTCGGGGACCTGGAGGGACTCCTGAAGAGGAGTTATGTCTATTCTGGGATGGACGGACAGAAGCTGAAGAAGGTTCTGACCTACATGAGGGAGAGGTACCCGAGGTTGGCCTATTACAGTGAATCCGACGGCAAGGTCTTCCGGGCAAGAGACGTCAAGCCTCTCTTTCAGTACTACTTCGATAACCTGTCGATGATCCCGGATGAAAGGCAGTACCTAGTGATTGAGGGAGACAGTTTCGTAGGGACTCTGGACGAGGCATTCGTCTCCGAGTATGGGGAGGTGGGCGTCAAGTTCGTGGAAGCCGGGAGGTGCTGGAAGATCGAACAGATCTACGGCAACAAGGTGTACGTGAAGGCGGAAGAGGACCCCACCGGAGCAGTTCCCAACTGGGTCGGAGACGAGATCCCAGTCCCAAGAGAGGTGGCTGCCGAGGTCGGGATGATTCGCCGCAGGTATGCGGAAGAGATCGAGAAGGGAGACGAGGAGAAGTATCTTGGTGAAATCTGTATGACATACCCGGTCTCCCGTGAATTGATTCTGGACGCACTCAAAGAGGTGGCAGAACAGCATTCCGCGAAACTGCCGATTCCCTCGGAAAGACTGGTCACGATCGAAAGGTGGGACAAATACATCGTGGTCCAGGCAGCGTTCGGACACAAGGTGAATCGGCTGCTGGCGAGGGTGATAGGACACCTCATCTCTGAAAGGATAGGGCAGTCGGTCGCCGTGCATCAGGACCCCTACAGAATAATCATCGAGGCAGACGTGGCTCCGTCGGCAGTCGTCTCGGTCTTGGAGGAGCTGCACAAGCTCGATCTCAAGATGGCTACTGAGAAGGCTGTAGAGAGAAGCGGGATCTTCAAGAGACGGCTCATCCACGCAGGAAAGAAGTGCGGAGCGATAGCCAAGGACGCCGAATATGCGAGCGTTTCGATAGCCGGCCTGATCGAGGCGTTAAGAGACACTCCCGTTTACGAAGAGGCGATGAGTATGATCTTCCACGACGACCTGGACCTTGCTGGGTCCACAGATGTGATTGAGAGAATCAACGCAGGCGCCATCGAAGTGAAGTTGATCGAGTCAGAGGCGCTCTCTCCTATTGCGAGGATAGGGGTTGAGGAGATCAGCAGGAGGGGAGAGATAGTCTCCCCGGAGAGGCTCAGGGCGCTGCTCAAACAGTCGACACGGGCGAGGGTCAACGACACCTTCGTGGTAGCTGTCTGCACAAGCTGCTGGAACTTCCTCGAACTGAGGCGGGTCGGCGACCTAGAGAGCCTCCTGAAGTGCCCAGTCTGCGAGAAGGAGGCAATCGGTCTTTCGACGGATTCCTACGAGAACGTCTTCTCGCTTGCGATGAAAACCCGGAGTCGGGCAGACATGAGGGGGAAGAAGTTGAGGCTCGTCGAAGCTCTGAGGAAGTCGGCTGAACTAAGGAAGGAGTACGGGCATTCAGCTGACATGCTAATCGCAGGGAGGGGAATCAGGCTCGCGGAAGCGGCCACTCTCGCGGCAAAGATGAGGAAGGAGGGGACTGACCTGGTCGAGCTGATAATCGAAGGCGAGAGGGAGGCGCTCAGGCGTCGCTACTTCTTGGGGGCTTCCTGAGCCCGAGACAGAATCATGGTCATCAGAGTCTTCTCGTCCACTTCGGCTCGTGTCCTCCAGCCGACGTGCAGCATCGTCCTGTCATCCTGTTCGAGGTAACTCCTCTTCAGGTACCTGTCCAGAGAGTATTCCACCCTCCATTTCGGGAACTTTTCGCGGAGAAACTGCTCCGCCTCCCTTCGCGCGGCCCTTCCTTGCTTGGAATTGATGAAGGCGATGGTTGCGGCGAGGACCGCCAAGTCGTCGATTCTGATGCCTGACGTCTCAGCCTCGCTCACCGTGGGCGGCTCCCTGAACCTGAGGAGGAACCGGGACGAGTCGTCGGTTCCGTCGGCCCCCTTCACCTCGAAGACTTCCAGCCCGAGGGCGGACACGTCTTCAGAGAGGGCCTCGACTATTTTCCTGTAGTCCCTGCCGAGGTGCCTCTTCATCTCCCAGCCCTTGACGCCAGGGTTTCTCCCTCGCTGCAGCACCAGCACTTGGAAGGCCTTCCTGACCTTCCTTTCGAGGAGAGCCCTGTCTGCCGACTCCATCAGTTTCCACCCACTATCGAGATGGCCACGGACTTGGACGGGCCCTTCGCCTTCTCGCTCAAGGCCGTCGTCCAGACCCTCCCTATCAGAGGCTCGGTCCTCAGCGAGGCCCTCCCCTCGCTGATTAGGAAGGCCAGAAGGTAGGCCCTTAGCACCCTGGTCTCGAAGCGGGGCGACTGAATGAATTCCATGTAGTCGATCCACTCCCCGTTCGACTTCTGGAGGAGTTCGTCGTGCAGGTCCTTCAACCTGTTCTCGAACTGGTCCTGGGTGAAGACCCCCAGCGAGATCAGCTCCTCGTAGTCGACCACACCAGGCCTGACACCATAGTTGCTGAACTCATCCCTGAAGCGCTCTGCCATAGGCAAGAGGTCGCGCCAGTAGACGAATGCCCTCTCTAGGCCCTTCGGCGAAATCTGGTCGACCTGTGCGATAGGGTGCCAGCTCTTGACGAAGGCCTCAATCAGCGCCTCCTTCGGAAGGAGCTTGACCTTGAGCTGAATCAGGAGGGGATCGATGTACAGCGACGAAGCCCTGTGCTTCAGCCACTCGTCCTGAAGCTTCACGATTTGGGCGAGCTCTAGCAGAGCCTCTGAGTCGACGAGAAGCTCGTCGAGGAACCGCCACTCCGGCAGCCTGCTCTTCAACAGGAGAATCTTCTCCTTTATGTCGACGTCGAAGGGGTTCGCGCTGCTAGTTTCGACTGCGCGGCAGAGTTCGATGACTCGTAGAAGATCCTCGAGCTTCTTCTCTTCCATTCTACTTCAACTCCTTCACTTCGGAGGCTCCGTGGACCGCTTGGACGGTGATGACATGGGCGCTCCTGTCAAAGACGGTGAGGATTGAAGGAGTGATCACCAGGTACTGGGATGCTTCGCGTTGCTTCATCTGCGAGAGGATCATCTTGAACATCGCTTCCCTGTTCTTGGGGTCCATGTGAATGTCGAACTCGTCCATTGCCCTCATCGGGGAGACTATCCTCCCCTGAAGGGAAAGTATGAAGGCCATCAGGGCGACGGAACGCTCGCCGCCGCTCTGGGTGAAGGGGTCGAGAGTTGTAGGCAATCCACCTTGGAACCCCACGTAGAGCGCAATGCCTGCGTCCTCGATGTCGGCGCCTTCCTCGAATTTGATGAAACCACTCGCGTTGGCAGCGGAGAGGACGGCCTGGTAGGCGGGGTCGGTGGACTCCACGAGGTTCTCCATCGCGTCTCTCCAGACCTTCTTCCTCGATTCCAGCTCGACGAGCATCGCCTTCTTGTTCTCCTGAAGCTGGGCGAGCTTGATCTTGAGCTCCTCGATGTTCCCCGAGTAGTCATTGTATATCTTCTCTGCCTCGTCCGGCACGTCTTGCATCTTCTGGATGTGGGCTGAGACGAGCTTGAGCTCCTCTGAGACCTCGTAGGGCTGGCGTAGAGTCTCGACCCTGGGGCCCGCGTTAGCGAGCTCGGGCGCCATCTTGTCCAGCTCTGTCTTGAACTCCCTAGAACTCCTTTCCAAGTCGTGAAGGTCCGACTCCGTCACCTTGATTCTGTATGAAAGGACCTCGGATTTCACCCGGAATGAGATGTAACTCTCCATCGTCCTCCTGATCAGATCCTCAGTCCTGCTGATTTCAGGTTGAAGCGAAGAGACTTCCCTGTCGAGTTCCGTCCTTCGCCTCTGTGCGTCTGCTTCGGCGGATGCGCCCTTACCAGCGATGTAGTCGACGAGCTCCTTCAACCGCTTGGTCTTCTTGTCCGTGCCTTGGGACAGCAGCTCGTCTATCGTGTTCGAGAGCCCCGCAAGGTCCTCTTTGAGACTCTGGAATGCGCTCCTCGCAGATTCGTCCCGCGCCTTTTCGGCCTCCGCCCTGACCAACGCGTAGTAGAACTTCCTGAGCTCGACCTGCTTGTCCAGAAGGGTCTGATGAGTCTGGTCCGCGTCAGCGGCCACCTCCACCTGTTGAGACTTCAGGTCCTCTAGCGCCCTCGTCTTAGCCGTAATCTTCTCCTCGACCGACTGGAGGGACTTGCTTAGCTTCGCCTCAGTGCTCCAGAGGAGCTCCTTGCCTAGGAGATCTCGGTGTTCAATCAGTCTCCTTTTCTCCTGGTACCTTTCGTAGACCTGCTTCCAGTACTCGAGCGCCTGGTTCGCGTTGTCGATGAGCTGTAACAGCGAGCTCTCCTCCCCTATGAGCCCGCCTAGCTCCTGCTCTGCAAGGAGGATTCTCTGTCGGAACTCCGCGAAACCGACAGCCTCCTCGACCATCTTTAACCTCTCCTGCGGCGTCACAGCGCCGAGCTCCTCGATCATACCCTGATGCATGATGATGAGCAGGTTGTCTGGGTTGATTCCGAACTCTTTCAGGAGCCTTACAACCTCGCTCTTGTCTATCTCCTTGTAGTCTGCTTCGAACCAGTACGAACCATCCCGCCGCAGATACCTGCTGAGCATGAAGGTGTCAGACTTCGAGTAAGGGATTGGGCGCCTGCCGTGCTTTGCCGAGTTGTCGAAGACGAGCGAGACTCTCGCGATGTCTTTTCCCCGTCTGATCAGGTCTGAAAGTTTGCGGGAGCGCTCGGTGTATGCCTGGCCGAAGGCGACCGAGATCGCGAGAAGAATTGAGGACTTCCCCGCCCCGTTCGGGCCGACTATCAGGTTGAGACCTTCCCTTAACGGAATCCTCGCGTATTCGTAGCTCATGAAGTTCTCAAGGATGATTTCCTTGACGGTCGTTAGAGGAACTGGAGCCTCTTTCGAGAGCTCCTCAGTGCGTTTGGACAAGATTCAGATTGCGCAGACGCGGGAGGCATTTAGAGGTTGCGCGCGTGAGCGGGGTCTGGCGACACTTTCGGCTGACCCTCCCCCGCAAGGGCTTAAATGAACGGAAAGGGGCGACGACAACTGTTGATTCAAAGGTCCTTCGATGCCCTTGCACCTCAGGTGAGAGACTTGCTCGCTGAGAGCGGCATCGCCGAACCAACTCCTCCCCAGACCCAAGCATGGCCGCTGATCGCCCGTGGAGAGAATGTACTCATCATCGCCCCGACAGGGTCCGGGAAGACCGAGGCGGCGCTGCTCCCACTGCTCGGAAGACTCGTGACAGACGGGCACCGGGAGGGGATCTCCCTGCTTTACATCACCCCGATGCGCGCGCTGAACAGGGACATGCTGAAGCGATTGCAGATCTGGTGCAGAAGGCTGGGCCTGACCGTAGACCTCAGACACGGGGACACATCTCAGCAGCAGCGCTCGAGGCAATCCGCCCATCCGCCCGATGTGCTGGTGACCACCCCTGAGACCCTGCAGGCCATCCTACCGGGGCGGAGGATGCGGGAGAACCTTACGCACCTGAAGGCCGTGGTGGTAGACGAGCTACACAACCTGGTGGAGAGCAAGCGGGGCGTCCAGCTCTGCGTGGGTCTCCAGAGGCTCAGGAAGGTGGCACCGGGCTACCAGCTGGTCGCGCTGTCAGCCACGGTAGGGACGCCCGAAGTCGCTGCGAGGTTTCTTTTCGGCGAAGGGAGGCGAACGATAGTCAAGGCAGAGACGCCCAAGGAGTTCACCTACGAGATCGAGTATCCCGTGCCCGACGCCTCGAACCAGTCCGCTGCCCGGGAGACGTACTCCGCGCCCGATCTAGCAGCTAGACTTACAAGAATCAACGAACTGATCGAGAAGCACGCCTCGACTCTGATCTTCGTAAACAGCAGGACGGTGGCGGAGATGCTGGGCGAGAAACTGGCGAGGCTGAGGAAGGACGTCGGAGTCCATCACGGTTCGCTTCCGAAGGAGGAGAGGGAGAGGGTCGAGCAGGCGTTCAAGGCGGGCCAGCTGAAGGCGCTGGTCTGTATTCCCGAAGCTGAGCTCATTGTCACTTCCAGAGGCGTAAAGCAAGCCAAGAACGTGAAAGATGGAGATGAGATCCTCTCCTACGACATCCAGGCGATGAAA
>Ga0187865_1000479_pt1 | contig 55895 bp, 38 predicted proteins | sample June2016WEW_11_1_2_FD_132989 | JGI IMG/M metagenome (GOLD analysis project Ga0187865, IMG submission 132989) | Peatland microbial communities from SPRUCE experiment site at the Marcell Experimental Forest, Minnesota, USA - June2016WEW_11_100 | ecosystem: Environmental > Terrestrial > Soil >...
GTAGTTGTTGGAGGCGAGGTTGATGACCTGTTTACCGTCGAAGCGCGACACCGCGGCGCTTTCCGATTCGAGCACGCGCAGGCGCTGGTAGGCGCCTTCCCGCCGCCACTGTTCGAGCTGGTCATGAAGATAGGAGAGAGGATTGGTCACGCTTCTCAGTCTAGCGCCGCGGAGATCCCGTGGGTGACCACGGCGCGTGGGCTGGCAGCGACGGCGTCTCCTTCTAGAACCCGACTAAATGGAACTTGACATTATTCCGCTCATATTATATTATTGTGATTGGATGAGGTCGCTATGCGGCCTCTAAACTAAACTTAAGAGGAGTTTCAACACCATGTCTCTCAGCCATTTCGACCCATTAGCCAATCTGCGCCTGTTCGAAGACGCCTTCTCCCGGATGCTGACCGAACCCCAAACCAACCGCCCGTGGGCGCCGGCGGTCGATATTTACGAGACCGAAAACGAACTGGTTCTGAAAGCCGATTTGCCGGATGTCGACCTGAAGGACATCGACGTGCGCGTGGAGAACCAGACGCTCACCATCGCCGGCGAGCGCAACTTCGAAAAGCAGGACTCCGGCAAGGGCTACCACCGCATCGAGCGCAACTACGGCACCTTTGTGCGCAGCTTCTCGGTGCCCAACACCTTCGACACCGAGAACATCGCCGCCGAGTTCAAGAACGGCGTGCTGAGCGTGACTCTCCCCAAGAAGGAAGCCGCCAAGCCGCGCCAGGTGAAAGTCGAAGTCAAGGCCTGACCTCTCGCAGTGCCGAAGCCGCGACCGTAGGAAGCCGTGGAGGAATGGGCAAGCTCAAGCATGCCCCACCACGGAGGGAACGGTACAGGCTGTATGTCACACGGGCCGGGATGCCTTGAGGGGCGCCCGGCCCTATATTTGTTTATAGGGGGCCACAATGTTTCGGTTGGACAAGCTCACTCAGAAAGCCCAGGAGGCCTTGCAGCAGGCGCAGGCGATCGCCGAACGGAGCCAAAACCAGGTGATCTTCCCGCTGCACTTGCTCATCGCCCTGGCGGAAGAAAAGGAAGGAATCGTGCGGCCGGTGCTGGCCAAGTGCGATGTGCAGCCCGATGCCATTGTGGCGGAAGGCCGGCGTCTGCTCGGCAACCTGCCTAAGACCGCCGGTATGCAGCCCGGAACGTACCTCTCACAGCCGCTGAACGAGATCCTGGAGCGCGCCTTCGACGAAGCCGGCCGTTTCAAAGACGAGTTCGTGTCCACCGAACACCTGCTGCTCTCGATGGCCGAGCAGCGCGGCGACCCGGCGGCCCAATTGCTCGACCGCGCCGGCGCCACGCATGACGCCATCCTCAAAGCCCTGGTCTCGGTGCGCGGCAGCCAGCGTGTCACGGACCAGAATCCCGAATCGAAGTACCAGGCCCTGGAGCGCTACGCGCACGACCTGACGGAGTCGGCCCGCCAGGGCAAGCTCGACCCGGTGATTGGCCGCGAAGAGGAAATCCGCCGCGTCATGCAGGTGCTGAGCCGCCGCACCAAGAACAACCCCGTGCTGATCGGCGAGCCTGGCGTGGGCAAGACCGCCATCGTCGAAGGCCTGGCGCAACGCATTGTGCGCGGCGACGTCCCCGACCAGCTCAAGAACAAGAAGCTGGTGGCCCTCGACCTGGGCTCGATGATCGCGGGCACCAAGTTCCGCGGCGAATTCGAAGACCGGTTGAAGGCCGTGGTCAAGGAAATCATCGATTCCAACGGCGAGATCATCTGCTTCATCGACGAGCTGCACACGCTGGTGGGCGCCGGGTCCGCCGAGGGCGCTATCGACGCCGCCAACCTGTTGAAGCCCGCACTGGCGCGCGGCGATCTGCGCTGCATCGGCGCCACCACCCTCAACGAGTACAAGAAGTACGTGGAGAAGGACGCCGCCCTGGCCCGCCGCTTCCGCACGGTGATGGTGGGCGAGCCATCGGTCGACGACACCATCGCCATTCTGCGCGGCCTGAAGGAAAAGTTCGAGATCCACCACGGCGTGCGCATCAAGGATTCCGCCATCATCGCCGCGGCGGTGCTCTCGCAGCGCTACATCGCCGACCGCTTTCTGCCCGACAAGGCCATCGACCTGATCGACGAAGCGGGCTCGGCCCTGCGGCTGCAAATCGGCTCCGTGCCCATCGAACTCGACGACCTCGACCGGCGCATTTCGCACCTGGAGATCGAGCGCCAGGCCCTCGGCAAGGAAACCGACTCCGCATCGCGCGAGCGGCTGCGCCACGTGGAAAACGAACTGGAGCGCCTGCGCGGCGAATCGGCGACCTTAAGAGAACGCTGGAACCGCGAAAAGGGCGCCATTATGCGCGTGCGCCAGCTCAAAGAGGAGCAGGACGCGCTCCGCCAGGAAGTGGAAAAGGCCAGCCGCGCGGGCGAGTGGGAGAAGGCCGCGGAGCTACGCTACGGCCGCCTCACACAGATCGAGAAGGACATCCAGACGGCCGAGCAGGAGATGGAAGCGGTCAAGGAAAACGCCCTGCTCAAAGAGGAGATCGGCGAAGACGATATCGCCCGCATCGTGGCCAAGTGGACCGGCATTCCGGTGGCGCGCATGATGGAAGGCGAAGTCCAAAAGCTGGTCCACATGCCCGAGCGGCTGAAAGACCGCGTGGTGGGCCAGGATGAAGCCGTACGGCTGGTGGCGAACGCCATTCTGCGCAACCGCGCCGGCCTGGGCGACCCCAACCGGCCCATCGGCAGCTTCATCTTTCTGGGCCCCACCGGCGTCGGCAAGACCGAGCTGGTGCGCGCTCTGGCCGAAGACCTGTTCGACGACGAAAAGGCCATGATCCGCGTGGATATGTCCGAGTATATGGAGAAGCACGCGGTGGCCCGCATGGTTGGCGCGCCGCCCGGATACATCGGTTTCGAGGAGGGCGGCCAGCTTACCGAGCAGATCCGCCGCCGGCCCTACTCCGTGGTGCTGTTGGATGAAATCGAAAAGGCGCATCCCGACGTCTTCAACATGTTGCTCCAGATTCTGGACGACGGGCGTCTGACCGACGGCCAGGGCCGCACGGTGAGCTTCAAGAACGCCGTGATCGTGATGACTTCCAACGTGGGCACCGGAACGCTGGAGAAGAATTCCATCGGCTTTTCGGTGCATGGAAAGGACAAGCGCACCGAGGACGCCCGCCGCCGCCTGCTGGACGAACTGCGCAAGCTGTTCCGCCCCGAATTCCTGAACCGCGTGGACGATATCATCGTATTTAATTCGTTGACGCGGGAGAACCTCAGGCAGATTGTGGACATCCAGTTGCACAAAGTTGGCAAGCTTCTGAAGGACCGCAAGATCGAATTGGAAGTCACGGAGGCGGCCAAAGACCTGCTCATTGCCGACGGCTACGATCCGCAATACGGCGCGCGACCCATGAAGCGGGCCATCCAGCGGTTGATCCAGGACCCGCTGGCGCTGAAGCTCATCAACGGTGAATTCAAAGAAGGCGACACCGTGAAAGTGGATGCCGCCGCGGGGGCGGGCGAGCTCGAATTCGCCAAACTAACGCTCGTGGAGGTGTAACCGGACATGACCACCAACACCCTCAAAACCGCCGTGCTGCTGGGCCTGCTCAGCGCCGTGCTGCTCGTCGCCGGGGAGGCGCTGTATGGACGCCAGGGCCTCTACATCGGCCTGTTCTTCGCGTTCGTCATGAACTTCGCCGGTTATTTCTTCTCCGACAAAATTGCGCTGGCGTCGTATGCCGCGCAGCCGGTCACCGAGACCGAGAACCCCGACGTGTATCGCCGGGTAGCGCCTATCGTGCGGAATCTTTGCCAGCGCATGGGTCTGCCCATGCCCAAACTCTGGCTCATCCCGCAGGATTCCCCTAACGCCTTCGCCACGGGCCGCAACCCGGCGCACGCCTCGGTGGCCGTCACCGCCGGCATCCTCAATCTCATGAGCGACACGGAAATCGAGGGCGTAGTGGCGCACGAGCTGGGCCACGTGCTGCACCGCGACATCCTCATCAGCTCGGTGGCCGGCATGTTGGCGGCGGCCATCACCATGCTGGCGCGCATGGCCTTCTGGTTCGGCGGTGCCCTGGGGGCACCCCGCGACGACGACAATCGCGGCGGCGGCATGTTTGGCGCGCTCCTCATGATGATTCTCGCGCCGATCGCCGCCATGCTCATCCAGATGGCCATCTCGCGCTCGCGCGAGTACGACGCCGACGCCGCTTCCGCCAAGTACGTCGGATCTCCCTACCCGCTGATCGGGGGCTTGCAGAAGCTCGAAACCTGGTCCAAGCGCATCCCCATGGACGCATCGCCGGCCACGGCCCATATGTTCATCATCAAACCGTTCACGGGCCAGAGCATGATGCGCCTGTTTTCGACGCACCCCGCGACCGCGGACCGGATCGCCCGTTTGCAGGCCATGCGATGAACGAAGTCCGCGTCAACCGGAAGGCAGCCGGCCGCATTGCCTCCGGCCATCCGTGGATTTTTTCGAGCGACGTCGCCGATCGCAATGGCGCCCAGCCCGGTGAAGCCGTAAAGGTGGCGGACTTCCGCGGCCGCCCGCTGGGCACGGCGCATTACAGCTCCGCGTCGCAAATCGCGCTCCGCATGCTCTCGTTGCGGGTCGAGGAGATCGGCCGCGATTTCTATTTGCGCCGTCTGCGCGCCGCCGAGGAACACCGCCGCGCGGTTGTGCGTCACACCGACGCCTATCGCGTGGTGCATGGCGAAGCCGATCTGCTGCCGGCGCTCATCGTGGACCGCTATGGCGAGTACCTGGTGATGCAGACGCTCGATCAGGGTATGGACGCCGCCAAGAGCGAAATCGCGTCTTGCCTGGGTGAAATCTTCCAGCCTCGCGGCATGGTCGCCCGCAATGACGCGCCCGTCCGTAGCAAGGAACAGTTGCCGCTCGAAACCGCCGTGCTCGCGGGCGAAGTACCGGAATCGGTGGCCGTCCACATGAACGGTTTCAACCTGCGCGCCGATTTGCTAGGCGGCCAGAAGACCGGCATCTTTCTGGATCAGCGCGAGAATTACTGCGCCGCGGCCCGCTATGCCGGGCCCAGAGGGCGCCCCGGCAAGGCCCTCGATTGCTTCACCTCCACCGGCGGCTTCGCCCTGCACCTGGCCGGCAAGTGCGAAACCGTCGAGGCGGTGGACAGCTCCGGCCCGGCTTTGACCACGGCGCGCCAGAACGCCGAAGCCAACGGCATCGCCAACATTCATTTCCAGGAAGCGGATGTCTTCGAGCTGCTGGCCGGTTACGCCGCCGCGCGCCGCCAGTATTCCTTCGTGGTGCTGGACCCTCCGGCCTTCGCCAAGTCTCGCCACAACCTGGAAGCGGCAGTGACAGGCTATCGCGAGATCAATCTGCGCGCCTTGCGCCTGCTGGGGCCGGGCGGAATCCTGGTCACCTGCTCTTGCTCGCACCACCTCGGCGAGGCGATGTTCCTGGAATTGATCGCCCAGGCCTCGCTCGACGCCGGCCGGACCGTGCGGGTACTGGAGCGGCGGACGCAGGCGCAGGACCACCCCATTCTGCTCACGGTTCCAGAGACGCACTATTTGAAGTGTTTAATCCTGGAAGTTGTGTGACTTGGAGTATTACAGCGCCGATTTCGTGGGGCGGGTCCTCTGGCCCGCGCATTGGCGTTACGTTAAGGGCTGGGCCGACATCTATTGCGAAACCCACCAGGAATGAGGGGGTGAGATCCCTGCAGCATCGGGGCGTGTCCAGCAGCCGCACCCGTGCGCGCGGCCACCGCTTTGGCGGTATACTCCCCCAATAGAGGAGTAATGATTTCCCGCGTGGGCAAACGGCGGAGACTAGCGATTGCGGCGGCGCTTGGTCTGTCGTGTTTTGCTTTTTCCATCTCCGGCCAGAACAAGGCTCAGGAGCCGCTGGAGGAATTACGGACACGGGCCGACGGGGGCGTCGGTGAAGCGCAGTTCCGCCTCGGCGTCGTGTACTACGGCGGCCTGGGGGTGACGCAAGACTACGCCGAAGCGGCCCGCTGGTACCGCAAGGCTGCCGACCAGGGTGTCGCTGGAGCGCAGTTCTGCCTCGGCGTCCTGTACCTCAACGGCCAGGGGGTGACGCAAGACTACCCCGAGGCGGCCCGCTGGTTCCGCAAGGCCGCCGACCAGGGTGACGCTGGAGCGCAGTTGAACCTCGGCGACATGTACCACGACGGCCGAGGGGTGACGCAAGACTACGCCGAAGCGGCCCGCTGGCACCGCAAGGCCGCCGACCAGGGTGTCGCTGAAGCGCAGTCCGGCCTCGGCGACATGTACCTCAACGGCCAAGGCGTGACGCAAGACTACGCCGAGGCGGCCCGCTGGCTGCGCAAGGCCGCCGACCAGGGTCTCGCTGAAGCGCAGTTCAACCTCGGCGTTATGTATGGCAGCGGCCAGGGGGTGGCGCGAGACCACGCTGAAGCCGTCCGCTGGTTCCGCAGGGCCGCCGACCAGGGTCTCGCTGCAGCGCAGCTCAACCTCGGCGACATGTACGACAGCGGCCAGGGGGTGGCGCAAGACCACTCTGAAGCCGTCCGCTGGTTCCGCAAGGCCGCCGACCAGGGTCTCGCTACAGCGCAACTCAACCTCGGCGACATGTACTACGCCGGCCTGGGGATGACGGAAGACTACGCCGAAGCGGCCCGCTGGTACCGGAGGGCCGCCGACCAGGGCGTCGCCGCAGCGCAGTTCAACCTCGGCCTCATGTACGACAAGGGCGAGGGGACGACCCGGGACTACGCCGAAGCGGCCCGCTGGTACCGCAAGGCCGCCGACCAGGGCGTCGCCGCAGCGCAGTTCAACCTCGGCGTTATGTACGGCAGCGGCCAGGGGGTGGCGCAAGACCACGCTGAAGCCGTCCGCTGGTTCCGCAAGGCGGCCGACCAGGGTCTCGCTGCAGCGCAGTTCAACCTCGGCGACATGTACGACAGCGGCCAGGGGGTGACGCAAGACTACGCCGAAGCGGCCCGCTGGCGCCGCAAGGCGGCCGACCAGGGCCTCGCTGCAGCGCAGTTCAACCTCGGCGACATGTACCACGACGGCCAAGGCGTGACGCAAGACTACGCCGAAGCGGCCCGCTGGTACCGCAAGGCCGCCGACCAGGGCCTCGCCGCAGCGCAGTTCAACCTCGGCCTCATGTACGACGGTGGCCAGGGGACGACCCAGGACTACGCCGAGGCGGCGCGCTGGTACCGTAAGGCCGCCGACCAGGGTCTCGCCGCAGCGCAGTTCAACCTCGGCGTCATGTACGCCAAGGGCCGGGGGGTGACGCAAGACTACGTGCAATCCCATATGTGGATGAACGTCGCGGCTTCGCGCGCTAACGGCGACGACCAAAAGAAATACGCAGATGCGCGGGAGTTGGTCGCCAAAATGATGACCCCTCAGCAGGTTGTTGAGGCGCAACGCCGGGCGCGGGAGTGGGCGCCGAAAATGAGTCAGTAAAAACGGGCCAGTAAAAACGGGCCTTGGCCTTGGGGGCGGCGGGCGCTATAATTCGGACGGGAACCGAGACTGTCGGCCCGAGGAGATTGAGCACGCCCGGAGGCTGACTGAGTAAAGCGAACCCCGGCGGTGCGCGGCTACATTTCCGGCTGAGGTGGCGCAAGGCGGTGCGGCGCTAAGGAGCGATCACGATATGCCCATTCTGAAACCGGAAGGATTCAAACTCAGCGGTCTTGCGATCAGAACGGCCCCAGATGGCTGTGGCCCCGATGGCTACGAGCAGGGTGGTCTCGTCTACTTCACTATGGACGGCAAAGAGATGGTCCTAATCGTTCGGGAGCGGAAGGATTTCAACCGCCATGCACGAGAGGGGAAGACTCTTAAGGAGTACGCAAACAGCATAGTCTCCGATCCGGCTTGTGATGCGGCTCAAGCTCTCGAAAAACTCATTCCTCACACTAAGCGTTGGTAGTCTGGACGGGCCATCGCCTGGTGTGGTCCGTCAATTCCCCACCCGGAGCCCATCCAGATCCACAAACTGCCCCGTCGAACCAGGGCTGTTCTGGCCGAGCAGCCGGATCACCACCACGTGTTTGCCACGTCCCAGTTGTAGAGGCCGGGCAGGCAGTGCCCGAAAAGTGCGTTGATTGCAGATTGCAATAGAACTGATCCACACGGGGAAAGCGGCCCCGACAAGATCGCCAAAGCCGCTTTTGCTTTCGTCTAGATCCAGCCGACATCGCCTTCCCAGAATGCAACTAGGGCAACTGTCTGCTCACTGGTTGCGATCCAGAAGACGGCCATGACGAATCCCATGGCTCTCCCCCTTCGTGGTGGTTCTGCCACTGTACTGTAGACAATAAGGAGAAAATCCAACTGGTAGGCTTAAGTTTAACTACAATATGCTATCAGTGTAACACAACGAGTCGAAAATTGAAACTGGCCGATTAACCGACTCTTCCCTTCAAGGCAGGCGCTTTCGAATCTCGTGGCAAAGCTCTTCAATCTCCCTGTCAGGCACTACCGCCGGGCATGCCCGGCGCCTTCCTATTTGTGATAATCGTAATGGTCAGAAATGACGCAACAAGAATCGGCGCGCGTTCAAGTCGAGGAAGTGGTCCGGCGCATTGTCGCCGGCTTTTCTCCGGACAGAATCGTTGTGTTTGGGTCACACGCGCGGGGGGAACAGACACGCGAGAGTGACCTGGATTTGCTGGTGGTCATGCCCGTGACCGGCTCGCGACGCAGGCAGGCAGCGGCGATCGAGCTGGCGCTGGTGGGCGTCGATTTGCCCACGGATGTGATCGTGGCTGCTCCGGGCGAGGTTGCGCGCTTGCAAGGGGTGCCCGGATCGATCATCAAGCCGGCCCTTCAGGAAGGGCGTGTGGTGTATGAGCGGCCGGCCTGACCTCGCGAGGTCGGTGACTCAGTGGGCCTCCAAGGCCGACCACGATTTCCGGAGTGCGGAATAGACCCTGACGCTCCAAGAGGACTGCCCCTTCGACACCGTCTGCTTTCACGCCCAGCAGTGCGTCGAAAAGTATCTGAAGGCGCTGCTCTTGCAGGCTGGCAGCGAACCTCTAACGGCGATTGCGGCGCTGTCGATGAATCGCTTGAGATCGGCGACACGAACGGCCGCCAGCGCTTCACGGTGCGAGCGGCTGCCGCTCGGGGAGACTAGCGGGCCTGCAACCGGGTGCGTCGGATGTTGAATGTGGATACCATGCAATATGCACGATCTTCGGCTGGCAATGCGGCATGGGCACAAGAAATGCGAATGGAAAGGCAAGGAACGCTGGAATGTCCGATAATCGATTTTCGAGACGGTATTTCTTCTATGGAACACTGCTGGCGGGCGCTGTTCCGCGCGGCGGATTCGGCAGTACGCCATCGCTGAAGGCGCTGGGGTACAAATCACCCAACGAGAAACTCAACCTTGCCGCGATCGGAGCGGGCGGGCAACCCGCGGCCGACTTGCGCCAGGCGCACGCCGGCGTCGAGAACGTCGTCGCGCTGGCGGACGTGGATTGGGCGCGCGGACAAGAGTCCTTCGAGCGCTTTCCCAAGGCGAGCCGGCATAAGGACTTCCGCCAGATGCTCGACAAGCAGGGCAAGGAGATAGACGCTGTGGTCGTCGGACCTCCCGACCACATGCACACCATCTGCGCCATGGCGTGCATGCAGCTCGGGAAACACGTCTATGTCGAGAAGCCGCTAACGCGGATCTCGGGGGAGGCCCGGCTACTGACGCAGGCAGCGGAAAAGTACAAAGTCGCGACGCAGATGGGCAATCAGGGCTACTCGCACGATGCGACGCGCGTCGCGTGCGAGATCTTCTGGTCGGGCGAAATCGGCGAGGTGCAGGAGGTCCACGCCTGGACCGGCCGTGCGAGCTGGCCGCAGGAGATGACCAAGATCCCCGCGCCGACGCCCGTGCCCGATACGCTCGATTGGGACCTGTGGCTCGGCGGCGCGGCGGCCCGGCCGTTTACGGCGGGCGACGACGAATACAAGGCCTTCGTTCAGGAGCGGAATGCGCGCAGCGGCCGCGGTGGACCGGGCCGCGGCGGACCGGCAGGCGCTCCCGCAGGCCCCGGCGCGCCGCCGCCGGGAGCGGCGCCCGCTGGGCCCGGCGGCCGCGGATTTGGCGGCCAGCAGAATTTCGGCTTCTACCTGCCCTTCAACTGGCGCGGTTTTTACGATTTCGGCAGCAGCCTGATCGGCGACTGGGGCGTGCACATCCTGGGTCCCGCGAATTGGGCGCTGCAGTTGGATCCGAAGTACTTGATCAGCGTCGAGTGCATTAAGAAGAATTCGCTTCCGCCGTTTACGTTCCCCGATGAGCTGGCGATCAAGTTTGAGTTCGCCGCGCGTCCGGGCATGCCTCCGGTGACGATCTACTGGTATCACCATGCGGGTGGTGACGCGTACACACCGCCGGGCATGACGATCGAAGAAGCGCGCAAGATTCCCGGGAAGGGACCGCAGGTCGGTCCGGCACAGGGACAAGGCGGTTTCTTCGCGGGTTCCGGCGGTGGAGCGCCGGCGCAGGCCGGCGGAGCCGCCGGCGGTGGAGCGCCAGCGCAGGCCGGCGGAGCCGCCGGCGCCGGCGCGGGCCGAGGCGGTCCCGGAGGTGGCGGCGGCGGTCGTGGGCCTGGCGGTGGTCAAGGGAGCGGATACAACTGCATCTTCGCCGGCTCCAAAGGCTACATGGGCACGAGCGGACGCGGTGAAGGCGTGGGCCTGCTTCCCGGATCCCGTTGGGCGGAATACAAGCTGCCCGATCCATATCTGCAACGTTCGCCAGGCGCGAGCACCGGCTCGAACCACGCCGCGCATGCGCGCGATTGGGTCCGCGCCTGCAAAGGCGGAGCGCCGGCCTGCTCCAACTTCAGCATCGCCGGACGATACACGGAGTGGCTGGTACTCGGGTCCGCTGCCGTCCACTATGACGGCAAGCTGCTTTGGGACAACAACAAGGGCGAGTTCACCAACAATAAAAACGCGACGAAGTGGATCAAGCCCACTTATCGCAAGGGATGGGAAGCGAAGCTATAGACATCGAGGAGAGGACTCGTGCTCTATACCAGACGAGATATCGGGAAGATTGCGCTCGCGGCCGGTACGGCCTCGAGACTGCTGGGGGCCAAGCCCAACTCGGTATTCGGCGGCGTTCAGATCGGGACCATTACATACAGCTTCCGCGCGCTGCCCAGCAGCGCCGAGGAGGTGCTCAAGTATTGCCTCGAGTGCGGGATTAGCGGCATCGAGCTGATGAGCAACACGGCCGAGAGCTACGCCGGCGCGCCGGCGCAGGCGGGGCGCGGATTCGGTCCTGGCCGCGGACCGGGCGGTCCGGGCGGAGGCCGGGGACGCGGTCCTGGCGGACAGGGCCGCGGGCCGGGTGGCGGACGGGCGCCGTTAACGCCGGAACAGCAGGCGGCGATGGAGAAAGCAGCCGAGGAGATGAAGAACTGGCGCCTGTCGGTCTCCATGGACAAGTACAAGGCCTTTCGCAAGATGTATGAGGACGCGGGCGTCAAGATCTACGCTTTCAAGCTGCCCCCCACGATGGCGATGTCCGACCAGGAATACGATTACATCTGGAACGTGGCGGAAACATTGGGCGCCAACCAGATCACCACGGAACTGCCCACCGACGATGCCCTGCTGCAACGCGTCGGGGAGTACGCCGCTACGCGCAAACTGCGGATTGCGTTCCACACCCACGGACAGGGCGGGGAATCCGGTTTTCAGAAGGCGCTGGCCGCATCCGCGTTCACCGCGCTCAATCTGGATGTGGGCCACTACTACGGCGTCAACGGCAAGTCCCCGGTCCCGGTCATGGTTGAGTATCACGACCGGATCGCCAGCCTTCACCTGAAAGATCGCAAGGGCCCGGGCAGCGCCGGCGAAAACCAGGGACCGGGTGGTGGCGGACCGAACATGCCGTGGGGGCAGGGCGAGACGCCACTCAAGGAAGTCCTGCAGACCATGAAGAAGAACCAGTACAAGTTCCCGGCCAGCATCGAGTACGAGTACGACACGCCGGAAGGTTCCGACGTGCTGGCCGAGGTCAAGAAGTGCGTCCAGTTCTGCCGGGACGCGCTCTCATAACAACCGCGCAGACGTGCGTCTGGAGCGCGGCCGGCATCGTAATTCGGCGGGCACGGCACTATTCCACTCGGAATGAATCCAAATCCACGAACCGCCCCGTCGAACCAGGACTGTTCTGGCCCTGCACCCGGATCACCACCACGTGTTTGCCGGGTCCCAGACAGCAGAACCGGGACGAGGCTTGCCATTCGACTGTTGGAGAATACAGATCGATGGTCCCCTTGCTCGCGCCATCGATGGTAATCGCCGCCAGACCTCGATTGGGCGCTTTGGTGTACATGTAGACCAGTGAACTCCCTTCAAACGCGAAAGCGGCCTCGGCTCCCGGGATATCACTGAAGCTGATGGTATGCTGGAACGGGCCATCGAATGTGTCGCTGTGGGTCCAGTCGCCGCGATAACGGATGGCCGGATCGAAGTCGTCGTAGTAGCCTGGTGGAACGACTATCTCGTCTTTGACTCGCTGGGCACAGTCCGGCTCCAGCCGGGCCAGATAAAAATCGCCGGCCTCGTATTCCGGCGTCGTGCAAGCCTCCAGCAATTGCCGCAAGGCCAGGGGCTGCGCGTACTCGCCGGCGGCGGGCTTGCGCGCGATGAAGTACCGGACTCCCCAGCCTTCCACCAGCTTGAGCATCGCCGCCCTGTCGGGCGTTTTGCGAATCCGATCGATGCTCCCGAATTGATGCCAGTGATTCTCGTAAACTTCGCCTGTGAGGCCGGCGATGTCGCTGCCCGAGGTGAGCAGCACCGCGGCACGCGGGTGCGCCCGGTTGAAGTAGGCGATCACCAGCCGGACGGGAGCGGTGTACGCCGTGTATTGCTCCCTGCCGGCGCGGGAGAGCGGCGATCGCATGCTGAAGTCTTTATGGTAGTAACTCGAAGACGGAAGAAAGTAAGCGTTCAACGCCGTGCACGCGATGACGTAGCAGACGAGCACGCGCGCCAGCCAGCGCTGGCGGCCGTCCAGCCACCCCAGCAGCGCCGCGAACGGGACCGATAGAAGAGGCAGCGCGGCATAGACGTAGCGGGCGTTCGGTTCGGATCGCATGATCGCAATCGCGGCGCCCAGCGCCACCACCGCGCCACTCACGGCGGGCCTGCGCCGCACCACCACGAGCGCCACCACTGCCAGCGGCGCCAAAAGCAGATATTGAAAACCGAAGGAGCCGTCCTGCCCTTCGTAACTCTCGTTCGTGTGAAACGTCAGATCGAACGGAACGCGCCAGCTCAGGGGCCTGCGATATTGGTCGAAAACGATGTCCGCCGCCCGATCCAGCAGAGGCGATGGAAATCTCTGGTTCATGAAGGGGAACACGGGGTTACCGGTCTTGCGCCAGGCGATCGCATAGGTCGGCAGCGCCGTCAACAGCAAGAGCAGGACCGCCACCGCGCAAGCGGCCGCCGGCTTCCCTCCCAGCGACTTCCAGTTCCGGCGCGCTTCCACCACCGCAAACGGTATCACCACCGCCAGGAATGCCAAGCCCCCCACCTTGGTGGCGATGGCCGTTCCGGCAAGCACCGCCGCCAGGTAGAGGAATCGCTTTTCACGATCCTCGCCGAAGCGCCAGATGGCCGTCATCATCCCCAGCACCATGGCGGCCACCAGGTTCTCGACAAAAAGTTCTCCGGTGACCAGTTGGACCATGGGCGTAGTCGCGAACAAAGCCAGGATGAGGAAGCCGGTGGACGGCGCCACCCAGCGGCGAACCGCGCAGTACAGCAATGCCTCCACCACCAGCAGCATGGCGAAGTTCAGGAAGCGCGCCGCATACTCGCCGCCGAACAGATACACGATGGAGTACGACCAATCCGCGCCCATGGGCATGACCGACCAAAGGAACCGGCTGGGCTCGAAGGTCATGACGTGATTGGCGGCGATGTTGGCGGGGATGGCCAGGTGCATGGCCAGGCCATCCGCGCTGGCTTCCGGCTTGAGCACCACCAACCAATGCATCAGGAGCACGAAGATCAGCAGCGCGAAGGCCGCGCGCTCGCCCGGGGGCCGCAGCTCGGCGGAGCCGATCCGCTTGCCCCAGTACGCCAGCCGCCGCCAGACGCCGCGCAAGTCCCATGCTACCGGGAGCGCCAGCAACACCGCCCAGAAGGCCGGATAATTGACCGGCAGCCGGGCCAGGAAGGTCATCAGAAAAATGCAGACGCTCATTCCCAGCAGGGTTGCGCAGAGATGGGTCTCCAGGGAGTCCGGGTTGGTACGGCCCAGAAGTTTCGAGCCCAGCGCGCACGATGCAATGAGAAAAAAGGCGGTGGCCAGCACAGCTTGCGGACCAACCGCAATGACCGTGCCGAGGATGGTGAGCCCGAAGATCAGCGCGGCGAACGTCCAAGGAACGATCAGAAGAAGCGGCGCGGCGACCGCCAGAAACACTCCGCCGAACCTGGCCAGCCTGGCCAGTCCAACGGGCTCCCAGATGTGCTGGGAGAACAAATGTCCGGTGCGGAATCCGTACACTTCAAGGCCCAGCGCGCCCAGAAACACGAGAAGGACGAGCCACGCACCCCACTGCCGGCGGGCGGCCGGCCTGGGCGCACCGCTCTTTGAGAAAGCGGGCGAGGCAGGCGGAACCGCCTGCCCCACCTCCGTTGTGGTGGCGCAGGCGGTTCCGCCTGCGTAGCTGGATTCTTTCACGGCTTCCGACGATCGCGGCTCGGATTGCGGCTTGAAGATGAACATGCGCTGGACCGCAAAATTGGCGAAGAAGAGAATCGTCTCGACGATCAGCTTGGCGGAGACGGGGTTGATGCGCAGATTCGCGGAAAGAAGTCGAATGCCGGCATAGGAGACAGCTCCGCTCACCAGCACCGCCAGAAGATATTTCGGCAAAACCGTCTTGTGGCGCTGCTTGGAATAGAAGACGGAGCTTCGCACCATCGAATAATTGAAGCCCACGGCAAACAGCCTGCCCAGGATCTGCGATCCGAGGACATGGCCCGAATGCCGGAAGGCCAGATAGAAGACCAGGTTGTCCAGCAGGGCGGTCATCAGCGAGACGGAGCCGAACCGCGCCAGGACAAAGTAGATCTTCATCGAATCGACGATGGGATTGAAGTGCGAATACTTGTTGCCATCCTCATATATGGTGCGGATGGGTTCTTCGATCACGGGGACCGACGAGTGGTGCGCGGCGATGAGCATCTCCAGCTCATACTCGTAGCCGGTCGATTCGATGCGCAGGATGCGCAGCAGCAGGCTGGTGGGGATGCCGCGCAAGCCGGTCTGGGTGTCGGTCAGCTTCTGGCCGATCAGGGCATGCACCACCATGCTGGTGAGGGTATTGCCAAAGCGGCTGCGCAATGGGACAGCGCCATCGAAGCCGCGGCTTCCGACCACCAGGCAGTCCGGGTGCGCCAGCAGAGTGCCGGCGATGTGCAGGATGTCGTCCGGGTGGTGCTGGCCGTCGGCGTCCGCGGTGACGATTCCCACCAGTTCCGGGAAGGCGCACAGCGCATAATTGATGCCGGTCTTCAGAGCGGCGCCTTTGCCCAGATTGGCAGCGTGCCGGACCAGGTGAACATGGGGAAATGCCGTGGCGCGGGAGAACAACTCCTGATATTCCGGCCCGCTGCCATCGTCCACGATCACGATGGCGGGTACGGCCTTGGCCACGAGCGCCCGGACCAGGTCCGGCAGGGACGCGGCAGGCCGGTATGCAGGTATCAATACGGCAAATCGAGGGGGCTGGTCACCATTCATATTCGGGTCTGTGGACTCTTCAACTACACCATGCGCGCAAAACGAAATGCAACCGCTCCGGAAGGCAATCGCGGCGCGTGGCCGGAGTGATATAGTCGTGGTGGTGACGAATTTTCTCACCTTCGACATCGAAGAATGGTTCCGGGTGAACTATCGGAATTGCCGGATTCCGGTGGGAGCGCGGGACATGAATCTGGAACGGCTGGTTTACAAATTGCTGGACCTGTGTGACGAACATGGCGCCCGGTGCACCTTCTTCGTGCTGGCGACGGTCGCGGAAACCTACCCCTTGCTGGTGCGAAGCATCCACGCCAGAGGGCACGAGGTGGCGTCTCACGGTTACTCGCACCGCAGCTTGTCAGCCATGACGGAACCCGAATTCCTGGAGGATACTCTGAAGGCGCGCAATATACTCCAGTCGACCATCGGATCCGAAGTGATTGGATACCGGGCGGCCTCGTTCTCGGTCTCGAGGTCGAATATCGAGTGGTACTACCGTGTTCTAAGCGCTGCCGGCTTTCGCTATTCATCGTCGATTTTTCCGGGGAAGACTTATCTTTATGGAATCCCCGGCTTTGCCGACCAACCGCATCGGCCCGTGCTAAATGGGTACGACGTGGGTTTGGCGGAGTATCCGATCTCCAGGGTGGATGTCCTGTGGTCCAGCATTCCGTTTTACATGAGGCTGTTTCCAGCCAGGCTGCTTACTCGACTGGTCCGCACGCGGAACCAGCGGGGCGAGTCGGTAATGTTGTACCTCCATCCAAGAGAGATCGACCCCGGGCAGCCGCGGCTCCCCATGCCACGGCTGCAAGCCCTGATACACTACTGGGGGGTCGGCGGTTGCGAAGCCAGGCTCCGCTACCTGCTGGCGGCAAAGCTTCCATTGTCGCGGGTTTGCGACCACCTTGCGGTCTTCAGCTCGACGCCGTCGCTGGAGTCCGATTATGTCCTCTGATCGAACACGGAGTTTCTTCGATGGCTACGCCGCCGACTTCGGAGGCATCTACAGCACAAGCACGAGCGTTTTCAAGAACTGGATCAACCGCACCTTCCGCGCCAGCATGATGCTGCGGTACGCCAAGACTTTGGAGGGATGTGCGCCGGTTCAGGGCAAGACGGTGCTGGATATAGGCTGTGGCCCCGGCCACTACTCAGTAGCTCTGGCCGAGCGCGGCGCGCGGCGTGTTGTCGGCTTGGACTTCGCGGAGGGTATGTTGAAGCTCGCAAGGGAGCGCGCCAGCTTAGCCGGGGTTGCGGACCGGTGTGAGTTTCGCAACCAGGACTTATTCTCTTTCGACGAACGTGAGTCCTTCGATTACGTCATACTTATGGGATTCATGGACTATATGGCGGAGCCAAGAAAGGTCATAGAAAAGGTCTTGACGTTGGTCCGTTCCAAGGCCTTTTTGTCTTTCCCGGTGGACGGAGGCTTCATCGCGTGGCAACGAAAGCTGCGCTATCGGAGGCGCTGCGATCTGTTTTTGTACACGCGCCGCCAAATTGAAGAATTGTTTCTTCCGTTTACGGGGGTCGATGTCGAAGTCCAGGACATCGCTCAGGATTTCTTCGTAACGATCTCCCGAAGGGCTTAGCTCATGTCTTCCGGCAATCCCAAGGAGGAGTGGCTCGCCGCCGCGCGCTCGGCCATGGAAATCGAAGCGGCTTCGCTCGAGCGCACCGCCGGCCGGCTGGGCGGCGAGCTGATCCGCGCGGTGGACCTGATTCTGGCGCATCCGGGCAAGGTGGTGGTGACGGGAATCGGGAAATCGGGCCACATTGGGCGCAAGGTCGTGGCCACGTTTTGCAGCACCGGCACGGCCGCCGTGTTCCTGCATCCGGCCGAAGCGGTCCACGGCGATCTGGGCATCTACACGCCGGGCGATCCCACCGTCCTGATCTCCAAGAACGGCGCCTCGGCCGAGCTGCTGGCGCTGGTGCCGCTGCTGCGCGAATTCCACTCGCCGCTGATCGGCATACTAGGCAACGTCGCGTCGCCTCTGGCGGCGCAGTTGGACGTGCTGCTGGACGCCTCGGTGGAGCGCGAGGCCGACCCCCACAATCTGGCGCCCACGGCCAGCGCCGTCACCGCGCTCGCCCTGGGGGACGCGCTGGCCATCGCGCTGATGCGGGCGCGCAATTTCACGCCGGAGGAGTTCGGGCGTTTCCACCCCGGCGGGCAGCTCGGCCGCAACCTGCGGCTCACGGTGCGCCAGGCCATGCACAGCGGCGAGGAGGTGGCCTCGGTGGCGCCGGACGCGTCACTCAAAGAAGTCATTATCGCCATGACGCGCCGGCCGCTGGGCGCGGCTTGCGTGGTGGGGCCCGGCGGCGCGCTGGCCGGCGTCATCACCGATGGCGACCTGCGCCGCGCGCTCACCAGCCACGACGACATCCGCGGCCTGCGCGCCCGAGACGCGATGACGCGCACGCCCGTGACCATCGGCCCGGAGGCCACCCTGGGGGAGGCGCTGGAACGCATGGAGCGCCGCCCTTCGCAGATTTCCGTTCTGCCGGTGATCGATGAGGACGGCCTGGCGCTCGGGCTTCTCCGTATACACGACATCTTCCAGGGACCCAGCGGATCGTAAAACCGGCTTATTTCTTGAAGAACCAGTGCCAGTAGGACTCTTTACCTTCCCCTACTCTGTAGCGGGATTCAAAGCCAGTCCGGTCCGCAATCTCAAGCATGTCCCGTTCACTCAGCGGCGTGCCTAGCCACGTATCGCCTTCCGGGGCCTCAAATGGATGGCCTTGAACTTCAAACTTGAACAGGCAGCCGGAGCGAAGATGCCGGCCGACTTGCCCGATGCAGTTCTCAATGATGGCCTTGCCCGGAATGTGATGAAAGACGGAGAATGAGCACGCAAAATCGAACAACACGTCGCCTAGAATGTCCAAGTCCTGTCCGTTCGTCTCATAGAGCCGGATATTGGGAAAGTCCTTAAGCGCTTTTCGCGCCCGTTTCAGCATCTCGCCGCTGATATCGACACCGTGAACTTCGCCGAACAGCTTCCCGAGCGAGCGGGTCACACGCCCGGCTCCACATCCGAAGTCCAGCACCTTCATGTCGCATGGCCGCTTGCCCTGACACACGTCCTCCATATCCGTCAAAACATGGCGCTCGACGGTCTGATCCCCGGAAGCCATGAAGTCTTCGTGGGACCAATCCTTGCGGGAATTGACAATATAATACTGGAAGTTTTCGCGCGCACGATTATCCCAATCGCGTTTCATCTTTCGCAGCAATTCGGGAGAAGCCATGGTTCACTCCTGCGCCACCAACCCAGTGCCAGGCCGCGCCCCGCGGTTCGATTCGACCCAACGGCGGAAACGGACAGTGATAGGCGAACACCAGCATCTCTTCCGAGGCTGCCCGGTCGAACCACGCACGTCGCGTAGCCGTGGCCTGGTCCGGCGAAAGATCGAACGGAAGGTTCCATTCGGGGCGTTCGGCCTGAAGCGGTAGAACGAGCGCGTCGCCGACGAACAGGCACTGCTCCCTGCCGGACGCGATGATTACGGCAAGGTGTCCGGGTGTGTGACCAGGCGCCGGCGCCACGCGCATGCCGGGAGAAATCTCAACCTCGGATTCGACCAGTTCCAGCCGGCTCGCCAATGGTGGAAGATACTTACGGGCGCCTTCACCGATGAGCTGGTCGAACAGACCCAAGCCGTACAGTTCCTTCCGGGCGCATTTTTCGAGCGTCGCCTCATCGGTCCAGAATCGCCATTCTCCGGCGCCCATGATATAGCGCGCATTGGGAAACCTGGGCTGCCCGCTCGCGTCCGTCACCCCGCCGATATGGTCCGGGTGGCCGTGCGTGAGTATTACAACGGCGATGGATTCGGCTGCGATCCAGCGTGATTCCAGCAGCGACGGGAGGCGTCCGGTGTCCGGCCCGAGCGGCCCCGCGCCTGTGTCCAGAAGAATGCGTTCTCGCGCAGTTTCCACCAGCAGCGCCGTGTAAGGGATCTTGACGTGCCCGCCGGCCGCATCGTACTGGCTCGTTAGATGTGCCTGTTCCTCTTCGGACAGGCCCTGCGTGACTATTGCCACCGGGTAGGCCAGCGTTCCATCGCAGAGCGCCGTGCATGCTGCCTCTCCCACGCGGAACGTGTATATTTCCTGCCTCATTTTTCACCTCCTACTGAGGCTCGCAAAATACGGTGACAGACCGGGGTGTCCACGCGGCGCAGGGCCGGGCCCAAAGGGCACCCCGCACCCCGGCGCCTTGGGACACTCTCGTCAGTCACCATATTTTGCGAGCCTCAGTAAGTCAAAAACAAGCCTTCCAGCAGAGTCCGAGCCCCAGCCCGAATAGCGCCACCGAAAGCGCCGCGCGCAGCGGCCGCGCCGGCAGAACGGAGGACAGCCAGGCGCCCAGCAGCACTCCGGCCAGCCCGCCCACCACCAGCCCCCGCAGAAGAACAGAATTGTAGTCGCCGGCGGAAAGGTGCCACGCTCCGCCGATACTCGAAACCACCAGTCCAAAGCACAGGTCCGTCCCCACCACCTGCGCCGGCGTCAGGCTGGTGAGATTCATCAGCACCAGCGACCCCAGCGCGCCCGCGCCGGCCGAGGAGAACCCCACTTCCGCTCCGATCGGCACGGCCACCGCCGCCACCCATCCGAGGCGGTTGTTTCCAGAGACCGCGCCGCTGCGCCGCACCAGCCGGTAGAGGTTGTAGAGCGCCATGCCCGCCACCATGGTCCCCACCAGCAGCAGCACCGCGCGCTGATAGCGGTGCACATCGAGATAGGAGAGCAGCAGTGTCCCCGCCAGCACGCCCGGGACGCCGCCGCCGCACATCGCTCCCAGCGTGCGCGCATTCACCTGCCGGCGTTTCATGTACACCGGCGCCACGACCACCTTGATCGCCATGGTGAACACCAGCGCCGTTCCCACCGCCGCGGCGGGCGGCTGGTTGAAGACCAGAATGAGCAGCGGCGCCGTCAGCGATCCCGCTCCCACTCCCGTCAGACCGACCGCCGCGGCGATGAGAAATCCGAGCAGGAATGTCAAACGTGCTATTATCGCATGATCGGTCCGGCCCTCATGCGGTTGGTCATTCTGCACTATCACATTTTCAAGAATGCCGGCTCGACCATCGAAGACATTCTGGACCATAGCTTCGGCGAGCGGTTCGCGAAAGTGGACACGCCTGCCGGTGAAGGATTGATCTCAAATCCGGACTTGGTGCGCTTCTTCGATGCCCGGCCCGACCTGCGCGCGTTTTCCAGCCACCAGGTCCGCCACCCGCTGCCGGAAGCGCGCGGCTACGTGTTTTTCGACATCTGCTTCCTACGCGACCCCATAGACCGGATCCGGTCCATCTACACTTACTTCCGTCAGAGACCGAACCCCGCCGATCCCCTGAGCGACCTGGCCAACCGCACCGCGCTGGGCGATTTCATCGCCAGCATGATCCAGGACTTTCCGCTCTTCGTGAATAATGTCCAGGTGAACCTGCTGGCCTGCGCCGGCGACTCCGACGAGCCGGAGCCGCGCGATCTCGACCTGGCCATCCAGCGCATGCTGGCGACGTCTTTTCTAGGCGTGGTGGATTGTTTCGACCAGAGCGTCGCCGCGGGCGCGCACGCTCTGCGCCGCGCCTTCCCCGAATTGGATTGCGACCGGCCGGCGGTCAACGTTTCGGATGGGCTGCAGGGCACCGTTGCCAGCCGCACCGAGAAGCTCCGGCAAGCGTGCAGCCAGGAGGTGTTCGAGGAGTTGCTGCGGCTGAATTCGCTCGACCGCCAGCTTGTGGATCGGGCCCGCGCGGAGGTGCTGCGCCGCTTTCGGCAGATCCCGCCGCGGCGAACCGCCCGGCCGATGCGGCGGGAGCAGCGCCGCGCCCAGGCGTCGGGCGGATTTTTCACCACGGCGCGGCGCGTTGCGAGCCTGGTTCCGTATTGGCGGCAACTGAGCGGGAGCGCGCGGAAGACGCTGTTCGACGCGGACTATTACCGGACTTCTGCTCCGGAAGAAAGCGCGGGCCGCCGCCACCCGCTGCTCCACTTTCTGGTCGAGGGCGCTTACCAGGGCCGCCAGCCGCATCCCCTGTTCGACCCCGCGTTCTATCTTCGGAAATGCCCCGACGTGGCAGCCGCCGGCGTCAACCCGCTGTGCCATTACTTGAAGCACGGCGCCGCGGAGTTGCGCCAGCCGCACCCGCTGTTCGATGCCGGCTTCTACCTCGACCGCAATCCCGACATCCGCGGCGCTGGGGTGAATCCGCTGGTCCACTACGTGCGTCACGGAGCCGCGGAAGACCGCAAGCCGCATCCGCTATTCGAACCCAGCCACTACCGGAACTCCTGCGCCGAGGCCCCCGGCGGCAGTGCGCGCCTGCTCGCGCACTTTCTGGAGAGCGGCGCGGGAGCCGCCAGTCCCCACCCGCTCTTCGATTGCGAAGCCTACCTGGACGCCCATCCCGACGCCGCCGCCCAAGGCACGAACCCCCTGGTCGACTACCTGCTGTCGGATGCCGGCCGTCCCGCCGGCGCGATGCCTGCCGGCCCTCCCGGCATCGAATCGGCCGCGCTCGCGCATATCGACATCCAGGACGTCCGGGTGACGGTAGTTTCGCTCGCCGGGAGCCTCGATTCCAGAACGCCCGAGGAACGGCGCGCCATCCATGAGGCCTGGAAGAGTTGGGCCGCGCGCCAGGGGATGTCCGGCGGCGTGGCACTGGTTTGGCCGGACAGCGACGGCCTGGCGCGGTGGCTGGCCGAACCGCAGCAACAACCGTTCTTCGATGCCGTGCGGCTCGATCAGATCCGTCGGCAAACGAGTGAGTGACGAGTATGGCCGTGCTAACATCGGGCTATGACTGAACTGCTGCGGAAGGCAGTGGCCACGCTTTCGGAGTTGCCTCCCGAGAAACAAGACGTTTTGGCGGCGATGGTTCTTGAAGAGATCGCCTGCGAGCAGGGTCCCAGCCATCCGCTGTTGAGCATCGAGGCACTGGAAGAAGAAGCACGGCTGGAGTATCTCGCTGGCAAGACCGAGCCGATGAGTTTCTAAGCGTATGCGGTCCCGGCGCACCGCCCGATTCAAGAGCCTGTTTGAAGAATTGCCCGCCGAGGTCCAACAGAGCGCGCAACGGGCGTACGTCCTATTCCGGCGCGATCCCGCACACCCCAGGCTCCAGTTCAAACGTCTGCGCGCCGACCGGCAGACGTATTCCATTAGGATTGGTCTGGGCTATCGCGCCCTGGGCATTAGATTCGATGAGACCTTGGTGTGGTACTGGATCGGTCCTCACGCTGAATACGACCGCTTGGTTTCACAATTGAAGTGATCCCAGCGTACGGGACCTGATCGCGGCGGATTTCACTTTTGAGACGGCCACTCACGAAGAAGGCCCCTCGCCGATTCACTTTCAGCTTCGTCAAAAAGGAAATCGAGCTTGCCCGCGACGGAGTCGGCATCCATCTGCTCGTCCCACCGCCTTTGTTCGCGCACGCGAAACCATTGGACGATGCGCCGGTATTCTTCCGGGGGCAGGCCATCGATGGCGGCCTCGATCTCCTCAACTCGGCTCATGCTTGGAGTCTATCACCATCCCGTATTGGGTTTCATGCTATGGACCCACGCAAGAATGAACTCGCAGCGCCGACGTGGCGCGGCAGGCACGAGTGCCTGCGCCACGGCGGCGTGATCAGCCGGCTATCAGCTCGCGGTACAACTCCGTCTGGCGGCGGGCGATCTCGTCCCAGCCGTACGAGGCTTCCACGCGGCGCCGGCCGGCGGCGGCCAGACGATGGCACTCGGCGGGCGAGGCCAGCAGTGTCTCGATGGCGTCCGCCATTTCCGCGGCGGTGTGAACCAGGATGAAGTCCTCGCCCGGAACCAGGTCGAGCCCGTTGACGCCGGCGGGCGTGGCGACCACCGGTCTGCCGCAGGCCATGGCTTCCAGAATCTTGAGATTGGTTCCCGCCGATACCACCAGGGGCGCTACCACGATGGCGGCGCGCTCGTATGCGCCGCGTACGTCGGAAACGAATCCCTCCACCTCCACCCCGGGCTGGTCCAGATGCACCTTCACCTGGGAACCGTGGTAGTCCAGGAAGTACTCGTGCCGCGCGCCGGCAATGATGTGCAGCCGGGCGTCCCGCAACCGGGGCCACACCTGGTCGAGAAAGAAACCGACGGCCATGAGGTTGGGCAAGTGGGAGAAGGAACCCACGAACAACAGCCGGCGCGGCTCCGGCGCTTGCGGCGCAACACGAAACCGGTCCAGGTCGACGCCGTTCGGCAAGGCCACCGCGCGGGTTCCGCTGACCAGTGCCCGGTCCTTTTCGGACATGGTGACGACGCAGGCCATCTCGCGCCACGCGGCGGTTTCGAAGCGCCGCCACAGCTTCAACTGGCGCCGCAGGTCCCAATCGTCGCTGGTCTGGCGCAGTTGCTGGTAGAGATCGAAGGTAATATCGTGTTCCACCAGGATGGGGCGGGCGGGCGCGCAATCGGCGGTGTACTGGGCCATCTGCGTGAACTCCAGTTGCGCGATGGCGGGCCGCCACTTGCGCACGGTCTCCCGCAGGGCCGCGCGGAAGGACGCGGACGCGAACTGCTCCACCACTTCCGGCCGGCCCGTGCTCGGCGCAGCATGTGTCCCGGTGCGCCGCACCAGCACGACTTCCACGAAACGGTCCAGCAACTCGACCGCGGGCGGCGCATCGGTTTCGGTGAAAGCCACCAGGATCTGGTCCCACTCGGCGGCCGCCCGCGCCGTCAGGTTGTGTATCCGCACCGCGCCGCCGTGGGAGAGCGGAAACGGCAGGTAGGCGCTGGCCACCAGCACGCGTGGTTTCCCCGAGGCAGCCTTGCCGGGAAAGACCGCCGCCGGTCCCTCCGGCAGAGGCTTCACGCGGCCGTGCCGCGGCCGCAGCATCCTGTCCGCCCCGAAGTGCCAGCGCAGGAAGTTGCGGGCCCGCCAGGCGAAGTGGCGCGCCATTGCCCGGAGGCTGCCCGGCCGAAGCATGAAGTCGTTCAGGTTCTCATTGACGGCCAGAAAGTACAACGGCGCCAGGATCAGCGCCAGCAGCCGCATCCGGCGAAACGGAACGTTGGGAACCAGCAGGACACCCGCCAGGCGGATGGACTTCCCGCGAAACGCGCTGCGGCAGCGCGCCCAGTTCTCCAGGATGCCTCCCTGGTAGCGCACCCAGTGCAGGTCGTTATCCGCGGGGCGGAAATCCGAAACCACGTAAAGCGGCAGTTCGGGAAAGATCTCGCGCATACGCGCGATGAAGCGCGCGTTCAGATCGTCGGTTCCCGACGCAAAGGCTACCTTGATTTTCGGCTTCAATATGGCGCGGCGGCTCTCAGCCCACTGGATGAATATTATCACCTCGGGAGTTCCGGCCGGCGCGCCGTGAGCGACAATGGGAATCTCGGAGTGAGCGCTCTATGAAAGTCGTCGCATTCAACGGCAGCGCCCGCAAAGGCGGGAACACTGCCATTCTGCTCGGCCACGTGCTCGGCGAGCTGGCCAAGGAAGGCATCGAAACCGAATTGGTGGAACTCGCCGGCGCCACCATCCACGGATGTCTGGCCTGCCGCAAGTGTTCCGCGAGAAAGGACCGGCGCTGCTCGCAGACCGACGATATGGGCAATGCCTGTATCGACAAGATGGCCGCCGCGGACGGTATCCTCCTGGGCTCGCCCACCTACGTCGCCGACATCTCGCCGGAGATCAAAGCGCTCATCGACCGCGCCTGCCTGGTGGGCAGGGCTAACGGCGGCATGTTTCGCCGCAAGGTGGGCACCGCCGTGGTGGCCGTGCGCCGGGCCGGCGCCATCCACGCCCTTGACGCCCTGAATCACTTCTTCCTGATCAGCGAAATGATCATTCCGGGTTCGTCCTACTGGAACATCGGCATCGGCTGGGAGCCCGGAGATGTCGAAAAGGACGAGGAAGGCATCCAGACCATGAAGACCCTGGGTCGGAACATGGCTTGGCTGCTGAAGAAGGTGGGGACCTAACCGTCGTCGCCCTAGTGCGCCGTCACCTCAGCCTTCATCCCGGCCGCGCAGAGGATCGTCTCCATGGCGTTCTCATAGCCGCGTTTGGTGTTGAGCATGAGATCGTACAGATTGGGGTTGCACCACTCCTGCTCGAAATACTGCCGGACGCCCGCCGCGCGCTGACGATCGTACTCCCGAATCACCGCCTCCAGGTCGGGGGCGCCCCCTGGGCCCGCTCCGCGCCGTTCCGCGACGCGCTTCTTGCGGATCTCGATGGGCGCGTACAGAAACACGTGAAAGACCTCAGGCCAGCCGTGCAGGATGCACTGCGCGCCGCGGCCTACTACCACGCAGTTGCCCATGCGCGCCGCCTCTTCGATGACCTTCCGCGCCACCACCACCATCACCTCGGCATCGAACAGGTCGAATTGCTCGACGCTGATGGGCGCATCCACGCCGCCGCGCCACAGCGCGTGCTTCACCAGGCGGTGAAACCATGGGTCGATGCGCTCGTCGAACCGTTCCGCCACCGCGGGCGCCACGTTGGCCGCGCGCGCCACTTCGTTCAACAGGTCCCGGTCCAGCAGCCGCCATCCCAGCCGGTCTGCCAGCAGCCGCGCGACCGCCGCGCCGCCGCTCCCGTATTCGCGGGCAATTGTGATTGCGCGAACCATGCGCTCCGCGCCTCCTACCCGAATGTTAACTCCTCAGTCTGAAAGGCGGAGCTCCCAGAATGGCAGCAGCATGGTGTAACATAAGCTGTCCTAATGATCCCGGCCAACTCTTTTCAGCTTGCCTTATATTAAGAAGGCTGGTACACTAAGAACCAAGGCGACCGCTGTCGAAAGAAGCCGCGACCGGATTACCCTCCAGGTCAGCGGATTCCAAGGGACCACCATGAGTGACATCACTGTAAATAACGGTCTACCCACGGCGCAGGGCCTTTACGACCCGCGCCACGAGCACGATGCCTGCGGCATTGGCTTTGTCGCGAATCTCAAGGGCCAGAGGTCGCACGACATCATCCTCAAAGGCATCCAGGTGCTGATCAACCTGACGCACCGGGGCGCGTGCGGCTGCGATCCCCGCACCGGCGATGGCGCCGGCGTGCTGATTCAGATTCCCCACAAGTTCTTCGCGCGCGAGTGCGCCAAGCTCGGTTTCACCCTGCCTCCGGCGGGAGAATACGGCGTCGGCATGACCTTCCTTCCCGTGGAGCCGCACGTCCGCTGGCAGTGCGAAGGCATCATCGAGCGCATGGTGCGGGAAGAGGGTCTCACGGTGCTCGGTTGGCGCGACACTCCCATCGATGGGGCGGCCATTGGCCGCGTGGCGCGCGCTTCGCAGCCCTACATCCAGCAGATCTTCGTGGGGCGCGCCAGGGGCATGGCCGAAGACCAGCTCGAACGCAAGCTCTACATCGTCCGCAAACGCGCTGAGAACGAGGTGGCCGCCTCCGACCTGCCCGACAAGGGTTTCTTTTACATCCCTTCGTTCTCCGCGCGCACCATCGTTTACAAAGGTCTGCTGCTGGCGCCCCAGATCGCCCACTTTTATCCCGAGCTGAGCGATCCCGATGTGGTCAGCGCGCTGTGCCTGGTGCATCAGCGCTTTTCCACCAACACCTTCCCCACCTGGCCGCTGGCGCACCCGTTTCGCTACGTCGCGCACAATGGCGAAATCAACACGCTGCGCGGCAACGTGAACTGGATGCACGCGCGCCAATCGGTGCTGGCCTCCCCGCTCTACGGCGACGATATTCAGAAGCTGTTTCCCGTCATCCAGCCCGGCGGCAGCGACTCCGCCGCTTTCGACAACGCGCTCGAGCTGCTGGTCATGACCGGCCGCGGCATCGCCCACGCCATGGCCATGCTCATTCCCGAAGCATGGTCCAAGAACCCGCACATGAACCCGCAGAAGCGGGCCTTCTACGAATACCACGCCTCTCTGATGGAGCCCTGGGACGGCCCCGCCGCGATGGCTTTCACCGATGGCCGCTCGATCGGCGCAACCCTCGATCGCAACGGCCTGCGGCCCGCCCGGTACCTGGTGACGCATGACGACCTAGTCATCATGGCTTCCGAGACCGGCGTGCTTCCCGTCGAACCCGAAAACGTCAAGCTGAAGGGCCGCCTGCAGCCCGGCAAGATGCTGCTGGTGGATACGGTCGAGGGCCGCATTATCTCCGACCGGGAGCTCAAAGCCCGGCTCTATGGCCGCAATCCCTACCAGCTCTGGCTGAAGGAAAACCAGGTCACCCTCGAACAACTTGCCGAGCCGCCGCGCGAGCATGGCACCGATCACGAGACCATCCTCAGCCGGCAGCGGGCCTTCGGCTACACCGACGAGGACATCAAGATGATCCTCGGCCCCATGGCCGAGAAGGGCGAGGAGCCGATCGGCTCGATGGGGACCGATACACCCCTGGCGTGCCTGTCCGATAAGCCGCAACCGCTGTTCCACTACTTCAAGCAGCTCTTCGCGCAGGTCACCAACCCGCCTATCGATCCCATCAGAGAAGAGATGGTGATGTCGCTCACCAGCTACATCGGCACCGAGCGCAACATTCTGGACGAGACTCCGCAACACTGCCACACTCTCAAGCTGCCGCAACCCATCCTGACCAACCGCGACCTGGAGAAACTGCGGCGCGTCTCGCAAGGCGATTTCCTGGCCACTACGTTGCCCATGTTCTTTTCGGTGGAGGACGGCGCCAAGGGCCTGGAGCGCGCGCTGGCGGGGCTCTGCCGCCGCGCTTCGCTGGCCATCCAGTCCGGGTACACCCTGCTGATCCTCTCCGACCGGGGCATCGACCCGGATACTGCTCCCATCCCCAGCCTGTTGGCGCTCACCGCGGTGCACAATCACCTGGTGCGTGAGGAGACGCGCACGCAGGTGGCGCTCATCATCGAATCGGGCGAGCCGCGCGAGGTCATGCATTTCGCGCTGCTGATCGGCTACGGCGCCAGCGCCGTCAACCCCTACCTGGCCATCGAAACGCTCGAAGACCTGGTCAAGCGCGGGTATCTTGAGGCGCCCTTCGACAAGGCCGTGGAGAACTTCAAGAAGTCTATTAATAAAGGTCTGCTCAAGACCTTCTCCAAAATGGGTATATCGACGCTCCAAAGCTATCGCGGCGCGCAGGTCTTCGAGGCCATCGGCCTGAGTAAGAAGCTGGTCGACAAGTACTTCACGGGAACGGTTTCGCAGATCGAAGGGGTGGATCTCGAGGTGCTCGCGCAGGAAGCCATCCTCAAGCACCAGCACGCCTTTCGCCCGGTAGCCGATTCCGATACCGAGTTGGCCGTTGGCGGCAACTATCAGTACCGCGCGCGCGGCGAGTATCATCTGTTCAACCCCGAGACCATCGCCAAGCTGCAGCACGCCGTGCGGCAGGAGAGCTTCCAGACGTTCGAGGAATACACCGGGCTGATCGACCACCAGAACCGCCAGCTCTCGACGCTGCGCGGCCTGCTGGAGATCAAGCAATCGGCGGAGCCGGTTCCGGTGGAAGAAGTCGAGCCGGCGAGCGAGATCGTCAAGCGCTTCGCCACCGGCGCCATGTCGTTCGGCTCCATTTCGAAAGAAGCCCACGAGACTCTGGCCATCGCCATGAACCGCATCGGCGGCAAGTCCAACACCGGCGAGGGCGGGGAAGACGAAGAGCGCTTCGGGACGGAGCGCCGCAGCGCGGTGAAGCAGGTGGCCTCCGGGCGCTTCGGCGTCACCACCAACTACCTGGTGAACGCCGACGAGCTGCAGATCAAGATGGCGCAGGGCGCCAAGCCCGGGGAAGGCGGCCAGCTTCCCGGCCACAAGGTGGATGAGACCATCGCGCGTGTGCGCCACTCCATCCCCGGCGTGGGCCTGGTTTCGCCGCCGCCGCACCATGACATTTACTCCATCGAGGACCTGGCGCAACTCATCTACGATCTGAAGAACGTCAACCCGTGCGCGCGCATCTCGGTGAAGCTGGTGGCCGAGGTGGGCGTGGGCACGGTGGCCGCGGGCGTTGCCAAGGCGCATGCCGACGTGGTGCTGATCTGCGGAGACAGCGGCGGCACCGGCGCTTCGCCGCTCAGCTCGATCAAGCACGCCGGCGCTCCCTGGGAGCTGGGTCTGGCGGAAACCCACCAGGTGCTGGTGATGAACGATCTGCGGGGCCGCATCCGCGTGCAGACCGATGGCAAGCTGCAAACCGGTCGAGATGTCGCCATCGCCGCGCTGCTGGGCGCCGAGGAGTTCGGCTTCTCCACCGCGCCGCTGGTGGCCATGGGCTGCATCATGATGCGCAAGTGCCACCTCAACACCTGTCCCGTGGGCATCGCCACCCAGGACCCGGCGCTGCGGGCCAAGTTCCGGGGCACGCCCGAGAACGTGGTCAACTTTTTCTTCTTCATCGCCGAACAGGTGCGCCGGTACATGGCCCAACTGGGCTTCCGCACCTTCGACGAAATGGTGGGCCGGGTGGACATGCTCGACCCGCGCCAGGCCCTCGACCATTGGAAGGCCAAAGGCATCGACCTTTCCGCCATTCTGTACAGCCCGCAGGAGCCTGGCCGGATTGCGCGCCGCTGTGTACAGCCGCAGGACCACGGGCTCGACCAGGCGCTCGACCACGAGCTGATCGAGCAGGCGCGCGAAGCCATCGAAAAACGCACGCCCATCGAAATCAGACTGCCCATCCGCAACATTCATCGCACCGTGGGCGCCATGCTTTCGGGCGAGATCGCGCGCCGCTACGGTTCCGCCGGCCTGCCCGACGGCACCATCAAGTTCCATTTCAGCGGCTCGGCCGGCCAGAGCTTCGGCGCGTTTCTGGCCCGGGGCGTGACGCTGGAGCTGGAAGGGGACGCCAACGACTACGTAGGCAAGGGGCTTTCCGGCGGCCGCCTGATCGTGTACCCGCCGCGCGCTTCCACCTTCCTGCCGGAAGAAAACATCGTCATCGGCAACGTGGCGCTCTACGGCGCCACCAGCGGCGAGGCCTACTTCAACGGCATGGCGGGCGAGCGGTTCGCGGTCCGCAATTCCGGCGCCACGGCGGTGGTGGAGGGCCTCGGCGACCACGGCTGCGAGTACATGACGCGCGGCGTGGTGGTGGTGCTCGGCAAGTGCGGGCGCAACTTCGCCGCCGGCATGAACGGCGGCATCGCCTACGTGCTCGACGAGCGCGGCGATTTCGCCGAGAGGCGTTGCAACACCGTCGGCGTGGACCTGGATCCACTCGCGGATGAAGATATCGCGTTGCTCCACGGGCTGATTTCGACGCACGCCGAGCTCACCCAAAGCCCGCGCGCCAAATGGATCCTCGAATGCTGGGAACAGATGCTCCCCAGCTTCGTGAAGGTCTTCCCCCACGAATACAAGCGCGTTCTGGCGCGCCCCCAAGAGGTGCTCCATGGGTAAAGTCAGCGGCTTTCTCGAATACACCCGCGAACTTCCCGAACGCCGGCCTCCCGCCGAGCGCATCCGGGATTGGTTCGAGATTTACCAGCCGTTTCCCGAAGAAACGGTCCGCTCGCAAGGCGCGCGCTGCATGGATTGCGGCGTGCCCTTCTGCCATACCGGCTGCCCGCTGAACAACATCATCCCCGACTGGAACGATCTGGTCTACCGCGGCCGCTGGCGGGAAGCCATCCGCCAGTTGCACGCCACCAACAATTTCCCCGAGTTCACCGGCCGCCTCTGTCCGGCTCCCTGCGAGGCCGCATGTGTGCTGGGCATCAACGAGCCGCCCGTCACCGTCAAGCAGATCGAAAAGAGCATTGTCGACCGGGCTTTCGAGGCAGGCTTCATCAAGCCCGAGCCGGCTGGAACCCGCACGGGCAAGCGCGTGGCCATCGTCGGCTCCGGCCCCGCCGGACTGGCCGCCGCGCAGCAACTGGCGCGCGCCGGCCACGACGTCACGGTCTTCGAGAAGAGCGACCGCATCGGCGGCCTGCTGCGCTACGGCATCCCCAGTTTCAAGATGGAGAAGCGCCTCATCGACCGCCGCCTGGAGCAACTGCGGGCCGAAGGGGTGAAGTTCCAGACCAACGCCCATGTGGGCGCCAACGTTCCCGTGGAAGACCTCGTCAAAGAGTTCGACGCCCTGCTGCTGGCCGGCGGCGCCGAGCAGCCGCGCGATCTGAAAGTTCCCGGCCGGGAACTGCAGGGCATCCATTTCGCGATGGAGTTCCTGCGGCAACAGAACCGCCGGTCGGAAGGCGATCCGGCGCCGGAGGCCGAGGCGATCCTGGCCACCGGCAAGCGCGTCGTGATCATCGGCGGCGGCGACACCGGCGCCGACTGCCTGGGCACCTGCCACCGTCAGAGAGCGCTTTCGGTGACGCAATTCGAGCTGCTGCCGAAGCCGCCCGAGGAGCGTTCGCCTTCGACGCCGTGGCCGCTGTGGCCGATGCAGTTGCGCGTGGAAAGCTCGCACGAAGAGGGCGGCGCGCGCGATTGGAGCGTCTCCACCGTGAAGTTCACCGGCGACCAGCGCGGCTCGGTGCGGCAGTTGCACGCCGTGCGGGTTGATGCGGAACTCAACCCCATCTCCGGGACCGGGTTTGTCATGGACGCCGACCTGGTGCTGCTGGCGATGGGTTTCCTTGGCCCCGTGAAGAACGGGCCAATCGCGCAGCTCGGGGTGAAGCTCGACGCGCGCGGCAACGTGGCAACGGATGAGCGCCACATGTCCTCGATTCCGGGGGTGTTCGCCGCCGGCGACATGCGCCGGGGGCAGTCCCTGGTGGTGTGGGCGATTGCCGAAGGGCGCCAGGCCGCGCGCGGAATCGACCTGTACCTGATGGGCGAGAGCAAGCTGGTGTAGTGAACGGCGGCGGTTGCCAACCGCCGCGCAGGATGCCATCCTGCCCCACAGCTACCTTCTATCCCAGTTGACCCGCAGGCGGTCGCGGCCGTCGGTGGCGTCGAGCGTGATGCTGTTGACATTCTGGCGACCGTCCACGGAGATGTACATCGGCCCGTGCAGTCTTCGGTCTTCGGTCACGACGTCCGCTTTCAGCCTGCCTCCTTCCGATGCGATCACCGTGCCGGTGAACGAAAGCGACGGCCGGCCCCGCTCCCTTCGGAACGACACCAGGATCCTGCCGCCGCGATCGACATTGACGCTCACATCGAAGAGCGGTTGCTCGCCGAGGTCGTTCAGCGCCGAGGAGCCGTGCCCTTGGCCGTGAAAGTCGATGGTGTTGTTCCAACTGAACCCTGGCCCACCGCCGCGCCGCTCCTCCGTGGGGGATCCTCCGCCGCCGATCGCCCACGAAAGCCGGAAGTGGTAGCGGCCTTCGCCGCCGGCGCTGTCGCGGATGTGCACGATGGCGGTGAAGTCGTTGCGGCGCGACGGTTCCGCCACCAGCCGGATCTCATTGCGGCTGTCCTTGACTTCAAAGTTGAATCCCTCGATATTGCGGTCCGGAAGCGGTGCGTTGCATTCCGACCCGTCGTCCCGGGGATCGCGGCCGGAGATGGTGTGAATCAGAACCATGTCGCGGCGCACCGAGACTTCCACTTCGTTATCCACTTGCAAACGGATGTCGCACTGGCCCTTACCCGGCGGCACGTCGTTGCGAGTCATCCTGCTAATACGAAACTGGGTATCTGCCAGGGCCGGCAGGGCCGCACACAGGGCGAGGAGCGCCATCCCGGTACGAAAAAGTCTCCTATCACTCATGCCATTTAGCATAGCGCCGTCACTTCTCCGGAATCATCGGCAACAGAATGTGCGATGGATGTTTGGCGTCGTGGTAAATCGCCTGCTTCGCCGGAACGAACTTGGTTTCGGTCTCGTTGTTCCCGCCGGTGTTCAGATTCCGTTCAAATATGGGGAACTGCGCCGACGCCACTTCGATCCGCAGGCGGTGGCCCGGCTGAATCGTCATCCCGGTGTGCCAGAGGTCGATGGTGTACGCGTAGATCCGGCCCGGCTTCGGAAACTCCGCCTTGCCGATGGAATTGCGGTAGCGCGCTCGCACCTTGCCGGCGCTCAGCACGAACAGCGGCCAGAACTTGCCCTTCTCATCCACCTCCATCAGGTGCACAAACCAGTCCGTGTCGCGCGCCGAACTGGAAGCGTAAATCACCGCGGAAACCGGCCCCACGATGGTGTACGGCTTCTCGAACGGCTCGGTAACGTAAACCAGAATGTCCTGGCGCGCCGCCGTGACCTTGTCGCGCTGTGCTTCGGCTTCTTTCTTCAACTCCGCCTGCGGACGCGCAATCTTCTCCTCCTCCGCAGTGCGCTCCAGGAACGCCGGATCGGGCGTGGGATCGCCGGGATCGTAGACGTAGCGGTCGGGCGGCGCGGCGGCGGCCGGAGGCGTGAAGCTCAATTTGCCGTCGCCCTTCGACGTGTTGGCATGGCCGCCGCTGGTGAGGTACAGCTTCTCGAAGCGCGTCTCCGGCAGGGGGTATTTCGGCCCGTGCAGCCACTTGTTCGACCCCATGGCGAAGACGCTCACCAGCGGCTCCTCTATAATCCCGTTGTCGATGCCCTTCAGCCAATAGTCGAACCACCGCAAATAGTCGCGCTGCAAGTCGATGATCGCCTGCGGACCGAAATCGTGGTCCCCGTACCGCCGCGAGGCCGTATCGCTGTGCGGCCACGGCCCGATGGTCAGCTTCTGATTGGCGTGGCCGTAACTCGCCATCTTGAGGTAATTCAGCTTGGTGCCGATACCATCGCCGTCGTACCAGCCGGATTGGTGAAACACCGGGATGTTGAGGTCCTTCAGCTTGTCCAGAAACATGGTGTCGGCCCAGTACTTGTCCTGTGCGGACGGATGGGCAATCCAGTTTCGCCAGTACTTGCTCTCTTTGCCGAGCACCGCCTTGTCGAGATCAATCACCGGCAGCGAGTTCATCAGTTTGCCGAATTTCTTGTCGAGCGCGTTCACCAGCGCCGCGCCCGAAATGTCCGCGGTGGCCTCGGTCTCCACCAGGGTGGCCCACTGCAGGCTGCCGGTAAGAAACAGCACTCCGTTCTCGTACGGGACGTTATGGAACGGATCCGGCGGCGAGACGTTGGGAATCATGGTGACCAAGTGCGGCGGATGCTGGCTGGCAGCCCACCACTGCACCCATCCCAGGTACGAACCGCCGATCATCCCCACCTTGCCGTTCGACCACGCTTGCGCCGCCAGCCACTCGATGGTGTCGTAGCCGTCCTTGGCCTCGTTCACGAAGGGCTCCCATTGGCCTTGGGAACCGAAGCGCCCGCGGGTGTCCTGGATGGCGAAGGCATAACCGCGCCGCGCGTAATACCGGCCCTGGAGTTCGGACATCTCTTTTTTGTAAGGCGTGCGTACCAGGATGACCGGCGCTTTCTCGACGTTCACTGGATGATAGAGATCGGTGGCCAGCTTCACGCCGTCGCGCATCGGCATCATGACGTTATGCTCGACCTTGACTTCGTATTTCGCGGCCGACACCAGCGGATCTTCCACCGGCGGCTTGCGCAGCGCCTCGTATCCCTCGCGCACGAACGTGGCGTGCTGCACGGGGACCTCGCCGGAGTAGATGCGGCCGTCCTTGTCCGCCAGCACGCTGATGTCGATGCCGGGAATGGTGTACACCCACTGGGTGAGCGAAAGATCGCGCGCGCCCACGGTGCGCTCGACGGTCTCCTTGCGCTCTACGGTCACGGTGACCGCTCCGCCGCCCAGAACCAGGCAAGGGAATTCCTGCTTGCCGCCTTTGGCCGCGTCATACCGCCGCAGCGCCTGGCTGATGAGGGCCAGCGACGTGCCCTGGAGCGTGAGCACATCCTCCTTCAGGTGGATCGTCGTTGGCTTGTCCCGGACGGTCGTGGTAACGTCGGCGCCATCGCGCTTGATGACCACCTTGCCGGCCGCGCTTTCCACCACCGCCGCGATCCAGCGGCCCTCCGCGTCCGGGGTGATGGTGACGGTGGATTCGGCGGCCTGCCCCGCGACAGCGGTCACCGTCTTGCTCTCAAACGTGCCGTCGGTCTTCCAGGTGAAGGTGTGCGTGACGACGCGTTCTTCATTCACGAAGAAAACGAACGTTCCCTCGTCGGAGAAGCCGGAGAGGGGAAGGGGTTGGGAGAAGGCGGGGGCGGCGGCCAGGACGGCAAGCGCGAGGCAAAGGAATATGCGGGGCATGTCTTATATTACCCGCTAGAAGCGGTTTTATTTTGCGGCTTAGTTAAACGTGGCGGCTTTACTGCCTGCGGGGCGACCGGTCCCTTACTTTACCCTCGCGGCTCAGTACGGCGCCTTAGCAGCCCGTGGTAGAAGTCGTTTTGCCGCCAAACCGGAACGTAGAATCAGTGGGTTGCAGGCCGTTTTTCGAAGATTTTGGACTTCTACCACGGGCTGTTAGGGCAGCAGCCGCTATTTTGCTAGTGCGGCCGTTGGAGGAACGAGGAACCGGGTAAACGCGACGCGAGATGGCAGACCGTGCGAGTCAGAGGAGCGACCGCCTATTAACCGGACAGAAAAGTCCGCTATTTCCGGCGACGCCATTGCCAAGGCCTGAATGAGCCTTATATCCGCGCCTTGATCGGCAAGGGCGAAGCCGCAAGCGGGGCGCAGCACGTGAGGATGGGCGAGCAGGGGCAGGAAAGTTCTCGCAGGGCCAAATTGACGGTTGAAATGGTGGAACGGCTTTGCGCTGCTCACTTAGGAGCGGAACAAGGCGCTGTTTTTGTTTGAATGGCTTTGTACAATGGTAGTGTGAAGTAAACCCCGCAGGGGGGCCGGAGATGAAACCCTCGACGCCACTCCAATCGATCATCGATCCTTTTGTAAAGGGCATCGGCGGGGAACTGATTTCCAAGCTGGTTGGCAATAACAGCCCGCCTTTTAGCGCAGACTATCTGTTTCGGCGCTACAACGTTATCGCGGAGCTGAAGGCACTCCAAGCGGACAGCTTCGGCGCTCCCCTTTGCAGAAAACTGGGAGCCCGCATGGGCGACTGGCTCAGGAACAGCCGTTTGTTGCCTTATGGCACAACCCGGTTCGACAGCAGCCGCCTCTCGCCGGAGAGCCAGAACGAAATGTTCGACGTGATAGCGGCACCGCTGAAGAATCACGTCGTATACTCTGCCAGCAAGCAGATCGAGAGCACGAAAGAAATTCTCAGTATGCCCGATGCTAAGGGCCTCTTGTGGGTGGCTAGCGACGGCAACGAGGCTCTCCAGCCCGACGCCGTTTGGTTCCTTCTGAAGCGCATCCTCCAGAAGAAGCACGAAAACGGAGCACCCTGCTACTCGAACATTCACGGTTTGGCATACTTCAATCCGCGGATGCTGGTTGAGATGCCTCAGTCTAAGCGGCCGGCGCTGATTTGGTTCAGCGGTCCTCGCCAACCGGAGGATCAGCAGATGGGGGCCTGCCTGCGGGAGCTATGCGCGGCCTGGCCTCAGTACGTATCTTGGGCACAAGGGGTCCCGGTCCGGCCGATGGATGCAAAGACGGTATCGCCTGACGGTCTTCGGTTCTTGGGCGTACCGCGGCGGATGCCGAGGATTCAGGTGGGCGATCCCTTTAGACACGTACCTCGCTGAAGGTCGAGCCGGGGATTGACAGCACCCGGCAAACGGCATAGGATTAACGCGGTTACCCTAATAATTTCTGCGGGGGCTTACTACAGGGTTTGGTAACGCCAAGAGGCCTTGCCGTGCGTCTGTTCTCTGTTGCGATTCTCACCTTGGTCGTCTCGTGTTGGGCATTTGGCCAGACCTACACGATTAGCACCGTGGCGGGGGGCGGTTCGTCCTTCGGCGACAACGGCCAGGCCACCAGCGCCCAGTTGAACGATCCTTGGCGCGTCGCCGTGGACGCCCTTGGAAACCTGTACATCGCCGACACCGGCAACTACCGCGTGCGCAAGGTCGCGAACGGGGTGATCACCACCGTGGCCGGAAATGGGACGCAGGGCTTCAGCGGCGACGGCGGCCCGGCCACCAGCGCACAGTTGGGCAGTCCCTTCGGCGTAGCCGTGGACTCTGCCGGCAACCTGTACATCGCCGACGAAGGTAAGAACCGCGTCCGCAAGGTCTCGAATGGGGTGATCACCACCGTGGCGGGAAACGGGGTGGGAGGCTTCGGTGGCGACGGCGGCCCGGCCACCAGCGCACAGTTGCTGTTTCCCTTCGGCGTGGCCGTGGACTCTGCCGGCAACCTGTACATCGCCGACACTGGCAACAACCGTATCCGCAAGGTCTCAAACGGGGTGATCAGCACCGTGGCGGGAAACGGGACGGCAGGCTTCGGCGGCGACAATGGCCCTGCCATCAGCGCGCAGTTGCAGGGTCCTGGGGGCGTCGCTGCGGATTCCGCTGGTAACGTGTACGTCGCCGACAGCAATAACAGCCGCATTCGCAAAGTCTCGAACGGGGTGATCACCACCGTGGCAGGCGGTGGCCGTGGCGACAACAGCCCGGCCACCAGCGCCGGGTTGGGTGCCATCGATGTCGCGGTAGACTCCGGTGGCAACCTGTACATCGCCGACGGCTACAACAGTATCCGCAAGGTTTCGAACGGGGTGATCACCACCGTGGCCGGAAACGGGACGTTTGGCATTGGCTTCAGCGGCGACAGCGGCGACGGCGGCCCGGCCACCAGCGCCGGGTTGTACTATCCGCAGGGCGTGGCCGTGGATGTCGCCGGCAAAGTTTACATCGCCGACGAGTTTCACTCGCGCATCCGTGTTTTGACGCCATCCGGCCCCTCCTGCACGGCTTCCGTTGCTCCGCTCGCTTTGTCCCCTGCTGCTTCGGGCGGGAACCTCACCCTGACCATCCAGACCAGTACGTCGTCCTGCGCTTGGGCAATTCAGAGCCTGCCGGACTGGATTACGTTTTCCGGAAACGTCGTTGGAACCGGTAGTGGAAGCATTACGCTCATTGTGGCCGCGGATACCGGGGCGTCGCGCGCGGCCACCGTGTCAGTTGCTGGACTCCCGGTGCAGGTCAACCAGCAAGGCGGCTACGTGGCTTGCAGCTACGCTGTCAGCCCCGGCGATCAGGCTTTTCCGGCGGCTGGGGGACCCGGGTCCGTCGCCGTTACGGCCACAAGTGGTGCCACGAGTGGGTGCTCTTGGACCGCCACCAGTAACGTGACTTGGATCACTTTCAGCGGCGGCGCATCCGGTATGGGCAACGGCACGGTTACCTATCAGGTGGCGGCTAACACAGGGGGTGCGCGATCTGGCAACCTCACTATCGCCGGGCTTCCGTTTGTCGTGGAGCAGAGTGGGGCCGTGATCGGATCTGGAAACATGGCTGGAAACTGGCAGTTCTCGGCGCGATCAAACATGTTCGGGCTTGCATTTTCCGTGACAGGACAAATCGCCCAAACGGGAAATAGCGTCTCCGGTCAACTTTCAATTACGGGAACGTCCTGCGCAACCACAGCGACCTTCACCGGAACACTTTCGAGCAGTGGCGTGCTGACGATGAACCTGAATGAAAACGGGCAGGTGGTGGTGTTTTCCGGAACGCTGGCGTCAGACGGAAACTCTGCCAGCGGCACGTATAGTGCACCGTCGGGCGGTTGCACGAACGGCGACAAAGGGACATGGTCCGGTCAGCGCGTTTCCACATCCAGCGGTATTGTTGGCGGCGTGATATCAACGGTGGCCGGAAATGGCAGTGCGGGATTCACGGGCGATGGCGGCCCCGCAACGAGCGCCAAATTGAGCGACCCGAGCGGGGTGGCCATCGACGGGGCAGGCAATATCTACATTGCGGACGACAGCAACAACCGCATTCGTAAGGTGTCTCCCAACGGGACTATAACCACGGTCGCTGGCACCGGTATCGCTGGCTATTCCGGTGACGGTGGGCCCGCAACCGACGCCCAGTTGAATATCGGATCGTTCGGCACCCCGAGTTCGATAGGAGTCGATGGCGCAGGCAATCTTTACATCGCCGACAGCAGCAACCAACGTATCCGCAAGGTGTCCACGAACGGGACCATCACCACGGTTGCCGGCAACGGTACACGTGGCTTTTCTGGCGATGGTGGACCGGCAACCAGCGCGGAGCTGCAGTTCCCCTGGCAAGTGGCCGTCGATAGCCTCGGGAGCCTTTATATTTCGGATTACGGCAACCAACGAATCCGCAAGGTATCCACTAGCGGGATCATCACTACAGTCGCCGGCAGCGGTACTGCCGGCTTTTCTTGGTCCGATGATGCGGGCGTACCGGCTACTAGCGCCCAGTTGCACTGGCCCGAAGGCATAGCCCTTGACAGTGCGGGGAATTTATACATCGCCGATTACGAGAACAACCGCATCCGCAAAGTATCTGGCGGGGTCATTACGACGGTTGCGGGCGACGGCTCTCCGGACTTGGGTTGGTTTTCCGGCGATGGTGGACCAGCAACTAGCGCCACACTGAGTAATCCGACTGGGGTAGCCGTGGATGGCGCCGGGAATCTATATATCGCGGAAGCTGGCAGCGAGCGCGTTAGACAGGTCTCAGCAAGCGGGATCATCACAACAGCAGCGGGTAATGGCAGCGGTGGCTTTTCCGGTGACGGTGGACCAGCAGTCGCTGCCGATTTGACCCCTGATGGCATAGGTGTCGATATGAAGGGGAACCTGTACATCGCAGGCGTGGAGCGCGTCCGTATCGTTCAGATTCCTTCCACAAACGCTCCTGGCATTTCCGGCATTGAAAATGGTGCCAGTAATTCAAGCGGTCCAATAGTCCCCGGCGAGATCGTGGTTCTCTACGGTTCCGGCATCGGTCCCGCGCAACTTGTGAAGGCCGCTCCGGACAGCGGCGGTTCCTACGGTACGCAACTTGCCAACGCCAGCGTGTCGTTCAACGGCATAGCCGCTCCTATGATTTACGCGTGGACCACGCAGACCGCCGCCATAGTGCCGTACGGGATCACCGGTGCGAGCGCTCAAGTGACCGTTACGTACCAAGGCCAGACAAGCGCGGCCTTCTCAACGTCCATCGCTTCCTCGGCGCCGGGGATCTTCACGTATGATTCTTCCGGCCAGGGGCCGGCGGCTGCCATCAACCAGGACGGCATCACCGTCAATACCGCCGCGACTCCCACCAAGATCGGCGACATTATTTCGCTCTATGCGACCGGAGAGGGCCAAACCACACCGACCGGCGTGGATGGCAAGCCCGCATCGGTTCCATACCCCTACCCCAATCTGCCTGTGACGGTCACGGTCGGCGGCCAGAACGCACCCGTGAAATACGCGGGTGGCGCGCCGGGGATGGTGGCCGGGTTGATGCAGGTAAACGTTCAGGTCCCCACTGGCATTCCGACCGGCAATGGCGTTCCAGTCGTACTGCGGGTTGGCAACGTCTTCAGTCAGGGGGGTGTGACAATCTCTGTTCGCTAGCGGGGCTCATTTGGAGAGGTGGCCACGCCTGGCGTATGCAGTGTCGCCCTCGCGGAGTGATTGGGCATATCCGGCTCATGCCCGGAAGGTGGGCTATTGGTCGCGTAATTTGCATCTCGTAGGTGGTATAGTGTTGGGCATGCCACATTTCAGGCTCAGTTGCCGACTGTGGCGACACTCCCCAAGGCAAGCGGCAGGACCGCCAGGGCTATGCATCCAGATATTCACAGACTTGTTGTAATAGCGAAATATATTTTGGAGCGAGCGGCCAAACTTCAGGCGGAGAGCAACGAGGTGAGCTTATCCATCTCACTGTTACTCATGCACGATGCAGTCGAACTTCTGATGGTCGCGGTTTCCGATCACCTACAACTTCCTAAGAAGCAGCGTGAGTTTATGGCTTTCTGGCCCGAAATCAAGGAGGCTGGGCACCCCGAGCCGCCGGATCTCGTCAAAATGGGGCAATTAAACAAGCTTCGCGTCGGCTTCAAACACTACGGCACCCTGCCGCACTCACAGACTGTACGTGATCTTCTCCCCAGGGTGCGAGCGTTTTTTGAGAATGTGCTGAAAGATTATTGCGGACTCAGCTATTCGGACGTGTCGCTTATTGACCTTGTGCCGGATCCAGAGGTGTGTTCCATGCTCCATGACGCCCAGAACAAATTCTCGTCAGGAGACAAACCGGAGGCACTCAAGACCCTTAGAATTGCGCTTCGCAAAGTGGAGCACCCGAACGGGAAGGACCTACCATTGCTGCAAGCGCCGGCTAAACCTAGGCTCCCAAGCGAAATGGATAGGGCTGGATTGGGACAATACTTGGACCAACTCCATTCCTTTTTGGGGGAGTCTGCCCTCCGAACGAACGCAATAATGCTTGGTGTCGATCCGGTTCGTTACGCCTCCTTTGCCCGAAACACTCCGAATATCGTGTGGAGTGCCTCAGGTATACCAACGACGATTCTTTTGAGCACTTACGAGGCAGTTTCAGAACGCGACTTTACTGAGATGATCGACTTCCTGATCGATTACGCTCTAAAAGTGAGCGAAGCCTATTCATAAATCCCGCCGTTGCGCGGCAAAAGCTGCTCAAGCGGCTTTGCCCGTTGCACAAACGACCCTTATGAAACACGGCACGGGCTGCGCCGTCCAGGGGCCCGTTGAGTTATCGGTCCAGGGGCGAAAAAAAACAGCTGAATCCAAGCCACACGCCATTCGCCCGTTGTGACGCTCTGTTTGGTCACGCCGCTTTTGGATCCACGGACTTCAGGAGCGGACCAACGGCCAGGTCCTCGTCGAGCAGCGGCCAGTGAATTCCGTAACCGGATGGAGACAGTTCAGCGCGGCTTCGCTCGAGCCAACTTGCTCGGCCTAGCGTGGGGGAACACTTCTCCCACGGGATGCTATATGTGCCGCTGCCGGTTGTAATCGTGAGCGCGTCTGGTGTCGGCGCGATGGACCTGGCGAGAATCGGCATGGTCTTAGGAATCGTCAACAAGTATCCCACGCGCAAGCAAGTGTCGAGACGCCCGGCACGGGTCCGCAAACCGGAAGTCTCGACACGGCACGCATGAGTGCGTCGCATGAGTGCGTGCGCCACGTTAAACTGAAGAAAGCACACCCCCTATGGCCACACCCGACGACCGCCGGAAGGCGCTCGAAGACATCCTGGCGCAGCGTGTACTCGTCCTCGACGGGGCCATGGGGACCATGCTGCAACAACAGCGGCTGACCGCCGACGACTTCGGCGGCGCGGCGCTCGAAGGGTGTAACGAGAACCTCGTCCGCACCCGGCCGGATGTGGTGCTCGGCATCCATCGCGCTTACTTGGAAGCCGGGGCGGATGTGGTCGAGACCAATTCCTTCGGGGGCGCGAAGCTCGTGCTCGCCGAGTACGGGCTCGCGGACGATGCCTACGAATTGAATTTCACCGCGGCGAAGCTGGCGCGGCAGGCGGCGGATGAATTCTCGCGGTTCGTCGCCGGGTCCATGGGGCCAACCACCAAGGCCATCACGGTCACCGGCGGCGTCACATTTCCGCAACTGGTCGAGAACTTCTACCAACAGGCCAAGGCGCTGGTGGCGGGCGGCGCGGATATCCTCCTGGTCGAAACCTGCCAGGACACGCGCAACGTCAAGGCGGCGCTGGTTGCGATCGAACGTCTGCGCGGCGAAGTGGGCCGGCCCATTCCCACCATGGTCTCGGGCACCATCGAGCGAATGGGCACCATGCTCGCGGGGCAGACAGCGGACGCGTTCTGCGCTTCGGTGGCGCATGCCGACCTGCTTTCCATTGGCCTCAACTGCGCTACCGGGCCGGAGTTCATGACGGACCACATACGCACCATCAGTGAGATGGTCCCGGTGCGCGTCTCGTGCTATCCCAACGCGGGGCTGCCCAACGAGGATGGCCAGTATCTCGAAACGCCCACCACGCTCGCGGCGCAGCTTGAACGGTTCATCGAGAACGGCTGGCTCAACATGGTGGGCGGCTGCTGCGGCACCACCGACGCGCACATCCGGGCCATCGCGCAGATGGCGCACGGCAAGCGGCCGCGGCGGCTGGCCACGCGCTCGCACCGCGCCTATTATTCGGGCATCGAGCTGGTGGAGGCCGAAGAGAGCAACCGGCCGCTGATCGTGGGTGAGCGCACCAACGTCATCGGAAGCCGGCTGTTCAAGAACATGGTGGCGGAGGAGAAGTGGGAAGAGGCCACCGAGATCGCGCGCTGGCAGGTCCGCAACGGCGCGCACATTGTGGACGTGTGCCTGCAAAGCGCCGATCGCGACGAGATCGCCGACATCCCGCCGTTCTACGAGAAGCTCATCCGCAAGATCAAGGCGCCGCTCATGATCGATACCACCGATCCGAAAGCGGTCGAGCTGGCGCTCACGTATTGCCAGGGCAAGAGCATCATCAACTCCATCAACCTGGAGGATGGCGAGGAGAAGTTCGCGCGCATCTGCCCCCTCGCCAGGCGCTACGGCGCGGCCCTGATCGTGGGCTCGATCGACGAGGACAAGCAGCAGGCGCAGGCGTTCACGCGCGAGCGCAAGCTGGCGGTGGCGGAGCGATCGGTGAAGCTGCTCACCGAGAAGTACGGCATTCCCCCCGAGGACATCATCATCGATCCGCTGGTGTTCCCCTGCGCCACGGGCGACGCCAACTACATCGGCGCGGCGGTGGAAACCATCGAAGGCGTGCGGCTGGTCAAGGAGAGGCTGCCGTACATAAAGACGGTGCTGGGAATTTCCAACGTCTCTTTCGGCCTGCCGGCGGCGGCGCGCGAGGTGGTGAACTCGGTCTTTCTTTATTACGCGACCAAAGCGGGGCTGGATCTGGCCATCGTCAACGCGGAGAAGCTGGAGCGGTTCGCGTCGATTCCGGAAGAAGAGCGCCGCCTGGCGGAGAGCCTCCTCTTCAATACGCCGCCGGTGGACGCCGAAGACGAATCGCTGCGCACCGCGCCCGAGGACTGGCGCGCGCAGACGGCGGAGCAGAAGGCCGCCATCAACCAATGGCATATCGCCGCCGTCACGGAGCATTTTCGGAAGACCGGCAAGCGCGTCAAACAGCGCGCCGCGGACCTTCCGCTAGACCAGCGCCTGGCAAATTATGTCATCGAAGGGACGAAGGACGGGCTCATCGCGGACCTCGACCGCAAACGCGCCGAGGGCACCGCGCCCCTGGACATCGTCAACGGTCCGCTGATGGCCGGGATGTCCGAAGTCGGCCGCCTGTTCAACAACAATGAGCTGATCGTGGCCGAAGTGCTGCAATCGGCGGAAGCCATGAAGGCCGCCGTGAACCATCTCGAACAGTTCATGGAAAGAGCGGACACGGCCGCGCGCGGCAAGGTGATCCTGGCCACAGTGAAGGGCGACGTCCACGACATCGGCAAGAACCTGGTGGAGATTATCCTGGCCAACAACGGCTACCAGGTGATCAACCTGGGGATCAAGGTGCCGCCGGAGGCGCTGATCCGCGCCTGCCAGGAGTACCAGCCGGATGCCATCGGGCTTTCCGGCCTGCTGGTGAAGAGCACCCAGCAGATGGCGATCACGGCGGGCGATTTCAAAACTGCCGGCATCACCGTGCCGCTGCTCGTGGGTGGCGCGGCGCTGTCGGAGAAGTTCACCCGCACCAGGATCGCGCCGGCTTATGGCGAGGCCGTGTGTTACGCCAAAGACGCCATGACCGGGCTGAGCCTCATGAACGCCATCATGGACCCGGAGAAGCGCGCGGCGGTGCTGGAGAGGCATAGGGCGGGAGAGACTGCTGCTGCGGCGGAAACACCGGCGGCAAGGGGGTGCCCTCTGGGCCCGGCGTTACTGACGCGCAGCACCAAGGTGCGGACCGCCATTCCCATTCCGGCGGCGCCTTATCTCGAGCGCAAAGTGCGCGACGTTCCGCACCTAGCCGAAGTGTGGAGTTACATCAATCCGTTCATGCTCTATGGGCGGCACCTGGGCTATAAGGGGAATTTTGAAAAGGCGCTGGTGGAGCACGAAGCCAAGGCGCTGGAGCTATTTCACAACGTGGAGCAGGTGAAGCGGGAAGCCGCGCGGTTCATGAAAGTGAAAGTGGTGTGGCAATTCTTCGAAGCCGAACGCGACGGCAACGCCATCCAGTTGTTCGCGCCGGGCGGCGGCGCGCCCCTCCATACCTTCCGTTTCGGACGGCAGCCCCGCGAGAACGGACTGTGCCTGAGCGATTACATTCTGGATGCCGAAGAGGGCCGCCGCGACCACCTGGCGCTCTTCGTAGTCACAGCCGGCGCGGGCATCCGGGAACGGTCCGAGGAATGGAAACGGGCGGGCGAGTTCTTCAAAGCGCACGCCATCCAGGCGCTGGCCATCGAAACGGCCGAAGGCGCGGCGGAGTGGCTGCACCGTCGGATTCGCGAGGATTGGGGCTTCCCCGACGGGCCGGCTCTCACCATGCACGACCGGTTCACGTCGAAATACCGCGGCCGGCGTTACAGCTTCGGCTATCCGGCCTGTCCCAACCTGGACGACCAGCAGGGACTCTTCGCTCTGCTGCGCCCAGAGGACATCGACGTGCAGCTCACCGAAGGCATGATGATGGATCCCGAGGCCAGCGTGAGCGCGCTGGTATTCCACCACCCGGATTGCGCGTACTTCACGGCGGAGGAAGGTTAGGCACCAGGAGGATCTGGCTGGCGCAGCCCTTCTTTTCGACCTGGACGCGCGCCGGACCCGCCAACAGCTTGACCTGTTCGGGGTACCCGGCATCGAAAACGGAGACGCGATATTCTCCCCCGGCCAGGCCGTCGAAGACGAATCTGCCGTCGCGGCCGGATTGCGTGTAGCGCCGGCCCTGGCCGGAGTTCAGTTCGAGGACGACGCCGGGCGCCGGAGACTTTATTTTTTCCGGATCGTGCGCCCTGTCCAGATCGCGCTGGTAGAACTCGTCGGAAGTCACGAACCCTTCGAGCCGCGCCGATTCGTCGCCGCCGTTCCGATAGAAGAAAAGATAGGCCAGATCGTCTCCGGCATCGGACAACCTGCGGTTTCGGTAGCACACGCTGGTATTGATGCGGTCCGTTTCCTCGTCCTCGTCGGCATACACCAGGTACGTCTCGCCTTCCTGGAAGTCGTAGCCGCAGTCGCCGGAATCGGTCCAGACTTCCACGGACTCCTCTCTTTCGCCGCGAAACGCGGTCTTCACCTGGAAGCGCACGCGTCGTCCCTGGGCGACAATCGAATAGAAGAGTCTGGCGATGTCGTCGCTGGTTTTGGCCGCGGCCAACCGGCGCTTGTAGTATTCGGGGAGGTCCATGCCCGCCAACTGCTGGCTCAACGGCAGAGACGAGGACTTCGAAGGGTTCCAGCGATTCAGGAAGTTCGGCTGGACCGATTCGACCGTCCCGATGAACACCCGGTCGGCCACCGCTGCTTCATGGCAAGCCGACAACGTCAACAAACACTGGCAAGCCGGCAGCGGAGTTGGTATCGACAGTAATGACACCGACAGCGCGCGCCGCATGGCTTCATCCTAGCATTGGGGACACCGGCGGCAAGACCGCCGGCGCTACAACGTGCTACTATTCAAAGGGATACGCTCCGGCTGTGGAAGCTCGTCCTTTCCCGAAATGAACCGCTTTATTACATGAATCTACGCTCTCTTTTCAGCCTGTTCTCGTCGGACCTGGCCATTGACCTGGGAACGGCCAACACCCTGGTCTTCGCCAAAGGCAAAGGGATCGTCGTCAACGAGCCCTCCATCGTCGCCATCAACAAGAATAACGGTGAGATCGAAGCCGTCGGCAAGGAAGCCAAGGAAATGCTGGGGCGCACGCCCGGCAATATCGTCGCCATCAAGCCGATGAAAGACGGCGTCATCGCCGATTTCAAAGTCACCGAGCGCATGCTGAATTACTTCATTCAGAAGGCGCACGGGCGCAAGGTGCTGGTCCATCCGCGCATCGTCATCGGGGTGCCGAGCGAAATCACGCAAGTGGAAAAGCGCGCGGTCATGGATTCGGCGTACCGCGCCAAGGCCAGTGAAGTGCACCTGGTGGAACAGTCCATGGTGGCGGCCATCGGCGCGGGGCTGCCCATCACCGAGCCTTCCGGCAACATGGTGGTGGATATCGGCGGCGGCACCACGGACGTGGCCGTGATCTCGCTCTCCGGCATCGTCTACTCGCGCTCCGTGCGCGTGGCGGGCAACGAGATGGACGAAGCCATCATGCAGTTCCTCAAACGCAAGTACAACCTGCTGATCGGCGAGCGCACGGCGGAGGCCATCAAGATCGAGGTCGGCTCCGCCTTCCCGCTGGACAAGCCCCTCCACATGGAGATCAAGGGGCGCAACCTGATCGAAGGCGTGCCCCGCACCATCACCATCGACGACAGCGAGATTCGCGAGTCGCTTTCGGAGTGCGTGGCCACCATCATCAACGCCATCCGCGTGGCGCTCGAGCGCACGCCGCCCGAGCTGAGCGCGGACATCAGCGACCGCGGCATCGTGCTTACGGGTGGCGGAGCGCTGCTGAAGAACCTGGACAAGCGCATCCGGGAAGAGACCGGCCTGCCGGTGTCCATCGCGGACGATCCGCTGGCTTCAGTGGTGCTGGGGACGGGCCGCATGCTCAGCGATTTCCGGCTGCTGCGGAAGATTTCGATAGACTAGGAACAGAAGGCGGCCCGGGAGCATGGAGTCGTTTCTCAACCGGTACCGGAGCATCACCATCCTGCTGCTGGCGATCTTGGCGCAGCTCGTCCTGGTCGCCTTTCAGGTCAAGAACGATCGGGACGTGCGCATGATCCGCGTCTGGACGGTGACGGCGGTCACGCCCGTGGCGCGGATGGTGGAAGCTCTGCGCGGCGGCAGCTCGGGCCTGATCCGCAATTACGTTCTGCTGCATGATGCGCACGAGGAAAACCGCCGGCTTCAGGAAGAAGTCGGCCGCCTCAAGCTGGATAACAATTTTCTGAAGAACGAGCTCAACATGACGGATCGCGCCAAGGTGCTGGCGGTGTTTCAGTCGCACACGCCCTCCCGGACGGTAGCGGCCACGGTCATCGGGATCGGCGCGGGCACGAACTCCAAGGTGGTGTTCGTGGATCGCGGCACGGCGTCGGGCGTCGAACGGGGAATGGCGGTGGTGACGCCGGACGGAATCGTCGGCAAGGTGATTGCGGCATACCCTATGGCATCGGCGGTGCTGCTCATTACCGACCCGGATTTTGCGGCGGGGGTGGTCTCGCAGAAAGGGCAAGTGCGCGGCACGCTCAAGGGGCAGGGAACGCCCACCTGCAAGGTAGACTATGTGCCTTTCGAGGAGAAGGTGGAACCCGGCGAATGGCTTTACACCTCCGGTGACGACCGCATCTTCCCGCGCGGGTTTCCCGTGGGCCTGGTGAAGGTGGTGCGCAGCGCGCAGCCGTTCAAGGAGATTCTCGTCGATCCCAGCGGCATGGCGCGGGGCCTCCAGGACGTCCTGATTCTGGTGGAAGGCGTGCACCAGGCGATTCCGGACGCGCCCCCGGTGAACCAGCCGGTTTTCATCGGCCCGCCGCCGCCCGCCGACACCGTGAAGCCGCCGGATAACGCTGGGAACGCCCCTCCCGGCGCGCCCGCGGGGACTGAAGCGGACAAGCTGCGCGCCCAGTACAAGGATATCGGCGATGCGCAGGGCCACAAGTTCGGAGAAGGAACGCCGGGTTCGAAGGCGCCGGATTTCAACTTGAAGTTGCCGGGCCCAGTGGGCACCCCGGCATCCAAGCCTGCCGGGCCGCCCGGAGGCGCGTCCCACCCGTGAGCTACTCCGGCGGGCACATTCTGCTCAGCAGCCAGCGCGAAGGCCAGATATCGCGGTTTCCCGCCTGGGTCATGCTGATGGTGCCTCTGGCCGCCATTCTCTTCCAGGTGTACGTTCCTCTGTTCTTCCAGTTTCTGAGCTTTCTGGAGATGCCGTTGCTGGTGGTGGTGTACTTCGCGCTGACGCGGCGGAGCCAGGTGGGCGGCTTGCTGTTGGGCGCCCTGGTGGGGTTGGCGCAGGATTCGCTTTCCAAGAACCCGCTCGGCCTGCTCGGCATTGTGAACACGCTGGTGGGTTATTTCGCGGCCTCGGTGGGTCTGCGCCTGGATGTGGACCACCCCCTGATCCGGCTGCCGCTGACGTTTTTCTTCTTTCTCTTTCACCAGTTGTTCTACTGGTTGATGGTTCGGGCGCTGCTCGGACAACAACTGGCGTTCGAAGCCCAGAAGACGCTGGTCCTGGGCCTGCTGAACGCCGTGGTGGGGGTTTCGCTGTTCCACTTCCTGGACAAGCTGAGGAAGGCTACGTGAACCGCGCGGAATCCGGTAAAATCGTAGGTGAGCGAACCTTTCAGGCACCCTTGTGATCCTGCCGCGGGCCGACCCAAATCTCGAAACGCGCCTCTCCGATAAGCCGCCCCTGCACGACGACACGCGGTTCGCGGCGGGGAAGATCGCCGTTTTTCAGTACGTCACGGTGGCCGTCTTTCTGTTCCTGATTTCGGGCTTCTGGAGGCTCCAGGTGCAGAACCCGGACTTCTACGGCGTGCGCGCCCAACAAAACAGCATCAAGTCGGTGCCGATCCTCGCGCCGCGCGGGCGCATCCTTGATCGCGACGGCCGCGTGATCGTCGATAACCATTCATCCTTTACTTTGCTTTTGGCCAGGGAGTCGTTGAAAGAAGAGCATCTCAGGCCCATAGCGCAAGGGCTGGACCTCGATTACAACGATCTCGAGGCGCGCGTCCGGCGCTTCCGATCGCGGCCCCGCTACGAGCCCATCGCACTCAAGGAAGAGATGACTCCGGCGGACCTGGCCTTTGTCGATTCGCACCACGATTTCTTCCCCGAGCTGGTGGTCATTTCCGCGCAGCCCCGCCTCTATCCGCAGAACGGCATGCTGGCGCACGTCATCGGCTACACCGGTGAAATCAGCGAGCCGGAACTGGATTTGCCGGAGTTCGCGAAGTACGAGCCCGGCGCCGTGATCGGCAAGTTCGGGATCGAGCGCCAGTACAACGATTGGCTGATGGGCGTGGACGGCCAGCGGCAGGTCGTGGTCGATAACCGCGGACAGGTGCGGCAGGTGCTCGCCACCAAGCCGGCTATTGCCGGCAAGGACCTCCAGATCACCATCGACCTGGACCTGCAAGCCGTCGCCGAGCTGGCCATGGAGGGACGCAATGGCGCGGTGGTGGCTCTCGATCCGCGAAACGGAGAAGTGCTGGCCATGGTGAGCCGGCCCGCTTTCGATCCCAACAAGTTCGCCGTGCGGATCAAGACGAAAGATTGGAAAGAGATCCGCGACAACCCGGACAACCCCATGCTCAACCGCGCCATCCAGGCGCAACTGGCGCCGGGGTCGACGTTCAAGCCCATTGTGGCTCTGGCGGCGCTCGAGACGGGGACCATCGATGACCGGTTCACCGTGCATTGTTCGGGCGGCGTGACGCTCTACGGCCACTACTACCACTGCGTGGAGAAGCACGGGCACGGCACCCTGGCGCTGCATAACGCCATTGTGCGTTCGTGCGACGTGTACTTCTACACCATTGGCAACAAGCTCGGAATCGACAACCTCTCTTTTTACGCGGACCTGGTGGGTTTCGGGGAGAAAACCGGCATCGACCTGCCGCATGAAGCCGAGGGGACAGTTCCCTCGGAGCAGTGGAAGCTGCGCAACTTCCGGACGAAGTGGTATGCGGGTGAGACGATTCCGGTGGCCATCGGGCAGGGCGCGCTGACGGTAACGCCGCTGCAACTCGCCCGCGCCTACGGTGGGATTGCGATGGGCGGCAAGTGGCGCAAGCCGCACCTGACGAAGACGCTGGACCCGGCCGACAAGCCGGTGGAGTGGAGCTTCACCACGGACAACTGGAAGGATGTTATCGACGGGATGTACGGCGTGGTGAACGAAGGCGGCGGAACCGGCGTGCGTGCGCAACTGCCGCACGACGAAGTCTGCGGAAAAACCGGAACGGCGCAGCTCGCATCCAACGATTTCCTGAAGGGCACCGCCGCCGGACAAAGCCAGAATATGAAGGATAACGCCTGGTTCGTGGGTTTTGCGCCGCGGCCGGCGCCGGAAATCGTGGTGGTGGCGCTGTTCGAGCATGGCGAGCATGGCCAGCTTGCGGCGCCCATTGTGCGCGATGTGTTGAAAGCGTACTTCGATAAGAAGGACAGACTGGCCGCCCTGCGCCAGCAGCAAGTGGCGGCGGGCTTTCCCCGGCCCCTGGCCCCCGGTCCCCGGCCCCAGTTCTAGTTATGTCCCGCTACCTCTCACCACGCGACATCGACTGGACGGTGCTGATCATCGCGCTGTTCTTATGCGCCGTCGGCGCCCTGCAAATCTACAGTGCCACTCGGGACACCGAGTTCCAAAGCTCCTGGTGGAAGCAGATCGTTTATGTGCTCGGCGGGCTGCTGCTGATGTGGATCGCGGCGGCGGTGGATTACCACACCCTGCTGCACTGGGTTCCCGCGATGTACGTCGGCTCGGTGGTGGGGCTCCTGCTTACATATGTAATCGGGCAGAGGTCCGGCGGAGCGCGCCGCTGGATTCCGCTGGGAGCGGGAATCCACCTGGAGGTATCGGAATTCGCAAAACTGGTGATAATATTGTTGGTAGCCCGCTACTTGGCTGACGTGAAAGTGGACGTACTGGAAATTCGGGAAGTGCTCAAGCTGGCGGGCCTGGTGGCGATTCCCACGGTTCTGGTTTTGAAGCAGCCGGACCTGGGCACCTCAGTAGCGTACCTCGCAATTCTAGTTGCGGGCGCGTTTCTGGCGGGACTGCGTTGGAAGTACGTGGCCGCCATTGCCGTAGTGGCGGTCATCGTGGTTCCGGTGAGTTGGCAGCACTTCCTGACGGACTATCAGAAGGCGCGGTTGGTGAGTTTTATGGATCCCGAGCGGGACCCGCAAGGCAAAGGGTACCAGTTGATCCAATCCCAGATAGCGGTTGGGTCGGGCGGGATGTTCGGCAAGGGAGTCACCAAGGGAACTCAGACCCAGCTTCGCTTTCTGCCCGTGCCTCACAAGGATTTCATTTTCTCGGCCTTTGCCGAGGAGCATGGGTTTGCGGGCGTGGTGGTGTTGTTGGCGTTCTTCTTTGTGCTCATCATGCGCATCGTCCAGAATGCGCAGACCGCGCCTGATCGAGCCGGTATGTATATCTGCATGGGGGTTGCGTCCCTCCTCCTGTACCATGCGTTGGTGAACGTCGGGATGGTGGTGGGATTGATGCCGGTTACCGGCATTCCGCTTCCCTTCATGAGTTACGGTGGTTCCAGTATCTGGACAGATTTCTTGGCTCTGGGGCTGGTCAATAACGTTCGCCTCAGAAGGTTTGTAAACTAGCCGGGCGCGGGCCCACCGGGTACCCCGTCCGGAAAAAGAAATTGTTGGGGAGCCTGTAGAGACCCTCGGGATGGTGGCGTGCAAACGCTTTCCCCAAAGAGGAGCGGTTCCCGGCCGGACGGTGTATGAGGAATGTCGCTCCGCCTCCGGCCAGCGTGAGCTTGTAACGAGTTTGACTTTCGTTCCCCGGTGACACGGGGGATTCGAGACCACGCAGGGCGCCCGCCTTCCCGTATACCCTCTCCATGCCCCATGGGAGGAAGTCGATGTCAAAGGAATTAGTGATCTCGGCAACCCGCCACGAGACGCGGGTGGCGATCATCGAAGACGATCAACCAGTCGAAGTTTATCATCAGCGCGAAAACGAGTATTCGCTCGCCGGGAGCATCCACAAAGGCAGGGTGACGCGGGTGCTGCCGGGCATGCAATCGGCATTCGTCGATATCGGCCTGGACCGCGACGCGTTTCTGTACGTTTCGGATTTCTTCGAAGACAACGAGGAGTACGACAAGATTGTGACCAGCGTGGAGGACAAGGTCCTCAAGCTGGACCGCGCTCCGCAGGGCGGAGTGCCGGGCGCCGCGCCGGGCACGCCGCCTGCCGCTCCGGCGCCGGCGAGCGTCCCGGCCGCGCCTGACGAGGAGGCGCCCGAAGCCGTGGCCGAGCCGGCCGCGGGGGGCCCCCTGAGCCCCGCGCCCGCGAGCGCTGTTCCGATACCCGATCCGCGGCGCGACGACCGCGACCGCCGAGGACGCCGCTCGCGCCGGCGCCGCGGGCAAAAGGGCGGGGGCCGTGGCCTGCCGGACTCCAAGTACTTCTCGCCGCGTCCCGGCGGGGCGCCGGGTCCGGCGAGCGTACCGCCCGATGCCCCGGAATTACCCTCCGAGCCGCAACCGGCGGCAACCAGCCTCACCGACGAAGACGGGTTCTTCGTGCTTCCAGGTGAAACCTTGGCCAAGCACACGCCGCAGCCTTGGGAGGAAACGGAATCCGGCGAGCCGGCTTTCCCAGCCGCCCAGCCCGAGGAAGAGCCGGTTGAGATGCAGGCTCCCGCCGAACCACTGGCCGAAGCGGCCGTCGAGCCGGTCGCGGCGGAAGCCGTTGTCGAGCCGGAACCGGCGGAGAGCGTCGAGCCGCAGGCGGAACCAGCGGAGCCCGTGGAAGCCGCCGGGCCCGAGACCGTCGTCGAGGAAGAGGGCCCCGAGCCGGCCCGCATTCCCACCAGCCTGACCGCCGCCCTGCGCGAGCAGGGACCGCGCTATCTGCACCGCGTTTCCAGGCGCCTGCGGCGCAAGGGGCGGGATGGCCGTCCCATACCGGAAGGCCCCCGCGCTCCGCAGTACGAGCCGCGCCCGGAAGAAGGCGCCCCCGAGCAGCGCACCGCGCCGGCCGGCGTGCCGGGTGCAGAGAGTACTCCGCCCGGCGCCCCCCCCGGACGGCCGGAGAAAGCCCCCGGGCCATCCATCAGCGATTTGCTGAAAGAAGGCCAGGAAATCATCGTTCAGATCGCCAAGGAGCCGCTCGGTCAGAAGGGCGCGCGCATCACTTCGCACATCGCGCTGCCGGGCCGTTTCCTGGTCTACATGCCGACCGTGGATCACATGGGCGTGTCGCGCAAGATTCCGGGCGACGACGAGCGCGCCCGTTTGAAGCGCATCCTGCAGAACAACCGCACGGGGATTTCCGGCGGCTACATCGTGAGAACGGCGGGCGAAGGGCGCTCGGAAGAGGAGCTTCGCGCCGACATGATGTTCCTCTACAACCTGTGGCTGGACATGCGGCAGAAAGCCGAACGCCGGCCGGCGCCGGCGCTGATCCACCATGACCTGAACGTGGTGGAGCGGATTCTGCGCGACCAGCTCACCTCCAACTTCAAGAGCATCTGGGTGGATAACGAGGAGGTTTACGAGGGCGTGCTGCGGTTCGTCGAGCGGTTCCAGCCGGCCCTGGTGAATCGCGTGAAATTGTACACGCGCTCGAACCCGATCTTCGACGAGTTCGGCATCACCGCGGAGATGGAAAAGGCGCTGCGGCCGAAAGTCTGGCTGAAATCGGGCGGCTACATTGTGATCAACCAGACCGAAGCGCTGGTGGCCATCGACGTCAACACGGGCAAGTTCGTGGGCAAATCGCACCGGCTCGAGGACACCATCGTCAAGACCAACACCGACGCCATCAAGGAGATCGTGCGGCAGATCCGCCTGCGCGACCTGGGCGGCATCATCGTGGTGGACTTCATCGATATGGACGAGCGCAAGAACCGCCAGAAGGTGATGCAAACGCTGGAGGAAGCCATGCGGGCCGACCGCGCGCCTTACAAGATTCTCCAGTTCAACGATTTCGGGCTGGTGGCCATTACTCGCAAGCGGGTGAAGCAGAGCCTGGAACGCACGCTGTGCACACCGTGTCCGTACTGCGAGGGCGCGGGCTACGTCAAGAGCCCGCAGACGGTGGTGGGCGAAATCCTGCAGGAGGCGCACAAGATTGCCCGCTCCGTCGAGGGCGAGGACGTGCTGCTGCGCGTGGCGCCCGAGGTGGCCAAGCTGCTCAAGTCCAACCGGAACACGTATCTTCAGGAACTGGAGGAGATTCTGGGCCGGACCGTAATCGTCAAGACCGACGCGCAACTTCACCAGGAGAAATTCGACCTGGCGTAGTGGGACAGACCATCGCCTTTCGTGGTCTGTTGGGATGGGCCTTCGGCCCGCGAAACTCCATGAAAAAGCACGGCTTGAACCGACGGGATGAGTGGTGGCAACACGTTCGGCGGGATGGGTGACACCTGAAACCGGGAAGTATACGCCTTGGGCCTGATCAGAGCGGCCTTTTCCTCTTCCCAGGAAAAGGTAGTTAGCGAATGGCCCGGAGCCGTCAAGGGCATGATTCTTTTCATCATGGCGGAGCTTCCCTTGACGGCGAGGA
>Ga0187865_1000480_pt1 | contig 55830 bp, 47 predicted proteins | sample June2016WEW_11_1_2_FD_132989 | JGI IMG/M metagenome (GOLD analysis project Ga0187865, IMG submission 132989) | Peatland microbial communities from SPRUCE experiment site at the Marcell Experimental Forest, Minnesota, USA - June2016WEW_11_100 | ecosystem: Environmental > Terrestrial > Soil >...
CAACTTTTTGCTTACTTCATTGGATCTTCGAATGCGATTTTACCCCAGGTTGGAATAAAAATATGTCGAAATTCGCACAACTTCCCCGTTCAGCCAGCTTGCGCCTGCCGTATGACCGGGACGCGCATCAGTAATCATAGGGCAAAGCCGTATGCCCGAAGTTGACATATCACCTTATCAGAAACCTGAAGCCTCTGGCCTGCAGGATTCATGACCGAAAAGGCAGCTTGTCATACCTATCCTTCGCCCTCGCCCTCTTGTTTCTCAGTCTTGCGAAAGTGCCGCGCGAAGAGTGTCATAGGACGCGCTTTCCACACCACCTTTAAAAAGCTGAAATGTTCGGCAGGGGATCAAGGATGTGGACTTATCATCGAGGTCCACAACGAGCAAAGGACGTTTTCTCGGTCCGGCGCAAAAATACTTCTTTATATCCTCGTTTATCCCCTTATCTCGCCAACCGTAGCCGACCACTATGAGCGCACGAGACCTGCGAAGGTTTTCTGTGAAATGGTCGAAGACATCTCTGTAATAAGGCCCTCCATAATTTTTGGACTTCGTCTTTTGTCCAGTGAGGAACGAAGGGACAACGTATGGCATGTACCGCAATACATTCTCTCCTTCTCGCTTCAAGTGCTCGATGTCTACCCCCCGCTTGTGCCTGACAAAATCACATTCTCCGGTTGCACTATATTCTGGTCCGACGGGAACCTCCCTTCGCTCCCGATATTCCTCTACTCGATAGAAGTCGATACTTCCGTGGAGTTTGTATAGCCGGATTCCTTTGCCAAACCGGTTGCGAAACATGGGCAGTTTCACCATCGTTTTCGTTTCTCCCTTGCCGATAGGACCTGAGTACGTCGAATCGTTTTCGTCGAATCCGTCACATATTTCGGATTCGATTTGTCCGGATTCGTGGAGATGCTCGAAGAAGGTGTCGTGATTCAGAGTGTGGAAATGCACTGTGACTGTTCTGGAAAGATCATTGAGAAGAGCGAGGAACCCATCGTAGGGCTTCAACTTGCAGGGGGATTCTCTGATTGCGAGGAGATCCGCAATCAGCTGCTGAAAAGTCCGGTCAAAATTGGCAATCAGTTGACTCTCCAGGACGGGACGGTAAAGCACAGAGTGTTCGCGGAAGGAGGTGAAGAACTTCTCTTCTTCTTGTGAATGCCTGCTCTTCCCGAATAGATCGATATAGTAGTCGAAGAACTCTTCGTACTCGAACTTTTCAGCATCTCCGATAATGGTTGACGTGTAGAACTTCAGAAAGGCCTCTACGAATTCCCTTTGCCCGTCTCTTGGAATGAATGGAATGCGAAAGGGATCGTTCTCCCCTTTGTTGAGAAACCGAGCGCTGCCGCTCGTATGGATGGTGATTTCGCTTGCCTTGATCTGCCTAAGTTTCCTGTTCAAGCACGTCGCTATCGGATAACCGGCCGGATGCGAGAACCCCGATCCGATTAGGAACGATATTTCGCCCATCTCGTTGCCCCCCTATCTTGACAACGCCACCACGCATGCTAGAATAGCGGCAAATGCGACAAGGAGCAATGTCATGCGGTTCTATTCGTTTCAGATCGTGATCGAGAAGGAGCCGGAGGACAAGGGGTATTACGCCTATAGCCCAACCATACCAGGCTGCTTCAGCAATGGCGCGACCATTGAGGAAGCCCGTCGCAATATCCGCGAAGCGTTGGAGCAACATGTTCAGTCGCTTCTCAATCATTCGCAGGCCGTTCCTCAGAACGATCTTAAAGTGCATGTCGAGGAACTCTCGATAGGCATTCCCGCATGACGCGATTTCCGCAAACTTCCGCGCGCGAACTTGTTCGTTTCCTGAAAAACCGAGGATTCGAGGAAGACCGGCAATCGGGAAGTCATCTTACGCTTCGCCACGAGAGCCGAGGAGTCTCTGTGACAATCCCCATTCACACAGGATGTGACATAGGCCGCGGTTTGGCGATTCGTATTCTGAAGGACGCGGGTTTCTCTACTGACGACTTCATCGGTTGGCTCTAGAATCCGCTGCCTCCGTGTCTCTCTTGTAATCAATGCGGGAAAACAAACTGGGTGCGTCGGCAAAATCGCGCGAAGGATGAACGCTGTCACCCATCGCATCACTCTCGCAAAACGTCGCCCGCGGACTTGGCGCTGTTTGACGCGTCGTAGAGCGTCAAGCCGTCCTCGTCCACCCAGTTCGGCCCCAGGCTCCAGATCTTCAGGTTTCCCTGCGCCGACATCTCGCAGCAATACCGTTCGCGCCCTGGGGCAAAAGGATCGTAGGGGACGGATGATATGTATGCGATGGGCTTTGTGAGATCCTCCTGGGCAGAAGGGAATAAGGATAGGAAGAATTAGCTGCTTGTTTAATTCCAAATCATCCCTGGTTCCATGTCCGTCTGCACACCCGCCTATCAGTCGAATTTAAGGGTGAATGCAGTTCTCATTTTGCTTTGATTTGGCGCAGATTGTAGCGTTGTGCAGCCGGAGAATTTGGCGGGAAAGGCTGAGGCCGATGCCTGATCCCTTTTATTGGTGGCAAAAAAGGGCATGAAGATTCTTTCCAAGGCTTCCTCGACAATCCCGATTCCGTTGTCTTCAACCGTAATGATAACCTTGCTTGCCGGGCTCAAAGAAGCCGAAAGCTGCACCTGGGCTCCCCGCTTGAGCTTGCCGTTGGCAGCCAATCTGCTGCGGATAGGAAAAATTAGACACGGTTTTTCGGATCGCTTTTCCTATCGAGCCGCCCCTGGCTTCTGATCAAGAGCATTATGTCAACTTTTTGCTTACTTCCTTGGATCTTCGGATGCGATTTTACCCCAGGTGGGAATAAAAATATGTCGAAATTCGCACAACTTCCCCGTTCAGCCAGCTTGCGCCTGCCGTATGACCGGGACGTGCTTCAGTAACAGGGTGTTTCCAAAACCAGGTTGCCGTCATCGAGTTTGTGCAGCGCATCCATGGCCAGTGCAATCGACACGGAACAAGCGAATAGAGGAGTGTCTCCACTTTTACGGCTTCGTGTCGGAGGATGGGAATTCCACTTCAACCGTAATCGCGGAATCGAGAACTTCGCCGTTCTTTGTTGCAGGCAAAAATACCCAGCTGTTTTTGACTCCCTCCAGAGCCCTTTGGTCCAGACCTCGCCCCAGTCCTTTGACAACTTTCAGATTCTGGATTCCTCCGCTTCTGTTGACGATGCCGGAGATTTTGACTTTGCCATACGTCCGTGCTTTGCGTGCTTCGGGAGTCGGAGAGATTTCAGGCCGCTCGATTATTTTGGGCGGGTTGATTCCCTCCGGAGTCATTAACCCTTGCCAATCGCTGTCCCACTCCGCAGTTCCATCGGCACTCTTGACGTTTCCGATTTCTGAAATATCGGCCTCCGACAGCGCGGCCGCAGTATCGGCGTTGTTTAAGTCCAATTGGCCGATTTTTGCCGCCCATTGTTCAAACACTACTTTTTCAACCGGCTGAAGGTAGAATCGCTTTGCCCCCACGCGCAAACTCAGTTCGACAATCTGGTCCTGTTCCTGGAAAAAACCGACGGTGGTCAAACCGGTAAAGGAGTGCTCCTTCAGCAGAATCGATGCGGAGTATTTTTGTGTCTCGCCTTTTGTATCCTTGATTTGGCGTTCATAAACCTGGCCGATATAGAAGCGTCCGGAAGCACCCTTATAAATAAATTCGTTGGGTTGAATCACGATCACGAAATCGGACAGGTTTATGAAATTCAGGATAAAGGAATGCGCTGAAGCCACTTCCGCTGTGATTACATAACGGTTGTTTACGAATACAAACGTTTTCGGACTGCTCTGGGCTCGTGCGTTTGTCGTAAACGCAAAGAAAAGCAGGAGCGCGAGCCTGGAAATTGCCTTTCCGAGTTTTGGAGTCATTGACGAAAAACCTCTGCACGCTGAGGTTTTATTTTAGCCCAATTTGGGCGACGGGATTAGTCCAATTCGCGGGAGCCCGGATCAGACTTTTGCGGATTTGGCCCGGTGCACCAGATCCTCAACTTGGGAACGAATAAGATCCAGGTTCGCCTGCGTATCGGCCTCGAATCTCATGACGAGCACGTCCTGAGTGTTGGAAGCGCGTACCAGACCCCAGCCATTGGGAAACAGGATCCTGGCGCCGTCGACGTCGATTACCTGGTGATCCCGTTGAAAATGCGCTTTCACCTTCTCCACAACTTCGAATTTTTTCTCGTCGTCGCATTGAACCCGGATCTCCGGTGTAACAAAGGTCGGCGGAATGTCCGAAAGCATATCGCTTAGCGAAGCGGACGATTGAGAAAGAAGCTCCAGGAGGCGACAGGCGGCGTAAATCGCGTCGTCATATCCAAAATATCTGTCGGCGAAAAACATGTGTCCGCTCATCTCTCCCGCGAGGACTGCTTTTTCCTCCTTCATTTTTGCTTTGATGAGGGAATGGCCGGTCTTCCACATGACCGCACGGCCGCCGTGCTTCTCAATATCACGGAACAGATTCATCGAGCATTTAACTTCCGCTATGAAAGTCGCCCCCGGATTGGTTTTGAGAATGTCGCGGGCATACAAGGCGAGCAGCACATCGCCCCAGACGATTCTTCCATCATCCGCGACAACTCCAATTCGATCCGCGTCTCCGTCAAATGCGATTCCAAGTTCCAGTTTTGAAGATTTGACCGCGGATTGAAGATCCGCCAGGTTTTCCACGACTGTAGGATCCGGGTGATGATTTGGAAAGGTGCCGTCCATTTCGCAATACAGCTTCGTTAGTTTACAACCTAACGCCGTAATCAGATCCGGTGCAATCAGGCAGGCGGTGCCATTGCCGCAATCAACGGCAACGCGAACGGGACGAGGCAATTGAATCTGCTCCAAAACATACTTTCGGTAAGGCGCCATCACGTCCGCGGAGGAAGTGGTCCCTTTACCCCGCTCAAAATCGACGGACTCGATGATGCGGTAGATCTCCTGAATCTGATCGCCATAGACTGAATCGACGCCCACGCAGGTTTTAAAACCGTTGTACTCAGGCGGATTATGGCTTCCTGTGATCATGACGCCGCCATCGCTCTTCAGCTGAAGAATCGAATAGTACAGCAGAGGAGTTGGGACCAAGCCTACGTCGACTACCGAGATCCCCGTTGCTGTCAGCCCGGCAATCAGTGCGTCTCGAAACCCATCCGAACTCGGGCGGCAGTCTCGTCCTACCGTTATGTTTCTGAGTCCCCGGCGCCGCATCATTGTTCCGATCCCGAGACCAAGCAATTCCACAGTCTCTCGGGTGAGATCTTTTCCGGCAATACCGCGTATGTCATATTCGCGAAAAATCTCTCTTCGCATCCCGCTCCTCCGATCTGTTTGGAGTCTGTGCGTTGAAATCCCGGGCCCTCACGACTCACAGGCCCAAGTGTAGTGTTTTACAAATGGATTAACCTATTCTGCCCGGTTTTCGGCAGTGTCAATCCGGAGGCCCGAAGGGCCGGCAGTGAAGTAGGCCCGGCCGTCAGGCCGGGATAAAGTCAAAAACGCTATGGAGCGCCGAAGGCGCGGCACTTGAACAAGCGCTTTTCTGCCGCGCCTTCGGCGCTCATCTTTAATGTTCACTTAATCCCGGCCTGACGGCCGGGCCTACTTCACTATCGGTCCTTCGGACCTGGACGTCATGCGATCCCGTATCCTATCGTATAAGTCAACTCTCTTGCGCAACGCGACACTAGGATGCAAGGTTCTTTTTCAAAAAATCGATGATCTCCACCGGGGTAGGATCTATGCCGTTGAGATAAGCCATATAAAGACTCACAAAATCCCCGAGGTACATCGCGGACATCACTCGAGAAAACCGCGACTCTCCCTCGCTCCAGATTTCGTGCAAAGCTCCTGCCTTTCCGGCTATCACATCGCGCGTCAGCTCAAACCTGCGTTGAATTTGCGGATGGTCCCCTTTATCCCGCAACAACACCACACCGATTCGACGGAGCACGTCCTCAGGATATTTCCATCCGACCAGTTCGTTGTGGTTCATTTCCGGAAGCGCCTGGTGCATTGCAAGGATCTTGGCATTTTCTTCAATCTGCGTCCGCCAACGGAAGGCCACGGCATCCATCATTCCGCTGGAGCCGTAAACGGCGACCACTTTGTCATGCAGGGAATTCGCCAGAATTTTGGCCGGGTTTTCGCGTTCAGAACTCGCTTTTCCATACCGTTCCCGCAGTTTCGCAAGAAGCAGAACCGCTTCCTGCATCGATGGATCCATATTCGGGAGAATATGCATTTTCTGCAGCGAAACCAGGAGCGCGGTCAACGAATAACCCAAAGCCGCGCGCGGGGGGAGTCCTCCCGGAAGCCGGAGCATCGGAACGCCATCGGCGTTCGCCATAGACTCGAGTTGTCCCCCCGAGGTGATGCATAAAAGTGAGGCCCCAACCACGCGTGCTTGCTGGTATGCGCTCAGCGTCTCCTCCGTATTTCCCGAATAGCTGCAGGCGATAACCACCGTTGATGAATCCACGAATCCGGGCAGCCCGTAATCCCGGTTGACAATCAGCGGGAGGCGCAGCCCGGACCCGGCAATCGAGCGAACAAGGTCGCCACCGATCGCAGATCCGCCCAGCCCCGCCACAACAACAACTCTCGCGCTTCCAGGCTCGCGAATTTGGAGATCGCGCGCGGTCCTTGCGGCAGTCTCGATCTGTTCCGGAAAAGACTCCACCAGCGAATACATCGATTGCGGATCGACGGACATCCATCGATCCGGTTGGTCGAGAATCGTCATAGCATCCCTCTGGTTACAATTGCAGGAGATTGAAACACTGCTCGCGGAATCCGAAAATTTCAAGCGGTTTTGTAAAGAAGAGATCGGCCCCCGCATTCAGGATTCGCTCTTTAACGGCAGGATTATGATCGCCACTGATAGCAACGATCTTTATGTTTTGAGTGCTGGGGCTTGACTTGAGCTTTTGGCATACATCGTAGCCATTCATCTCCGGCATCATGATGTCCAGGATCAAGAGATCCGGTTTGGTTTCTCCAATCGTCAGAAGAGCATCGACTCCATTTTGAGCTCTCGCCACCTTCACTTCGTCATCGCCCGATCGCATAAGGGATTCCAGCATATCCAGAATGTCGATCTCATCGTCGGCAATCAAAATCAGGGGAGGCTCCTGGGAAAGATCTGCCGGGAACGGCATCCCAAACTCTTTCATAAAAGAGACCAAATCTTCGCGCCTGACTCTCCGATGACCGCCGGGAGTTTGAAATGCCCTCAGCTTCTTCCCCTTTACCCAGTTTTGAACCGTGGTGGGATTGACCCCGCAGATCTGGCTTATTTCGAAAGTTGTAAAAAAAGACTGGCGCGCCATACGGATAACGTGTCAATTCAAAGTTCGGAGATCTGGGATTTGCAATTTCCCGACACACCTTCACCCAAAGTTTAGATTATGTCTGAAATTTTGGACGCGTCAAGCTATTCCGCGTCATATCGGCTCCGCAAGATACTTTCAATTCTCGGACAGGCCCCTAGCCTTCGCGATTGCGCTGACGTTCGTCAGATCCCATTATTTTGGCGATAATCATGGTCATATCATCTTCCCGCTCATCGGCAAAACTCCATGAACTGACCTGCTGAACGATCAGGTCCCTCATCCCCTCTGCAGAGAGATGGCGATTTTCCCGAACCAGCTGGATCAGGCGATTCTCCCCGAATTCCTCCCCATACTCATTAACGCATTCCACAATTCCGTCGGTATAGGCAACGAGAAGATCTCCACTTTTCAAACAGATCGTTTCCTGATCGTATTTGGAATCGTCAAAGATTCCTACGACAGTCCCTCCCACGGCCAGGCGCCGAACGCTCCCATTTTCAAAGTACAGGGGAGGATTGTGGCCGGCGTTGCAGTAGGTGAGTGTTTGCTGCGGTTCGTTGTACAGAGCGTAGAAGAAGGACGCAAATTTGTTTGCAGCGGTATAGCTATAAATCTGATGGTTCAATTTCTCGACCAGCGCTGCCACGTTGTTGTCACCGGTGGTGCCGTCGTGTTTACGCAAATTCAGCACGTTGCTTCTTAAGGTAGCCTGTAAATTTGTCATCAGCAATGCTGCCGATATTCCTTTCCCGCAGATATCTCCCAAAGCCAACCCGAGCTCGTCCATTCCTAAAGGAAGGAAATCGTAATAATCGCCGCTGACCGTTCGCGCCGGAAGGCAGATGCCGGCCAAATCCAAACCGTCCATTTTGGGAGCACTGTCTGGAAAAAGTCTCTCTTGAACCTCCTTGGCGATTTCGAGTTCGCGCTCAAGCCTTTCCTTTTGCACTCGTTCTTTGACAAGATCCTGTACATATTCCGTCATTTGGTTAAAAGAGGCGGCGAGGGCGCCCAGCTGGTCGTCCGATCTGACCACGATTCGATGACTGAAGTCTCCGCGCTTTATGAATTCCGTTCCACGGTCCAGGCTGTGAACAGCGTTGGTTATCGACTTGGTCAACAGAATTCCGATTATCATGGAAGCAATCTCTACGATCAGGAAGAAAACCACTATGGTTTCCAGCACACCGAGAATTCTCGTTCCGACGGTATTCTCTGACCGGAAGAGATTCTGCATCAACTTCGATGTCGACAATTCCACCAGAAGAACATTGGACGTAGCAGAACTCGTTTCCATCCCGGTTGACCATAATGTGGGGAAGAGTGCGATAGACCAGGGCGAGCCCGCCGGCTTCTGCGCCCTTTCCGGCTCGTAAGTTGTGTCGATAATATTTTCGGGAACCAGGTCCGAATTCTGAAGCATCAACCCGGCGCGCTCGACATGTGCTGCAAGCCAAAAATCCTGGCCCAAGGCAGCCTTCAGCCTTCCCAGAAAGTAGTGATCGAAGGGCACCGACACCTCAAGGCTGAACTGGAAGTCGGGCCGAATGTCGCTGGTAACAAAGCTTTTGATAAACAGCCTAGGTTTTTGTGCATAGGATTGTGTGTCATCGATCACCAGACCACTGAATTCCCGGTCGGCGAGCCAGCGTGGGATCGTGTATCCGTTCGGAGATCTTGCATCGGAGCTCTGATTGATGTAGGTGACTATCCGGTTTTTCGTCGGATCCTGAAAGCTGAGAATTATGGAAGCAGAAGGATAGGCTCCCAGGAGATATTTGGCATCTGCGTCCAGTTCCTCTTTCAAGGCCTCCGGGCGTGGGGAAACATTTCCCACCATCATTTCCTGCAATCCTTCCCGCAAAGAGAGGTTGAAAGAATGGATTTGAGTCGCATGAATTCCGATCTGGTTGGAGATGAGGTAAACGCTTAGCTGATAATAGAACAGAAGAGCAGAAAACCAGAAAATGGAAATCACAAGGAAAACAGGAATGGCGCCGATGAAAATATGGGCCAAAATCAAACGCCGCCGGATCTTCCACAGAAGCCGGTTCCGTATCCCCCTAGATAGTTTCAAAACGTAATAGATTGCTGGAATTATCGAGAGGATTGTTGCCACAAGGTAGAGGAAAAACAACAAGTCCGGAGAGGCGACACGCAGACGTATGATCACCAACCAGAAGGCAAGCAGCACGAAGGTGAAAATGCCCATCCGCGATTTTGGCAAAAACCGCCTCACCGATCCCCCTATTAAATTACGAATTTAGACATCTGCAGGAAGGCGTTCATCCCGTTACGTTTTTATCCGGCGCTTTATGCATGCCGCATGCTGCTTGTTTCAATTCGTCATTCGTAATTCGTAACTCGGATTTACTGCTTTCCGCGCATGAGCAGAACCACGGCGCGATCCATATTGAAGATTCTTTGTACGACCGCCTTAAGATCCGGTTCATTCACGTCCTGCAAGCCCGATGGGAAATTTCGATATTCTTCAATTCCCTTTCCCGCCAGCGCGTTCTCGGTGATATCGCTAATCTGAGCGGAGCGAGCCTGTTGCCGAATTGCATAACCTCCGACCGCTTCGTTTATTGCTGATCTGAAATCACGGTATGTGATCGGGCTTGAGCGTATTCGCTTGATCTCCTCTCGCACAGCGCTGAGAAGTACATCTGCGCTCCCCGGATTTGCAGCCGCACGGATTATCAGGCTGCCGCCGCGCAACCGCGGATCATAAGAGACCGACACTGCATACGCGGCTCCCAGCCGGTCTCTCAGCTCCTGGGAAAGCCTGCCGGGATCTCCGGCATAACCTTGAATCACCGTCGCTGCATATCGATCCTCATCATCCTCCGGCGGAGCTTGAAATCCAACTAAAATCAGGCCTTCACTCCTGTCCCATTTCTGCTCTTCCGTTCTCCCTTCTTCCAGGGGCTTTACGAACTCTTCAGGAATTTTCGTTTCCTGGAAACGAGAGCCGCTGAAACGCTGAACGAAAACTAAAGCAAGGCTCGTGCCCTGGGTATCCCCAATAAGCGTCACAACAGGTTTGCGGTTTTTCACGTTCGCTTCATACCAGGCTCTGAGAGATTCCGGTGTGATTGCCGCAATGCTTCCTGCTGTTCCATCACGAGCGAGAGAATAAGAAAAATTACCGAACAAGGCCCGGTTTGCCAGTTCTATTGCGAATGCCTCGGAGTTTTTGTCGGAAAGGATCTTGGCCGACTGTATCTCTTTCTGCCTCTTCACTTCCTCTTGGTCGAGGCTGGGCGATTTGATCGTGTCAAGCAGAAGCGTGAACGCCGGCTCGAAATTTTGCGACAAAGTGGAAAAATAAAAGCCGAAATAATCGTCCGTAACAACGGGCTGCACCTGGCTGCCATAAACCTCGAGTTGACGATAAAACTGCTTGACGTTCTCCCCGCCCCTAAGCATCAAACGCAGCAAAAGCTCCGTTATTCCTGCATTCTCCTTTCCCTCCTGAGATTTCCCTCCCGGGAAGAAAAGACCCATTTCGATCAAAGGGCTCGTATGGTCCTCACGAATGAACAAGTCTGGCCCGCGTAGAATGGATGCGACCAGAAAAGGATTTCGGGTCTCGCTGAACTTGAACCCGCCGCCCTTTGGCGGAACCTTGACGGCCAGAACTATCTCCCTGTCGCGTATCGCCTGTTCCTGGTCCGCGGAAGGAACCAACAAGGACTCAAAAGTCTTACGAATGCCTTCGGCAGTTACCTGCCTTTCCTCGCCGGAGGCGGGGAGGTATTCCAGCAGCGAGCAATTTCCCAAGCGCAGGTATTTCGCAGCCGCACTCTTTACGTCCGCCGCCTTTACCTTTCTCAGGTCGGCTATATACCGGTCCATGCCCTTCCAGTCTCCCACGGATTCGAAGCGGTAGAGCGCAATCGCTCTACCAGTCACCGTTTCAAGGCGGGACCAATGGACTCTCTCCAATTGAGCAAAAGCGCGCTCCATGTCCACATCCGTGAGCTCTTCCCGTTTGAGCAGCTCGATTTCGGTCAAAATGGCAATCTCGCTTTTGTCTATGTCTTCAGGATTAACTCTTGCCTGTATCGAGAAGTATCCAAATTCAGGATAGGATGACAGCTTCGTTTCAGAAGACAGGATCAGCTTTTTTTGCTCGCGCAGGCGTGACTGAATAACGGAACTATCCCCCAATCCCAAAACAGCGCTGAGGACCTCCAGTGCTCTATAATCGCCATTGTTTTCAGGGACAACACGAAATCCAAAGAACAGCTGCGGAACTGAAACATTCCCCCGGATTGCGTTGTATCGAAATCCATTTTGGATTGTTGACGGAGATGTCGGGACAGGTTTTGCGGTCGGAACCGCAGATTTCATATACAGCCGGACGACATCGTTTAAAACCTCGCTCGCTCCCACGTCACCCGAAACAATCATCATCATTCCTGCAGGGACATATTGCGCCTTATAGAAACCGGCGAGCGTCTCCGGAGTGAAGTTGGTCAAACTCCCGAAGTTGATGCTGTCATGTTTCCCCATCCGCGGCTGGTTGAATGCCAGTTCGAGAAGCTTTTCACTTCCGAATTCTCGAGGATCGTCCAGTGCTGCGCGTGCTTCGCCCTGAACGAGTTTCCATTCCAATCCTATGTCGTCCTGGTTGAATGAGGGATTCAGAATCGCCTCTGCTTGAGCCTCCAGCGCTCTTTTCCACTGACTGGATGGCGCAACCACTTCAAACATTGTTTTTTCATAATCGGTCGTACTTCGCAGAATTCCGCCCAGCGCCTGTATTTTTTGTCGAAAGGTTCCGTTGCTCTTATCCGATGTCCCGCGCCGGATCAGAGAGGCTACCAACTGTGTCATTCCCGGGCTCTGCGCCGGATCGGTTAAAGATCCTGCATGCACATAGACCTGGATCGAAACCACAGGCTGTGCCTTGAATTCGTTGACCAGAACCGTCATTCCGTTTTTGAGCACTACCTTGGTTACATAGGGGGTCTCCTCATAAGCTTTGACCTGTTGCAGGAAGGGAGCTGATGGACGGGTTGTAGGCGCCTTTTGTGGCGCCTTGCGCGTCTGCGGAAAACAGTTCGAGATGCCAATCAGGATGATAAGTATAAGAATGCTCGGGATACGGATCCCTTTATCCATGGGCTCTTCTCCTGCACCAGGAGCCTGTCTGAGAATTGGAAGCGGTCGCGTTCCTAGCTTGAAGGGCAGATGCAAGGCAGCGCGACGCAGGCGATGTCGGTGCACATCGTCGAGGAGGGTCAACAAAGCAGATGCCCCTTCCAAACCGGAACCCAAAAGGCGCATGGGGGTTGGACGACGATCGCTGCGTTGCTCGTCGTGCAAGCCCCATGCGCGTGACCCCTTCGAATTCTCGGACAGGCTCCTAGGCCCAATAATAGCAGATGCAGAACGAAAGGAGCGATGAATCAACTCTGAAGAAGGTCTTTGAGACTTTGCGCCTTCGAGGTTAGGACCTGTCAATCAATAACATTTGCACTTTGATGCTGGCCCGCGACTCAAAAGGGGGCGGCGCCTCGCATCTGCCCGCCCGGCGCTTGCGCCAAAGTGCAACCAACATTCATTGACACGCCCTTGTCGACAGGATGCAGTGCGGCAGATCTCTGCCGTTATTTCCAGCATTTGCTAGGGCAGGAGGTCATCCAGTTTGATCGCTTCCGCGTGGAATCTAGTGACAAACGCCTGCGCTCTTGCAGGATCTTTGAAGGCAACGATCCCTCCATTTTGGGGAGTGCGCAGCTTATCAGAGTGTACTAACTGAACTTCTTGAATAGGAAATAGCGTCCTGGATTGTGCATCCGTCGCGTAAATAGCCAGTATGTTTTTCTTCCCCAGCTTTTTCGCGTCGGCAATCAGGCAACTGATATCGTCGAACTTGCGAGGAAAGCCGTTGTTCGCAACCAATTCAGCCGCAAAGGTGACATCGGTTATCGGCGATTTGCAGTAAAAGCAGACGTCGTTGGACGTTATACTTGAAGGCTTAACGGGTGTTTTTTCACACGCTCCGCAAGAAAGAAGAGTACACAGAAGGGAGAAATAGAAGACGAGACGTACGCCATTCGGTTGATTCCTGCCGCAGAAAGCATGAATTGGATTCATAGGAATACCTCGATCACCTGGATGGTTTTCTCTGATCGACGTATTATAGTTCATTCTTTTCGTAATGGCACGCGCGACAGCGTGACCGGTTTCGATTTGTGTTTCAACCTAAACGGCCTTGAACTGCAAGAGCTAATGCGCTATGATGCCTCGCCCTCGATAAGGTGGGGTCGTAGTTCAGTTGGTTAGAACGCCGGCCTGTCACGCCGGAGGTCGCGAGTTCGAGTCTCGTCGGCCCCGCCATTATATCTAATGGCTCCCATCCTCATCGGCAAGCGCTCCTATAGTTTTGCCAATCACGTATGCCTTAACGAATTCCCAGCTGCAACAATTTGAACGTATTCTATCCCCCCAAACAGCTACCTTGAGATTGAAGATCGGTAAGCAGGGCGATATTCTTGCGCTTAATGGGATATTTCCAAGAAATTCGAAAGACCGTGTCGAAGATACCTAAGGGAAAAGTGGCAACCTACGGCAGCGTAGCGCGAGCGGCGGGATACCCTGGAACCGCACGCCAAGTTGCGTGGGCCTTACGCGCCCCCGATGCGAAAAGGCTTCCCTGGCATCGAGTACTGGGCGCGGCTGGAAAGATTCTGCTGCAGGGAGAGGCAGGGCTCCACCAGCGCACTCTTCTCAAACTGGAAGGAGTCCCATTCAGAGGGGATCGAGTTGATATCAAACGCAGCGAGTTCCATTTCAGTGGTTAGTAGTTCGCGGAACCGCTAACTACCGACCATTAGTTTTCCGTCTTCAGACTGCGCTCCATCAATTCGCGGATTGCATCCCTGGGTGAGACCTTCCCTTCCAAAATGCGATGTACCTGCCCCGTAATCGGCATTTCAACTCCATGCAACCGGGCCAGCGCCACCGTTGCGCCTGTGGTCTTCACACCCTCGGCAACCATTTGCATGTGACCAATGATATCGGGCAGACTTCTTCCTCTGCCCAGCTCAATTCCCACGCTGCGGTTTCGGCTGAGATCTCCGGTACAGGTAAGGACCAGATCTCCCATCCCCGCCAATCCCGCAAGAGTCTCGCTCTGCGCACCGCACGCGCAGGCCAAGCGGGTCATTTCAGCCAGGCCGCGCGTAATCAAGGCTGCCATCGGATTGTGTCCCAGCCCCAATCCTTCTATGACACCCGCGGCAATTGCGATGACATTCTTGACCGCTCCGCCGAGTTCCACTCCAACAACGTCGTTCGATGTGTATAAACGCAGGACTCTGGACGAGAATTCCTCCTGCACAACCTGGGCGGCACTCTGGTCTCTCGACGCTACCACCACTGCCGTCGGGTCGCCAAGCGCAACTTCCCTTGCAAAGCTCGGGCCGGATAAAACGGCAAGCCGCGGCATGAAGTGCGGTTCGACAACACTATGGATCACTTCGCTCATCCGCATCAGGTGTTCGATTTCGAGCCCTTTGGTGGCGCTCACGAGAATCATGTCCTCTTGCAGACAGGGGAGCATCTGTTCGTACAGCGAGCGGCATACATGGGAGGGCATTACAGTCACAACGAACTTCGCTCCCGCGAGCGCTTCCGCAACGCTGGTAGTGGGAAAAATGTTTTTCGCCAGGATGATTCCAGGCAAGAACAGCCGGTTTTCGCGACAGTTTCGGATGCTTTCAGCAACGGCGTCTTCATAAGCCCACAGCTTGACTGTGTGCCCGACGCCCGACAGCGCGACCGATAGCGCCGTCCCCCAGCTGCCCGCACCGATGATGGCAATCGAAGACATTCTATTAGCTTTCAGCTATCAGCTATCAGCCATCAGCTTTTAGCTGACACCTGATGGCTGATAGCTTTGATTACTTCTGTTCCGGCGGAAAAACGCTGATTTCCACGCGCCTGTTGAGCGCCTGATTATTGGGATCGTTCGGATCCGCCGGCTCATCCCAACCCTTCCCCACGACGCTGAACTTGTTGGGATCAAATTTGAATTTTTCGACCAGCGCGCGGCGGATTGCTTCCGCGCGGGTCTGGCTCAGTTCCCGCACCAATTGGATCGGCACCCGGCCCTTCATACTGGAATCGGTATGCCCCTCTATCAGGATCACGGCCCGCGCAAACTGGCCGGAAAGGCGCGCCACCTGTTCGAGCGTTCCATCCACAGCCGGATCACAAAGCTTTCCGTTTATCGGATTGCCGTAATCATCCCGCGCAGTCTCGTAAGGATTTGAGGAATTCGGGCAGAAGTTGATCCGGATTGTTTGGGTCAGAATGGGGGATTCCGCAGGGATCTTCCTGAAGTTGGAAGGAGTGAATGAAGCAATGCTCTCATCCTTCTGATGCGCGAATGCTCCTTTTTGCTGCAGTCTCTGCATAAAGGTGAAATCCATCACCTGGTCGAATGGAATTGGAGCATTGATTCGCCCGAGTTCCCGGTAAATATAACTGGCGTTTTTCCAGGTACGCTCAAAATTTGTGGGATTGGATGAATTCAGGAAAAACTGGGTATTTTCGGCAAAATTGGTTAGATGCGCATCATTGCGCATCGACAGGACCTCTTCAGGTTTCATACCGAAGGCATCCGCCATCCACTTCGCCGCCTGTTCCGGACTCTGCTTTACAAAATCCATTCCTTCGAAAATGCCGGCGATCAGGCCTTCCACGATCTCCGGGTGATCGCGCGTGAAGTCGGCTCGCACGGCATAGACGTCCGCGATCAGCTTGTTGGCATCGCTCGTGCTGGAGAGGACTCGCGTCCCGGCCACACGCTCCGGGATTTTGTAAATATCAGGGGCCCAGGATACGCAGGCATCGACACGTTTGTCCGCGACAAAAGCCGCAGCCGCCTCGAATGCGGTCGCCGTATATCTCACCTTTATGTCGGAGGGCCGAAGTCCGGCGGACAGGAGAAGAGATGTCAGGTAGTATTCGCTCGGCGAATTCTGGGCCAGGGTTATTGTCTTGTTCCGTAAATCTGCGACGGATTTTATCGAGCTCCTGACGACAATGCCGTCACCGCCGCTGGACCAGTCGATTTGCTGTGCGATCCGGGGAGCGGTGCGCGAATCCCTCACCAACTCCGGCGCAAGGAGGACCATCATATCAACCGTTCCCCAAAGCGCATGAACTTCGCCGGCCGCAAATGCATCCCGGGCGGCAACAGGATCGTCCATCAGTACCATCTCGACCCGAAATCCATATTTCTTGGCAAAAATACTCTCCGGATTCGGTTTTGTCCCGTGATTCGCCGCGATAACCGGAAGCCAGCCAGCCCAAACGTTGTAGCTGAAGCGCAAGATCTTTTCCTTGTCATTCCAGCGATATTGGCTGACACCCTTAACGGCAGGCAGTTTATCCCCAGGGATATATTTGTATTCCTTAACCGTGGTTACTCCTGTTGTATCGGCGGCTTCGGTTTCGATTTGTTTCGAATCTTTGTCGCCCGGCAGAAGCCTTACCCCGGAGCTGCGCTTCGCGATGATGTAGAACCCCAAACCGATCAAACCGACGATCAACAGAATGGAAATGAGCTTTCCCAACGGCGTTAGTCGTGCAGGCTGATCAGCCATATTCCCCCCCTTTTGAAATTACGAATTACGAACGACGAATTTCGAATTGAGCTGTTTAAAAGCACAAATTACGAATGGCGGATAATTCGTCATTCGTAATTCGTCATTGCTTTGGTCCGATTTCCTTCGAAGCCGCCGGAGTTTCCGTCGAGGCGGGCGCTTGAATTCCTTGGCTAGCAAGAAAATCCGCCAGTGCCACCTGCTCCAGCGCTTTCCGCTCGTTTTCCTTCTCCACAACCGCCTCCATGTTCACCATGTCTTTGGCTACCCTCGCCTTGCCTGCGGATTTTTCGTATCGTTTGGCCAAAACATCTTCGACAGTTTTCATGGTATCTCCCAGGTCACCCACCTTGAAAGCTGCGCTGCCCAAAGCCGCCGCAGCTTCCGCTTCCGCTTCCTTGATTTGTACCTGCGAGAGTTGCTTTTCAAGCTTACGCACCTTTTCCTCAAATTCCTTTTGAGCCACCTTTGCCTGCCGCAAATTGCCCTGATACGCCTCCTCGGTTTCCGCCAGCTCCTGCGTGTCAATGGTGAGGTCCGTTTTCAATTCCTGAAGCTCGCGCGCCAGGCTGCCTGCGAGATCCATATTCCCCGCATGATGATTGGCGATAATGCGTCGTTCCAGTTCCTGCGCCCGAACGGTTTTAGCTTTCACCTGGGTTTTAAGCCGCTCGGCGACTCCCGCCATACGCGCCAGGGCGGCATTGTATTGAGTCATCTTATACCGGAATTCCTGGCGCGCCGCTTCCATGAGCGCCTCAGGATTCCTCTCTTCTATCCCGCTGACGAAAAGCCCTAAAAGACCGCGAAACAGCCTTCCCAATCGAGCAAAAACCGCCATGGTGCGCACCCCTTTCCAAGATCGAACAGATTAAATACGATTTATCCCCCATTTTGGTTCGGAATCCACTTATCTAAGTGTTTTCCCGGGAGCGCCGGCGTCTCGCCGGCTCCTTTATCAGCCTATTTCTGAAGCTCAGCTTTCGAAGAGCTGTAAAAGAGCCGGCGAGACGCCGGCGCTCCCGGTATTTATTCCTTTTCCTCATCCATCGTAATCACAGGGTGATCCACAATATAGCTTGTGAGAGAAGCAAGCTCCCGCTCGTTCGCCCGTTTTTTCTTTTTCCACTCGCGCCATTTATCCTCCTCTGCCTTCAAGCTTTCTTCCAGCGTTCCCCGCTCCGCCTCCAAATCCTTGATCTGCTGTTCGATTTCAAGCAGCCGATTTTTGCAGGATTGCCGGCGCTCATGCATTTTCTCGTCCGCCCGGCTCTGGAATGAATCCAGCGCCTGATCGCGGGCAATTGCATCCTTTATCAGCGTTTCCGTGGAAACTCCCTCGGACGCCAGGAGCTCAAGCACCCTTCGCTGAACCTCTTCGCGAGGCTTCTGTTTACAGGATTCGTTTTCCACTACCCCTTTCAATCTGTCGATTGTCCAATTTTCAGGTTTCGAAGAAATGCCGGCCGCCTCGAATATTTTTTCGAACGGGATCATCAGTTCGGCGGGACCATCTGCGAGATCGCGGACTTCAATGGATCGTATTTCGCTGGCCAGTTCCCTAAGACTGACACTTCGGGTCTGAATTCGGCTCACCAGCGCCGATTCGGGATTTGAAGTCGTCTCTAAAATTCCCAGTCTGTCGCCGATCCCCTGCAGCAATTTGAAAAATGTCATAGCTAAACAAATCTCCGCAGCTCTTCGATTTTACTTTCCAGTTCGTCGGGCGGCATTGAGCGGAAACGTTCCGGCAGAAAACGCGAATCCGTGCATTCTTTGACCGCCAACAAATCCATATACTCCAGTTTGAGCCGGTGGGCGCTGGGACGGATTTCTTTGAGCACCTCAATCAGGATATCGCGGAAATTCCTTGCCTGAGACGACAGAGTCTGGATTCTCAAGGCGCGGACGAAGATCCCTTCAATTTCATTGCCGCCCAGATCGAGTTCTTTGGGAACGTCCGGGATCTCATTCTCTGTCAGTGTTACGTTTAATTTGCGCGCGATGGAAAGAAAAAGATTGCGAACTTCTTCCGGAGTCTCCGGAGGAAACAGCGGCATGTGCACATCCAGGCGTCCCTGTCGTTTCAGGTCCACCTCGAGGAGATCCGGACGCGAGGTGGCGAGAACCCAGACGATGCGTCCGCGATTTCGCGTATCGGACATCTCTTTAGCCAACATTGCGTAGACCCGGCCGGAAAGGCCTCCATCGCTATCCCTGCCCTCTCTTTTCCCCGCTGCCTGATCGGCTTCATCCACAAATACAACCACCTGTCCCAGCGCATGAAGAATCGAGAAGATCTTTTCCAGGTTGGATTCGGTGGCGCCCACCCACCGGTCACGGAAATTCTTGAAGATAACGCACGGAATCCCCAGCTCTCCGGCCCAGCATTGGATGAGAAAGGTTTTGCCTGTTCCGATGCGGCCTGTGATCAGGTAGCCCATCGGCAGTGCGGAAAACGCTCCACGGCGCATCAATTGAGCGTCTTCCCGGAGCCAGCTTTTAGCGGCGTCCGCTCCCGCGAGATGATCCAAGGTGAAGGGAGATTCAAGGAATTCGAGCAAGCCCTGGCATTCTTTTTCAATCCTCTCTTTTTTCATTCGAGTCAGCCAGGCCGGTTTGATTGTCTGCTCGGTTTTGAGCGCGCGCGCCAAAACGGTCTGGGCGCCCACCCGGCTAAGACCGGTCATGCGCGCCCCTAACACATCCAGCGGCATCTCCGATTTTGCAGGAAGCTCGCGCAGTGTAGTCGCGCCCAACATCCGGACATATTCAGACATCTCCTGCTCGCAAGGGAGCGGAATGTTCAGGGCCGCGGCATGAGGATTTTCCACTGCCAGGTTGTTCAGATCGTGAAGCCCTTCTGAAATCAGTACAGTCACAATATCAGAACGGAGCACGGCCGGATCATTGGCCCAGCCCAGCACCTTCACTACATTGGAACTGAAAGCGCCGCCCAACTGAAGCGCATCTCCGCGCGGAATGACAAACTCGGCAAATTCGATAATTACAGCAATCTTGTGCAGTGCATATTCTGTCCCGCGAAGAGATTGCAGATTGAGGCTGCGGAGAAGATAGCGGTCTATCAACTCCATGGCCGGACCGGGTTCACGCAACTGGGCCATGCCGGATGCCTGCTCTCCGATGGCCAGCCGCAGCCACTCACCCCAATCTTCGGCGCCTTTTGTAGCACGGATTCCCTTGCCCCGGTCATAATGCAGAATCACTTCGTATTGCTCGAACATCACCTCATCGAGGAAGGCGCCCAAAGAGAGCTGCCGGGGCCCTGGGAGGCCGGCCGTCGCAACCATGTCAAAAACATTCCCGTGCAGCAGAAATTGCGAAACGGATCCCGACTTGAAGAGGTTGCGCATCTCTTCCGCCCAAGCTGGAAGTTCCATAGCCATAGGTTGCACTCTCATCTGAATTGACGATGTACGATTTGACGATTGACGATTTGACTCATACCTTGCGCCTGATCAATCGTCAATCGTCATTCGTCAATCGTTAATTTAACTGCCTGTGCTTCGGACATCAGGTCTTCCACTGCGCCGTAGATTTTCTGCTGATCGTTGACCCACTGGGCTGTGCTTCCAAGGGTCGTGGTAACCTGGTCTATTCTTTGCGAAAGAGTTTGCGGATCCTCCGCCAGAACGGCTTGTTCTCTTACAAGCTCCACCTGTTCCTGGACTCGGGTAAGTTCGGCATCCAGGAAAGCCAGTTTCTCCTTGGCCTCGCGCCGCCTCTCAAGCCGCTGCTGCAAGATGTCGATTTGTCCCGTGAGGCTCTTGCGTAAATCCTCCGTCAACGGTTCGTCGAGTCTGGCTTTCAGTTTGGCGATCCGTTCTTCCAGATTTGCCGATCTATCCGGCGTTTCCGTTGATTGCCGTATCGTTCGGTCGATCGCCTGCCGGATTGAAAGCAGCCGCAGATAAACCCAGAGCAGCCGGCCCAATCCTTCATTCTCTGCTTTCAAACCCTGGGCCGGAGTCTGGAGATGAACTTGTTGCTCCAGCAGCGCCCGGCATCGCTCTTCCAATGCGCGGTATCTCTGCTGGTCCTCCCGATTCAACTGCTGCACCAATAAATCGACCTTTGCCTGCCATTGCTTGTGGGTAAGCACCTGCTGCGAAGCGGCGACAAATTTCTGAAAACGCTCATTCGTCCCCAGAATCCACAAATAGCCCAGTTCGGCTCCCAGACCGATCACCCAAAACCCGGGATTCAGAATCCCCAGCAGTCCGAAAATTGCAATCCCGATCCAATTGGGAGGAACAAACATTCCGATCGGGCGTGCACTGAAGGCCTTGCGAATGCAGTCCCAAATCCTGGAATTCACGATGCGCTCCTTAAAGAAACCACATGACCACCCTGTCACTCACCCCTGCTCAGGGAACCTCCGCGTCTCCGTGTGAGCGTTCACCCGAAACATCAAACGGCGTTTTCTCCGAGATACGCCGAAAAGCCTCGGCGACCACATGAACAGCGTTCTTGAACTCCGGCCGTTCCTGTGCAACCAGCGGCGGTATCCCGATCGAATGCGGAATCGTGTCGCTGATATCATAGGCAATTTGCCCCGGAGCGTGGGTAAAAATCCAGACTCTTTCTCCAAGGTACACGGCTTCGGTCACATTGTGGGTTACGCAAATGATTGTCGGCCGGATACGGTACCACAACTGAACAATCAGTTCCTGCATCTCCATGCGGGTCGGCTCGTCGAGCGCCGAAAATGGTTCGTCCATCAACAGGATGTGCGGCTCCATGACCAGAGATCGGGCGATTGCGACGCGCTGCTGCTGGCCTCCGGACAGCTGATGCGGATATTTTTTCGAATGCTCCAGCAACTCGACCTGCTCGAGGATTCTTTCAGCGCGACTCCGCCGTTCGCTCCTGCTGCATTCCAACTTGTTGATCTCAAGCCCGAACATCACATTCTGCAGAACCGTCAGATGCGGAAATGAACTGTATTGTTGAAAAATCATTCCCCGGTCGCTTCCCGGCCCAAGCACTGGGTTTCCCCTGACGAGCACCTCTCCTTCGGAAGGCCTGAGAAATCCGGAAATCAGGTTCAACAGCGTGCTTTTTCCACAACCCGAGGGGCCAACAATGGTGACGAATTCACCGTGATCCGGAGTATCACGGACACTGAAGGAAACATCCGTAATGGCCGTACATGTGCCGAAGCGCACGCCCACATGACGGAATTCCACAACCGGCACAGATCCGGAAGCATCTTTGTTCACACGCCACTCCGGCGATGAGGAAACAACAAAACACTGAGCCGCGCCCATAGGAGATCCGCAATCCAGGCAATCACCGTGATGATGACAATGACCAGGTATACTCTTCCGGACATGGCGCGGCGGCGCGCAGTATCGATCAGATCCCCCAATCCGCCGGTTTTGACCACGACTTCTGCCAGAACCAGGTATGACCAGCCGACACCAAAAGCCAATCGCATCGAATGCCAGATATCGGGGAGAGCGCCGGGGATAAGAACACGCCGAATGATGGTCCAGCGCGTCGCCCCCAACGTATAAGCCGTTCGCAAATAAATGTCAGGAACGGAGTCAACCGCTCGAATGATCATCGGAAGAAGAAAAATGCAGAAAGCCATCGCCAGAAAAACGACCTTCTGGCTTTCATCGAGCCCGAACCAAGACATGGTCAAAGGAACAAGTGTTGCGATTGGAATGTAGCCGCTCGCCGTCACCACAGGAGCAATGGTTGCACGAGCGCTGCCGAATGAACCCATCAGGAGCCCGACGGGAAATGCAATGGCAAGGCCGAGAAGAAATCCCAAAGCCACGCGGCGCAGGCTGAGCGCAATATGATCGAAGATATTTCGATTATCCTGATCGCTCGTACCGACCAGATCTCCGAGGCTATAGACAACCTCGGCAGGACTCGGCAGAATGGTTGGCCCGAGGATCCGCTCCTCAGGAATCCCCCGCGTAAGCAACCACCAGAAAAAAACCAGAAAAACAAGAGGAATGAATCCGAGCAGAATTGAAAAAGTGGAGGGTACCTGTCCCCGGATCTCCGTAAACCACTTTGGAATCATGAGCCATGACATTAAGCACCTGCCGGGCTCATGTCAAGGCGGTAACGGGGAGCAAACCTCTGAAGACAACTGTCAAGCGGCCGTTCCGGCCGGAGAAAGTCCTGTTGGACCCGAATCACAGCATTCTGGCGGAGATACATCAGTAGGCAGTGGGCAGTGGAGGGGGGCCTTATATTCCCCGCCAGGAACATCCGGCGAGATGCATATAAGCCTGCAATATCCTATTTTCATTCAACAAGTATCCTGCTCACTGCCTACCGTCGACTGCCCACTGTTTTTTCAATCGCCGCTTGCACCAGTGGCGTCATTAAGCCGTACCCTTTGTCATTTGGATGCAATCCATCCATCGAATATCCTTCTTTCAAGCAGCCGCTGCTGTCCACGAGTGCGGAGAAGTAGTCAACGTACACAGCATGTATCTGCTCCGCATACTTTTTCAGCCACGCATTGAGCAGCAATATATCCGCGGGGGGCCGTTGAACGCTCTGTTTGCGCGCGGTGTAGTCGCTGACCGGCGCGAGCGAGCATAGAATGATTGCGAGGTTGTGCTTCTGTGCAAGTTCCGCGATCGCGCGGAAATTGTCTTCGATCATCTCCAGGGACTGAGGGCCGGTGTTGCGTGCAATATCATTTGTTCCCGCTAGAATCACGACAGCCGCCGGATGGAGATTAACCACGTCGGCGTACATCCGCACAAGCATCTGCGGCGTGGTTTGCCCGCTGATCCCACGGTTGACATACGGCTTGTCCGGAAAATACTGCTGGAGTTTCCACATGTCCGTAATCGAGTCGCCGAGGAAAACAACTCGAGAGGGATCCAGGGGCTGTGCTTGAAGACGGAGGTTGTCTTCGTGGTAGCGCCCAAGCTGATTCCAGTCCTGCAGTTGATCCGCCAAGCTTTGAGCAGTCGACGCCAGACAGCAATTGGCCCTGGGTGGCTTGAATTCCTGGACGAGTTGAGCCCAAATGACGGCGGGCGTCACAAGAAGAATTACAGAGAATAATCCGGCGTTTCTGAATAGGCGCATGGCGCTCCTCCATTGGGTTGTTGGCGGCAGGATCATATCAGAATTTTCGATTTAGGAATTGAGGATTGACCTTTGGCATTATCAATGGATGTAATATAAGTCTTTCGGAGGATTCGATATGAGAGGAATTCGTTCTGCAGCCATGCTAATGGCATTTCTGTTAATCTGCTTGGTTTCAGCTGCCGCCCAGGAAGTCATAAAGCTTCCTGCACCCAAGACTGAAGGGGGCATGCCTCTGATGCAGGCGTTGAAAGAGCGCAGATCGGGCCGTGAATTCAGCTCCCAAAAACTTCCACTTCCAGTGCTTTCCAACCTGCTATGGGCGGCATGGGGCATCAATCGTCCGGACGGCCACCATACCGCCCCGTCCGCAAGAAACGCTCAGGAAATAGATGTGTATGTCGCGATGAGCGACGGTCTTTTCCTGTATGAGCCGAAGCAGCATCAACTGCAGAGGATATTGGCGGAGGACATTCGTGCGGCTACGGGCACCAACGATTACGTTAAGGATGCTGCGTTGAATCTGGTGTACGTGGCGGATCCTGCCAGGGCAAATCTGAAGGAACCGGTAGACATTGCATTCTATTCGGGCGCCGACACTTCCTTCCTGGCTCAAAATGTCTATCTCTTTTGTGCTTCGGAAGGGCTTCAGGCGGTGGTCCGGGGAAGCATCGACAGGCCCGCGCTGGCAAAATTAATGAAGCTTCGGCCGGATCAGAAGATTACCTTGGGGCAGTCCGTAGGATATCCGAAGAAGTAATCTACGGCCGGGAGCGCCGGCGTCCCGCCGGCTCTTTTACAAGCAAATAAAAGCATCGATTCCGAACCTTACCGACCAACGGGAAAAGCGAAACGCTATTCCCATTTCCCCGAGCAAAAGTCATAATGGAGAAATGCTCAGGCAGAGAACAGGGTCGATCATTTGTCCCTCATGCGGGAAACTGGTTGGAGTACAGGAAGCCGAATGCTGGAATTGCGGCCGGAAGAATCCGGGATTGTGGGGGTTTGCATCCGTATTTCGCCGCCTGGGCCGTTTGGATTTCACTTCGATAGTAACTTGGGGTTGTGGCGCTCTGTATCTTGCAAGCCTGCTGTTGGATCCGCGCGGGATCACAATGAATGGGATGTCGATCCTCGCACCGAGCGGCAGAAGTGTCCTGATTTTGGGTGCGAGTGGAGCCGCCCCCGTATTTGCCTACGGCAGATGGTGGACCGTTCTGAGCGCCGCATGGCTGCACGGAAACCTGCTGCATATCGTCTTCAATCTGCTTTGGATTCGACAACTGGCGCCTGCGGTTGAAGAGCTGTACGGGGCATCTCGAACCATTATCATTTACACGATCGCATCTATCACAGGGTTTCTGCTCAGCAGTTGCGCAGGACTGGTATTTGGGGCGGCACCGGTCTTTTTTCTGCGAGGCGCTGCCTTTACTCTGGGCGCTTCCGCCTCGATTTTTGGCCTGTTGGGAGCTTTAGTCGTATATGGACGGCGCACCGGCAGCAGTCATATAGGGAGCCAGGCCACCACTTATGCCGTAATCCTGTTTATTTTTGGATTTGTGATGCCGAACATCGACAACTATGCGCACCTGGGCGGATTTTTAGGAGGATATGCGGCGGCGCGTTTGCTCGATCCCTTGCGCCCTGAGCGCGTGGATCATCTGATTGCGGCGATTATCTGCATTGCGGCAACTGCGCTTTCAATCATTGCCTCGGTCGTCACCGCACTTGCGTAAGCGCCAACCGTCTTGCCGTTGATCTTCAATCCGTGAAATCCGTGGAATCCGTGGCGTTTTTGCTTTTACCCGCCAAGACTGATCATCTCCATCTTCCGGCGGGAACCGGGCTCATATTGCCCGGAATTCATCGCCTCCAGCCTCTCCTCGGAATAACGGTTTGTCCTCGATTCCCAGGCAGCGCGGATGAATGCCAGAAGGTCTTCGTCTTTGGCGCCTGCTCTCATAATTTCTTTCAGATCGTGACTCTGATCCGCAAACAGGCACATCACCAGCTTGCCGTCAGCTGTCAGCCGCGCTCGCGTGCAGCCGCGGCAGAACGGTTCCGTCACGGAAGCAATAACACCCAAATTCCCCACCCCATCGAGAAAGCGGTAGTTTACGGCGGGCGCACTCAGGTCATTTCTTCCGGTTTCTTCCAATGGATATTGCGCGTGAATTTTCTGCAAAATCTCCTTTTTGGAAACCATCCTTCCTGAAACCCAGTTATTGGAATTGCCCACATCCATATATTCGATGAACCGGAGCCAAAAACCATGTTGTCTGGAAAATTCGACCATCCGAAGAACATCGTCGTCGTTGATTCCGCGCTCAATCACCGAATTGATCTTGATCGGCGCCAATCCGTTGCGCGTTGCGGCAAAGAGCCCTTCAAGCACGTTGGCCAAGTCGTTCCGGCGAGTCATCATTTGAAATTTATCCGGATCGATCGTGTCCAGACTCACGTTGATTCGCTTCAGCCCGGCTTGAGCCAGCGCGACTGCTTTCTCGCTCAAAAGAGACGCGTTGGTGGTAAGGGACAGGTCCCGGAGTGCTCTGAGATTCGACAATTGGGCGATGAGATTTTCGAGCCCATGGCGCAGGAGCGGCTCGCCGCCGGTAATCCTGATTTCTTCGACCCCCAGATGGACAAACAGATGCGCCAGGCGGGTAATTTCTTCAAAAGTGAGGATTTCCCTCCGGTCTATCCACTCGTATTTTTCCAGCGGCATGCAATACCGGCAACGGAAGTTGCACCGGTCCGTAACGGAAATCCGGAGATCTTTCAGCGGCCGGCCAAGCGCATCCTTCAGAGCCTCGCCGGGCGTACTAGGGTATTTCATCTGTTTCTCTAGCCTCATAATGCCATTAAGCCTATCTTTATCATAGCATGGCTCCCCCACCCCTGCCCAACGTTACTGTCAGCCACTCTGCAGCAGTAATTCTCAGGAGCCTGTCCGAGAATTCGAAGGGGTCGCTTCCAATTCTCGGACAGGCTCCTGGCCCAAAGACGCCGGACCTCAAACCTTAATGAAATTCGTGTAATTCGAAACCGGTTTTATCTATGATGCGTAGCTTATGAAATTCAAGCTCAGGGGATATCTGAAAGAAACCCGGCGGCCGATCTATTCTGCCGCGCTGGTTTTGCCGTTTCTCTGCATCTATCACATTGGGACGATCCTGCTCCACACGACTTACATAAACGGAGCGGATGCACTGATTATTCGAATCCTCAGTTCCCTTTCGGTTCACTCCATGTTTGCCTCCGCGCTTGTGCTGGCCGCTTTCTTTATAATCTGGCAGCTGTGCGCCCGTGCAAAATGGCAGATCAGGATGGGAGCCCTGTTGCTTTGCTTCCTAGAAAGCGCCTGTTTTGCGCTGATTCTACTCTTCGGGTTCGGCTGGGTGACGACACGCCTGAGCATGGCCATTTCGGGCAGGAGGTCCGGAATTGCCAATCTCATTCTTTACTGTGGCGCAGGGGTTTATGAAGAGCTCGTCTTCCGGGCGTTTCTTTTAGGGATACTCATCGCGGGTTTCAGTCTGATTTTTCGCATGAAAAAGGGATCCGCAGCCGCAGCTGCAGCAATCCTGGGAGCACTGCTGTTTTCGTTATTTCATTACATCGGCCCGGGCGGAGATGCGTTCTCAATCGGAAGTTTCGTTCAGAGAACACTCGGCGGCCTGTACTTTTCGGTCTTGTACATAACCCGCGGTTTCGGCGTGACCGCCGCGTCGCACGCAATTTATGACATTCTGGTGGGAATCATTCTAGCCTGACCGGCTCTGATGCATTTCTTTCAAGGATCTTCTATGGCGCCTGTAATCACACATATCATTTACGACAACGACGGACTGTTGCTCGACACCGAACCCTTCTATACCAAAGCACACGAAATCATCGCGGCTCGATACGGCAAGGTCTTTGATTGGACCGTGAAATCGAAGATGATCGGGTTGCGCGCGGAAGATTCGGCAAACGTATTGATCGGCATGCTGCAGCTGCCCATGTCCGTTCCGGAATATCTCGAAGCGCGCAAGCACCTCCTGGCAGAGTTGTTTCCTCAAGCGGAGCCTCTGCCTGGAGCAGTCCGGCTGACAATGCATTTGCATTGCGCGGGACTGTTTCAGGCCGTGGCAACGAGTTCGGACCGGTATAATTTCGAGTTAAAGATCACAAAACATAAAGAATGGTTTCGGATTTTTGAATGCATCATAACCGGAGACGATCCGGAGATTAAACGCGGGAAACCTCATCCCGACATCTTTCTCATAACAGCGGAGAGGATGCAGGCGCCTCCTTCGCAATGTCTTGTTTTCGAAGACTCACCGGCCGGGATCGATGCGGCGCGGGCAGCCGGGATGTACACGGTTGCGGTGCCCGATCCGCACATGGAAGACAGTGCGTATAGCCAGGCTCACCAGATCATTCGGAGCTTGAATGACGTTGATCCGGCTCGCTGGGGCTTGCCCTCGATATAAATCTGGGTCGGAATTGGGATCGAAAAAACCGATACCGATACCGATTTGTTTTGCACAGGATCGATTCATTCGCCGATGATCTTGATCAGGATGCGCTTCTTGCGCCTGCCGTCGAACTCGCCATAAAAGATTTGTTCCCAGGGACCGAAATCCAGCTTTCCATTGGTCACGGCGACGACAACCTCGCGCCCCATGATTTGTCTTTTGTGGTGAGCATCGCCATTTTCCTCTCCGGTTCGGTTGTGGTGATATCGCTGAGGACTGGGATCAAAGGGCGCTAGTTCTTCGAGCCACCGGGCGTAGTCCTCATGCAATCCAGGTTCATCGTCGTTTATAAACACGCTCGCCGTTATGTGCATCGCGTTTACTAAAGCCAATCCTTCTTTGATACCGCTGTCTTTTAAAGCATCCTGCACTTGGCCGGTTATGTTCAGGAAAGCCATCCGGGTTGGAATATTGACTTCAATCACCTTTCGATACGATCTCATATTTGCGTCTCCAAATATCCGAGCCCAAGTCAGTGTAATCCGTAAAATCCGTGGCGTTTTTAGGATCTTATTCCAAGGAGGCCGGCAATTCTCTGTGCAACGATGCGGGCCCCGCCTTGCCGCAGTGTCAATTCGGGATCCGGCCTCGACCATATGCAGTTCAAGCTTTCCTTGAGATCTCCTGCATACAGTTTTGCGGCGGGGATATGCACGTGTTTCAGATACTTCCGTATCGACTCCTCCAGAATCGGATATTCGCGGAAGTCGCTGCGATCCGCATAAATCAAAGACTTGCGATTCACAATGCAATCCGAGAGAATGCCGAATCCGGGCTTGGAAATCACAACATCCGCCGAAGCAATCACATCAGAAAACGGGACCTGCTCGCGGTCGATGCAGTAAATATTTCTTCGCTGCCATTGCAAAGGGAAAACGGTAAGAAATTCGTAATCATCGATTGCCCCAACGCGCGTCAGGGCCTCTTCACTCCACTCCAAGGCGGTGAAAGACAGCAGCACCCATCTCTTCTCAGGATCGCAGCCGGCGAGAGCCGCTATCTCTGAGCGCCTTGCCCGGCCGGGACTTGCGACAAGCGGAATATCCTCGACGTGAGGAAATGCATTCATGTTTTCGCAGAACGGAAGACGAAGCAGCAGATCTGCTTTTGCATATTGTTCGCGAAACATTTCCACGATGGGGACCCAGCGCGGATTGCGCGGCAAGAAATCAGAATAGATCCAATCCCATCCGAAATTTCCGATTGCCACCCGCGGGATGCCTGCCATGGCTGCCGCCTCGATGGGAAGCCCGGGGATATCTGCGACGATCAGATCGATTCCCGCTTCGGCCAAAAAGGCCTGTTCCTGCTCCGTCATGTTTTTTCGTGTGGAGTAAAAACGTTCGACTTCTTTTAGGGTGGCATCGACATCTGCCCGGATTGAATCGAGCTGAATCATCCCGACATCGAAAGATTCGGCCCTGATCCGGTCCCTTGCGGATCCGCTCTGGTTCGACAGAAAGTCTGCAGGCAACTTGCTGACGATATGGACAGTCAGCTGCGGATAGAGTTCATTGATGGTCCGGATAATGCTGCAGGATCGCACACCGTGGCCATATCCGTGCGAGCTTATGTAATATGCGATGGACGGGTGATTTCCCACTATTTGTTCACAGGGTGCACTTCAAGCCAGCGCTCAGCTCTTAATCCGGCCATGCAGCCGAAAGCCGCGGCAGTGATGGCCTGACGGTAATATCTGTCGTGGACGTCTCCGGCCGCGAAGACTCCCTCCATGCTCGTCTCCACGCCGTCATGTGTCACGATATACCCCTGCGGATCCAGGTCGATGACTCCCCGCAGGAATTCCGTATTGGGATGGTGCCCGATTGCCATGAAAACACCGGGAATTGGTTCCGTCCATTCCTTGCCTGTAATAACATTTTTTAGCGACACGGACTGAAGTACATCGTTTCCCTGGTATCCTGTGACGACCGTGTTCCAGAGAAAGTGAATTTTGGGGCTTTCCGCTGCCCGTTTCTGCATGATCTTGCTGGCGCGCAGCGCATCTCTTCGGTGCGCGATTGTGACTTTCGATGCGTGGTGAGCCAGAGTCAGCGCTTCCTCAATTGCAGTATCCCCTCCGCCGATCACCATGACTTCCTGGTTCCGGAAAAAAAGTCCGTCGCAGACGGCGCAGGCGGAAATCCCGTGGTTGCGAAATCTGGATTCATCGGGCAGTTGCAGCCATTGCGCGGTGGCGCCCGTAGCGATGATCGCTGAGCGGGATTCGTGCCAGCCCGAGCTCGACCGGATTCGAAAGGGACCGCCAGGTTTGAATCCCACCTCTTCTACATCTTCCTCGAGAATTTCCGTACCGAAACGCAGCGCCTGCTTCTTCATGAGATCCATTAGTTCCGGCCCCTTTACTCCTTCGGGAAAACCTGGGAAGTTCTCCACATCCGTGGTGAACATGAGTTGTCCACCGGGAATTTGCTGCCCTTTGGGTTCCGAGGCCAGGAGAATGGGGGAAAGATTCGCGCGCGCCGTATATATCGCCGCGGTGTAGCCTGCAGGTCCGGAACCGATGATCACCACGTTATGCATCATGCTGACACCTATAAGCTATTGAATTTGCATGCATGGCTGATTATAAGCGAATCCCTCGAATTTTGAAGTGGAAAGGAGCACCGGTTTGCTTTGGAGTGCGCAAGCTTGCTTGCACCCTGAGAAAGCCGGCAGCAAGCTGCCGCGCTTCACGCCTGCCTTTGGCGGAGAAGCGGCGTTCCCGACAGGGCTTGAAGACTGGCAAATAAAGTTGTAATACTCTGATCCGGATATTAACGCTCATTGAATAGGAGAAACGGTCGTGAAAAAGGACGAGTATTTCCAATATGTTTTGGATTGCTACAAGCCTGCTGAGAAGATGCTGAAGATGGTACCCGCTGACAAATTGGATTGGAAGCCCAGCCCGACTTTCCTGAGCATGGGCCAGTTGATTTGTCATCTTGCAGGCGGGATTGGCGCTGAGCTGGCCATGATGATCAACAACTCATGGCCGCAAATGGGGGACCTGGCCGAAGGCCTGAAGAATATGCCTTCATGCAGTGCCCAGGAAGCACTGGCAAAGCTGGAAAAGGACAAGTTTGTTCTGCGTGAGGTTTTGGACGGAGTAACGGAAGAAGACTTCGCCAGCAAAATCGTGTCCGTTCCCTGGGGATGGAAATGCAAGATGGAAAAAATGGCACTCGACTTTCGGGAGCATTTTATAAATCACAAAATGCAGCTGTTTACCTATCTCAAATTACTCGGACTCCCCGTCAACACTGAAACGCTCTATTTCGGATAGATCAAAACAAGAATGGTCGTTTGGATCTTTGTAACCGGAGGAACCTTCGACAAGGAATACGATGAGCTGGAGGGCAAGCTCTATTTCAGAGACACGCACTTGCCTGAGATGCTTGAATTGGGCCGCTGCAAAGTGAAGGTGGATATCCGGACACTGATGATGATCGATAGTCTCGAGATGACGGACATGGACCGGAGCGTCATTCTGGACAACTGCCTCAAATGCAAGGAGGACCACGTTGTCATTACCCATGGCACCGATACCATGGAAGAAACAGCACGAATGCTGGGCCAGGCTTCAATCAATAAAACAATCGTTCTTACCGGTGCGATGGTCCCATTCAAATTCGGCAGTTCGGATGGGCTTTTCAATCTAGGAAGCGCGCTTGCATTCGCGCAGACCCTGCCGGCCGGCGTTTATGTTGCGATGAACGGCCGGTATTTCCAATGGGACAGCGTTCGAAAGAACAAAAAGACCGGGGAATTTGAGGAAAAATAGCATGCCTGTATTTGCGGGCCTTCGGGAGCTTTTGAGTTTTAAGCGAACACTCAGACGCTCGAAGGCCCGAATTTTTTTCTTCTTGGCTGCAGCGGTATTTCTTTCGCTCGGCGCAGCTTTTTCCAAAGAGCCCGATGGAGACTGGACGGAAAGGACGCTCAGAAGCCTTTCTCTGCGAGACAAGATCGCCCAACTGGTTCAGGTTCGGGTGCCGGCGAAATTCATGAACCGGCAAAGTCCGGAATTTCAGGCGATCAGGAATCAGATTCGGGAAAATCACGTCGGGGGAGTCGTTCTTTTTGCCGGAAACGTATATGAATCGGCAATTCTCCTGAACGACCTTCAGCTTCTTTCCAGATTGCCTTTGTTGGTAGCCGCTGATTTCGAACGCGGCGTTTCCTTCAGGATTTCCGACACGACCTCCTTTCCATGGACGATGGCCATCGGCGCCACCGGATCCGAAAAATATGCTTACGACCAGGGATTGATCACCGGACAGGAGGCCAGGGCTTTGGGCGTCCATTGGATATTTGCTCCGGTCATGGACGTCAACAGCAATCCCGATAATCCGGTCATCAACATCCGTTCATTCGGCGAGGATCCGGAGCTTGTCGCCCGGCTCGGCGCTGCTTTCATTCGCGGCGCGAAAAAAGGCGGCGTCCTGACAACCGCAAAGCATTTCCCCGGCCATGGGGATACCGCAACGGATTCTCATATCGGTCTCGCGGTGGTTGCATCCGATCTTTCCCGGCTGCAGGCTGTTGAATTCGTGCCGTTCAAAAGCGCAATCGACGCCGGAGTCGATTCGATCATGACTGCGCATGTCGCCGTCCCCCAGGTAACCGGCCTGCCTGAAGTACCCGCCACTCTTTCTTCGGAAATCCTGACGGATATCTTGCAGGGGACACTAAAATTCAGCGGCCTTGTTGTCACAGATGCCCTGGAGATGGGCGGCATCACAAACAACTACTGGTGCGGACTGGCTGCAGTTCGTGCTCTGAAAGCGGGCGCCGACGTTCTGCTCCTGCCCCTCGACCCCACAGTGGCGATAAATGAAGTGGAACGTGCCGTAATGCGCGGAGAGATTTCCGAAACCCGAATCGATCAATCGGTGCGAAAAGTTCTGAACGCAAAGAGCCGTATGGGATTGCAGCGCAGCCGGACGGTTTCCATCAGCCGAATCGGCGACATCATTGCATCGCCATCCGACGTACGACTCGCACAGGATATTGCCGACCATTCCGTCACTGCCGTCAAAGATGATCGACATTTGCTTCCCGTAAATCCGGTCAACGACACACGGGTGTTCAGCATCGTTCTTGCCTCAGACCTCGAGTCGTCTCCGGGCACAATATTTCAATCGGAAATGCGCCGGCACTTTTCTTCGCTCCGCACTGCATGGGCCAATGTGCGCATCTCAGAGGAGTTGCTGACAAGTATCGATAAAGCTGTATCGGAATCGGATCTGATTGTCTGTTCAACTCTGGCCCGATTAAATTCCGGCAGCAAAGATACAACCGCGATCCCTCAAGACCAGCGGATGATTATTGGAAGATTGATTGCATCCGGAAAACCGATGATATGGGTTTCCTTCGGAAATCCCTACGTGCTTCGCGTTGCGCCTGAAATTGGAACTTATCTGTGCACCTTCAGCTATTCCGATGTTTCTCAGATCGCCGCAGCAAAAGCGCTTGCAGGTGAAATTGAAATTACGGGCAGGATGCCGGTGTCAATTCCAGGATGCTCGAAGGCAGGTGACGGCCTGCAGATCCCCAAAGCGCCCATGACGTTGCAGCCGGCAACAGCAGAACTTACCGATCTGCAGCGAAATCAGTTTGAGGAAACCCGAGAACTTCTGAACTCCATTGTCAATGCCGGCGTATTCCCAGGAGCGGAGCTTCTCATCGGTTACCAAGGAAAAACTGCACTCGATTTTTTCACAGGCAAGACAGGATATTCTTCAAATTCGGTCAAAGTCACGCCGGAGACTCTTTATCCGGCCGAATCTCTTTCAAGAATTATCGCCACCTCAGCGGCAGCAATGCTGGCGGTTGATGCCGGCTCTCTTCTGCCGGAAGCCCTGGTCCGCGACTATTTGCCCGAATTGGGAAACAAGGATAGTGCAGAGCTTCGGATTCGGGAGCTGTTGACGGAAAAGCCGGAAATTGATTCACGCGCGGACCTCGTTGAAAGAATTGTTACGCGGGCAACCGGAGTTCCAATAGAGCGATTCCTTGCCAAGAACCTTTTCGAACCTCTAAGGGTGAAGCATCTATCCGATTATCCTGCGAAAAGAACCGACAAAAAGACGGCAAAGTCTACAGATACCGGAGCATTTTGCAGTGCTCGCGATCTAGCCGTGTTTGCACAGATGCTGGTGAACAGGGGCATGTACGCCCACCACCGCTACTTCGAACCAGGAACCGTCGCCAAGTACACAGGTCCTCACGGCATGTGGTCTAAACCATCCACCACGGATTGGACCGGCAGTTTTTTTTCAGCATCTTCATTCGGACACATTTCCAAATCAGGTCCAGTTCTCTGGATTGATCCGGCCAAGCAGTTGTTCATCGTTTTCTTAACGAGCAACGGAACCTCCATGAATGGAGCAGAGATTGCCGACGCGCAGAAACGCCTCCTTGAATCGGTCCTTTCGCAATTAAAAAAAGGGGAATAAGCAGCACAGGAATCGGGAGCGCCGCATCACCGATGCACTTGCGTCCCTGCCATGATGCAGCCTAAATTTAGATTGGGTAAATTCAAATAAGATTCGTCATTCGTAATTTGTAATTCGTAATTTCCATGGAACTGCTTCCCATAGATCCTCATCTTCCTGAGATCATCTCTCTTTTGAAAAACACGAGTTCCTTGATCATTTCGGCTCCACCCGGAGCGGGCAAGACCACCAGAATACCGCGCGCGCTCTACGATGCGGGTTTCACGGAACGCGGAGACATTCTTATTCTTGAACCCAGGAGATTGGCAGCACGTTTGGCTGCAACGCGGGTTGCCCAGGAATTAGGCCAAAAGCTTGGCGAGACCGTAGGGTACTCGATCCGCTTCGAAACTGTCGCGGGCCCGCGAACCTGCATCCGTTTTTTAACCGAAGCCATTCTTGCCAGACGAATCCTTCATGACCCGGACCTCAACGGAGTTTCCGCAGTAATTCTGGACGAGTTTCACGAACGGCACCTGTCAACCGATCTGGCACTGGCATTTCTGAAACGTTTGCAGATGAAGAATCCCAGCCTGAAGCTTCTCGTGATGTCTGCCACGCTGGATGCCGAGCCAATCTCCTCGTTCCTGTCGAGTGCCAGATCAATTTCCATTTCCGGATCGCCTTTCGAAATCCAGATTGAACACGAAGAACGAACCGACCAACGCCCTTTGCATGAAAAGGTCGCCTTTGCTGTGTCCCGCCTTTTGCGTTCCGGGCTTCACGGTGATGTTTTGGTATTTCTGCCCGGCTCTTCCGAAATCCGTCGTTCGGCGGAAGCACTCCAGCCGATGGTGGAACGCCTCGGGTTTCTGCTGTTCCCTCTTCACGGAGATCTTCCCTCTTCAGAACAACACCGTGCAATTGCACCGTCAGAACGAAAGAAAGTAATTCTCGCAACGAATGTGGCCGAAACGTCCATCACAATTCCCGGGATTGCCGCCGTAATTGATTCCGGCCTTGCACGAGCAGCAAGTCACTCCGCATGGAGCGGTCTTCCAACCCTTTCTACCGTGAAGATCAGCAAATCTTCTGCAATTCAGCGGGCCGGCCGCGCCGGCCGCACTCAGGCAGGACGCGTGGTTCGTCTTTACACCCGACCGGATTTTGAATCGCGTCCTGATCGTGAGACACCCGAAATAAGGCGCGCCGACCTGGCCGAAACCAACCTGATGCTTCACGGTACAGGCGTTCGCGACGTCCATTCATTCCCCTGGTTCGAAGCGCCTCCAAAATCCGCCGTGGAAGCTGCCGAAACCGTCTTGCTTAGGCTCAAAGCCATTGACGAAGCAGGTCAAATCACCGACATCGGGATTCAGATGCTGCAAATGCCGATACATCCCAGACTGGCCCGCTTGATTATTGAAGGAAAAAAGCTGAAGGCCGCTTCGGAGAGCGTCCTTTTGGCAGCGCTTCTTTCGGAGCGGGATATCAGGCTGCAGAGCCGGGCAAACTTCGAATCGAAGCCGTCCAGAATGCGAGGCGGCTCTTCCGGCTCATCGGACCTGATGGAGTTATTGGACCGGTTTCAAGAGGCGGAAGCAGCAGGTTTCCTGCCGGAGCAAATCCTGAATCTCGGCCTTGATCCCGGAGCAATCCAAGCGGTCCGACGATCGCAGCACCATCTGCACCGATTGTTGTCTTTAAGAAAAAACGCAAGCGATCCCTTGTCGAAGGACGTGGAGGAATGTCTCCGGATCGCGACTTTGGCTGCGTTTCCAGACCGGGTTGCGAAGCGCCGCAAGGCCGGTTCACGCGAGCTTTTGTTGGCTGGCGGAGGATCTGCGATTCTTTCTACCTCCAGCGTTGTGCACGATTCCATGTTTGCCGTCGCCGTCGATGCCGAAGAACGGCGCGAGAGGACCGCTCATGAAAGGGTCCAGGCAATCATACGGCTCGCTTCCGCGATCGAAATCGAATGGCTCGCGGCGCTCCTCCCTGACGCTATTGTCCACAAAACGGAATTGATTTGGAATGAGCGTTCCGGAAGGGTTGATGAATCGAGTTGCACGTCATACGGCCAGATCACGATTGAAGAGAAGGTCATTCCCGCTCCTGTGTCCGACCAAGCTTCCCAAATCCTGGCCTCCGCGGTGCTCGCACGACAATTCTCCGTCTTTCGCGATCTGCCGGAGTTTTCCAGTTTTCAAGCGCGACTCTCACTTGTGGCAGCGAATTTCCACGGCGAAAAATTCCCTCCGATCGGGGATCGCGAGTTAAGGGAAACTGCTGAGCGTCTCTGCAAAGGGAAACGCAGTCTGGAAGAGCTCGCGCGCGTGTCACTGGTGGAAGCGCTTAAACGCGGGCTTACGGACCGCCAGCGATTGCTGCTCGACCGGGAGGCACCGGAGCGGATCAAATTAAAATCCGGCCGCATGGTGAAGATCCATTATGAGTTCACAAAGCCACCATGGATAGAATCCCGCTTGCAGGATTTTTTCGGAATGTCCGTGACGCCCACGATCTGTGCCGGAAGGGTGCCGCTTACCGTCCACCTCCTTGCACCGAACGGGCGCGCGGTGCAGGTGACTGCGGATCTCGCTGGATTTTGGAAGCGGCATTATCCCTCGATCAGGAAGGAACTGCAAAGGCGTTACCCCAAGCACTCCTGGCCCGATTTGCAGACCGTGTAGAGGAGCGTCCCCTCTATTTCCCCATTGATCGGATACGCGTCTCCAGATCTATAGCGATCTTCGATGCATCGGTCTCCGCATCAAATTGGAGCGCAGGTCCGATAGTCACACTGACTGTGCCCGGGCGCGAGAATTTTTTGGGCGCCTTCTTCAATTCAAATAAACCGTCAATTCTGATGGGAACGACAGACACATTGAGATTCTTTGCCAGAATTCCGATTCCAGATCGAAAAGGATTCATCTTCCCATCCTGTGTTCGCATCCCTTCCGGAAAAACCAGAATCGAATAGCCCCGGTCGGCCGATTCTCCAGCAAAATCAAAGCTCTCGCGAAAACCGGTTTTCTGTGGCAAGGGAAACACATTGAACAAAGCGACGACCAAGCCATAACCAGCCTTCGCGATCCATCGTTTCACCAATGGGGTTTCCGGCAGGGGGTCTCTCATTTCCTGCAGCGTCTCACCGAGCATTGCCACTGCCAGGCGGTGCCTGAAGCGCATCGGCAAAGCTGCAAGAATGAATCCTATATCTAGCTCCGTTATGTGGTTTGAGGCGAAGAGAAGCGGTCCCTTCACATCTTGCAGGTTTTCCCGGCCTCGTACTCGAGGATAAGCCAACAAGAGCGTGGCCGGCCAAGTGAGCAGATAATAGACAAGAATTCTCAGGATAGCGAACGGCACACTTTGGGCCCACCCGGGATATCGGAGTTTGCTTCGTTGTGCAGCCGGCTGGCGGAGCATCCTTTCGAGATCTCCCACGTTGGTTGCAGCGGTAAAGTTTGCTTCATCGAGATCGAGCTGAAACCGGTCTTCGAGCGCGCTAAGCAACTCAACCCTTTCAATCGAGCTCAGGTTGAGATCCTTTGCCAGGTCACTATCATTCGAAATATTTGTGGCTTTCCGTCCCGTTATGCGGGTGATTAAATCAGCAAGCGCTCCGCCCGCCTGTTTTTCTCTGCCCGCTCCGCCAAACCTTGATTCTGCGAATTCCTGAATCAGCGGGATTCTCGGTTTCTGCGTGGCTGTCCGCGGAAAGTCTTCTTCCGGCCAAACCAGCCAGCGACGAATGCGTTGATATTCCGCCAGGGATGCATTGGCACGTTGAACCACGGCCTCGGGAGCCTGATTTCTGTTCTGGAAAATAAAAGCCGCACAAGCTTCAGCGTTCCCGTCCTGCTCCAGTCCAAACACGACACAGTCCCGGACTTCAGGCTGTTTGCGCAGCGCAGCTTCCAGATCTTCAGGATAGATGTTCATTCCTTCAGGACTGATGATTACGTTTTTCCGCCGACCTTTGAAGAAGAGGTTCCCTTGCTCATCCAGCGCCCCCATATCGCCGGTATGGAACCATCCTTCGTCCGCAGACAAGGTCTTAGCTTGCCCGTCCGGAGAGTAGCTTTTTGCGATGCTGTCTCCGCGAACGAGAATCTCCCCATCCGGAGCGAGTTTGATCTCACGGCCCGGCAAAATCTGACCGATGGAGCCCTTTCCAAGCCTGAACGGATGGTTAATGCTGACAAGTGAAGTGGTTTCAGTAAGGCCATAGCCCTGAACAACCGCAAAACCCAGGCGTCCCCAGAACTGTTCCGAAGCGGAACTGAGACTCGCCCCCCCGGAGATGAAAGCCCAAAATTTCCAGCCGAACTGTCTGTGAATTCGTCGAAACCGCCACCACCTCCTGGTGAAATGCTCGTCCCGAGCCGCCTGGAATTCTTTTCGAAATTCCTCCAAGCCACAGTTCAATTCCAGATCGCCTTCCACCTTGTCCCGGATGGCGTCCAGAATTCGTGGAACGGTCACTAGTACCGAGACTTTCTCCCTTTTGATCGTGCGGATGATCTCGGAAGGATTGAGCGTGTCATGAAATACGACAGTGCCACCCAATATCTGCGGGATGAACAGACCCAGAAATTGGCCAAACACATGACTAAGGGGCAACAGGTTCAAAAAGCGCAGGGGATGGAAAATCCTCTCATATTTCAGGTATTTGTTGATCTCCTGCTCCAGAGGCTCAAGGTTAGCCAGTATGTTTTTATGGGAAATCACCACCCCTTTGGGATCCGCAGTGGTCCCGGAGGTAAATACAATTTCAACCGTATCCTGGCTTTTCAAATGTTGCGCTGGAAAAGGAGCGCTGGAGTGCCGCGCCAGCACTTGCGGAAAGCGGTCAAATACCAGAATGGGCAAGGAAGGATCGATCTGGGGCTGCTCGCGCGAACAAATACAAAGCCGCGCCTCGACCTGACGACAAACGCGCCTGACAAATTCCAGGGATCCGATGCGATCCATCGGAACAACAACCGCGCCACGCAATATACAGGCAAAGAACGCGATCACCCATTCCGCACAATCCTCACCCCATAATAAAACCTTATCTCCAGGCCCGATTTCGCGTTCGAGCAATTCCCCCGCCAGCCGGTAAATTGCCTCAGCAACCTGTCGATACGACCAGCGCTGAACCCGGTACCCGTGCTTTTGCACATAGGCTCTCTCGGCGCCCAAAGCATAGAAATTTTCGACTAGTTGAGCGAGTGTCCGTTCCATTGACGATTTACGATTGATGATTGACGATTGAAACTATATGACCAGGTTTTAGGCAACCCATTGTATAAACTCTGTCGTCAATCGTAAATCGTCAATCAGATGGAGCGCACGTCGGAAGCGTCTATCTCCACGGAGACAGCTTGGCGGATCAGGTCGACTTGGATAATGAAACGGAACCTTCCCCGTTTTTCCACAAGGATGCCCTGAATTCCCTTCAGCGGACCAGCAATGACTTCCACCCGGGTACCGACCTGCATATATGGATACGGATCTATCGAGATGCTGGACTCCAGAAACCTGCGAACATACTGAATCTGGTCCTCCGGAATCGGCTGTGCATGTCCTTCCAGGCTCACAAACCGGACAGCTCCCGGTATATTCAAGATTCTGAAACGGTTTTCCGGTGTGTCTATATGGTTTATGAAGATGTATCCAGGAAAAAGCGGGATCCAAATTCTTTTCTTGCGATCCTTCCACCGGCTGAGTATTTCGCGCATGGGCAGGAAGACTTCGACACTCCTGTCCGTCAACTCGCTCAGCATCTTTTTTTCAAAGCGGCTGCGCGTATAAAGCGCAAACCATTCAGGCTTTACAATTCCGTTTTCGCTCGGCCGCTCGAGAACAGGAATTGCAGGATCGTCAGGGCGATTAATCATGACTTCTGGTGACCATTAATAGACCATTCTTCCCCGGTAAAAGGCTGGAATGGAAATCCAACCCAGGATAACCCTTGGGGGGAGCCGGATTCCGGGTTGAATATATCTGCTGGCATTCGCACTGTCAAGCCAGCAGCCCGGCCAGGCTAGCTATTGATTCTTTGAGTCTTCGGATCTTCGAGTTACACTCTGACTTGCAAGAAGGAGCTTTGGAGGAAGTTGTGTCGATTGCCGCCATCGCAGACGCTTCCGATCACCGGGCGATTGAAGCAGCTGCTCAAATAATCAGAAAGGGAGGGCTTGTCGCCTTCCCTACCGAAACCGTTTATGGGTTGGGAGCAGATGCCCAAAACCCTCTCGCGGTCGCCAGAATTTTCGAAGTCAAAGCAAGGCCTCGGATCGATCCAGTAATCATTCACGTTGCCGATCCGACCTCCGCACTCCAGTACGGGGCTTTTCCCGAAATCGCACAGCACCTGATCGAGCGATTCTGGCCTGGTCCTCTCACGCTGGTTGTCGACAAAACACAATTGGTCCCTCCGATAGTAACCGCAGGCTTGGACACCGTTGCGATACGCGTTCCCTCGCACCCGGCTGCGCTGGCTTTGATATCGGCTGCAGGAAGAGGTATCGCCGCTCCCAGCGCTAATCTTTTCGGCTATGTCAGTCCCACAACAGCTCAACACGTTGCGGATCAGCTGGGGGACAGAATAGATTTTATTCTGGATGGAGGCGCCTGCACGATAGGACTGGAATCTACAATTCTCTCTTTGGCCGGCAACGCCCCCTGCCTTCTGAGGGCCGGAGGCGTCTCGATTGAAGAGCTTGAAACGGTGATCGGGGAATTTGATCTGGCAATTGACGCACCGCAAAAGCCTTTGGCGCCGGGACAATTGAAGCGTCACTACGCCACCCGGACTCGACTGGTTATTTCCGAGCAGGGAAAAGAGGATTTGCGCCGCAACGAGCGGGTTGGGCTGCTGAGTCTTGTCCCGCCAGAGAATCCGGATCAATACGAGGCCGTGGAGGTTCTATCCACGTCCGGGAGCCTACAGGAAGCAGCGGCAAACCTTTTTGGAGCTCTGCGGCGACTTGATTCCTTATCCCTGGATCGAATTATCGCTCGGCCTGTTTCGGAGAAGGGGTTAGGCCTGGCGATCATGGACCGACTCCGGCGGTGTTCGGCCAGAGAATAGAAATATTTTAAAACTCAACAGGTTCCATGGATTGACTCCGGTTCTAAGAATCCGTGGAATCCGTGGAATCCGTGGAGTTTTTTCTTTATCGTGCTAAAGTATTTTGTACTGTTCTCGTGATAATGAAGAGAGCCTTGGCCTTATGATCCTCGATTGCAACGAAATCATCAAAGACAAGCTGTGGGTGGGATGTTACTTGCGGCCTGAAGATGTTCGCCTGCTGCATCAACTGGGTATTACAACCGTTCTCAGCATGCAGAGCGATCAGGATCTGGAAACCTATAATATTTCGGAAAAAAAGCTTCTAAAGGCCTGCGCGCTCGTGGACATCCAATTCCATCGGATCCCTACCCAGGATTTTGACAAGTCTGCTTTCGCAGCGAACCTGTTGCACTGTATTGCAGAACTGGAGAAGGGAATGGCTCCGCGCTGGTCAAAGGTTTATCTCCACTGTACTGCGGGAATCAACCGAGGGCCGACGCTTGCGGCAGCCTATCTAATAAAAAACCATGGATTATCGGCCAAGGAGGCCTACGACTATGTTGTAGCGACGCGATCCTGCAGCCCTTATCTTGATATTCTGGAAGCCTATGAGGAATCTCTCAAAAGCGATCAAGCCGGTTATACGTCTTGATTTGATTCGAAACCCGGGATTCAAGATTTGAGATTGGAAAAGCAAAGCCAGCCGGAGTTGATTCCACCACAAAATATTGAAAGCGAATGATGGCACATTCAATCGGAACTCCCGTATTCTGGACCGCCTTTGTTGCAGTCGTTCTCCTCCTCCTGTCCATCGACTTGGGAGTCTTTCACCGCCATGCTCATGAGGTAAAAATACGGGAGGCTGTGATCTGGAGCCTGGTATGGATTTCCCTGTCGTGCTCCTTCGGTGTTTGGGTATACAGAACATTCGGCCATCCGCATGGGCTGGAGTTTTTTACAGGATATCTGGTCGAATATGCGCTGAGCGTCGACAACGTTTTTGTTTTTATCATCCTATTCAGTTATTTCGGCGTTCCTCCACGCTTGCATCATCGGGTTCTTTTCTGGGGCATTTTGGGCGCCCTCATCATGAGGGCATCATTTATTGTTGTGGGCGCCGCGCTGATTACCGCTTTCCATTGGCTCATTTACATTTTTGGCGCTTTTTTGATTTTCACCGGGAGCAAGATTCTAAGGGAGGGGGAGACGGAGGTCGAACCCGAGCGAAATCCGGTAGTCAGGTTTTTCCGTCGAATCGTGCCGATGTCGTCCGGGTACGAATCCAACCATTTTTTTCTGAAACAGGGGAGTAAAATCCTGGCAACTCCCCTCGCTTTGGTCCTTGTGACAGTTGAAACCACCGATCTCGTTTTTGCCACAGATTCCATTCCAGCCATTTTTGGAATTACGCGCGATCCGTTTATCGTCTACACGTCGAACATTTGTGCGATCCTCGGACTTCGATCCATGTACTTTCTTCTTTCCGCTGTAATTCGCCGTTTCATCTACCTAGGTACGGGCATCGGAATCGTTCTGATCTTTATCGGAATGAAGATGCTGGCAAGCAGGTTTTATGTAATTCCGATCGGTCCATCCCTTGCGATTGTCGGGGCCATCCTGGCCGGCTCGGTTTTGCTTTCACTTATTTTCCCTCAAAAAGACAAATAGAAGCCAGAATCGCATATAGGAGCGGCTTTGAAAAGTTGCTACTATTAGCTGTTTGTATGACTGGCTCAAAACTCCTGTAGCTACCGGCTACTGGCTTCTGACTTCTTGATATTGAGGATTCCCTTATGCCCAGAGAACCGATATCTCAGTTCTATTATTCGCACCGCCTGAAGCTTCATTTTTGGGACTGGGGCAATAACGGCAAGCCGAATTTAATCCTGGTCCACGGAGGAATGGACCATGCCCGGAGCTGGGATCGCATTGCCGAGGCTTTTTTGGACGACTTTCGGGTCATCGCACCGGACCTCCGCGGACACGGAGACAGCAACTGGGCTCGGGGAGCGATGTATAGTATAGCGGAATACGTTCTGGACCTCTCCGCACTTGCAGACATCGTCGGCCATTTTCCTGTTTCTTTCATTGGCCACTCCCTTGGAGCCGCTATTGTTCTGCAATATGCCGGCGTTTATCCCGACCGCGCACAAAAGGTGGTGGCGATTGAAGGAATCGCTCCGCCTCCAGGGGTGGAGACTCCCAGCCCGGCCCACGTGCGGCTGCGTGATTGGATTGAAGCAATGCGGGACTACGAGAAGCGGGTTCCACATCATTATCCTAGCCTCGAAGCTGCCTACGAGAGGATGCACAAAGCTAATCAATACCTCTCAGACGAAATGGCTCGTCATCTGACCCTTTTCGGCTCGAATTGGAATGCGGATGGGACACTGACCTGGAAATTTGACAACTTCGTGCGAGCCATTTCCCCTTATGCCTTCAACATGGATGATGCACGAGAGATATGGAACCAGATCCAATGCCCGGTTCTATTGTTTCGCGGGCTCGACAGCTGGACTGAGGACCCCCACAAAGAAGGACGTATCCGAGCAATTCGGGACCACCGTCTCATCAATGTGCCCAATGCAGGCCATTGGCTGCATCACGATCAGCCCGCTTTCTTTATTGAGGAGACGCGCAAGTTTTTCGGATTATCAAAGTAGGAAGAGGTATGCGAACCGCAGTTTCCGCATCAAACTGTGAACCCGTAAACGCGTAAATGTCTTTCAGGCGCTTTTCCTTAATTCGATTAATACCTGCCGGGCTACCGATTTGAGAGTAGAAAGTACGCCCTCACCCTTATTAGCAACGGCTTCAATGACTGGTTCTCCTTTAACAAGGAGCTGGTTTTTGAGATCCTCGACCGGCATGGCGCTTGGCAGATCCCGCTTATTCAGCTGCAGAACGTAAGGAATATTTCCGATGTCGAATCCATGCTCCATAAGGTTTTCGGCGAGGTTTGACACCGATTCCAGGTTGGCGTCGAGTCGCTCTTCTTGCGAGTCGGCCACAAAAACAACCCCATCTGCCCCCTTCAAAATAAGCTTGCGGCTGGAGTCATAAAAGACCTGGCCGGGGACGGTATATAGATGGAAACGCGTCCGAAACCCTTGAATTTGGCCAAGATCGATCGGGAGAAAGTCAAAAAAAAGCGTTCTTTCGGTTTCGGTAGCAAGCGAGATGAGTTTCCCTTTGTTTTCGGCGCTAGTGATCTGATACACGTACTGCAGGTTTGTGGTTTTGCCGCCCAGGCCGGGTCCGTAATACACGATTTTGCAGTTAATTTCCCTGGCTACGTAGTTTATGAAGGTCAACGCTGCTTCCTTGGGTCAATGTCAATCAATAACTTCTCTACCCAATAGCTCCTCGATTTCCTCGTCGCTGAATTGGGGAATGCTCATTACAGGTTCCGTTCTCTCTATTCTCCGCTGGAAATCACGAATCACATCTTCAAGCAGCAGGGTTGTTCGTTTGCATTTGTAACGGACCAACCCTGAGGACGCGGATGCATCAAATACCAGCACGAGCGAAAACCTCTTCAGAAGATCGGAGATGAAAAGGCTGCGACGGCGTCCCTGATGCACCAGGACTGAAAACTCCCTTTCGCCCACTATGTTTGCCAAACCGTCGGTTGCCGCCAGATTGGCGGCGGCCAGCGATGCCAGGGCAGTACAATCGATATTGTCGGCCGCCCCTGAGATAACAATTGGCTGGCCGCTCCGGTTGATTAGCAGCACAAGCTGAGCACGAAGCTCGCTTTGCATTTTGGATAGAATGTCCCTAATGCGTTGGAATTCTGTTTCATGCAAATTAAAGTTATCAGAGCTCACTTTTCGACTATCGGGCAAAAACAGTTGAAAACATAAATACTTAGGCTGCTTTTCTTCCTATGGCCCGTAGAACCACCCTCGGCCGCAAATCTTCCAAATTGCGGATACTCATCGACTCTAGCCGAGGTCTCGCTCTCTGAGGTGTCACTTCTAAAAGATCTTGCCCTTGACTTATCGTCTGATTTTTCCTAATAATAACCTCAAATTTTTTGAATCAACGGATCTCGCGGGGCAAGTTATTTACCTTTAGAGATTTACAGGATATTGATGGCGAGGGAACTGGCGCAAAAGAGAATTGGCGGACAAAAATCCCGAAAAGTGGTCCGTTCTATGAAAAAAACCAAGGCGAAAACGGCTTCCAAGATTTCCCGGAGCAGATCCACCAAGAAGAAGGTATCGTCCGGAAAATCCAAGCTCAAAAACGTCGTGGCAGTGAAAAAGGCGACAGCCCTGGCAGAGCAGCCTATTAATAAGGAAAGCAGAAAAATGCAAGCGGAATCCAGGAAAACAGCATTCAGGACAGGTGCTTCTTCCGCCCTCAATGAATCGCCGCGCTTGTTGCGCCAGACCAAGACTACATCCGCGGCCCTCGCACTTCTTGAAAAAGGGATCGAGTTGATTTTTAAGAAGGAGTTTAAAAAGGCGAGAACCGAATTGAAGACTCTATTGGAGACATACCCCGGAGAACTCGATATTCTCGCGCGGGCGCGCAGCTATATACAGATATGCGACCGGGAGGAAGCAGCCCAGAAAAAACAGTCGATCTCCACGGATCAACTGTATGCTTTGGGTGTTTTAGAGCATAACAAAGCCAATTACGATAAGGCCATTTCCTACTTTCTTCAGTCGATCGAGAACCATCCCGGCGCTGACTATATTTATTATTCCGTTGCGGCTTCGATGGCGATGAAAGGAAATCTCGCCGGCTCTCTGGAAAACCTGCGAAAAGCTGTGGAATTGAACGAAGAGAGCCGGGTTTACGCGAAAAATGACGCTGACTTCTCTGTCCTGCAAGGGAAAAAAGAGTTCGCGGAGCTCGTCGGAATGAATCAGCCGCCTACCACCGAACCGCAATCATAAAAGACCTGAGGCCTCATCCCTTCTCTTGAGTCGCCATGATTAACTGCAGAAATTGTATTAATTGGATGGACGAAGCCCTTGAACAGATCGAGGAGGATCGCGGCGCCCACCCGCATATTTTTATGGGCTGCCGAATTTTCGGCTTTCTCGAGAACAACACGGACATGGAGAGCTGTAAGCATTATGTCGTCAGCGAGAACCTGTACACTATTTGCAGCTCATGCCATATCACCGTTCCGAAGGTCTGTGTCTCGCTGGGAGAGTGCGCCAACTGCACGGATACGGATCTCTTCTGCGTTGAATCCTGTATCGGAGGCGAGAGTCGAAAGTACTGCACTCACTTTGTTCGCCTGCATACCGAAGGAGTTCATCTCATTGACAAAGATCAAGTCTTTGATCTATTCCCTAGCCAAAGCATGCCCGACCAGGAAAAACCCTCCAACAGCGGAACCCTTTCAGACAGCAAAACAATAAAAGAATAAAACCAATTCCAGCTTTTCCCTTCCAGTTCTTGGCTATTCTTTTGGAATTCGCGAATGATAAAGACCGTCCGCGATCGCGCGCACGTCAATGGTTTTAGGAGAAGGGGTAACTTAGGGCCTGTGACAAAATAAGTGACGCACTTCGCTGCAGGCCCCCAGGCCCGCTGGCAAGGCGCGAGCGACGAGCATACAGGGTAGTATGTGAGGAGCGAGCAACGCAGTCAGCGGGCCTGCGGGCCGCAGCCCGAAGGGGCGCGACGGCGGGCGGGCATCTGTTGCGTTGGCGCTCCTCGACGATGTCACCGCATCGCCTGCGTCGCGCCGCCTTGCATCTACCCGCCCGGCGCTCGCGCCGAAGTGCATCACTTATTTTGTCACAGGCCCTTATTCTGAATTCCGAACTCTGTCTTCCGAATTCTTCCTGTATCCATGGTATTCCTGAAGGCTCCGGACAGTGAGCTCTTCACGGCGGAGGGTGCGGATGGCGTTTGCCGCAGCCGCAGCCCCTGAAAGAGTGGTAATACAGGCGACTCCATACTGGGTGGCGGCGCGACGAATTGCCTTTTCATCGTAATGGGACTGGCGTCCAAGGGGTGTGTTAATGATCAAGTCTATTTTCTTGCTCTTTATCAGATCGACCACATTGGGCCGGCCTTCTCCGACTTTGAAGATGCGATCCGCCTTTATCGTGTTGGATTGTAAAAACTCGCAAGTTCCGGCAGTGGCCAGAAGGTGAAATCCGAGATTCTTGATATCCTCAGCAATCGGGACCAAGTTCAGTTTATCCCTATCATTAACGCTGAGGAAAACCGTTCCATTGCGCGGCAAACGAACGCCGGCCGACAGTTGGGCTTTGGCAAAAGCGCTGCCGAAGCTATCCGCCACTCCCATGACCTCCCCGGTTGATTTCATTTCCGGCCCAAGGATGGAATCTACGCCCGGAAATTTGTTGAACGGGAATACGGGAGATTTTACAAAGCAGTGCCGTACCCGAAGTTCTTCGGTAATTCCCAGATCCTTGAGTTTCTCGCCTGTCATAACCCGTGCCGCAATTTTGGCGAGCGGAATGCCTGTGGCTTTGCTGACGTAGGGGACGGTGCGTGAAGCGCGAGGATTCACTTCCAGAACGTAAACCACCTCTTTTTGGATCGCGAATTGGATATTCATTAACCCAACCACCTGGAGGGCCTTTCCAAGCTTCTCCGTATAACGTTTCATGCGTTCCAGCAGCACCAGATCGATCATGATGGGGGGCAGGATACAGGTACTGTCCCCGCTATGAATCCCCGCTTCCTCAATGTGCTCCATCACCCCTGCGATGATCACCTGCTCTCCATCGCACAGGGCATCCACGTCATATTCAAATGCATTTTCCAGGAATTTATCAATAAGGACTGGATGCTCGGGCGACGCCTCGACGGCGCTGGTCATGTAATCATCCAGAGACGCCTGATCGTAAACGATCGACATGGCACGTCCGCCCAGGACATAGGAGGGACGGACAAGAACCGGATAGCCTATTTCCGTGGCGACTGCGCGCGCGTCTTCGAGGCACATCGCCGTGCCATTCTCAGGTTGAGGGATTTGGAGTTCAGCGAGCAATTGTCCAAATCGTTTACGGTCTTCAGCCAGATCGATCCGTTCGGGCGAAGTGCCGATAATGGGAACACCGGCTTCCTGCAACTTCAGTGCGAGATTCAGCGGAGTCTGCCCGCCAAACTGGACAATCACACCGTCCGGCTTTTCGACCGCCACGATCTCCATTACGTCTTCGAACGTCAACGGCTCAAAATACAGCCGGTCGGAGGTGTCATAGTCGGTCGAGACCGTCTCTGGGTTGCAATTCACCATGATGGTCTCGAAACCTGCCTCCTTGAGAGCGAAGGAGGCATGGCAGCAGCAATAATCAAATTCGATCCCCTGGCCAATGCGGTTCGGGCCGCTCCCCAGCACTATTATTTTTTTTTGATTTGTGGGGTTCGCTTCGCATTCGGTTTCGTATGTGGAGTACAGATACGGAGTGTGCGATTCAAATTCCGCGGCACAGGTATCAACCCGCTTATACACCGGGCGGATCCCGTTTTTGTGACGCAGCTGCATCACCTGGTTGGCCGAAGGAATGCCATCGCCAGACGGCTTCAGGAACTCCGCGATGTTCTGGTCGGAGAATCCTGAACGCTTGCATTGTCTCAGGAGATCCAGCGGCAGATCATCAATTCTGTGTTGCTGCAGCTTTTTTCCCAGCTCCACGATTTCACTCAGCTGGTTTAAAAACCACGGATCGATACCCGTCTGGCCGTGGATCTCCTCCAAAGTCCTGCTGTTTGTGGAGAGAGCATAATAAAGGTACGCGAGCCGTTCCGGAAACGGTGTTTGCAGGTTGTGGTCGAGCTGTTCCGGGAAGATTTTTTCTGAAGCAAGGCTCTTACCTTTTTCCAAAGAGCGCACACCTTTGAGCAGCGCTTCTTTAAAGGTTCGGCCGATCGCCATGACTTCTCCCACAGATTTCATTTGGGTACCCAACGTAGGATCGGCTTCTTTAAATTTCTCAAAATTCCATTTTGGAATTTTGACGACCACGTAATCGATCGTCGGTTCGAAGCTGGCAGGAGTCTTCTTCGTGATATCGTTCGGAATTTCATCCAGCGTGTATCCCACCGCCAGTTTTGCCGCTATTTTTGCGATTGGGAAGCCGGTCGCCTTGGATGCCAGCGCGGAACTCCGCGAAACGCGCGGATTCATTTCGATGACGATCAGCTCTCCGGTTTTCGGATGGACAGCAAACTGAATATTCGATCCCCCGGTTTCCACCCCGACTTTCCGGATAATGCGGATCGCCGCGTCCCGCATATTCTGGTATTCCTTGTCCGTCAGAGTCTGGGCGGGCGCCACCGTGATGGAATCTCCCGTATGAACTCCCATGGGATCGAAATTTTCGATCGAGCAGATGATCACCACGTTGTCCGCGAGATCTCTCATCACCTCCAGTTCGAATTCCTTCCAACCGATGAGCGACTGTTCGACCAGCACCTCGTGGACAGGGGAAATATCCAGGCCCCGTGAAACGATGATATCGTATTCTTCCGCGTTAAACGCCATTCCTCCACCGGAGCCGCCAAGGGTAAAGCTCGGGCGAATGATCGCGGGAAGCCCAAGCGTCGTCAGATACTCCCGTGCTTCTGACAGGCTCTTCACAACACGCGACCTCGCCGATTTCAGGCCGATTTCCGTCATCGCGTCCTTAAAGAGTTGCCGGTCTTCCGCAATTTCTACGGCATGCAATTTCGCACCGATCATCTCTACGCCATAGTGATCCAGTATTCCGGATTTTGCCAACTCAACGGAGACATTGAGTCCCGTCTGCCCGCCGACAGTCGGGAGCAAAGCATCGGGCCGTTCCCGGGCTATGATCGCGCCAATGAATTCGCAAGTGAGTGGCTCAATATAGGTCCGATCCGCAAGATCAGGATCGGTCATGATCGTGGCGGGGTTAGAGTTTACCAGAACAACTTTATATCCCTCGCGCTGCAGGGATTTGCACGCCTGCGTACCGGAATAATCAAATTCGCAGGCTTGCCCGATCACAATCGGACCGGAACCGATAATCAGGATTTTATGAATGTCGGTGCGCTTGGGCATGGATGTTTCCGGAACTCCAGCATGAGTTGCTTAAACTGTTCAAATAGGTAGTGCGAATCGTGGGGTCCTGGGGACGCCTCGGGATGATACTGCACGGAGAAAGCCGGTATGCTGCGATGCCGCATCCCCTCCAGGGTCTGGTCATTCAGATTCATGTGCGTCAATTCGACCTGACCTGCATCCAGCGAATCAGGGTCAACGGCAAAACCATGGTTTTGTGCTGTGATTTCCACGCGCCGGGTAAGAAGGTTCTTCACCGGCTGATTCCCTCCCCGATGCCCGAATTTAAGCTTAAAGGTCTTTCCACCGAACGCCAAACCCATCAATTGATGTCCCAGGCATATTCCGAAAACGGGCACGCGGCCCAGCATCTTCCGGATGTTTGTAATTGCGTACTCCAGCGGTTCAGGATCTCCCGGCCCATTGGAGAGAAAAATGCCGTCGGGATCCAAGGAGAGCACTTCCTCCGCGCTGGTGAATGCCGGCAAGACCTTTACCTGACAGCCCGCACGGACAAGGCTGTTCAATATGTTGCGCTTGATTCCATAGTCATACGCAATGACTCTAAACCGCCCGGAATCGTCGAGATTCGCCGAACTCCGATAGAGGTAGGGTTCTTTGCAGGATACAGAAGAAGCCAGGTCGCAGCCGAGCATGGTGCGAATCGATCTGGCCTTTTTTATCAGCTGGTCAGGATCGGGATCGACCGAGCTGATGATCCCGCGCATGGCGCCGCGGCTGCGGATATGCAGAACAAGCGATCGGGTATCCACCTCGGAAATCGACACAATCCCGTGCCGCTTCAAATAATCCTCCAGAGACTCCAGGGCACGCCAGTTGGAGGATACTGCGCTGAACTCGCGGGCCACGAATCCTTCAACCTGTGGCCGATTGGATTCCTCGTCGACTTCATTGGTTCCATAGTTGCCGATGTGCGGGTAAGTCATGACGACGATTTGACCGGAATAGGATGGGTCTGTGAGGATTTCCTGATAACCCGACATAGAAGTGTTGAAGACGACTTCGCCCGCAGTTTCCCCCACCGCGCCAAAACCCACGCCCGCATACGTACAGCCGTCTTCCAGTGCTAGAATTGCTCTCATTTTTTCAGGAATGATTTCTGTGTATGGCGCCGGCCTTGCAGGCTTGCCGCTACTGAATTTTCAAAACCGCACCGCCAAATTCTCTTTTTACTCCACCAGCCCTACACGTGAAAAAGGCCAGTAGCTGAAAACCGCTTTCCCGTAGATCAAATCGCGCGCAACAAATCCCCAGCTACGGCTATCATTGCTGGAATTTCGGTGATCGCCCAAGACGAAATACTGCCCCGGAGGAACCAGCACCGGCCGAAAGGACTTGTAGTCCTGAAATGCCGGGTTCAGATAGGGCTCGCACACCCTTTGCTCATTCACATACAGCGTGCCGGACCGGATCTCCACTTTGTCCCCCGGAACGCCCAGGACCCTCTTTATAAATGACTTGCTGCGGTCCTGAGGGTACCAAAATACCACGACATCCCCTCGATGGATGTCCTCGAATCGATAAATAAACCTGTTGACGAATATTCTCTCCTGGTCCACGAGCCTCGGCTGCATACTTGTACCCTCCACTTTTACCGGCTGGACCACGAAGATCACAATAAATATCGCTATTGCAAAAGCGAGGAGGATGTCTCGGAACCAGGATTTCAGCTCAAAGGCCCATTTGAACCCGTCTTGCGTTTCGGATACGGCCTCGGGAGCGTTTTTTCCATTCATTTCCAAACGCGGTTTCCCTCGATCCTTGATATCTGGCTCAAAATTTTAAGCTACCAGACGAGGCTGCAAAACTCAATGGATTAATGGATCATTCAAGAACAAAAGAAAGCCAGGAGGAGGATCCGGTCGTCAGTTCTCAGCAATTGATGACCTGCAGCTGCGTCTAAAGACGGCGGGGGATCTCGATATGGTCCAGATCGTTCAGGGCAATCACATCGGGGAAAATGCTCTTGGCATCCAGAAGGTGTTGCCCGACATCCGGGTATCTCTGAGAAAAATGGGTCAGAGCCAATTTGTGCGCGCCGGCGCTCAAGGCAGTCCTCGCCGCATCCACCCCAGTAGAATGGGAATAAAGCATCGCCAAATCTTGGTGTTCGGAGGCATAGGTTGCTTCCATTAATACGAGATCTGCATCCTTAGCTAGAGCGATAGCGCCCGAACACGGTCGCGTATCCATGATAAACGCAAACACGCTTCCGGAACGAGGCACGGTTACTTCTTCCAAACGCACGATTCGGCCGCCGATCTGAATCGAGCCGTTTCGCTGCAATTCGCCGACCATCGGACCGTGCACGCCGGCCTGATTCAGCTTTTCCGGGACGAATCGCACTCCCGGCGTTTCCTCGATCCTGTATCCGACCGTGGGGACCGTGTGATCAAGTGCATGCGAGACCAATGTATATGTCGCGGCACGGCTCAGTTCCAACCTTCCGTCGGCTGGCCTAATAGGATGGTGGATCAGTTCAACCTGTGCGTGGTAAACGGAAGCGCTGCAAAGCCGGTCCACATAAACCTGCCCGCTTTCCGGATAATACAAATGCACGGGATGGTCGCATTGATCCAGTGAAAGCCTTTGCACCATGCCTGCCAACCCGAGACAATGGTCTCCATGCAAATGAGTGATGCAGATGTGGTTGACGGAGTTTGCGGAAACGCCGGCAAACGTGAGTTGCCGCTGTGCCCCTTCCCCTACGTCAAACAAAAAGCCCTCTCCGTCCCATCGAACCATGTAGGCATTATGACTGCGCTCGCGTGTAGGCACCTGGCTGCTTGTTCCAAGGGCAATCAGTTCCCGGCTGCTCATGGCTGGTCCTTTCCTATTCTATCTCCGCAAGGGCATTATGCCATGTTTCAGGATGTAGGATGGTATCTTGCATCCTGCATCCCTCATTTGTGGAACTCTTGCTTTTGACCACCCCGCTGTTATAATGACCAGTTTTTATCTGGCAATTGCGCGTTAGAATGAGGAAGCCAGGATCGGAAGAAGGAATTCAGTGAAGATCGTAGTTCTCAATGTAAGTCGCCACAAAAACTGCACTCTCAAAGATGTCGCCGGAGGATTTGGAACAGTTTTCACCGTTGGAAATTCTCCTTTTGCAAAACTCCTGGAGCTGGCCAAGCGAAGGATAGCCGCGATTCCCAACATCACGCTGGCTTACCTCGACTCGATTCTTTCGTCGCACGGCGCATCGGTCCAGGTTTTGGATGTTCGCCAGCCCGATCAACTGGTCCCCGCCGATCTTTATCTCATAGCTTCGTCCATTGTCGACTGCAATCTGGAGCGGGAGATCGGATTGGAGGCGAGGCGGCGTTTTAAAGCCAAGGTGGGATACTTCGGCCCCTTTGCTGCGACGGTGCCGGATTTTTATCAGGAGTCTGCGGATTTTGTGGTAAAGGAGGAAATCGAAAACATCGCTCCGGCGCTGGCCCGCGGAGAAATTCCGCAAGGAATTGTTTCTGCCGGATTCGTTGAGAATCTCGATTCTCTGCCTTTTCCACGATGGGACCAATTTGAGATTGGAAGATTTCGCTACCAGATTGTCACGGGAAAGGGAATCACACTCCCGATGCTTGGCAGCCGTGGCTGCCCATACACATGCAACTACTGCCCGTACCTGGTGAACTCGAAATACAGAGTGCGCAACCCAGAAAACATCGTCGAAGAAATCCGATATCTGTTGCGCAAATACAACATCCGCGGCATCGCTTTCCGGGACCCGAATCTGACATTTGACAAAAAAAGAGCGCGCATTTTTTCTGAGCTCCTGCTGCGGTACAACCTCGATATCCGGTGGGGCATGGAGGCGCGCGCCGACCGGCTGGATCCCGAATTGCTAGACATGCTGTTCCGGTCAGGATTACGCAGCATTGAAGTCGGGATTGAATCCTCAAACAACGCTGTTTTGCGTGTAAACAGGCGAAAGGCGATAGCAAATCCTCAGCAGGAACAGATCATTGAACACTGTCATAAACTGGGAATCAGGGTTATTGCAAACTATACGCTGGGTCTGCCGAACGACACAATCGAGGGGATGCAGGATACCATCCGCTACGCAAAAAAACTAAACACGTTTGCAATTCAATTCACCGTAACAACGCCTTATCCAGGCACACCGTTTTATGAAGCCGTCAAGCACGCGGTTTTTGAACCGGATTGGGAGCGTTTCAACGGCTGGACAAGTGTTTATCATCACCCGTTCATTCGCCCGGATGATCTGCATATGCTTCGCGAGTTCGCCTATGTCTCTTACCATCTCCGGCCTCGCTATATGTGGCAGTTTTTAAAATCCACAATTCTGCACCCGCTGCTTTTTCCCGAACCTCATCCCATAAATGGGTAAAAAAACGCCACGGATTCCATGGATTTCACCGATTGAAAAGATCAGTGTAATCCATGGAATCCGTGGCGTTTTTTCGAGCTGTGATTCTTGCCTGGGTTAGGGCCTGGTAATGAATAAAGGTTACATTTTGCTGCTGGCCCCCAGGCCCGCTGGCTAGGCGCGAGCGACGAGCATGCCGGGTTGCGTGTAATGAGCGAGCAACAACGCCAGCGGGCCTGCGGGCCGCAGCCCAAGGGGGCGCGGCGGCGGGCGGGCATCTGCTTCGTTGCCGCTCCTCGACGATGACACCGCATCGCCTGCGTCGCGGCGCCTCG
>Ga0187865_1000482_pt1 | contig 55785 bp, 55 predicted proteins | sample June2016WEW_11_1_2_FD_132989 | JGI IMG/M metagenome (GOLD analysis project Ga0187865, IMG submission 132989) | Peatland microbial communities from SPRUCE experiment site at the Marcell Experimental Forest, Minnesota, USA - June2016WEW_11_100 | ecosystem: Environmental > Terrestrial > Soil >...
ACCCGCTGCTCGGAAACGTCCATCGTCCTCCACGCCATCGCCAGCCTCCTGCACCCAGACCGAAAGGCCAAAGTGTAAAGGATGTCTGGAGACAATCTGTAAAGGATGTCATGCTACTGAACAGGTGAAGGATCGCGGATCGGGGGTTTGCGCTTTCAGGCTGGTGTGCGGCCGGATGGAGTTGTAGAACTCCAGGGAACGGCCGGGGGAAGCTCGGGCCTCGGCAACCGAGGCGTAGGCGTGCAGGGAAACCTCCGCGTACTGGATGGACTTCCAGACCCGCTCCACGAAGACTTTGTCGCGCCAGCGGCCGCGGCTGTCCATGCTGAGAGCCAGCTCTGTGGCCCGAGCATCAATTGACCGATACAGCAGTTGCCGGAGCATCCGTTGCTTCCCTGAAGGCAACTAGGCCAGCGGTCGCTTGCCCATCCCTGAATTGCTAGAATCGGAACCATGCCGATCTCGCGCCAGCAGGCCCTGGATTACTTCCGCTCCCCCGACCTGATCGGACTGGGATTCGAGGCCGACGCCGTGCGCCGGCGCCTGCATCCCGAAGGCGTAGTAACCTACATCATCGATCGCAACATCAACTACACCAACTTCTGTACCGAGTACTGCACCTTCTGCGCCTTCTACCGTCCGCTGCCCCGGCTAGGCAAGCACGACCCGCGCAGCGACGAAGGCTACATCCTCGACTTCGAGACGATCTACGAAAAAATCGCAGAGACCGTGGAGATGGGCGGCACCGGCGTGCTCATGCAGGGCGGCATTCATCCCGATCTCAAGATCGACTGGTTCGAGCGCCTCTTTCGCGGCATCAAAGAGCGCTTTCCCACAATCTGGCTGCACTGCTTGTCGGCCTCCGAAGTGCTGGCCATCGCCGAGTACTCCTCGCTCGACCTGCGCACCACCATCGCGCGCCTTCGCGACGCCGGCCTGGACTCCATTCCCGGCGGCGGCGCGGAGATTCTCGACGACGAAGTCCGCCATCGCATCGCGCGCCTCAAGTGCGACACCGGCGACTGGGTCAGCGTGCACCGGACGGCACATCAATTAGGCATGCGCACCACGGCGACCATGATGTTCGGCGTGGGTGAGAGCTACGACCAGCGCATCAATCATTTTGAAGTGGTGCGCCGCCTGCAGGAAGAGACCGGCGGATTCACGGCCTTCATTCCCTGGAGCTTCCAGCCCAGGCACACGGCGCTGGGCGGGCTCGGCTGGGACGAGGCAACGTCAGTCGAATATCTCAAGGTTCTCGCCATCTCGCGCCTCTATCTCGACAACATCGAGAACGTGCAGGCCAGTTGGGTGACGCAGGGATTGAAGGTGCTCGAACTGGGCCTCCACTTCGGCGGCAACGACGTGGGCTCGGTGATGCTCGAAGAGAACGTGGTCCGAGCGGCCGGCACGTCGAACTGCACCACCGAAGAAGAGCTGCGCCGCATCATCCGCGACGCCGGCTTCAAGCCCGTCCAGCGCGACACGCTGTATAGGACGATGTTCTTGAATTAGCGAGAAGCCCGGATTTGCGATTATTTCTTAGGATTCGTGCCCGAACACCATAGCTGGACTGAGAACTCTGGTGCTTGAGGCGTACCTGGGATCTCAACGTCTTTCCGAATCGCCCAGACTAACCTAGAAAGCAGGGCCGCTTCTTTTTCAGATGAGTGGTTTGGATTGGAAGATCTCGATTCATCCTGGAAGGCATGAAGCGCATCCAGCACGCCTTTTGATCCAATCAAGTGAAGTGTATTGCAGGCCTTGGCAAAAATTCGATTACCTTCTGGAGTTGCGTCGCCCGCAACAATTCCGCTTATAGAAACAACAAACTCTTTGTATTGCTCATATTTCCACTCGCGCCAATCCGCTTCTCGCTCCTTCATCTTTGTGAAGAGGTAGCTTAAGGCTGCAACAACCACGGCTGCAGCGCCCGCAATAGCTTCAACGACGACTGAGGAGTTCATTGCAATTCACTATACGCCACTCTTTCGCTTCCAGTTTGTAGCTTTTATGCTACACTCATTCAGTGTTCGACCTGATCGTCTACGAGCAGGACCAGGGCCAGCGTCCCTATGACAAGTGGTTCGATAGCCTCCGCGATAAACGGATGCAATCCCGGATCATAACGAGGCTCGGTCAAGTCCAGGCCGGGAATCTTGGCGACTGCAGATCGGTCGGGGAGGGAGTCATCGAGCTGCGCATTGATGCAGGACCCGGATACCGTATCTATTGTGGTCGATCGGGGGCGACTCTGGTCGTATTGCTTTGTGGCGGCGACAAAAGCAGCCAGGACAAAGACATTGAACGCGCTAAAGAGTTTTGGGTGGACTGGAAACGGAGGCGGAGATGAAAACATATAAGGCCGGCATTCCATATCATGATTGGGAGGTCGAAAAGCTTCGCTCGGATCCGGAACTTGCTGTCGAATGTCTTAAGCTGGCTCTCGAATCTCTCAATAGTCCCGACGAACGCGGTGGAAGCCTGCTCACGCTGCGTTCTCTGGCCGAAGCCTACGGCGGCCTTGGCGCCGTTGCAGCCAAGGCCGGCATCAGCCGGGAGTCGCTCTACCGCTCGCTCTCGCCCAAAGGCAATCCCACGCTCAAGACGCTGGTCGCCGTACTGAATACCATGGGCCTGCGTCTCTCGGTTGTGCCTCAGCCAAAGAAGGTGCAGCGCAAGCGGGCAGCGAGAAACCCGGCGAAAGCGGTCCGTGTCCGCGCCGCCTGAGCGCAAGAACCGCAAACGGGTTTCAAGTCCGGCGAGCGGGCGAAGGGCCTTGACGGAGTCGCTCTCTTGTTTGTAAGCTCATCGGTTATACCCAATAATTCGCGATCCGTTCTTCGCTCTGTACGTGCTAGAGGGCAGAACAGGTCGAATGAAACCTCGGTCCGCCTGGAGATCAGGCGACTGGGCAGCTCGTCACGGTAGAGGAAAGCGTATGAGGATCGAAGGACTGGCGTTGGCTCATTTATCGATGTTTGGAATTCTGATTTGTCCGTTCATGATCGGCTGCGGTTCGGGGTCGGGGTCTTCGACTACGCCACCGCCGGTTACAACAACACTGCCTGCTCCCACGTTCGATCCAGCGGCAGGCACCTACAGTAGCTCGCAGTCCGTTACCATCAGCGATGCCACAGCCGGGACGGCCATCTACTATACAACCAACGGAACGACCCCTACCACCTCGTCGTCTGTCTACAGCGGAGCGATCGCCGTTAGTTCCACCGAGACATTGAAAGCCCTTGCGGCAGAATCGGGCTATAACAACAGTTCAGTAGCCACTGCCGTTTACACCATCCAGCCCGCTGCCCTTCCTGCTCCCACGTTCGATCCAGCGGCAGGCGCCTACAGCAGCTCGCAGTCCGTTACCATCAGCGACGCCACAGCCGGGACGACCATCTACTACACAACCGACGGATCGACTCCCACCACCTCGTCGTCTGTCTACAGCGGAGCGATCACCGTTAGCGCCACCGAGACATTGTCAGCCCTTGCGACAGAATCGGGCGATAACAACAGTTCAGTAGCCCAAGCCGTTTACATATTGACTGAGGAATGCACGAGCCCTGTCTGGTCGAGCAGCACGGCTACGGGTAATGGCAGTGAAGACGGTTTTGATGTTTCCGGTATCTGGTGGGTCGGCAACGACGCCTGGTACTCTGCCCACGGCCCGCAAACAATCTATGCTTGCAATCAGGGGAGCTGGTACGCGGTGTCGACCCAGACGGGGACCGCAGTCGAGACCTATCCGAACACCGAGTACGACATCGGCGGGCGGAACAGCCTGTCGACCGAGCCCATTTCACAGTACAACTCGATTACGGCGACGTTCGCGGAGGAATTCGCCACCACAAGTGGGAATAACTGGGACGCGGCTTACGACCTGTGGCTGAACGACTGGGGCAAGGAGATCATGATCTGGAACGAATGGGCCGGAGGCCAAGCGTACTGGCCAGGGCAAAGCATTCAGGCGCTCACACTCGACGGAGTGCCATACCACTTCTACAAGAATGGTTCCGAGTTGATGTTCTTCCGCGACACGCAGGTCAAGTCCGGGTCGGTGGACATACTGGCCGCGATGAACTGGCTCGTGGGACAGGGTCTGCTGAACTCGACCGATGTGCCGACACAGTTGCAGTACGGCGTTGAGATTTGCGCGACCCCCGGCGACAGCTCCGAGAAGTTCTCGGTGACCAATGTGACGTTCAGCGTGCAGTGAGCCAGCACGGCCGGGCGGTCGGCCCCGTTCTCGCTCACGAGTGCCGTGACTTGGTGAGCCGGTAATCGAGGCAATACTCAAGCCGCCCGGTTTGCTCCTCCCGGTTGTGCTTCCGCCAAAGCCGTCGCGCAGGCGCGCATCGAGAAAACCGGCGAAAGCAGCCCTCGCCGCCTGAGTGCAAAAAACGGCAAACGGGTTTCAAGCCCGGCCGGTTTTCGCACCGCTCCTCTCTTCTGAATCGTCTATATTGCTGTCATGACACAAGCTGCTTCGTTTTCCCTGCGCGCTCTCGGCGACTCCGATCTTCAAATCACCCCCATCGGCTTTGGCGCATGGGCCGTCGGCGGAGGCGATTGGGAATTCTCCTGGGGCCCCCAGGATGACAACGACTCCATCGCCGCCATCCATCGCGCGCTCGATTTGGGCATCAACTGGATCGATACCGCGGCCGTCTACGGGCTTGGCCACTCGGAAGAGATCGTTGGGCGCGCGGTCAAGTCTTCCTCTCACAAGCCCTACATCTTCACCAAGTGCTCCATGCGCTGGCACGCCGATCGCTCCATCTACAACTCGCTGAAGGCCGCATCGCTGGCCGAAGAGGTCGAGGCCTCGCTGCGGCGGCTGGGCGTGGAGACCATCGACCTCTATCAGATTCACTGGCCCATCCCGGACGATGAGATTGAAGAGGGTTGGGAGGCGCTCGCACGGCTGCGCGAGCAGGGCAAGCTGCGCTGGATCGGCGTCTCCAATTTTTCCGTGGAGCAGATGAAACGCGCCCGGAAGATTGCGCCCATCGCCAGCCTGCAGCCGCCTTACTCCATGCTGCGCCGCGCCGTCGAGGCGGAGATTCTGCCCTTCGCGCAGACCAACGGCATCGGCGTCATCAACTACTCGCCCATGCTTTCCGGTCTGCTCACGGGCAACATGACCGCCGAGCGCGCGGCGTCACTGCCGCCGGACGATTGGCGCCGCAAGAACGCGGAATTCAGCGAGCCGCGTTTGAGCCGCAATCTGCGCCTGGTGGAATTGCTGCGCGAGATCGGCAGCGGGCATGGCGTGAGCCCCGGCGTGGTGGCCGTGGCGTGGACGCTGCATCATCCCGCCATTACCGCTGCTATTGTGGGCGGGCGCAGCGCAAAACAGGTTGAGGAGACGGCTTCCGCGCTCCGCTTCCGGTTGCGCGAGGAAGAGTACGAAAGGATCGGCGGATTTCTCGCTTCGATGCAGGCTTGAAACAGCCCGATCACGCAAGCAATAAAACAAGAACCCCGGCCGCAGCCGGGGTTCTTGTTTCAGCAGGAGGAGGGATCTTGATTACATCGCCGCCACAAAGTCCGGGACGGTGGCGGCTGCGTATTCCTGCAGCAACTGCGTCGTGCGGGCGGCCATGCCGATATACATCGAAGCGGCGCGGTAGGCATTCACGCGAACTCCTTCGCTGGCGTGCTTGAATGAGTAATGTGCCAGGGCCGTCAGGACGCAGACGCGAATTTGCATCGCATCGCAGTGCAAAGTCTCCACCAGCAAGCGGTCCACGCCTTCGCAATTCTTCGCGGCGAAGTCCGCCATCTCCAACATGACTCCCGCATTCTGGAAGATGACCCAGAGGCCCTTCGGACCCTCCATGCGCTGCCAGGTATCTTCAGGCGTGGCGCTCAAACCTTCCTGCCAAAGGAAACGGTCGCTCAACTCCCGCGCGCTCCACTCGGGGCGAAGCCGTGCCAGCAGAGTTTGCCATGTTTGCGCATTACGCTTCCGTGCATTCTTGCGCCAACGCACAAGATACAGAGCGATTGCAACCACGGCAGCGATTTGGAGTATAGGCAACACCATCGGTGACCTTCAGAATCGGGCTTGTCGGTCAACTTCTCTGCCCGCGACCGAACCCGTAATACTCCTGTAACACCATTATTTGTAGCAGAAAACAAAGCGCTTGTCTGCGGAAAAAGCGCCTCGGAAATACCTCTTTTGTGGGATACGATACTGCTCCATCAGACATTGTACGAAAGTAACATTTCAGCGCTGCGAGCCAAATCCGCAGCTTACAGAGATCTTTGCGCGAGCGCGCAAGTGCTGAGCCAAGAGCCCATTGGAGCTGCCAGGATCGCAACCTGCATGGCCGGCCGGCGCCGGGTTGGCGCTTTCGAAGCCGGAACGGCCGGCTGTGCATAACGCACTCCAATACAATGAATAAAGCAAAGTGTAGACCCACTGAAGGAGCGAGATTCGAGTGCAGCAACGCACGCTGAGCATCATCAAGCCGGACGCGGTCCGCAATGGTTTCACTGGCGCCATTCTGGCCGAGATTCATCGTGCCGGCTTCCGCATCGTCGCCATTAGGAAACAATCCATCTCCAAACCGGAGGCCGAGGGCTTCTACGCCGTTCACTCCGGCAAGCCGTTCTTCGACAGCCTTACCGACTTCATGTCGTCGGGGCCTTTGATCCTCATGGTCCTGGAAAAGGACAACGCCATTGCAGACCTGCGCAAGCTGATGGGCGCCACCAACCCCGCAAATGCCGAGCAGGGAACCATCCGCAAGAAGTTTGCCGGCTCCATCCAGGAGAACGCTATTCACGGCTCCGACGCGGAAGAGACAGCGGCCTTCGAGATCGGCTATTGGTTCGCGGGCTACGAGCTGATCTAGAGGACCTCTGAACAATTCGGCTCTTTGAAAGGGCACGACTTCAGTCGTGCCGTAAACAGCCGCAAAATGAACGCGGGCTTTAGCCCCTGAGGGAATGCTGGCTGCGCAAATTAGGTTTGTTCAGAGATTCGCTAAGCCGTGGCTCTTTCCATTCAAGGCGCACATGGAGGCCGGATCGGCAGATGGCGGCCAGCGACAACGAACTGGCGGCGCTGTTTCTCGAGTTCTCGCGCAACAAACTCTTCGGGCAGTATTGGCCGCGGCTCAAGGAGAGCGTGGCGCCGCTCACCGAGGAGCAGGTGTGGTGGAGGCCGTCGGCCACTGGCCCTATACACCCTTACAGCGTACTCATATCGATCGCAAACCGGTACTTCACATCCTGCTTCAGCAGCCGCTCGAAGGCTTCGTTGATCTTCTGCATGGGAATCACTTCGACATCCGCGGTGATCCCGTGCTGGCCGCAGTAGTCGAGCATCTGCTGCGTCTCGGGCATGCCGCCGATCGAAGAGCCGGAAAGCGCGGCCCGCTTGGAGACGAGATCCCACATGTTAATCGCGGGCGGCTTCTCCGGCAGGCCAACCAGCGCCATGGTCGCGTCCAGCTTAAGCATCTCCGTGTAGGGATCGAGCGAGTGCGGCGCCGAAACGGCGTCGAGGATGAAGTCGAAGGACCTGGCGTGGCTCTTCATGGCCTTGGCATCCGTGGACAGAACCACTTCGTCGGCGCCCAGGCGCATGGCGTCGTCCTTCTTTTTGGGCGAGGTGGTGAACTGCACCACATGCGCGCCGAAGGAATGCGCGAACTTGAGCGCCATGTGGCCCAGCCCGCCCAGGCCAACGATGCCAACCTTCTTGCCCGGTCCCACGTTCCAGTGGCGCAGCGGCGAGTAGGTGGTGATGCCGGCACAGAGCAACGGCGCCACTCCGGCCAGGTCGAGATTCCCGGGAACCGTATGCGCGAAGCGCTCGTCCACTACGTAATTGTTCGAGTAGCCGCCCATGGTGAGCGACCCGTCCACGCGGTCGGGAGAGGCGTAGGTAAGCGTGACGCCCTCTTCGCAATACTGCTCCTCGCCGCGTGCGCACGGCGCGCAGTGGCGGCAGGAGTCGACGATGACGCCGACCGCCGCGATCTGGCCGGCCTTGAATTTCTTCACCGCGCTTCCAGTGGCCGTCACGCGGCCCACGATCTCGTGGCCCGGCACCATGGGATAGATCGCGTTGCCCCATTCGTTGCGGGCCATGTGCAGATCGGAGTGGCAGACGCCGCAGTAAAGCGTCTCCATGGCGATTTCTGTAGGTCCAGGCTCGCGGCGGCTGAAGCTGACGGGAGCGAGCGGCGATTGCGCGTTGGGTGTTCCATAGCCTTTCGATGCGGGCATGAGAAAAAATCCTTTCGGGGAAATGGTAAAACATCCAACTTGAGTGAAATTGGATCGTGGCAGGCGCCGATTCTGCATTGTACCGGCATTTCGTTGGATTCTGCGCGGCCGCGATCGGACTCACGTCCGCCTGGCAACGGCCACGCGCGGAATCTTCTGTAAATCTTCAGTAAATTCGATGCCTCTGAATCCCGCGCCTGCAAGCAGCGCGCCGATGTGTTCTTGCTGGCCGAAACCGATTTCGAGCGCGACAAATCCGCCGGGCACAAGCGCGGCGAAGGCCGCGGGAATCAGCCGGCGATAGATGGCGAGGCCGTCAGCCCCGGCGAAGAGGGCCTGAGCGGGCTCATAATCGCGCACCTCCACTGCGAGCGAATCGCGGTCCGTCTCCGGCACGTAAGGCGGGTTGGAGACGACGAGGTCGAACGGCTGATCCGCAACGGGAGCCAGCAGATCGCCTTCGAAAAAGCGCACCCGGTCCGCGACTCCGTTGCGCGCGGCATTGGTTTGCGCCACGGCCAGTGCCGGCGCGGAGATTTCCGTTGCGTGAACCTGCGCGGCAAGCAAATTGCGAGCCAGCGCCACGGCAACCGCGCCTGAGCCCGTGCAGGCGTCGACGATCCTCGGCCGATCGAATGCGGCAGCCAACGCAATCGCCTTTTCGACCAGGTGCTCGGTTTCGGGCCTCGGGATGAGCACATCCTGGTTCACATGAAACGGCAAGCCGTAGAACTCCACCTCGCCGGTGATGTATTGGATGGGCTCGCCGGCGCGGCGTCGAGCGGCGAAGCCGCGCAATTGGGCGGCGGCGGCGGGCGAAACGGGTTCGCCGCCGTGCGCGATCAGCCAGGCAAGATTCGTGTCCGACGCATCTTCTCTCAGCACATTGAGAAGCAGCGCCTCGGCGTCGCGGCGCGCTCGCTCGCCGTGCGGCCCCGCGGCAAGCACGCCTTCGGTCTCGGCGAGAAGAGCGCGAATGGTTGCGGGATCGATCGGTGTGGACTGCATAGGATTCGGATGATTGTCCTAAACCGGGTAGCGCTCCAGCGCGATAGCATGATGCGCCACGGTGCGGCTCAATGCGATCGCGTCGGCGGGCGTGAACCGCGCCAGCCGCCGCAGAATGGCCAACTGCGTCTGCAGCGCGTCGCCTTCGCCGCAGCCGGCGAGCACGCGGCGCGCCGCCTGCTCGGCAAATCCCATGGCTTCATCGGCCAGCAGGCCCGTCATCGCTGCCGCAGCTTCCGCCGAGCTGCGTCCTGCCCGGCTGAGCTTCTGCGCGCGCAGCAGCGCCGACTCCAGCGCGTAGACACGGCCGATGAGATCGGCCAGATCAGCCATGATCTCCTGTTGCTCCGCAAGGCCCGTCATGAACCGCTGGCTGGCCACGCCCGCGGCGAACAGCGCGATCTTTTTCACTGCGGCCAGCACTGCGGCTTCGCGCGCCAGCGCCTCGCCGTCATCGGGGCCGGCGCCGAACGAGGGCGGCTCCGTCACTTCGTCCATCACGCGCTGGATGGCTCCGGGCAGCGGCAACTTTCCGCTCATCGCGCGCTTCATCAGCCATCCGGTAATGATCAGGCGGTTGATCTCGTTGGTTCCTTCAAAAATGCGGTTGATGCGCGCATCGCGATAGGTGCGCTCCGCCGTATACTCCTCGACGTACCCGAAGCCGCCCATCGTGGCCACCAGTTCGTCCGCCACCAGCGTGAGCATCTCTGAGCCGTAGACCTTCACGATGGAGCACTCCACCGCGTACTCCTCAATGCTGCGTGGAGCATCTCCGCGCTCCTGCGGTTCCTCGCCGCCGTTTCCGGCTAAGCGCGCGTCAATTAGGCCCGCTGTGCGATAGGCCATGCTTTCGGCGGCATAGAGCTGCGCCGCGGCAGAGGAGATCTTGCGCTGGATGATGCCGAACTCGGCGATGGCCTTGCCAAAGGCGTGGCGTTCCTTTGCGTAACGAATCATATGGGCCAGCGCATGCCGGGCCCCGCCGACACATGCTACGCCCAGCTTGAAACGGCCCACGTTGAGCACATTGAATGCAATGTGGTGGCCTTTTCCTGCCTCGCCGAGCAGGTTTTCTTTGGGGATTTGGCAGTCCTCGAGGACCAACGGGCAAGTCGACGAACCGCGGATTCCCATTTTGTGTTCTTCGGCGCCGACGGTGAGGCCCGGCGTGCCGCTCTCAATGAGAAATGCCGAGAACTTCTCGCCGTCGATCTTGGCGAATACCGTGTACAAGCCTGCGATGCCGCCGTTGGTGAGCCACTGCTTTTCGCCGTTGAGAATGTAATGAGCGCCGTCGGGCGAGAGCGTGGCGCGAGTGCGGATGTTCATGGCGTCGGATCCCGAACTGGCCTCAGACAATCCATAGGCGCCGATCCACTCGCAGGCGGCGAGCTTGGGCAGGTAGCGCCGCTTCTGCTCCTCGGTCCCATACCACACCAGCGGCAGCGTGGCGATGCCGATATGCGATCCAAAAGCGGTGGAGAAGCTGGCCAGCACGGAGATGTGGTCGGTGATCAGCGTGGAACTGACCTTGTCCATCCCCAGGCCTCCGTACTCCTCGGGAATATCGACCGCGGCGAATCCCAGATCGGCTGCCTTGCGCAACAAAGCCTGCATCGCGCCTGACTCTTTTGCCTCGATCGCCGCCACGCGCGGCAGAATCTCTTCGCGCGCGAACCGCTCCGCGGTGGCCGCGATCTGGCGCTGCTCCTCGTTCAGGTCTTCGGGAGTGAAAACTTCATCCGGCGTGCGAGGTTCAAGCAGAAAACTGCCGCCGGCGGCGGCAACAATGGGGGATACGGTGACAGCGCGCATCGGCTTCAGGGGCCTCCTGCCTGGGCTACCGCATGGGCCAACCTAATCATAGACGCTTGAAATCGCGCATCGAGCCGGTTTTCGCAACGCAACGCCACATATCCATATTTGTCGATTCAACCTAACAAGAACGATGCGCTAGCCGGCAGCGAGGCCGGACGCGGAAACTTGCTGAGAGACAAGTCCGAACACGTCGGCCGGCGTTGCGGCCTGGGCGTCGGCCTGGGACCATTCCTCAGGCGTGCCGTAGCCCCATGCAACGGCCAGGCAGCGGATGTCATTGGCGTGGGCGGCCTCGATATCGAAGATACGGTCGCTGGCCATCCACGCCGTGTCGCGGCTGAGCGAGCGCTCCCCAAGGATCCCCGCCAGAAGGTCCACCTTGCTATGGCTCCCGTTTTCGGCTTTGTCGCCGCGGATGGAGGTGAAGAGGTGCGCGAGCCCGAAGTTCTCGAGGATGCGCACGGAGAAATCCTCGTGCTTTGAGGTGCAGACGTAAAGCGGAAACCCCTCATGATGAAGCTGGACCAGCATTTCGCTGACACCGGGGAAGACCGAATTGTTCCGCCATCCCCTTGATTCCACGCCAATTCTTTTCCGCCCGAACCTTGCAGATAATTTTTCCCCTTCGGCGCATACTCATCCCATGATCGGCGTCCAGACCAGCGAAGCCGAAGGATTCACCATCTACCGGCTACTGACTACCGGCTATTGGCTACTGGCTGTTCCCTGATCCCTGTTCCCTGATCCCTGTTCTCTGCTGCTAACTCCTTTGCGGAGGCACATCTGCGGGTAAGTTCCTTGGAATCAGGCGGGTAGCGCACCTTACTTGCGCCAACCATCTGATTCCAAAGCAGTTATTTTCAGACGCCGGGGGAGGCACCCCCCGTTACCGATGAGTAACACCTTGGCTGCGGCAGCCGGAACTTGGCTGACGGTCGTCCTTTTTAGCGCCGCTAGCTCCGCTGTCTCGCTGACTTCGTTAACCAAAGAGGTTAATACAGGCAGAAATCGCCAATAACTCCTTTGCTGTCTATACTCTGCAAAGAGGTGGCTTTAGAATCAAGACTTTAGAGCTAAGGGCATGCGCCAACCCAATGAATCCATGGAACTTATTTTCAGAGATGGGGGTGGGGGTGGGGTTATCAAAGGTACGGACCGGGGACATACCTGACATTTTGAACCGGGGACATACCTGACACTGCTGAACGAGGCATGGCGCGGAGGAATGCGGCTTTAGCTGCCTGTTCGGCTTCGAATTCGCTTTCGTCCTCGTCGGGTTCGGCGCGCTCATTCTTCATGGTGATCCGCCGTGCGCGCACGCAACGCGCAACGGCGTCGTTTTCGGTGAGCCGATCGAGGGCTTCCCACTCGGATTCGACGGTTGCAAGCTCGGCGATATCGGTCATTGCGTAAGCTCCTATGGTTTTAAGCTTAGCGATTTCGCGGAATTGATCCGCAAAGTTAGGAAAGGAAATATTTCTTTTGGATTGAGAGAGATATGGAGGAAGTCGCCGTCGGGGGTGCAGTTCATCAGTGGGCTGGAATGCAAGCCGCCGGTGTTATCAAAAAAGTTACGGGGGGTGCCTCCCCCGGCGTCTGAAAATAACTGCTTTGGAATCAGATGGTTGGCGCAAGTAAGGTGCGCTACCCGCCTGATTCCAAGGAACTTACCCGCAGATGTTTCTCCGCAAAGGAGTTAGCAGTAGGGAACAGGGATCAGGGAACAGCCGGTAGTCAGTAGCCGGTAGATGGTGGATCCTTCGGCTTCGCTGGTCTGGACGCCGATAATGGGATGAGTATGCGCCGAAGGCACGAAATGATCTGCAAGGTTGGGGCGGAAAAGAATTGGCGTGGAATCAAGGGGATGGCGGGTGGTGAGCGGGCGGGGGCTCTTGACAGCGGGCAGGAGGGGTCAGCGCTCGGTGAGGGGGAGCAGGGGAAGTGCAGCGAGTTCGCGGACCAGGCGGACGGTTTCGAGGCTGACGGTGACGACCTGGCCTATGAGGCGGACGATGTACTCGGGATCGTCGTCGCGGTTGGGGTCGTTGACGATGCCGGAGCGTTTGTCGGTGGTGACACGGTATTGGTCGATCACCCATTCGAGGGCGCTGCGATTGCCGAGGCGGTATTCGTAGACTTCGGGCGGGATGCCGCTCAGGTGAACAGCGCTCCCTGCTGTTCTATCTTCACTTGGATACCGACACGGTCTAGCACGGGGTTGGCGGGAATTTGGGCGAGTTCGTTTGGTTCGACCTTGTGCAGTCCGCCTCCATACACTCGGCCTTCTGAGATCAGTTGGGAGGGCGCTATGCGCTTCAGGGCCTCAAATACCTGCGCATGCAGTTCCGGGCGCTCCTGCAACGCGTGGAGCAACGGACCCCGAGGATACAGCATAAGGTAAACATTGTGAGCTGTTGCTGTTGAACGGTTCCAGATGAAGCGGAACGGAGGCTTACCATCGCGCGAACGTCCCATATACGTGCAGAGGAACGGTGCTGGGGGGCGTTTTTCCTGCGAGTACCACGGTGTGCGGCGGCTGGCGAGGTAGCTTTCGGAGATCCTTTCTTCGTGACCGGTCTTTACGTAAGCATAGAAGCGCGGCCAATTCGACTCGATCAATTCCTCGGGCTCTGAACAATCAAGAAGGAAAAGCGGGCGGGAAAGGTCCGGTGCTCCATCTGCGAGAGCTTCGACGACATCGTTTGCGAGATGGCGGGGTCCAGGAAGGATCGGCTTTAAGAACTGGCGAGGAATCTGCCATTGCTCGATCTGCTCTTGGTTCAAAATGAAGAAGCTGTTCGAGCCGGTGGCAAGCCCGCGCTTGATGTGGAAGATATCTCCCAGTTTCAATTCCGCTTTCTCTGCAGGTGAGATCGTTGCCGGAAACTGCGTCCATTTATGGGACCGGCGCAATGTGTCGAGCGGGACAAGCGCTTCGGCTCGGGGATCGCTGATAGGACCCGCAAACGAGAATCTCGCGCGATGCCCAGGCAGTGGTATTGTTTTGCGAAAAACTACGACCGCTGAGGAAACGAGGGCATCTGTGAACTGCACATCGGATGGGCAGAAGCGATGGATATGGAGCAAGGTTACGTATTCAGTCAGATAACGGCGCAAAACAGCGCCATAATTTACGTCCATGAACTCCGACGGGATCAGCCAAATAGCAAGCCCTTGCTCTTCCAACCAACCGTGGCAGAGCAGAAGGAAATAACAGTACAGGCCTGCAAGGCCGCTAATGTCCAGGTTCATCGACTGCGCAAGTAGCGTTCTAAGGTGTACCTTTTCCTGGCCGGGGATATGGTGGTGGCGAACGTAGGGCGGATTCGTGAGCACCAGGTTATAAAGTGGCTCTGGAGGCTGTTTTGTGAAGTCACCCTCGATGACGCGCAGGCCGTCCCCTGCCCACAATTTGTGCGCGGCGCCTGCAAAGAGCGGATCGACCTCGATGCCGACGGCGCGTTGAATTTGTTTCGGCGGGAAAGCCTGTAACAGCGCCGAGAAGAACGAGCCGGTACCTATGGCAGGGTCAAGGAACCGCACGGAATGATTCCCAATAAGAGTCCGGGCGTATCGCGTGAGACTCAGGGCCAATTCGCGCGGCGTCGCAAACTGCCCCAGCTTGTTTCGCTCAAGAGGAGTTTTCAGAAGGTCGAGACGTACCTGCTCGTCCTGCCTGCGTTCTTCGATCCTAAGATTGGTGATGGTTGCCATGTCTGCCATCAAATGCCGAGCTGATCAAGATCCGAGGTTCGGTGTTCCCATATCCAGTCTATGCCCTCCGCGGCCTCATAACCGAGATAAGCTGCATCGAAATAACCGCATAGAAACAGGACGAAAACGACCCTATCCCCATAAGTTGACTTGAGCTGACTCATCTTGGTCGCCTCCTCTTTCCGGCGTTTATTTACGTTCGTGAAGTCACCTGCCGATTTTGCCTCAATAAGAAGCGGAAGATGTGGCCATTTGATGTCTTTCGGCTGGATCACTGCATCTACGGGAATCCTTACCGTTTTGGAACTCGATTTCGAGGCCTTCACCAGTACGTTCGTCCGGAAGCTGAACGTGCCTGGTTCCATTTTCGTGATCGGGACAGCCGCAGGGTGCGGTTTGTGCTGATATCCCTTGGCGACGAGGTGCTGCTCGATGATGCTGAGTTGCCGTTTTTCCTGGGCATTGCGCACGATAGGGTCGGCGACGGCACCACAAAGACGGTCGGCAACGATTGTTGACGATCTGTAACGCTCTTCCCCGGTGGGCCGACGCTTCTCCTCCAACCATGGGAAAACGTCCACGTCGAGCATCTTCGTGAGGACTGTGGAGATTCTGCCCAGGTGGTCCAGCACCAATTCCGGTGCGAGCTTTGGCGGGATCTTGCCGTTTTCCATTCGTCCCACAAAGTTCTTGGTGGAATTGGCGAGCCCGATCAGCCGGTCACGGGCAAGCGGCGGGCAGGTTGACATCCGCAACATCTGCAGGATCTCAGGATTTGCTTGGATGACCTTCGGAGTGACGATTGTCAGGTCTTCGGTAAGGCGCAAACCACGCTCTACGTCCCTGATCGTCTGTTTGCGCGAATCACGATACGCTTGGGGTGCGAATTGCGTAAACCAGTTGTTGAACTGGTCAACCGACACGCGAGTGTCTGCCTTCCACAATTGAGGCTTATCGGCATTGATCGGCATTTGTCATTTGTACCTGAATCAGGGCCCCGAATTTCTTCTTCATCTCAAATTCGAGCGAGTCTTTCTCGTCTTTGGCCTCCCAGTAGCCGCGCGGGAGGTTGAAGGCGTCGAGGAGGGCGGCGTCGACGGAGAGGGGGCGGCCGTCTTTGCGGGGGATGGGGTACTCGGGGACGAGGGTCCAGTCGAATTGGCGGGCGCACTTTTTGAGCAGGTCCTCAAACGCGCCTCGGATGTTGCCCTCGTTGTCGAAATGGCCGCGGGCGAAGCGTTGGAGGGTGGCGTAGTAGGCCTTGACCGGCGCTGAGGCAGGTTTGAGGTTGAGCGTGCTCATGGGTGCTTCTCAGTTAGCAAGAATAGCGCAGCGAGGAGAGATTGCCGTGGCGGATTCAGGGGATGGTCACTTTGTAGACAATCAGCGCGGCTTCGCCGCGACCTTGATTTCTCGAAAAATGGGCGGGCGGGAATTCGTGGGGCTGAGCCGCACGCTTCCTCCGTGTAACGGGGCGCTGAGTTGTCCGAAGGCCTTGAGGCCGTGCCCTGATACGAGCGAAAGGCAACCGCAGATTCTTCGACTCCCTTCGCACCGCTCCGGTCGCTCAGGATGACAACCGAAAAAACGAGACCGCTAGATTTCGCATGACGGTTGAGAGGTTTTCTGCGCGCGGAAGCGCCTCATGCGGCCGACGAGCGAGGCGGGGCCGCTGACGGAGAGACGGACGAGGTTGCCCTCGTATTCGCGCGAGTGGACGATCATGCCGGCCTCGATGGCGGCGAGAGCTGCGCCCTCGTGCTGAGGGACGCGCAATTCCGCTTCCACGATGGGGTCGGAGTGGAGCGCGGCGTCGATGGCGGCGAGCAAGGCGGGGATGCCTTCGCCGGTGAGCGCGGAGACTGGCACCGCCATGGTACCGACGGCTCGCGGTGGAAAAAACAGGTTGTCATTTGGCGGGTTTGCGTCGCTTCGCGACGTGGCAAGTTGGCGAGTTGGCCCGGCGCTGCTAAGAGGAGTCGAGTTTGTGCGGAGCAATAGCGCCACGCGCTCGTTTTCAGGGAGCAGATCGATCTTGTTGAGGACTTCGATGCGTGGCTTGGAGAGGCTTTCGAGCTCGCCGAGGACTTTTTCGACCTGCGTTTTTTGTTCTTCGCCGTAAGTGGAGGCGGCGTCGCGGACGTGGATGAGCACCTCGGCCTGAGCGACCTCTTCGAGCGTGGCGCGAAAGCTGGTGACGAGCGTGTGGGGCAGGTTGCGGATGAAGCCGACGGTATCGGAGAGGAGAACGCGGCGGCGGCTGGGGAGCTCGATGGCGCGCAATTTGGGATCGAGCGTGGCGAACATGCGCGCGGAAGAAAGCACTTCGGCGCCAGTGACTGCGTTGAAGAGCGTGCTTTTGCCGGCGTTGGTGTAACCGACAATGGCGACGGTGGGCACGGGAACCGCCTCGCGGCGCTGGCGCTGCTGGCGGCGCACGCTGCGGACGGATTCGAGATCGCGCTTGAGCCGATCGATGCGGCGCTGGATGCGGCGGCGGTCGGTTTCGAGCTGGGTTTCGCCGGGGCCGCGGGTGCCGATTCCGCCACCCAATTGCGACATGGCTTTGCCGCGGCCGGTGAGGCGCGGAAGCATGTATTCGAGCTGCGCGAGCTCAACCTGGAGCTGGCCCTCGCGGGTGCGGGCGTGGCGGGCGAAGATGTCGAGGATGAGCTGCGTGCGGTCGAGGACGCGGCAGGGCAAAGCGGCCTCGAGGTTGCGGAGTTGCGTGGGCGAGAGATCGTGATCGAAGAGGACGAGATCGGCGTTGGTTGAAGCGGCGACGGCGGCGATCTCCTCCACTTTGCCGGAGCCGACGAGCGTGGCCGGATCGGGACGGACGTGGCGCTGCAAGAGCTCGGCAGCTACCTGGCCGCCGGCGCTCAGGAGCAGCTCGCGAAACTCGGCGAGAGATTCCTCGGCGTCGAGACCCGTAAACTTGCGCCCCGGAATCGCGGAACCCTGGGAACGAGCCGCTTGCGGAGCGGGTTCGACGGGAAAGGCGGCGTCAGGGCACACTTGAGACGTTCTCGCGCTGTTTCCAGCCGCAAGGCGAGCACGCGAATGGAACGCAATGTCCACTCCGACCAGAACGGCACGCTCAGACCGGCCGGTCACACGGCCAGGACCCTCTGTCGAAGAGAGCAACCGGCCACCCCAGCGACGAGGATTTGCCGCCTGGGAGCCCGGCTGGCCTGCGGCGTTGCCGTTCCTATACGCCTCGCCTGCCAAATAGAGGACGCTCCTGCGCTAACGTTACTCCGCTGCCGCCTGGGATATCGATTGCACCGGCGCCGGAACCGCCGACGGTCCGATGCCCGACGACACAGCAGCCGGACGGTGCTCGCTATGGGTCACGCTCCGGTTGCTCACCACGGTTGAGATCGCGTGTTTGAAAATCAACTGTTCCTGGCTATTGTTTTCCAGGAGCACGGAATATTTGTCGAAGGACCGGATCTTCCCTGTCAGCTTGACACCGCTGACCAGATAGATCGTAATCGGGGATTTGTCCTTTCGAACCGTGTTCAGAAAGGTGTCCTGAATATTTTGTGCCGGCTTGTTCTCCATGTGCCGATCTCCTGCATTCTTCGTGAAGGTTTTTTGTGTGCAACTGTTCTTTCGTCGGACTTCAGATCCGCGGGGACGGCTCCGGAATCCCCGGCGCCGGCAAACCCCGCAATGTGAAAAGATTATAGAGGTTTTTGATCCATTTCAACTCGGGACGGAGGAAGATTCACATTCTGAAACGGTTACGGAGGTGCTCCCGGAGGAAGGCGCTGGCGGATGGCAAGCCTTGTGACGGCCTCGATTCGATGGCTGGTAGCATCAATGTGTGCAAGAAACTACCCGTACGACCCGGAGTTCGGCCCAAGACGGTAAGGCCGCGCACACGCCTGTGCCGATGTTGGACCTGAAACGCCAGTACCGGCCGATTCATCAGGAGTTGGTTGAAGCCCTGGGGCATGTGCTGGAGACGCAGCAGTTTATTCTCGGCGAGCATGTGGCGGCGTTCGAGCGGGCCGCGGCAGAGCAGTTGGGAGTGGCGCACGCGCTGGGCTGCTCGTCGGGCACGGATGCTCTTTGGCTGGCGCTGGCCGCGGCGGGCATCGGCCCCGGTGAGTCACCCCAGCGACGTGGACCTGTCGCTGAGGACCCCGGTGACGGCGTGGTAACTACCCCGTTCAGCTTTTTTGCTTCAGTGAGCTCGATTCTGCGCGCCGGAGCGACTCCCGTGCTGGCGGACATCGACCCGGTTACGTTCAATCTGTCGCCGGCGGCGGTGGAGACGGTTCTGAATGGAGAGCGCGGAGCGGGCGTGAAGGCGATTCTGCCGGTGCATCTCTACGGGCAGTGCGCAGACTGGACAGCGTTCTCGCGGTTGGCGCAGGAGCGCGGGTTAATGCCGATCGAAGACGCGGCGCAGGCCTGGGGCGCGGAGTGGGAGGGAAAGAAGGCAGGCGGGTTGGGCGATGCGGCTGCGTTCAGCTTTTATCCCACCAAGAACCTGAGCGCGGCTGGCGACGCGGGGATGGTGACGACCAACCGGGATGACGTGGCCGAGCGCGTGAAGATGCTGCGCAACCAGGGGATGCGGCGCCGCTACTGCCACGACGAGTTGGGCTGGAACGCGCGCATGGACGGTTTTCAGGGGGCGGTCCTGAGCGTGAAGCTGAAGTACATTGCCCGATGGAACGAGGCGCGGCGCGCACTGGCTGCGCGGTACCACGCGCTGTTTGCCAAGGCGGGGCTGGCGGAGGCCGGTCCGTATCCCGCTCATGGAGTGGTTTTGCCGCGCGAGGCGCCGGGCTCGCGGCACGTGTGGCACCAATATGTGATTCGCGTGGCGCGGCGCGACGCGCTGCGCGAGTTTCTGAACGCGCGGGGCATTGGCTCCGAGATCTACTACCCCATCCCGCTGCACCGGCAGGAGGCCCTGAAGGGATTGGGTTACACCGAGGGAGATTTTCCCGAGGCGGAGCGCGCCGCGCGCGAAGTACTGGCGCTGCCCATCTTTCCCGAACTGCGCGAGGACGAGCAAGCGACGGTGGTGGCGGCGATTGCGAAGTTCCTTAGCTAAGAACGACAGGCTCTGGATTATAGGTTCAGCCCCGGATCAGAGACTTTCTAAATACATAGAGGGCGAAACGATGGCAGTGCCTCGGAACATCCCCAAACTCAGCAAGTCCTTGTCCCCAGCGACCAGGTAATCGGCCCTGGCTCTCCAAGCGGTTTCCAAAATCGCATCGTCTTTGGGATCGCGGCAGATTCCCTTGATCTTTCCAGTAACTTCCACGGAAAGGGAGTCAACCAGCAATTCATCCAACAGAGCTTGCAATTCCAGCGGATCGCGGCCGAACTTCGTCGTAAGCACGCGCAGAATTTCAGCTTGAATGAATTCGGAGATTGCAAGCCGATCGCGCGTGAGCGCCCGGAATACCGCCAAATCCGGGGTGCCACCAAATTCGAGCGCAGAGATCCAAACATTGCTATCCAGGACAACGATCACTTTTCGCGCCGCTTTCTTTGGCCCTCCCGGCGCGTTTCACGAATCAGCCGTTGCACGTCATCCGGCGTGTGTCCCATGTGGCGTGTTCGGCGACCCGCCTGTTGAGAAGCATCCAGCAGGACGCGAACGCGTCCGGCACGATAGGCGCGAAACGCTTCACGGAGCAATTCGCTGATCGTCCGGCTTTCGGCCCTCGCCAGTGTCGCCACCTGGTCGGCCATCTCCGGGGGCATGGAGATCGTGAATTGTCTGGTGGTTCGTTCCATGTATCTACATTACTGAGTAATGAAATGTAATGCAAGCAAAGAAGGGACCGATTTCTCGCCCGATCAGGCTGAGACCGCCGGCGCTTTGACTTCGACGCGGGAAGCGCTCTCAACGAACGTGGCGATGGCTGAATGATCGAAGTCGCCCTTGCCGTCGGCGATGAGCGACGAGAGCATCTGCTGGACCAGCGCCGTGAGCGGGAGGAAGACGTGGTTCGCCTCCGCGGTTTGCAGGGCGTTACGCAGGTCTTTCTGGTGAAGCTGAATTTTGAAGCCGGGCTGGAAGTTGCGCGCGATGAGCATGGGCCCCTTGGCGTTGAGCACGGCGCTGCCGGCGAGGCCGGATTTGACGGCGTTGACGACCACTTCAGGATTGAGGCCGCAGCGCGTGGCCAGCGCGAGGGCCTCGCCCATGGCGGCGATGTTGCACGCGACCATGATCTGATTGGCGAGCTTGGTGGTGTTGCCGGCGCCGACGGGGCCGGTGAGCGTGACGCTGGAGCCTATGCACTTGAGAATGGGCTCTGCCTTGCGGAAGACCTCCTCTTTGCCGCCGACCATAATGGCAAGCGTGCCGTCGATGGCCTTGGGCTCGCCGCCGCTGACCGGCGCGTCAATAAAATCTACGCCCTTTTGCGCGCAGGCCGCGGCGATTTTCTGCGAAACCAGCGGGCTGATGGAGCTCATGTCGATGAGGAGCGAGCCGGGCTTCGCGCCGGAGAGAATTCCGTTCGGTCCCAGCACGACTTCTTCGACTTCAGGCCCATCGGGCAGCATGGTGATGACGATGGGGGCACGCGCGCCGACGTCGGCGTTCGATGCGCCGCGTTGGGCGCCCAAGGCGACGCAGGCGTCGAGCTTTGCCGGTGTGCGGCCGTAGGCAATGACCGTGTGGCCGGCCTTCAAGAGATTCCTGAGCATGGGACGGCCCATGATGCCGAGCCCGACAAATCCAATGGTTGCCATCTTGCGTCTCCGTTCTATAGGTTGCAGAAAAGGCGAAACGTAGGGACGAAATGCGCGAGAAAACCGCGCACAGGGGCTAAAGCCCTGCATTATTCATTGTGCGCCATTTACGGCACGACTAAAGTCGTGCCCTGATACATCCTTCCCTTGACGGACTTTTCTGCAACCCCTTTCGCTGAATTTAAGATGAGACTGTGCGCAACTACTTTAACTATTTTACCGAGATCGAGGAGCGCTTTCAGCAGCGGCGGGGATCGCTGTTGCTGCTTTCGACGCTGGATTGGGCGCTGATCGAGACCTGGCGCGAGGCGGGGATTCCGCTGGAGGCGGTGTTGCGCGGCATTGACGCGGCATTCGACAAGTACGAGACGCGGCAGAAACGCGCCCGCATGCAGCGGATCAACGGATTGGCGTGGTGCGCGCAGGCAGTAATGCAGGCGGCTGTGGAATTGAACGAGGCTGCGACCGGGTCGGCTTCATCGGCGGCCACGGCGCAGGAATCGGGGTTTGAGCATGAGCGCGTGGCCGCGCATTTGACGGCGGCCGCGGAGGCTCTGGATGGAGCGACGGTGGCTCCAGAGGCTTGCCGGGCGACGGCTGCACGGCTGCGCGAGTTGGCCGCGGAAGTGGTGGCTCCGGCGGGCGAAAAGCCGGCGCCGGCGGATCTGGAAGGATTGGAACGATTGCTTACGGTGCTCGAAGAAAAACTGTATGACGCGCTGAGGGCGGCTGCGCCGGAGGCTCTGCTGGTGGGGCTGAAGGAGCACGCGGCGCTGGAACTGGCGCCCTACCGCAGCCGCATGGGCGTGGTGCAACTGCGGCAGGTGGAGCGGCAGTTTGTGCAGAAGCAACTGCTGGTTCACTACAATCTGCCGCGATTGAGCCTGTTCTACATGAGCCAGCAATGAAGAAGCGGGCGCGGGGAAGCGAGAAACGCGACCGCCAGGGGCTAAAGCCCATTCGTTCCGCTGGCGGTACGGCACGAGGCCCAAGGGGCGCCCCGCCGCGCGCTGATACAAAACCTGCGCACTCGAAAGACAGTGCCGCGCCATTGCAGCTCGTGCAGATTGAGAAGCCGGTTTATGGCGGGGCGTTCCTGGCGCGCGTGGAAGGCAAGGCGGTGTTTGTGCCGCTCACGCTCAAGGGCGAGCGGGCGCGCGTGCGCGTGGTGGAGGAGAAGCGCGGCTACGCGACGGCCGAGGTGGAGGAGATTATTGCTGCCGCGGCGGAACGGGTTGTGCCTGCGTGCGGGCACTTTGGCGCGTGCGGCGGCTGCCAGTATCAGCACGCGGAGTACAAAACGCAGCTTGCTTATAAGCAGGCCATCCTGCACGAGACGCTGGAGCGGGGCGGGGTTCGCGCGCCGGAGGAGATGGCCGTGCTGGCGGGCGAGCCTTGGGCATACCGGAATCGGATTCGGGTTGCGTTCGATGCGGAGGGACGCGCGGGCTACCGGGGACGACGGTCGCACGCGGTGACCCGGATGAAAGAGTGCCCGATCGCCGCGCCGCTGCTGGTGCGGGCTGCGCTTGCCGCCGGGGAGATTGCGCACGAAATGCCATCGCGTTTGCGCCCGAGCGAGATGGCGCTGTTTTGCGACGCGGCTGAGACGGCGCTGCTGGCGAGTGTGACGGTTGCGGATGGCGGGAAAGGCCGGTTTGATGATTTCGCGCGGGCGCTTGCGGAGAGAATTCCTGAGACCAGAGGCGTGGAGCTTGTGGCGGCGGGCGGGGAGGGGCGAGAGCCGCGCAACGTGGCGCAATGGGGCACAAGTTCCCTTCTCTATTCCGCAGGCGGTTTCGAGTATCGCGTGGATCAAGGCGCGTTTTTCCAGGTGAACCGCTGGCTGCTGGGCGGACTGGTGGACTGCGCGACGGGCGGACGCCACGGCGGGCTGGCATGGGATCTGTTTGCCGGCGTGGGGCTGTTTGCGCGGCGGCTTGCGGAAGCGTTTGACCGCGTGGTGGCGGTGGAATCCGCGCCGGCAGCGACGGCTCCGCTCAAGCACAACCTTTGCGGCACGCGGGCAACGGCGGTGAAGGCGGCGACACTGGAGTTTCTGCGTGGAGTGCGGAACAGTGAGCGGCCGGATGTGATTGTTGTGGATCCGCCGCGCATTGGCCTGGGCGCGGAGACGACGGCGCTTCTGGGGGAAATTGCGGCGCCGTCGCTGACGTATGTTTCATGCGACCCGGCGACGCTGACGCGCGACCTGCGCGGGCTGCTTGGCGCAGGCTACTCGATTGAGCGAGTGACTCTCGCGGATCTTTTCCCGCAGACGTTTCATTTGGAAACGGTGGTCGAGTTACGGCGGTGACGGGCCAAAGCGGGAAGCTGCGTGCCGGGAATCCCGATTCCTGATAGGCTTGATGCCAAATTCACTTTTCAACTTTGGGCCCGATGCACGCCGATCTACCCAACCCTGCGCAAAGCACGCATGGCTTGACTGCCGTGCCGCTGTTTCATGCGGCGTGGCTGTTTGCGGCGGGGATTGTTGTTGCGAGCAGGATCTGGCTACGGCCGCCTCTGGTGCTGATTCTGCTGGCGCTGGTTGCGGCGTTGTGCTGCGTGGCGGCGAGCGGCGGACGCGCGCAACGGGTTGCGTGGCTGCCGTTGGCCGTGTTGTGGCTGATGCTGGGGGCGTGGTGCGGGGAGATGGAGCCACAGCCCGCGCCCGCACCCGCGCTGGCTGCACTCTCCGATGGCTTGTTGCGCAACGTGGAAGGGACCGTGGTGGACGCGGGGCCCGTGCGCACCGAGCTGGAGCAGAATGTGGACGAGATCTCCGCCACTGCGCCGTCGCAGCGGATCGACGTGCGCGTGGCGACGGTTGAGGTAGTGACCGATGAGAGCGATGCGCAGGCGCCGGCGAGCGGCGGCTTGCGGCTGACGGTGCGCTGGCCGGTGGACGCGCAGGATGGGGTGCGGGCGTTCCGATGCGGCGAACGGGTACGGGCCGTGGTTCGACTGCTTCCGCCAGAGACGTATCACGATCCGGGCGTATGGAGCCGCGCGGATTATCTGCTGGGCCAGGGAATCACCTCCACGGCGACGGTTGCGATGGATCGCGTGGAGCGGCTGGGGCAGACTCCGGGCGCGTTTCTTTCGTGCCGGGTGGGCGGATGGCAACACCTGACGACGACAAAGCTGCTTGCCTTGCCCGCGGCCATGCGAAATTTGCCCGCGCCGCTGCGGCTGAGCGAGGACGACGCCGTCATGCTGGCCGCGATGGTGGCCGGCGACCGCACGTATCTGACTCATGCACTGCGCGTGGGCTTCGAGCGCACAGGCTCCTTTCACATGCTGGTGGTTTCAGGGTTTCATCTGGCGATTGTGGCCGCGTGCATCTTCTGGATCACGCGGCGGCTGCGCCTGCCGCGCGTACCGGCCACGATCCTGACCATCGCCGCGTCGTTTGCGTACGCGCTGTTCACCGGTTTCGCCACTCCGGTGCAGCGCTCGCTGTGGATGGTGACGCTTTATCTGCTGGGACGGCTGGTTTACCGCGAGCGCAATCCGCTGAACACCATCGGCTTTGCCGCGCTGTGCCTGCTGGTGGTGAGCCCGCGCAGCCTGTTCGACTCGAGCCTGCAGATGACGCTGCTGGCCGTGATTGCGATTGCGGGAGTGGCCGCGCCGCTGCTCCAGGGAACGATTCATCCCTACGCAACCGCGACGCGCGACCTGCGGCTGGTGGCAAAGGACATCAAGCTGGCGCCGAAACTCGCGGAGTTCCGCGTGAGCATGCGGATGGTGGCCGAGCGGCTGCAAACGGTGATTCACCCCGTGGTCCCGGCTCCCCAGGATCTCGATCCGCACCTCGACGACGCCAAAATGGAACCGCCAATGGGGCTTCTGAGGGACGCGCTGAGGATGTTCGCCGCGGAGACAAAAGCCGCCTTCCACGGCCGTATCGCGGAATCCATCGCGTGGCGCATTTTTCCATGGGTCGTACGCTTTGCGATTCGCGTGGTGGAGCTGCTTGTGGTTTCGTGCGTAGTGGAACTGGCGATGGCGCTGCCCATGGCTGTCTACTTTCATCGCATTACGATTTACGCTCTGCCGGTGAATCTGCTGATTTTGCCGCTGCTCGTGCTGCTGATGCCTGCGGCGCTGCTGACACTGCTGGCGCTGATTGTGTGGCCGGCGGCAGCGGTGGTTCCGGCGATGGCGGTGGCTCTGGTGATGCACATCGGGGTTGGGCTGGTGCATCTGTTCGGCTCGATGGTGCTGGGCGATTTCCGGATTCCAGGGCCGCTGTTGTGGCAATCGGCGGCGTTTTGCGCGTTGCTGGGAGCGGCGGTTTTGCTGGCGCACGAGAGTTTGCGGCACGGGGAATCTGGTTGCAGCAATACGAGTGAGAGAGCAGCAAAACATCCTCAGGGGCTAAAGCCCTCTCTTTTTCGGCGCCTCATCGGCACGGCTAAAGCCGTGCCCTTTCAAAACGTCGATTCTGAATTCTCGGGTGAGCGCGCTGGACGATGGCTGCGGCGTGGGGCATCGGTGGCATTGGTGCTGGCCGCGCTGGCCGCGGTGATGCCGCGCCCGGTAGAGCGGCCGAAGGGCGCAATGCTGATGGAGGCGATCGACGTGGGGCAGGGCGACTCACTGCTCATTATCACGCCCGACGGCAAAACGCTGCTGGTGGATGGAGGCGGATTTGGCGGCGGGCCGCGCCAGGCTCCACAGGATTTTGACATCGGGGAGGAGGTGGTGTCGCCGGCTCTATGGGCGAGGGGGATCCGGCATCTTGACGCGGTGGCGCTGAGCCATGCGCACTCCGACCACATGGGCGGACTGCCCGCGGTGCTCAGGAACTTTCATCCCGATGAGTTGTGGGTGGGCAACAATCCGCGGTTTAAGGAGTACAACGCGCTGCTGGACGAGGCGGCGGCACTGCACGTGCGGGTGCGGAGCTTTCGCGCCGGCGACACGTTCACATTCGGTAGCACGCAAGTGAACGTCCTGGCGCCGTTCCGCGATTACCAGCCGGGCGCGGAGCCCGCGAACAACGATTCGCTGGTGCTGCACGTGGCCTATGGCGCGACGTCCGTGATGCTGGAGGGCGACGCGGAGGCGCCGATTGAGCAGGCGATGCTGTCTGAGCCGGATCTCAAGAGCACGTTGCTGAAAGTGGGCCATCACGGCAGCATCACCTCGACGCGGCCTGAGTTTTTGGCGCGCGTGGCGCCGCAATGGGCGGTGATTTCGTGCGGCTTGCACAATCGCTACGGCCATCCGCGCGAGGAGGTGCTCGAAGAACTGCAGGAGGCGCACGTGCGGACATTCCGGACGGACGTCAACGGCGTGTCGTGCTTTGTGCTCGATGGGAAGACGGCAATAGGGGAAACGATGTGCGGAGGAAGGTGAGGAGGCGACATCGGGAGACACGGTCGGACGTTTCTAGCACCATAAATATCACCATTTAGTGATATAATTGGTGATGGAGGGCCGCATGAGAGCAACGGTAGCACTGGACGACGAATTAATCCGCAAAGCCCAGGAATTTTCGGGCGTGACGGAGAGGACGGCCCTGCTCCGGGAGGCGTTGAAGGCGCTGATTCATCTTGAGGCTTCGCGCAGGCTGGCGGCGGTTGGGGGCACGGAGCCGGATCTCAAAGACATCAAGCGCGTGAGGGCCGACGATCTATGATCCTGGCCGATACTTCGATCTGGGTTGGCCATTTTCGCGGACGCAACCCGGAGATGGAGAAGCGCCTGCGCCGAGGGCAGATCGCGATGCACCCTTTTATTGTTGCGGAGCTCGCGCTGGGGTCGCTGCACGACCGGCGGAAGAAGTTGGACGATATGGAGGCGCTGCTGGAAGTGAAGGTGGCGCAACTGAGCGAAGTGCGGCACATGATTGAGGCTCACGCGCTCTACTCGAAAGGCATTGGACTGACGGACGCGCACCTGATCGCGTCGTGCCTGATGACGCCGGGAACGCAGTTGTGGACGCGCGACGGCGCTCTGGAAAAAACGGCCAGGACTTTGGGAATCGCCGTCAATCTGCCGTAGGGCCTTTTCTTATTGCGATTTTTCGGCCGCGGCGTGGATGGCGAGCAGGGTTTCGAGCAGGGGTTTGAGGAGCTTGAGGTCGAGGGCGTTGGCGGCGTCGGACTTGGCGTGGGGCGGATCGTCGTGAACTTCGAGAAAGAGGCCGTCAATGCCGGCGGCCACGGCAGCGCGCGCCAGCAACGGAATGAACTCGGGCTGGCCGCCGCTGACGCCGTTGGCCGCCGAGGGCTTCTGGACGGAGTGCGTGGCGTCGAAGACCACGGGCGCGAGATCGCGTAGGATGGCGAGCGAGCGGAAATCGACGACGAGGTTGTTGTAGCCGAAGGTGCTGCCGCGCTCGGTGAGGAAGACGCGCTCGTTGCCCGTGGAGCGGACCTTCTCGACGCCGTGGGTCATGTCCCAGGGGGCGACGAACTGGCCTTTTTTAATGTTGACGGCACGGCCGGTTTTGCCCGCGGCCACCAGCAGATCGGTCTGGCGGCAAAGGAAGGCGGGAATCTGGAGGACATCGACCGCTTCGGCGGCGACCTCGCAGTGAGCGGGCTCGTGTACGTCCGTGAGGACGGGCAGGCCGGTGTCTTTGGCGATGCGGCCGAGGATGCGCGCGCCCTCGATGAGTCCGGGGCCGCGGAAGCTCTTGACGCTGGTGCGGTTGGCCTTGTCGTAGCTGGCTTTGAAGATGTAGGGGATGCCCAAGTCGGCGGCGATGCGCTGGACAGCTTCGGCGATGGAGCGCGCGTGGGCTTCGGACTCGATGACGCAGGGACCGGCGATCAAGAAGAGCCGGCCCGCGCCCACTTGCACCGGGCCGATTTCGAACGAAGGACTCACGAAGGCGATTGTACAGTGGTCAGTCGGCAGCGGGGCAGCCTGAGGCGTCCGCTCCCAGATCCCAACTGCGGAGCTTCTACGCCAGAGGCAGCGAGAGGCCGGGGAACTTCCAGCCCCCGGTTCGTTCGTGGAGGGATCGGAGATATGGAGTTCCTACATCGCCGTTCACCGCGGACTCATGCGGTGAACGGCGAGGATGGGGAGCCGAGCGGCGGTTACCCGCCGTGGCTGCGCGACCATTCCCAAAGCGCGCGGCCGAGCGCGCGGAGCGCCGTGGGGCCGGGCAGATTGCCCTGCGGCTTGACGATGTTGCTTTCTGCCAGGCGCTTGCAAAAGTCCAGATACTCTTCGTAGAACCTGACGTCGTGACGGGCATGGCCCAGGGCTTCCAGGGCGCGGTAGTCCAGTGCCGTGTAGCGCTCGGGGAAGATTGCGGCCAGAATCGCCGACGCCACGAGAAGATCCACGCCGTGCAATTCGAGCAGGGCCCTAACGGCCGCCTCGGTTGTGGAGTCAGGCGAGGCGGCGATGGCCAGCGCGCGCCTGATCTTTTCGTTGCTGTTGCCAATGAGATAATGCACCGCGCGCTCCGATTTCCAGCGCACGATGGCTTCGAGATTTGTCAGCGTGTAATCGCCGTTACGGATTGCCTCGCCGGCTTCGAATGCGATCCTTTCCAACTCGCGATCCTTTTCGCCGGAATCCTGCCAATACTGCTCTGCCAACTGCTGCAGCTCCGCTTCCGCGGGCTGGAGCTGAAAATAGGCAACCATCTGAACTTCCTTCCTTTCTTACCCCAAAACTTAGAAACAATAGGCCCGGCACGAAATCATTGTCAATAACCCGGAGAGCGGTTTTCACGGGTTCGTACGGGACTGGTCCCATGAGATGGCGCCGGCCAGGAAATTGGCCCGCGCAGCGCTGTGGAAGACGCATTTGTTCATCGCATTTTGGCTCGAACAGGACGCTCCGTTCGAAGTAGACGAGATTGCCTGAGAGTTCGCTTGAAGGCGGTTTGGATGGGAGAAGAATCTTTCAAGAAAAGTGGCTGAGCGGCTGGAGAGGCATTCATGAGAATAGCCGCCTGACGCTTAATGGATTTGATTCAACAAGTTGCACTATAATACCATTATTTATGGTAAAATGGCACTATGAATGCCATTGTGGAGATCGACCGGGCGGGGCGGATTGTGGTGCCGAAGAAGTTTCGGGATGCGTTGCAGCTTAATCCGGGAACGCGGTTGCGGGCGGAACAGCATGGCGACAGTCTCACCTTCACGCCCGCGGAGCCTGAAGCTCAGCTTGTAATCGAAAATGGAACTCCCCTGATTTTCTCCGCCGACCGGTCGAATCCGCAGAAGATCACGGTCGAGATGGTGAATGAGTCCATCGCGCAGATGAGGCTGGAGCGTGAGCGGCGCATTCTTGGCCTGGATCCGGAGGAAGAGTGATCTTCCTCGACACCTCCGTACTCGTTGCCATCGCGCAGGTCGATCACGTTCATCATGCGCCAAGCCGTGAGTTATGGAACGGGTGCGCAGCGAAAGAGACTGCCGTAAGCACACACACTTTGGCTGAGTTCTACAGTTCGGTCACTTCGATGCCGCCAGGAGTTCGATTGTCAGGACGCGACGCGATGCTGGCGCTGGAAACGTTTCTGCGAAGAATCGCCCCGATTGCTCTCGCCGCAAGCGAGTACATCGAGACGCTCAAGTCTTGCGCGGCCGCGGGGCTGACAGGAGGAATGATCTACGACGCGCTGCATGTCGCCTGCGCCCGCAAGGTGAACGCCGAGCGGATCTACACGTGGAACGTGCGGCACTTTCAGAGGGTGGCGCCCGATTTGGCGGAGAAAATTGTTGCGCCGTGAGGTTCGGGCTGCTCTCAGCCCCTAATTAGAAGAAAGTATTTTAAAGCTGCCTCGAGTGCATCGTCCTCGTCGAATCGGACAACACGAGCCGGCGTGCCGCGGATGTCGTCTTGCCCGTACAGTTTCGCGAGGAGTCGTTCGCACTGGACCTTGCCGTCGTGCGGCACATTTCTGTCGCCCAGAACCATCAGTTTGAGAGGGCAGGAATCGTAGTAAAGGCGACACGTTTCTCCAACCAGTTGCGTAGTGTTGACATTCGCTACCTCAATTGCAATGACAGCTTGGCCCCGATCATCCCTGAAGGAAACCTGCAGATCAACAGGCTTACCAATAGCGGACTTTCCGGAAGAGGTCTTGCGCTCGGTACAGGTGAAACGTCCAGGAGCAATGCGTTCAAGTATTTCCTGGATGCCCTGCCTAACGTCGGATTCGGAACCGCTTCTCATTTGTGATTCTCTTTGGTAAGTCGTCGATTTTGCGTAGCGCGGTCTGAGTTTTCAGAGCGGGTCCTTCGCCTTCGCGGGCCGCTCGCCGTAACGAGCGGCCTGCTACGCTCAGGATGACAAATCATCAGCAGATGAGGCAATAACAAACTCAGGATGACAGAGCGTTGGTGAGGTTCGAAGTTTCGCCGACCTCAGATGCGAGCCGCTTCTGGCGATTTTTGTAGCTCGCGGTGATGAACTCGCGGAAGAGCGGGTGCGGCTCGAGGGGCTTGGACTTGAACTCAGGATGGAACTGGCAGCCAAGAAAATACGGGTGGCCGGGGATCTCGACGATCTCGACGTAGGTCTGGTCGGGGGTGGCGCCCGAGATGCGCAGGCCGGCGCCGGTGAGCAGCGCTTCGTACTCGCGATTGAATTCGTAACGATGGCGGTGGCGCTCGCTGATTTCTTTTTGGCCGCCATAGGCTCGGGCGGCGAGCGAGTCTTCCTGTAAAATGCAGGTCCACGCGCCCAGACGCATGGTGCCGCCCATTTCTTCGACGCCCAGCAGCTCGCGCAGCTTGTAGATGACGCGGTGCTCAGTGGCGGGATCGAACTCGCTGGAGTTTGCATCCTTGAGGCCGCAGACGTTGCGCGCGAACTCGATGCACGCGGTTTGCATGCCGAGGCAGATGCCGAAGTAGGGCACGTTTTTCTCGCGCGCGTAGCGGATGGCGTTCAACATACCCTCGATGCCGCGCTTGCCGAAGCCGCCCGGAACGAGGATGCCGTCGAAGCCTTCAAGTTGCGCTTCGTAGCCGCGGTCGCCGGGGCCGGATGACTCGAGCCCTTCGGCCTCGATCCAATGAACCTTCAGTTTCAAATTCTGCGAGATGGCGCCGTGGGTGAGCGCTTCCTTGAGCGACTTGTAACTGTCTTCGTACTCGACGTACTTGCCCACGATAGCGATGGAGACTTCGTCTTTGGGGTGGTAGCAACGCTCGACGAGTTCCCGCCAAAGAGTGATGTCGGCCTCGGGCGCGTCTTTGTGAAGGTACTTGAGGATGAGCGAGTCGACGCCTTCTTCGGCAAAGCCGAGCGGAACTTCGTAAATGAAGGGCACGGTCTTGGCGCCGATGACCGCCTTTTCTTCCACGTTGCAGAAGGCGGCGATCTTCTGCTTGATGTCGCGGCTGAGAGCGCGGTCGGAGCGGCAGAGGAGAATGTCGGCTTGGATGCCGATGGAGAGCAGCTCCTTGACGGAGTGCTGCGTGGGCTTGGTCTTGAGCTCCTGCGCGGCGGCGATCCATGGGACGAGCGTGACGTGGACAAAGACGGTATTTTCGCGGCCCAGCTCCTGGCGCATCTGGCGGATGGCTTCGAGGAACGGCAGCGATTCGATGTCGCCGACCGTGCCCCCGATTTCAACGATGGTGACGTCGGCGCCGTTCGCGGCGACTTTGCGCATGGCGTTCTTGATTTCGTTGGTGACGTGGGGAATGACCTGGACGGTTTTGCCCAGGTAGTCGCCGCGTCTTTCCTTCAAAATGATCTGCTCGTAGATGCGGCCGGTGGTGTAGTTGTTGTCGCGGGAGAGGGGGGCGTGGGTGAAGCGCTCGTAGTGGCCAAGGTCGAGGTCGGTTTCAGCGCCGTCGTCGGTGACGAAGACCTCGCCGTGCTGGAAAGGCGACATGGTGCCGGGATCGACGTTGAGGTAGGGGTCGAACTTCATCAGGTTGACGCGGAGGCCGCGGCTCTCAAGCAGGCAGCCGAGGGACGCGGCCGAGAGACCCTTGCCTAAACTGGACACAACTCCACCCGTCACAAAGACATACTTTGCCGACATCGATGCAACCTCGTTGTTTGCTTTTTGCGATTGGCCGTACCTGGTGGGCACATATAAGTATGGCAGAGATTGAGGGTGGGGCGAAAGGGAAAATTTGACCGGGTTGATGATAGGTTGGGTCACGTTCCCGGTAACGACATTGAAATGAGTGTCTTGCGGATGACAGTGACGCAGTGGCGCCAGCGGGGCTACGATGCTCAGGGGAATGAGGCTGCGATGACGAGCAAGATTGAGGTTCTGAAGACCGACATTACGGCGCTGGCGGTGGATGCGATCGTGAACGCGGCGAACACGTCGCTGCTGGGCGGAGGAGGCGTGGATGGGGCGATTCATCGCGCGGCGGGACCGGAACTGTTTGACGAGTGTTACCAACTGGGCGGCTGCCCGACGGGCGAGGCCAGGCTGACCAAGGGCTACCGGCTGCCGGCGAAGTTCGTGATTCATACGGTGGGGCCAGTGTGGACCGGGGGCGAGCGCGGCGAACCTGAGCTGCTGAAGAGCTGCTATCAATCGGTCTTCAAGATTGCGCGGGAGAACGGGATCCGGTCGCTGGCGTTCCCGGCGATCAGTTGCGGGGTGTACAGGTTTCCCGTGGAGCGGGCGGTGAAGATCGCAGTGGGCGAGACGGTGGCGGAGCTGGTCACGAGCGACGCGATCCAGAGGGTGGTGTTTGCGTGCTTCGGAGATGAGATCTACGAAGCGTACCGGCGCGAAGTGGAGAAGCTGTCTTGAAGGATTGCAGCGAAAAGAAAAGGGGCATGCCGATCGAGCCTGCCCCTATCGTTTTCAACGAACATCCGATTAGAAGTTCAGCGTGATCTTCGCGGTCATGGCGCGCGGGGTGACGTAGTGCGTGCCGCTAAACGTGGAGAGGAAGTTATAGAGCGCGTATTTGTTGGTGAGGTTGATGGCGGTCAGGTCGAGGTCGGTCTTGAAGCGCTCTTTGTGGAAGATGTTGTTCTTGCCGAGGGTGACATCGAACAGGCTACGCGGCGCGATACGCGGAGGATTGTGGTCGTCGTCCTCTGTGCCGGGAGCCGGAATCCGGACCAGCTTCGAGGTGTAGCCCGCCGCGTCGCAACTGGTAAAGCTGGAAGTTGGCGTGGCTGTAACGCCGTCGCAGGTAATCCCGGCTTCGAACTGTTCGTCGGGAGTCAGGCCGCTCAGGTCGACTCCCTGGACATTGCCGGGCAGGGTGATCGAATACGGACCGCAGAGGCTGTTGGGGCCGGTCACTCCATAGCAAGGCACGGAACCGGCAACCTGACCGGAGTCGAGGCGCCAGTTAAAGCCGCCCCAGAGGCCATTCACCCAGTGGCCGTCGCGGGAGACCGTGTACTGGACGTGTGTTGTCTGGTTGAATTTTTCGTCGTGATCGATGCGGAATGGATATCCGCTTTGGCCAACCGTGGCACCGGCGCCGGCCACCTGAGGCGGGAAGAAGCGGGCTGCCACCGATGAAGCATCCATATAGGCGCTGAAGCCGCGGAGGTTGGGAACCGCGGCGTGGAGGGCGTAGCCGGGAATCTTGGAGTTATGCCAGTCGATGGGGAAGGCGATGGGCGTATTGCCCAGCACGCTGAAGTCGAAGGAGTTGTGGGTGTACTTCCAGATATATTCGCCGCTGAGGACGAGGTACTTGCCAAATGCCTGCTGCACGCTGGCATGAAACTCGTTGCGGTAACCGGGCTGCATGGTGCCGGACACGCCCGAAGAGCACTGGAGCAGTGGCGCAAGCACGGCGTTGGAGCATCCGCTGCTCGAAAGAACCAGGTTCTCGTTGAACGGCGTTTCCAGAGTACGCGCATAGGAGATGCTGAGCACCGTGGTGGTCGGCTTCACCCTGTAGGCGACGCCCAAGCGCGGCTCGGCCTGGCTGGCGGTTGTGAGGCCGTTGTAGACATCGCCGCGAATGCCGAGGTTGAAGTTCCAGTTGCCTGCCTTGATCTGGTCCTCGATGTAGAGGGCCAACTCCTTCACGTCGGTATGACCAAAATACAGATAGTTTGTGCCGCCGCGCGTGAGGTCGTAAGGCGCCAAAACGGGGAGATAGCTGCCGTTGGGTAAAGATGTGACGCCGCCGCAGCCGGATGGACTGGCGTATCCCGGCAGCGGGTTGCCGTTCATATCGACGCAGGGCGAGTTGTAGGTGTTTTCGACAACGCCAAGGGAGTCGTGCTCGCGCAGAAAGGACTGCTCGTATTGGGCCCCGGCCAACAGATTCTGGCGGCCGCGCGCATAAGTGAAGTCAATGTGGCTTCCGGCGTTGGTCAGCGTGCGGAATTGGGAGATCGATGAAGTTTGCAGGTTGGCGGGACCGAGGTCCTGAAGCGGATTGCCGCTGGGATAGTAGTTATAGTTGTCGCGGCGCGTATAGACGCTGAAGTTGAGGACCGAGTCGTTGCTGATGATCCTGGTGTAGGTCGGCGCCACGTTGAAGGTGCCAATCTTGGAGCGCTGGTCGGTGTTGCCGACAACTCCAAAGGTTGGACTGGCGCTGGCGCCCGAGCCGTTGACGACGTTCAGCACGTTCAGGTTGTCATAGGAGTTGGGCGTCTGGAACCAGGAACGGCTGTAGTTCATGTCGAGATGAACAGAATCGGCCTGCGTGAAGCTGTAATCAATGCGGTCGAAGACGTTCTCCTCGTTGCCTTTGGCGTGAAAGAAGGTGAACTCCGGCGGATCGAGAAAGCGCCCGGTGTCGAGCCCGTCCATCTCGATGAAATTTCCCCAGCTTGAACCGCCGTAGGAGAGATTGAAGCCGCCGGCGCCAGAACCGAAGCTGCCATAGGAGCCGTAGACGCTTCCCGTCGGCTCGGTGACACCCTGGCCGGAACGCGTGGTGGCGACGATGACAAGGCTGGTTTTGTCACCGTACTGAGCTGGCGGAGCGCCCTCGATCACTTCCATGGATTGAACGGCGTTGGTGGGTAACTGGTTGGAGAAGACCTTGCTTTGCTGGTCGGTTATGGGCTGGCCATCGATGGAGAAGGAGTTGGATGCGTGGTCGCCGAGGCCATGAAAAAGGCCGTTCGAGTCGGCGGAGACGCCGGGAGCGGTTTCGGTGACCAGCGCACTGAGGGACGAAGACTGACTTTCCAGCGGAACCTTGGTGAAAAGGTCCCTGTCGACGTCGGTGTGATAAGTGGAGGTGTCTTCAACCATCTGGCCCGATGACTCCACGGTGACGGTTTGACTTGCGCCGGCGACTTGAAGCACCAACTTGAGGTCGGTCCCTACCGCCGAATCAATCGAGATAACTTCGCTCAATGGCGCAAATCCCTTTGCCGTAACTTGAATCCGATAGGGATCGAAGGGAACATTGGTGAAGCTGAACTGGCCTGTGGCGTCTGTGGCAGCGGTCCGGTTGTACCCACTTGTCGCGTGCGTCAGATCCACCGTCGCACCCGGAATCACAGCACCAGATGGGTCGGCAACCGTGCCGCGCACGACACCGGCACTGCCGCTTTGCGCGCTTGCCGAGAACGCGGCAAGTACCATGGCAAGCACGGGGAGAATGCGTAGCATTGCACCACGATGATGCAGCATGAAGAAGTCTCCTGAAAAAGGTGAAAAGCGCTGAAAGCAAGCCGCAACGTGCAGCGACATCCAAAGGGAAATGGATAAGCACCTTTCCGATTCAAATCAGTTGTAGAGATGCACCGAATCGCCCGCTGTGAAAGTTACGCGGAGCCTCGGTCTGGATGAAAGCGGAAAGATGCTCTAGCAGGAGACCGGAGGCGGGCGAATGAAGAGGCGAATCTGGCTGGGGCGGGCAATTACGATGGGATCGGCCTGGGGAGTGGAAGCTCCCAATTGCACGATGAGGATGGCGGCTGCCGCGGGAGCGGCGGGCACCACCGTGTGCATGACGATGCACAATTGGCACTGGTCGGCGTCGGTCTGGCTGGAGTGCAGGTGCGTGACCTGAGCCACAGCCAGCATGGCCAAAAGGACCAGACATAGCCCTGCCACAGCCGGTAAATAAACCGTCCAGGCGCCACGTTTCCCGTGGGGATTTGTCTTCAGTCCTGCCAATCGACGATCCCTTCTGCTTCTATTCTACAAAAGAACGTATAGAATTGGACGCATTTGGCTTGGTGGGGTTGCATTTCAGTTGGGTTTCGATCGGGTGCGGGAGCCAACGCCGAGTGGGCGGGAGCGTCTAAACTGTGTTGCCATGGTTCCCTTCTTGCATGTACGGAGTTTCGTGGCGCTGGCTATTGTCCTGATCGCGGCGGCCGCCGCTCCGGGACAAAGCAATGAAAGCGCGCAGCCCAACCAGAGCGCGGCAGATCAAACCTCAGAGAACCCGAATTCCAAGCCGTTGCCGCTGAAGCCCGCTGTTCCCGGGATGGGAAGGAATCTGCGGCTGATTCTGAAAGACGGCTCCTACCAGATGGTGCGCGATTACCGGATTGTGGGCGACCGGGTGCGCTTTCTCTCACAGGAGCGCGGCGATTGGGAGGAGCTGCCTGTGGACCTGGTGGACTGGGACGCTACAAACAAGTGGGCGAAAGAACACCACGACCTGGTGGAGGATTCGTCGCCGGCCATGAAAGAGGCCGAGGATATCGACAAGGAGGAATCCGACGCGCGCAACGACCAAAAGGCGCGCATGCCCGAGGTAGCCACGGGGCTCGAACTGCCCGATGAAGATGGCGTGTTTGTGCTGGATACGTTTCAGGGAACGCCTGAGCTTGTGGAACTGACGCCGACCGATCTTTCCATGAATGCCAAGACGCGGCATGGGATCGGCGTTCTGAATCCTTTGGCCACGCAAAGAGCCAGCCTGGAACTGGAGGGCGCTCATGCCAAGGTGCACCTGCACGTGAATGATCCGGCCTTTTATCTCTCGCTTGGCATGGAAGATCAAACAGAGCCGGTGCTGTCGCACCCCTTCACGGTGAACACCAACGGCGCAAAGGCGGTGAATAGCAACCGTGGCGCGTATTCGGCGCTGTCGGAGTTTGCGGTTGTGCGCGTGGACGAGCGCCAGGCGGTGCGGATCGTCGGAGCTGTCCGCGTGAGCTCGAACGGGACGGTGACGCAGGACGAGAATACGGTGCCGGCGAAGGTGGAAGTGCTGCCCGGCAAACACTGGCTGCGCATCGAGCCGCAAGAGAAGCTGACCATCGGCGAGTATGCGCTGGTGGAGATCCTTTCCCCGTCGGACATCAGCGAATCGGTGTGGGATTTTCGCGTGGACCCGAGGCTGGGAGATAATCCAGGGTCGATCGGACCGATTTTGAAGCAGCCGCGCAACCAGTAGGGGCGGGCCGGCTTGCATCTCACGACAAAGGTCTATGCAGCAGCAATCCCCGGCTGTTTATGACGGCGGCTGATGAAGTACGCGAGCAGGATCAGGCATCCGACAGCAGTGATGATGGCGTCGGCGGCGGGCATGGCGCGGGGGCCCCAAAGCGCGTAGCCGCGACCGTCGAGATAGGTCATGTAGGCGACAGGAACGTTGCCGACAGAGTTGATGATGGCATAGCGCGAGCTGCCGCTCTTGCCTGAGCTGCCGAGGAACTCGAGTGCGACCCCGGTGAAGAGGGCGTAGCCCGCGCCGATGGTGAAGAGAAAAAGAACGGCGCCTGTGAAGTAGACCGCGGGGCGCAAAGGGCCGATGGCAAAGATGGCCAGCGTGGCGGCGTTAACAAGGCCAGCGATCGGGAAAGCGATGGAGGCGCGAAATCGAATGGGTATGAGCGATGCAGCAAGCGCGCCGGCGGAGGTAAGGAGAGCGCTGGCCAGTCCGTTGAACCACGCAACCTGATAGCCGGTGACACCGTAATCGCGGGCCAACTGCGTGAGCAGACCGATCATGGCGCCGCTGCAACATGGGGAAGCGACGAGGAGCGTATAGGGAATCGCCTCCCAGCGCAGGAATGTGGACCGAAATTCATGCCATATGCGAGCGGCGGTGTGCCGCGCGGTCTGCTCGCTGACTAAAGGCTGGGCGGGCGCGGACAGAGCAGCAAGCGACGGCAAGACGATCATGGCGGCGACGATCCAGCCGAGGGAACCGAGCGAGAGCCGGCCGGAGCAGGTGACAAGGACAAAGACAGCGACGGCGCCGAAGGTGAGCGAGCCGGATTGGTAGAAACTGCCGGCGCGACGGCGGCTCAACTCACTGCGCAGCGTTCCGAGAATTCCGCCGCAAGCTGCGACGACGAAGACGCCAAAGCAGGCGCTCAAAAACAAGAGGCCGACTGCCCACGGGGACGCAAGCCGGGGTTGATGGAAGGCGACAACCATGGCGATGGCGGAGGCAGCGGCCGCAAGCAGGAGCCAGGTGCGGCGGCGCATCCAGAAGTCGGTGAGCGGACCCCAAAGGAAGTAGATGGCGTGAGGGAGGGAAAGCAGGGCGGCGATGCTGGCGGCACGCGCGGGGTCGACTCCTTCATCGCGAAGGAGATAGGTGATGGCGCCGCCTACGAGGCCGAGGGAGATGACCGCGTCGGGCGCGATGAGAAAGGCGAAGAGCCAGGGGCGCTCATGCGGCATGGATCGGGATTGGCCTTGGACAGGGGCGATCCTCGCTGATGGCATGAGGGTTAGCGTAGCATGCGCCGGTGTTGGGAAGGATTCGTTCCGGAGGCTGGCGCGGGCAATTCGCGGCGTGCATTTCCAGATTTTCTGCCCAAAGCGGTTCAAGCCGGGCGGCGAACTGTTTTGTCCCGCCTTCCGTTCAAGTTGTTCATCCAAAATACGTTAACTTTGGTCGAGCCCCGGCGGGGAACTTGTGCCCGGCAGCCGCGGGCGAGCGGCTGCCGCGGATTCGAGCAGAAGAGCCAGAAAGGATACAGCGGGCTCCCACCAATGCGGGATTCCAATCGCGCTGACGGGTGGGTTAGACTCTCGACGAAAGTGCTGGAAGGAATATGGCAGCCGCAGCGGTCGATTATTACGAGTTTCTGCAAATCAGCCCCCATGCCGACGCCGACACGATCCACCGTGTCTATCGATTCATGGCGGCGCGCCTGCACCCGGACAACACCGCATCCGGCCACGCCGAGAACTTTCGCCTGCTGAAGGCCGCGTACGATGTGCTGTCGGACCCTAAGCTCCGTGCCGAGTACGACTCGATGCGGGCCCCGGCTTTAGCGAAGCCGCTCGCTACTTCCATCGACTTCATGGATGCACTGGATGGGGAATTGAACCGGCGGCTGGCGGTGCTGGCGGTTCTCTACTACCGGCGCCGCTCCAATCCGAACTTCCCTGAAGTTTCCCTGGCCGAGGTCGAAGAGCGCATGGGATTTCCGCGCGACTACCTTGACTTTACGCTGTGGTACCTGCAGAAGAAGGGATACGTCTGCAAAGAGGACAATGCCCAGTATGCGCTGACAGCCGACGGCGTGGATTTTGTGGAGACGCAACGCACCAACATCCCGACACTGAACAAATTACTCACCAGCGGCTCGGGATCGTCGGTGGCGGAAACCATGCAAATGCAGACGGCGGAAGCAACCGCTTCAAGGACCAACGCGGCAGCAGAAACCGGAAAATCGGCTCCCGATTACACGCCGACCATTCTGACTCAGCCGGCGATCTGCACCCAGGGACCACGCGCTGGCAAGCAGGACCGGCGCGTCGGAATGCCAGATCGGCGCGTAATTAAAATGGAACGGCGCGCAGGCCTACGCGAGCAGCGCACGAATCCGCCAAGCCGGCATGTAATCAACTAACCAACTGCCCGTTACTCGCGAGCAGCGATCCCTAACGCCTTCATTTTGCGATAAAGATGGCTGCGCTCAAGGCCCAACAGCTCGGCGGCGTGGCTGATGTTGTTGTGGGCTTCCTCGATCTTTTTCAGAATGTACTCGCGCTCGTAGGCGTCACGGGCCTGCTGCAGGCTTGCGAACTCTCCGGTGGAGCGCGCGCCGGACTTGTGCGTGAGGGGCGGCAAGTGCTTGCGATCGATGCGCAGGACGCGGGGATTGAGGATGAGCACGCGCTCGATGACATTTTTGAGTTCGCGAACGTTACCGGGCCAGTGGTAGCGGGCGAGCGCTTCGAGCGCATCTTCGCCGATCTCCATGCGTGGGCGGCCGTACTGGCGGCCGAACTCGAGGAGAAACTCGCGCACCAGAAGCGGGAGATCCTGCTTGCGCTCGCGCAGCGGCGGCACGAAGAACGGCACGACGTTGAGGCGGTAGAAGAGGTCCTCGCGGAAGTTGCCTTTGGCGATCTCCTCTTCGAGATCCTTGTTGGTGGAGGCGATGAGGCGCACGTCGACGCGGAGAGGCTGCGTTCCGCCGACGGGAGTAAACATCTGATCGTCGAGCGCGCTGAGGACCTTGGCCTGCGTCTTGAGACTCATGTCGCCCACTTCGTCGAGGTAGAGGGTGCCGCCGTCGGCGCGCTCCAGGGTGCCCCGCTGCTCGGGGGGCCCGCCGGGCTGCGCACCGTGGCGATAGCCGAAGAGTTCGGCCTCGATATGAGCCTCAGGAATGGCGGCGCAGTTGAGCTCGATAAAGACGCCGTCGCGGCGCAGGCTCTCGGCATGAATGGAGCGCGCGATGAGCTCCTTGCCGGTGCCCGACTCGCCATAGATGAGCACACGGCCGTTGGTGGGCGCCATGAGCCTGATCTGCTGGCGCAGGGCCTTCACCGGCACGCTTTCGCCGGTGAGCACGGCGGCGGCGCTGAACTGGCGCTTGAATTCCTCGTTTTCGGTGCGAAGGCGGCGCGCCTCCACCGCGTTTTTGATCACGATCAGGGTGCGATCGAGAGAGAGCGGTTTCTCAAGAAAGTCGAACGCGCCGAGCTTGGTGGCCCTCACGGCCGTCTCGATGGTGCCGTGGCCGCTGATCATGACGACCTCGGGACGCGTCTCCGGCGTCCATTCGCGGATCTCCGCCAGCAGGTCGAGGCCGTCGCGGCCGGGGAGCCAGATGTCGAGCAGAACCACGTCGTAGGGCGCGTCGCGCAACAGCACCATGGCTTCGCCGGCGTCGGCCGCAGCGCCGACACCATAGCCCTCTTCGCGCAAAATCTCTTCCAGCGAGCCACGAATCTCCGCTTCGTCGTCGACCACCAGGATGTGATTCATGAGGCGAGGCCTTTCACCGGCTCCGCGCCGGCCACGGCGGAAGTGGGCTGCGCGGGGGCCCCGGGCTCTACCAACGGCAAGCGCAGCAGAAAGCGCGCGCCTTTGGGGCTGTTGGCCTCGGCGCTGATGGAGCCGCCATGCTCCTGCACGATCTTGGCGGCGATGGACAGGCCGAGTCCTGTGCCGCGATGCTTGGTGGAGTAGAAAGGCAGAAACAGCCGCTCGCGAATTTCGTCGCTCAAACCACTTCCGGTGTCGGAGACCGTGACTTCGACTGTGGCGCCGTCTTCACCGAGCGCCGTTTGCAGGCCCAGCACGCGCAACAAGCTGCCCTGCATGGCTTCGGCGGCGTTGTCGATCAGGTTGGCTAACGCCCGGCGGATAGCCTCGGGGTCGGCCAGAACCGGCGGCAAGCCGGGCTCGAGGTCGCGCTGCACGGTGATGCCTTCGAGCCTGCCTCCGAACAATGCCAGAGCTTCTTCAACGATCTGATTCATGTCGCAAGGGCGGGGCTGAGGCGCGGGAAATTGCGCCAGGGCCGAGAACTGGTCCACGAGGGTGCGCAGCGTGCCCACGCAGCCCAGAATCACCTCGCTGCACTTGCGGATGATGTGAGGCGAATCGGGCTGCCCGCGATCGAGATGTTTACCGATCCGTTCGGCGCTCAGGGCGATGGGCGTGAGCGGGTTCTTGATCTCGTGGGCCACCTGCTGCGCCACTTCCTTCCACGCCAGTTGCCGCTGCGCGCGCAGCAGTTCGGTGGTGTCTTCCACCACCAGCACGGATCCAGCCAGTCCGTGACCGAGCTCGAGGCGTGCACTGGTGATGGCCAGGTGGAGAGTGCGCCCGCGAGCGTGAAACTCCATTTCCGTCGACGCGGCGCCCATACGATTCCCGCGCCGAATCACTTCGGTCAATTCCTCGGCGCATTCGTCCGGCAGCAGCGCCGCGATGCCTTTCCCGGCTAACGAATCGTTTTCATTCAGTCCCATCAGCGCGGCAAAAGCACGGTTGGACTGCAACACGGCACGGTCCGCGTCGAGCGTGACAACGCCCGAGGGAATGGTATCTACGATGGTCTCCAGTTCGCGGCGGCGCTCCTCGACTGCGAGATTGGCTGCGGTGAGTTGCGCCTGAGCAGTCTGAGCCAATTGGCGGCTGGTCTCGAGATCGGATGCCATGTGATTGAACGAACGCACCAGGTCGCCCATCTCTCCGGTGGCCACGTCGGTCACGCGTTGCTCATACTTGCCGGCGGAGATGGCATCCATGGCGTCGGCCAGCGCTTCGACGGGGCGGGTGATCTGCTTGGACAGGAATACCGCAAGCCAGACGCTGGAGAAGAAGACGAAGACAGTGACCAGCAACAGGGTAAGAGACAAGGTGGCGCGAATGACGCGGCGGGAGCGGTAGAGCTGCAAATACTCGTCGGCGCCGGAACGAATGCGGGCGGAGGTTTCGTTGAGGCCTTTGGGCATGGGCAGCACCGCAATCACGATCTTGCCTGTTGGGGTTGCGGCCATGCCGATCGCGCTTTCCTGGCCGCCGACATCGACGACAGGATTATTATTGCGTTCGGCGGCGAGCAGAAGACTGGCCGAGAGCGGCCCGCGAAGCGGAGTTTCCTTCCAGTCGGAGTCAGGCGCCGGCGCGCGCAGGAAGACTGGACTCGATTCGGGCGGGGCCTGAAAGCTCGCGAACATCCGCTTATTTTGGTCGTAAACCAGAAGAAAACCGCCCTGCAGGGAAAGGCGGCGCGAACTCATCACCTGCAAGAGAGTCTGGGATTTGCCGTCAGGCGCTCCGCTCTCGGCTACCGACGCGGCCTCACTGCGCGCATTGCTGGCCACATATTGGACCAGCTCCTGCACGATTCTGGTTGAGTCGTCGCGCAACTGCGAAGCGTCAGGCGAAAACCACCGCTCCAAGGCCCGGTTGAGCAGCAGATAGCTGAAGAGGAACATGAGGGCAGCGGGCATGAGGGTGATGATGACCGCGCCCAGCACCATGCGTGAACGCAGGCGCGCGCCTACGCCGCTGCTTCCCTGCCCCACGTAGACCTTGAAGACGGTGCGAAAAAGCAGGACGAGCAGGAGGAGCAGAAGCAGAAAAAGCAGCAGTTCCAGCGCCGTGAGGGCAATGGTCTGCGCGTACGTTGCCGGATTGAGAAAGTTTACGTTCGAAGTGTTGAACGCCTGCAGCGTCCCCAGCAGGACAAAGATCAGCACCGCCCCGCCTGTGAGCAGAGCGATCGATCTGCGCCGCGAATCGGCCAGGAAACGCATGGGGCGATTATAGAAGGAACGGGGAGTAGGCAGCGGGAGAAGAGGCAGCGCCGTTGAGCTGCCTTCTATTTCCGGACCACAAACTTCAGCCAGCCCTCCCAGATGTCCGACCAGGCGTGGGCAACGATGTTGACGCGCAGGTTCCTGCGCCATGCCGCCAGAGCGCCATAGAGAACTCCGAGCACGCTGATGATCGTCACGTTTCTCCAGCCCTGGTAACTGTGCGCCAAGCCAAAAACCATTGCCTGCGCAAGGACGGCCCAGGCCACGCCGCCGGTGAGCGCTTGAAACTGGCGCAGGAGGTACCCGCGAAACGCAATCTCTTCGCAAATGCCGGCGGTGATGCATGTCGCGATCCAGACAAAGACTTCTGCGAGGCTTTTCGGCAAGAGACTGTCAACCGATTTTGCGGCGCCGGACCCCAGCAGCCAATGAACGCCATAGGCCACCCCCTCCCACACGGCCCAAAACGGAAGCGCGATGGCCACATCCGCGAGGACGTCGCGAGCGCTCTGCCAGCGCCCGCCCGAAAGCGTCCGAAGGTTGCCGCCGTGGTGACGCACGCCGGCCCAGCAAAAATAGAGAAGCGCCCAATCCATCGAAAGCGCCGTGAGATAGATTTGAATGGCGTAACCGTGGCCGGCGAGCTGGCCGGATCCGGCGCCGCTCGCGCTGCCGGCGTGCTGAGCGTAGAACCCGAAGATCATCAGGCCGGCCATGATGGCTAGAAAGCCGGCAAAATGCCCCCACGAGGCGATCTGTGCAGGCCTGTTGCTCTTTGCGCCAACAGCGCTCCGAGTGTCATTTGCTTGCGTCATGTTCTTCCTTTCGCCTTGCCGAACGAGGCCGGCTCTTGCCGGTAAACTCGCGCAGAGCCTTGAGTGTTTCCTTCGCCCAGCGCAGATGCGCTTCCAGCTCAAGCTGGCCGAATCGCGCCGCGATCTTCCAATAGGGCGCGTCAGGATACCGCTCGAGATTCGCAATCTCCTCGTGCTCCACGCGCTGCAAGTTCTGCAGAATTGCAGCCTCCCGTTTCGCCATTCGATCCACATACCCGATGAGCGTCTGCGGCGAAGCCTGCGTTCCAAAGAACAACTTCAGAAGGAGTTCGTTGCGCGGAATCTCCGGCTGAGGCTCGACGGCGAGCCACTTTGCCAGCCGCGTCCGGCCCTTTGCAGTGATGGAATACACTTGCCGGTCGGGCTTGCCCTTTTGTTTTTCGGTTTTCGAGGCGACGAGCCCGGCAGCCGCCAGCTTCTTCAGGTTGGGATAGATCTGCCCATAGCTTTCGTTCCAGAAGCGGCCGATGGAGGCGCGGATCGCGAGTCCCAGGTCGTAGCCGGACATAGGTTCGATGGTCAAGAGGCCAAGAAGCACTTCCATGCTGGAGCTGGAGCGGCGCGCCATAGTACTAATAGATATATATCTAATAGTTATTAGATGTCAAGGGGAAAACCGGCGAGTTCCAGAATCGGTCCACCGGCAATGCAGGATATCTGCGCGCTGCGGCGGACGGAAAGAAGGTGCTTCTCCGGGAACCGGGGGCCGCTTCCGCTTCAAAAGAAATAAGTAACCTGGACCGCAACTTTCCCTGCGCGCCCGTGTTTTGGCTTCTGATAGCTCTGCGGAGCCTCAACGTTTTTCGGCAACTCCCGCCGAAACCTGCGCCGCCGTTCCCAAAGGACGGCGGCATTTTTTGTTTTGACATAGTGGAGAACAGGCACTTGAGACGGGAGAGCGCGGGATGGAAGAGGACGATGGGCTGCCAAGGGGGCGTGGGCTGGACCCGCGCCGCTGTTTTTTGCGTGAGGATACGGCTGCGTGGCGCGCCGCAAGCCGCGCCGCGTGTTACGGCAGTTCCTGAAGCTTTAGATCCTTAAACGTGATCTGATAGCCTTCGGCTTCCAATCCGATGTAGCCTTTGTCCACTCCGATCCTGACCGTGTTCACCACTTCGCCGTTGACCGCGAGGGTACAGGTCGAGCCCACGCACAGGATGTCATAGACGTTCCATTGTCCTGCCGGTTTGACGCGGTCTTCCTTCATGTCCTTTTGCAGGTTGTAGCTCGTGGGCTTGCCGTCGATAGGGGTGACGCCAAAGATATAGCCGCCGGCGAGCGAGGTCTGCGCCTGATTCCAGATAGAGCCGTCTTCGCTGTTGCGGAAGAAGACGCCGCTGTTGTACCCGGGGTTCGGGGTCGTGACGGGAGTGAATCGCCACTTGACGTGGAAGGTAAAGTTGCGGAGTTCGCGATTGAAGCGCAGCCACTCGTGGCCGCCGTTGCCATCGCAGACGATCTGGCGTTTGGCGAAGCCGATGTGCCACTGCGCGATCTGGCTGACGGGATGGCCGGGCGGAATGGCGACGCGCGTCCAGGCGGCGTCGCGGTCGCCGGCGGGGAAGAGGTCGATTGCCTGCGCCGGGGCGGAAAGGGCGGCGAGCAGAATGGCAAGGCAAGGCAGGCAGCGTAATACGGCGATGCGACTGCTTGCGGATTCAGCTCGATTCTTTTTGCTCCTGCAGGCGGGATTGCGAGAATTCCGTTTTGTCATCGATTTTTCTCCCAACAGGTCCGGCGTTCGCAGCGAAGGCTTAGCGGGCGATGAGGAACATCACCCAACTGAGCACGATCACCGAGCCTACGAACAACACGAAGCAGTAGGCGCCGTAGCGGAACATGCGCCGCGGAGTGTCGCGCATGGTGATGCCGAAGACCGTGGAGGCGAAGAGCGCAAAGAGCAGGATAACGGTGAAGTGGGAGGGATGCATTACGAGGACTTCCTCCCCGTGCGCAGGTTGTGCGCGTCCACGGCGGCGATGATGTTGAGCAGGCCGGCGACGACGATGAATTTGGTGCCGTAATCGGCGACCGTGGTCTGCACGGGTGTTCCGCCAAGGCCGATGGCGCGGCTGACGAAGTAGAGCAGGCCGCTGCCGAGATCGCCGGCCACGCCGAGCAGATCGAGTATGTCCTGCGCGCTGGTGTAGAGCTTACCTTGCATGGCCAGGCCGAGCACGAACATGGCGATGATGGAGACGGCGAGCAATGCGCCTCGAATCCACTTGCCGAGCAGGAAATGGCCGGCGCCGGGGACGAGCCATCCGGCGATGAGGGGAAGGTAAACGAACCCTTGCTGCGATTGCTTGCCCGCGGCGGGCTTGTTTGGGGTGGTTGGCATTCCTTTTTGACTATACAAGACGGAGCGGAGCTAGGTCGTAAGTGGGGTTGATATGCAAACCTGTAGGCTTGCGTACGTGGGGACCGCTTCACTGTGGATACTTTGACTCTTCCTCAGCAAGCAGGCCACCCCATGGCTGCTTCCCTCCCACAAATGCTTCGGCCTTGGTCATTGCAGGTTTATTGCTAACGGGGGCGTTTAGTCCGGAGATCGTGAGCACGAATTGGCCGCCAGTCGGATTCACTGCGTAATAGACAATCCCAGGAGCTTCTGGAGCTGATGCTGAATAGGCCGTTCCCCGATTGAGTACGAGCTTCAAGCCAAACGATAGTCTCATTCCTCCCTGTTCATACGGAGACAGTTCGAACGGGGACTTTCCTAAGACTGCCTTCAAGCTTTCTTCTGTGGTTGGAAAGGCCCCAGCATCATGACCGGCTCGTTTCAGAAGTGCGTCGATCAGCTCCAAATGCTCCCAATCCGCGGCGCGCTCCGCATCGGCAAACGGCAGCTCTTCGAGCCCAAGGAGCTCACCTGATCCTCCGCCCACTGACGGAGCGGAGGCGCAGCTAATTGGCTCGATTATGAGAAATGAACTCAGTACGATCACAGCTGTCAACGGGCGCCAGTGACTCAACAAAAGAGCTGCCGAAATACTGAGGAACCAAACGGGAACAAAGAGAGCGGACGCTATTGTGTAGGCCGTCCACCAATGCAGAATGACAAAATCGCTCGACGCGGGATGGCTGACCCGCCACCAGAAGTGAAGAGCTGAGAAAGTTTCGTCGAACTGCGACCCTGCCATGAACAGAAGAAGCAGGCTTAATGCAACGGCCGCGTTTTGCTTTCCGTTGAGCCTCATGACGCGCTTATCCCCGTCAAAGTACGCATTTGGTCCCGAGTAGGTTCCGAGCTGATACAATATCGGCCCCAGCGTCGAACCGACGTGCGCGAAAAGTCAAGTTCCTGCTGCCGCAATTCCACCGTAAACCTTTGAAATTACGGCGTAAAATCGTGCGCCAAGTTTGCCGATTATTTCGCGCATCTTGCTAACCTGATTCCAGGATCACTACAAGGCGATTTCAGGAGTGGTAGTCGGAGAGAAAAGATCGCGCGGCTTCCGGCGTCGCGTAAGTTCTTTGTTTTCAAATATGGAGGTATCCAGGGGTACGCATTAAGGTATGTGCGGTCTCGTAAGCCCTTTGTTATCAAATATGGAGGTATGGCATACCGGGGGAGGGGGCGGGGATAATCAAAAAGTCAACAGTGGCGCGTCTACGGCCCTATCTCTGAGTGCCGGGGCATGGGCCCCCGCCGTCGCTAGATGCGGACGAGTTCCTGTTCGATGCGGCCGGAAGAACCATCCCTACCCAATCCCGTCGGGCTCTGTTGCTCGGCTTGGCCTGCAACCTCTATCGCTTCCGATTGCCCGCCTGTTGACCCGCTGCCCAGGGGATGTCAACAGAGCCAAACGAGCTTTAGAAGCTCCTTACCCACTCCACAATCGACCGGACGGCGATGCCGCTGGGACCCTTGGCGATGTATGGCCGCGCGTCTTCCACCCAGGCCATGCCGGCAATGTCCAGATGAATCCACGGCGTCTCTTCAGCGAAAACGTGCAGGAACTCCGCGGCGGTAATCGCTCCGCCCCAGCGCCCGCCCGTGTTCTTGATGTCGCCGATCTCGCTCTTGATCATCTCCGCGTACTCCTCGCCCAGCGGTAGCCGCCAGAACTTTTCCCCGGAAACAGCCAGGGCCGCGTCGAATTTGGCCCAGGCCGTGTCGTCGTTCGAGAAGGCCCCGGCGTTCGCGTGGCCCAGCGCGACCACGCACGCGCTGGTGAGCGTCGCAGCGTCGATCAGGTGTGTCGCGCCCAGCCGCCGCGCATAGGTCAGCCCGTCGGCCAGCACCAGCCGCCCCTCGGCGTCGGTGTTGATGATCTCGATGGTCTTCCCCGACATGGCCGTCTGCACGTCGCCGGGCTTTTGCGCCTTGCCGTCGGGCATATTCTCCGTGGCGCACACAATCGCCATCACCCGCACCTTGGGCTTAAGCAGGGCAATGGCGCGCATGGCGCCGATCATGGCCGCCCCGCCGGCCATGTCGTACTTCATCTTTTCCATATTCTCCGAAGGTTTAATGGAGATTCCGCCCGAATCGAAGGTGACGCCCTTGCCCACCAGGCCGAGCACCGGACCATCCTTCGCGCCCTCCGGCTCGTAGCGCAAAACGATGAGCGCGGGCGGCTCCGCGGAGCCCTGCGCCACGCTCCAGAACGCGCCCATCTTCAGCTCGTGCAGCTTCTCCGTGGAGTGCACCTCACACGCGAGGCCCATCTCCTGCGCCATCAGCGCGGCGCGCCGGCCCAGGATGGTTGGCGTCAGCTTGTTGCCCGGCTCGTTCACCAGCGAGCGGGCGAAGTTCTGGCTCTCGCCCACGATCACACCCTCGGCGAAGGCCGCTTCCACGGCGGGGCGGTCCGCATCTGCCGGAGCCGCAACGGTCAACGACTGGATGCTCTGGTCCTTGCGGTCGCTGCGGTAGGTGTCGGCATCGAAGTCGCCCACATACGCGCCCTCGACAGCGGCTCGCGCGCCGGCCGGGCCCGCGGTCGGCAGGCCCCCGGACGAGGGCAGCGCGATCGCCAACTCCCGGATCCCGCGCGGCTTGGCGAAGCGAACAGCCGTTCCGGCAGCCTCGCGGAATGAGTGAACAGTGGCCTTGGCCAGCTTGCCCAGCCCCACAATCAGCAGCCGCTTTGCGGCCAGACCGGCCGGCGCGTGCAGCAGCACAGTTTCATTGGCGCCGGCCTTGTATTCGCCGGAGGCGAGCACCGACGCTGCCGCCGCATGAACGGCTGCATCGTTCGTCAGGAGTGTCGGTTGGGGCTTGGCGGCAGGCCCTTTTTCGGTTTGGGTGTCGGCAGCCAGAACAGCCAGGAGTTCAGTTGCGATCCCCGAGACCGGGGCAAAGGAAAGTTCAGCACGCATAGTGCCTATTCTTCACGGAAGGCGCAGTTCGTGGCAAATCAGGCGCCGCCAGACCGAGACTCATCGCTTGAGGCGCACGGCGAGCGGGAGGAGTTCGGCCTTACCGCCCCATCTTGTGCTTGTTCGCGTTGATCGCCGCCCGCGCCTCCCGGTCGGCCTCCCGCCGCCGCTCCGTCTCCCGCTTGTCCCAGTCCTGCTTGCCCTTGGCTACCGCCAGCTCGCATTTCACCCGCCCGTGCCGGAAATAGAGCCGCGTGGGGATGAGCGTATGCCCCTTGATCTGCGTCTTGGAGAGTAGCTTGCGAACTTCTTCGCGGTGCAGCAGCAGTTTGCGGGTGCGCGTCTCGTCGTGGTTGGCGATGTTCCCGTGGGAGTACGGCCCGATATGCAGATTGAGCAGGAAAGCCTCGCCATCCTTGATGAGCCCGTAGGCGTCCTTCAGGTTGGCCTTGCCCTCGCGGATCGACTTGACCTCGGTTCCGCGCAGCGCCACGCCCGCCTCGAACTTCTCCAGCAGAAAGTAGTTATGACTGGCGGCGCGATTGTGGGCCGCGTCGCGCTCGCCGCTGGCCACGGGGTTGCGGGGCCGAGCCGGTTTTTGGGCGGCGGCGTCTTTTCGAGCGACGGTATGGCTGGTTTGGCGGGCCATCGGGAGGCGTTCTTGAATTCTCATCCTAGCATTGGGGCGCATGGGCGCGGCTCGCGAGTGGAGACAACGGGGCTTTGCTAAAATGAGGCAGCGTTTTTCTGAGAAGATCGGCACGATGAATCGCATCGGGATGCCCGCCGGAGAAGCCCACCGCGGCCTGCAGGGGCGAGCCGTGGCGCGGGCATGCGGGCCCGTGGCAGTGCCGGGGAGCCGTATGAATCGCACGCCCGCACGGGCCGCAGCCCGAACCGTGACATCGGCCATGGCGTTCGCCATCGCGCTGTTTGCCGCCGTGGTCAGCCTTGCCTTGCCTTCGGCCAGGCTTCATGCCCAGTCGCCCAACTCCGACTTCAAGCAAGGTCAGGCCGCCGAGGTGCGCGGGGACTACGACACCGCCTTCGAGCTCTTCCAGAAGGCCAATAACCGCGATCCTAAAGACACGCGCTTCCAGATCGCCCTCGCGCGCATTCGCCTCACCGCCTCGTCGGCGCACATTACCAAGGGCCGCAAACTGCTGCAGGCAGGCAACGTGCAGGGAGCGTTGGCGGAGTTCCTGCACGCCGCCGAGATCGACCCCGGCAACGACGCGGCGGAACAGGAGATTGCCCACCTACGCCAGGGGCAGGGCGCGATCGCGCCGGTACCCGAGATTGGCTTGCCTGAATCCGCTGCCGAGGAGCAGGAGCTTGAGTCGGTCGAGGCCCCGGCCCAACTGAAGCCGCTCAGCAACGAGCCGCTCTCCCTGCACATGAACGAGGACGCCAAAGTTGTCTACCAGGCCATTGGCAAGGCCGCCGGAATCAATGTACTTTTCGACCCCGACTATAACCCCAAGCGCATCCAGGTGGATTTGAACAATGTTTCCCTGCTCGATGCGCTTCGCGTCGTGGGCGTCGTATCGAATACCTTTTGGCGCCCCGTCGCCAGCAACACCATCTTTGTGGCGCAGAACTCCCGCACCAAGCGCCAGGAGCTCAACGAGCAGGCGGTACAGACCTTCTATTTGACCAATGCCTGGCAGCAGAATGACCTCAACGACGTTCAGACCGCTCTGCGCAACGTGATGCCCGACACCAAGGTCTACGGCGTGCAAAGCCAGAACGCCATCGTCATGCGCGGCACGCCCGACGAGCTGCTGCTGGCGCAACAACTCATCGACGACCTGGACAAGCCGCGCGGCGAAGTGGTGGTCGACGTTGCCGTGCTCGAGGTGAGCAAGAACTGGGAGCGGGATCTGGGCATGTCATGGCCCAGCAGCGTCGGGATCGCTCTGCAGCCCAACTGCTCGGCAACCAACAGTTGCGGCTCCTCAAGCTCATCCAGCTCCTCTACCAGCTCGTCTGCCGTCAGCCCCACTCTTTACAGTCTTGCCCACCTCAACTCCACCGATTTCGCCGTGACCGTGGGATCGGCTACGCTCAATCTCCTGCTCACCGACAACAATACCAAGGTCCTGCAGAGTCCCCGCATCCGCGCCACCGACGATCAAAAAGCCACCATGAAAATCGGTTCGAAGATTCCCGAGGCCACAGGGTCTTACTCGGCGCCGGGCCTTGGCGGGGGCGCGGCCATCGGCTACGCGCAGACCCAGTTCCAGTACATCGACGTCGGAGTGAACATCGAGATGACGCCCAGCATCCACTACGACCACGACGTCACACTCAAAATCAAGATTGAGGTCTCCGCGGAGAGCGGAACTACAACCATCGAAGGCGTTACGGAGCCCATCATCAGCCAGCGCGTGGTGGACCAGGTCATTCGTCTGCGCGAAGGCGAGGCCAGCATCCTGGGCGGCATCCAGAACAAACAGGAGCAGAACAACTGGAACGGCATTCCCGGCCTCAGCGCGATTCCCGTTCTCAAATACTTGTTCGGCTCCAGGGACCGCGTTATCCAGGATGACGACATCGTCTTCGTCGTGGTGCCGCACATCGTCCGCTCGCAGGAGCTGGACCAGGCGAACTTGCGCGTCATCGACACCGGCGAAGGCCAGGCCATCGACCTGCGGCGCGTGAGCACGGGAGCTGCCGCTCCGGCGGCGCCCGCCGTGCAGCCTGCCGCTCCGGCGCAGCCGGCCGTGGGCACAGTTCCCGCGCAGAGCGCCATCGAGGCAGCTCCCGCGATGCTCGCGCAATTGCGCGCGGATATCGCGGCCGGCACAAACCCGCCGGCAACCACCGCGCCGGTCGCGACTTCGCCGCCAGCTGGGTCTTCCGCGCCCACTTCGCAGGCGCCAGTTGCACCGCCCAATCCGCCCGCTGCGCCTGCGGCTTCAACCGTGGCCTCACCGGCTCCTGCTGCCGCGCCTGTCGCGCCGCAAGCCGCAGCCGCCGGCTTTGCGTTCAGTGCGCCGCCCGTTCCGCCGCCCGTGGGCGCCAGCTTCCAGGTTCCGGTGGCGTTGAGCGGCGGCACGGATGTTGGCTCGATCGCATTGCAGATCCATTACGACCCGGCAAAACTCATGCTCGTGAACGTGTCTGCAGGGGACTTCCTGAGCCGGGATGGCCAGGCCGCGCCCCCCATCCACAGCGACGAACCGCCAGGAAACCTGATCGTTGGCATGTCGCGCCCCCCGGGGGCGCATGGCGTGAGCGGAAGCGGCACGGTCTGCGTTCTCACGTTTCAAGCCAAGGCTCCGGGCCCCAGCGATTTAACCATCGCTCGCGCCTCGGTGGTCAACAGCGCGCAGCAGCAGTTGCCGGCGGCAGGCGCGCACGCAAGCATTGTGGTCAGGTAGGGAGCCGCACCGATGCTGTCTCAGCGATTCATCTCGATCCGCCGCGGGGAACGTGGCCTGACTCTGGTTGAGCTGATCGTGACCGTGGCGATCCTCACCATTCTGGCCTCGGCCGCGCTGCCGCTGATGCGCTTTCAGGTGAAGCGGCAGAAGGAACGCGAGCTGCGCTCCGATCTGTGGATGATGCGCGACGCCATCGACAAGTACAAGGACGCTGCCGACCGCGGTGCCTTCCAGACCAAGGTGGAAAGCCAGAACTATCCGCCGGATCTGGAGACGTTGGTGAAGGGCGTCAACGTGCAAGACAAGAAGCTGAAGTTTCTAAGAAAAATTCCGGTCGATCCCATGACCGGCAATACCGACTGGGGGCTGCGCTCCATGCAGGACGACCCCGACTCCGACTCCTGGGGGGGGCAGAGCGTCTTCGACGTGTATTCCAAGTCGCAGGATACGGCACTGGATGGAACGAAGTATGCGACGTGGTGAAAAAAGCAAGCTGTCAGCCGTCAGCTTTCAGCTCTCAGCTTCATTCAACGTGGGGCCATCGAGCGGTACGGCAAGTGCTTCAAAGGAAGGCTGGGAGTTTACAGAATCACGAGCTGAAGGCTGATAGCTGAGAGCTAAAGAGATGCGCAACCGCGGCACACAATCCGGCTTCACGCTGCTTGAGTTGATGGTGGTGATGGCGATCATCAGCATCCTGGCTACCCTCGCCGTTCCCTACTTCGCGGCCGCTTTGAAGCACGCGCGGGAGGCGGTGCTGAAGGAAGATCTGCAGACCATGCGCATGGCCATCGATTCCTACACCATGGACAAGCAAAAGGCGCCGCAGTCGCTCGACGATCTCATCCAGGACGGCTATCTGAAGTCAATTCCCGAAGATCCCATGACCCACGCCACCGACACCTGGGTGACGGACACCAGCGACGCGATGTACTCGCTGGACGAATCCGAGCCCGGAATCAGCGACGTCCACTCCGGCTCGGAGGAGACAGGATCCGACGGCCAGCCCTACTCCTCTTGGTAAATTCAAGAGTGAGGATCTGGCCTATGCTCTCGATTCGCGCTCTGACCCGGCTGGCCTGCGCCGCCGCGTTCTGCACGTGCCTCCCCGCCCAAACCGTGAACACCATCTCCATTCGCCTGCTCGACGGCAAGACCGGCCTGCCCGTCAAGGCCTCCAACTTTCTGGTGCGCATCGATCGCCACGACGCCGTGCATAACGAATGGGTGAAGATCGACGACGATGGCAGCGTGATCGTTACCCTCCCCGCCAGCGCCAGCGAAATCTCCGTGAAGGCCACCTACGACATGGGGATGTCGACTTACATCAATTGCAATGCCGCAAAAGAAACCAATAAGGAAAGAAACATCTGGTACCCGATCCCGGTGATTCTGAAGGCCGGCGCCGTAGCGCCCAATGAGTGCGGCAAAACCGACTTCGTGGCCAAGCCCGGCGAGTTCATCTTCTTTGTGCGCAAGCGCGACTGGCGCGATCACCCGGAAGATTAGCCGGGCATGCGCATAGGGCGCCATGGCCGCGTCGCCCTGTAAGAAGCGGCCAGCTGAGAGCTAAAAGCTAAAGGCTAAGAGCCGTTCTTCGGCCCCACGCTCGCGGCGCCATTGTTTTTGCCGTTCGGCTGGGGAACTGCAAGCGACGCCGTCAAAACGCCAATCACCGCAGGACGCAATCAGCGCCGGCTCTTTCGGGGCAAATATTCTTTTGGCCTTGCAAATACCTTATGGGCGATAGAGTTTTAGGGAACCGGCGGCGAAAAGGAGATTCCGGGTGTAGCGTCTAATCCAGCCGTGATACATTTTTCGAGTGAACCAAAAGCAATGTGTTCATGCTGTCTAAATTCAGAAATTCGCGCGCTTGGGGAGACAGCAATTTTCGAAGGCGGGAGATGCAATGCAGAGACGCACATTCTTAAAGAACTCGGCAATCGGGATCGGGACCCTAGCTGGGGTGTATAGCGGAATTTTGAAAGCAGACGGAGAGAGTCCGTCGCATTCCCGCTATGGTGCTGTGATGACGGAAGGAAAGGGGCCGCTCGCGTGGGGAACCAACGCAGTGGTTCTCAAGTCTCCCTGGAACGGCACGCCCTCCCTGGATGATCTTTTGTCGGACCATGAGCGCACGGTGGTCTTGGACCGGTTTTATCGCGTTGGCGGTGATCATCGTCCGCCGACACCGACGGAATGTCGCGTTGCTTACAATAGCGACACGCTCTATGTCGTTTTCCGTTGCGGCGAAAGCGACATGTCTTTCCCTTACGCGAATCTGGACACGAAGTATTGGCGGGAGGCAGATTGGCATTCGCTTCATGGTTTACCCTCCGCAAGTAACAACTGGCCTCCCAATCCC